>ENA-UOOR01000004-UOOR01000004.1-fermentation-metagenome-genome-assembly--contig:-NODE-4-length-375232-cov-7.946057_pt1 | contig 375232 bp, 678 predicted proteins | sample MGYA00245780_ERZ724029 | MGnify/ENA primary metagenome ERZ724029 (study PRJEB28704, sample SAMN03018315) | fermentation metagenome | biome: anthropogenic terrestrial biome; feature: soil; material...
GTAATAAGTGCGTATTTTTATTTAAAGAATTGATGATTAATTTATATATTTCAATAACTTACAAGAATATTTGATGTTTTTTAAAAATTGTATTAAAATTACACAAAATTTATTTACAAGGTACTTTTTACATGAAAAAAGAAGAAATTTATGTTGGACAGTTCTTTCAACTTTGGGGAGTCGGTACTCATTATGGTGTAGTTACAAAGATAAATAATAAAACTTTTGTAATACAATATAATTTGTCAGGTAGAATTTTGATAGATTATGAAACAATGTCTTGCAAGAAATCACCTTGGATTCGAATTTCTCCAATCAAGTCTGACAATATAGAACTTCAAAAAATAGCCTACGAATATTGCAAGTTTGGAGACAACGAATATAAAAATACAAAAGACGATTACATTTATCAGTTATCTAAGAAAGGAATATTTGACAAACTAACACAATGTAATTATACTTTACCTCAATCTATACAAGACAGCTAAACACGGCGAGTATAGACTTTAACAAGGATTCAAAATTATGATTACTTTAATCAAACTTTTACCTAGTGCGATACTACTTATATTAGCAATATTTTACGCAATGTTTGCAATCTATTGTTACATACATAGAAAAGACTTGAAGCTAGGTTATTCACAAATGCCAGCAAAAACAATTGATTTTATTGTTATCTATACCGTACCATTCATTTTGTTGCTTGCTTCAATCAATGTATATTTTCTAATTTTTAGTTGATAATTCTGTCACACTATAAAGATTATGTTTCAATGCTATTTTTCCTTTGTGTATATATGTTACTGAATTTAATATTTTTATTTTGATAGATCACTTTACATAAATATGTGGTGTGACAACGGAGAACCTATGGACGAAAAAAATTATTCAATGTGGAAATTTATTTGGAATGATGAATCAGAACAGATGGATTTATTAGAAGTCAAATATGAACACGGCGAAGCTGTTAAGAGTTTTATTTATAAAAATTTGACTCTATTAAATTATGGAAGCTCTTCTGAGCTAGATAGCCACAATACAAATGTAAGTTACGAACCAAAACTCGAAGAAACATTTACTTATATAGGAGAAAAATAATTGTCTTCTTTTTTACAACCAAACCCTTTTGAAATTTTAAAAACTGTAGTTCGCAAATGGCCAAAACTCGATAGAATGTATGATCATAGTAAACGTGATGAATATGATCGAATCCATCGCGCAGCTAGTGAGTTACGAGAACAAGTAACAGCAATCAGAGCAAATAAAGCAATTGATTTTTCAATCCGAAATAAAAGTTTAGAGAGTGCTTTAACACGTGCAATTAATTATTCAACCTGGTTTAAAACTGATCAATTAGAATATGGAAATAGTATTTTAAAGCAATTTGAAACTGCAATCAGTCACTTATTAGGCGGTGAAGAAATTGTTAGCCACGAAGTTGAAAACATGAAAGAAGCTCGGGACGATTATGTTGTTTGGCTTGAAACTCATCAAGGTATGATTTCATTCACTTATGTATTGCATAACAATATTATGAATTATATTAAAGATGAATCTATCAGCAAAACAGAAAGTGGTTTTGATTCAATATTGGAAATTATCATTAAAGAAAGTGTTAAACTTTGTGAAGCTGTTGAATCAGTAAAAATGATCAATAAGCAACATGAATTATTGAATCAAGACCGTGAAGCTAAACTTAGAACATTACAATCAAAAATTAATGAAGTTGGTGAGTGGAAATAATGAGATTATTGAAAAGCTATTTCAAAGATGTATTAGAAGTTAATAAAAATACTGAGTTGCTAGAATATTTGGAAACGAATTTACTAGGAATGGTCGAGTATCAAGTTAAGCTTGAAAATTTTGTTAAACAATCATCTCTTGATGATGAATTTATTAAAAATAAATTGTTAGTTAAACATGCTAGATTTAAAAGTATGCTGAATGAAATTGTATCTAATCCATACAATATCGTTTATGAACTAAATGATGAAGAAAAGAAAATTGAACGATTTTTTAAGTCAGATCAAATTTACTCAACGAATTCAACCACAATCAATATTATCGGTGAATATAGAAAGCTAACATCTTTTGCATCAAAGCTTTTTGAAAATGTTAAATCAATTAAATTTGTCTTTGATGATCTTGAAAATCAAAAGAATATTTTAGAAATTCTCAACCAAACAATCGAAGTATTTCGCCGTGCGTTTATTGAGTATAGTTCAATTACTAATCAAATAGATTTATCTGTTAAAAACTTTGAAAAATTTAGCAGAGAATGTATTGACATTGGTGAAAATGCAAAGTAATATACAAACATAAGTTAAACAAACAATGAAATGTAAGAGAGACAAATATGTCAAAAGTTCAAAATGCTCATGAATATTACTTAGCAATGTTAAATCTAATTGCTAAAAATTCTCCAGTCGTTGCTCAAAGCAAAAACTTCGAAAACTTCGTTGTCGCAGCTTATGACGAAGATGGTGAACCATCACAAGACGTTGGATTTGTAATGATGTTATGTATGTTCTTACATCAAGTAAATGATATTGCAAGTGAAAAAGAATTTGCTGAAATGATGAAGTTTTATGATTTAAATAAAATCTATAATTCTACTCTTTTCGAATGTCTTAACTTGAAAGTTGTTAATGGAATCTTAATTGATATGTTGGAGGAAGTTTGATGTATGGATTATCAATCATTGAAGAGTATTTTAATGATTTAGGAAATAAAGAGTTAAAAGAATCTTTTACAACTATTTGGTTTAAAAAAGATTTAAATGAAATTGCTGATGTATGGTTAGGATTCTTAACAGTTGATAACGCCGAAGCAGTCCGCGAAGGTATTGTTAATGGGAGTTTCCACTACACTCATTATAAGCGTAAAGGTGTAAGTTATACTATGCGAGTTTTTAAAGTTGAATTAGATGCTGAAATTAATTTAAATTAATTGTTGACAATAAAGAAGAAAACAACTAATATTGTTTATGTAGAGAGATAATCTACTAACCAAGAGATGAAAAATATGAAAGTAATTATTGCTAAACTCGAAAATGCTTTAGATGTTGAAATAAATGTTGCTATTAAACGTCCAGTAGATGTTATTAGTATTGCAGGTAAACAAGAACTTTCAAAAGAAGAACTTGTGAATCTTGGCGAAATCCTTTTACAAAAGGGATTTAAAAAACAACTATCTGAATTGTATTATGAAGATGCAGTTTATCTTGAAAATGAAGATTATCTTGTTTCAATAGATCATCAAGCTCAAATTCATATTATGGAGATAGATGATTTATGAAAAGTTTAGATGAAATTGTAAATGGTATTGTTCGCCGTGTAGAACGTGCAACTGGATATAAAGTTAAACAAGTTTCAGGTGGTGGACATAGTTTAGGACGACGATTTACAAAATCTGAATTACTTGTTATTGGAAACAAATTAAAACAAGCAGGATTTCAACCATCCGATCCTAAAATGTTTGTTGTTGATGCAATCTTTTTTGAAACAGATGATATCTATTTCTCGATTGATATGCACGGCTTTTTAAACTTTATGTAAAATTGAATTTTGAGGAAATATTATGAAACTTATCACAACTGTAAAAACTAAAGTACAACTTGCAATTGCTAAAATTATCACGGCGTTAGTTGCTGAATATCATGTCCAAAAAGAAGTAGTTGCTTTGTTTAAATCTGAAATCAAAACAAATATGATTGACGGTTTCCGTTCTGGTAAAGTACAAGCTGAATTTAAAGCTGGTGTAAAAGAATTAACAGTTCTATCAAATTATAAGTTAGGATTCTTCGGACAAGATTTAGAAAATGATATTATGATTAAAACTTATCATGATCGTTCTAAAAATATTGTGGGTGGTAACAAATATGGATTTAAACGAAAATATCGTTGGGGTTCAAAAGTTGTTAAAACTCAGTTATTGCGTAAGCTTGGACAAGTACACTTAAAGCCTGAACCAGTTGCAGTAGACGGAGTAAATTTCCCACCACGATTCAAACGTGATATGGACAATAAACATTACTTACATTATAAGGCTAGTGTTTAACTAAAAATAAAGCACTTGATTACATCCTTTCAAGTGCTTTTTTTATATAAGGAGAAAACAAATGATTAAACGTACTCGATATTCTGTGGAGGCTCTTCCATTTATCCCTGAAGGTGCCGAATTTAAAATCAACGGTAAATATGCAATTATTGGACGTGATGATATTTTATTTTTATATGATCATTATTCTAAAGATTGGATTTCTACTGATTTAACATTAGATCAATATTCAACCTATTGGGATAAAACATTAGATGAATATACATTACATGAATTTATTCAGCGTGTTTGGGGAAGTTCTTATGTTGGAAAAAATATGTATTTCTTTTATAACCCATCAAAGAAATCTTTTGAAAGTTCTTATAATGCGCCAGTTAAAAAAGGTACTGTTATTCGAGATGGAAAAGAATTTGATATTATGAAAGCAGGAGAAACGCGCTCAATTTGTCAAAGTTCATATCCACAAATTATTGCTATGGTTGAACTATTTGGAAATTTTAACTTACATGAATTTGAAGATAAAGTACGAATTTCCTATGAACATGATGTTCTTTCAAAAGGTGAATCTCTTCCACAGTATAACCAAAAATCACGTGATTATTATGTTGACTATGATATGCCTAATCATAATATATTATTCCGAGATTTCTTAGATCAATATTTTTATGATATCTTAGGAATTGAGTTGACTAAAAATGATTGAATTAAACGGAAATTGGCATAAAATCGAAAATCAAAAGGAAGTCTTTAAAGAGATCAACAACTTTCCAATCAATTTCGACGTGTTTGTACGCCGTGGTAATAATGTACTAATCTTTGTACAAAATGAAAATACGGATCAAATCTATATCGTTATACAAATATATAACACTGCAATAGAGATTATTCATGATACTAAGGAGAAAGCAATTGAAAAATTGTATTCAATGCTAGATCAAAATAATATTGACTATTTACCACTAGATAAGCAAAAAATACTTGATAAACTGACTGATATTGACTATTATATAGCTAATTTAGTGGATTCGAGATCAATGTATAACGATTACCATGCAAATATGATCACCGATGAAATGAAAAAGCTCATTTCTCAGATCCGACGCGAGATCAAACAAGAGGAGAAAAACAATGTTCAAGATTGAATTTAAACTTTTAGAAGCTCTACAAAATGTAGCTCAAGGTAAATTTGTTACAAGTATACCACCTAGTAATACGCCAAATATTACTTATGCTGGAAATGCAAAGAAAAAACGTGTTAAAGGATATCGGAGTAAATAATCATGGGATTATCAGTTCATCATTATAAATTAGTTACAGATCAACAAATTCAAAATTCGTTCGATGCTTGGGATTATGCTTTTGATCCTCATTTATTATTACGCCGTGAACCTGATGAATATTGGACTGTAAATAAACAGCAAGTTTTTGATAAGTTTAAAAACTTTACTTTCAAGCGTACTTTTACCGAAGTTGATTTTGTTGCATCTTTCAAAAAACAAGGTCTTGATCCGAATGATTATGAATGGATTGATTGTGGTCCTGTCGATCCAGCAATTGTAGAAAAAGATCAAGAATGGTTTGACTTATTTATTCATAAGACAACACAAGAACATTTTAAAATTCTTGATCGTGATCATGTTATGGTTGAAAATGAATATGAGTGTTTATTATTCAAAGAAATGAAGAGCTTCAAAAATAGAAGTAAAAAATCATTCTGGAAACATACTCGACTTGATGATTGGGATGAAAATGGTTTACGACCTGATGCAATTGAATTTGTCATGAATGAAGAAATGCTAAAAAATGCGTTAAATCATTTTGAAGATAATGCACCTATTCATGACTGGTTCTTAGATGAAGATGAAATTATTCAATTGAGTTGGTGATGAAATTTAAAAATCTTTTTAGAGATAGAACAAAAGATTATTCTTATATATTATCTGTAAAGTGCGGTGGCGAATATCACCGCAAGATTTTACATCCAAGAGAACCTCAAGAATGGATTGATTTTAGTTGTCCCTGTTGTGGTGAAAATATAAAAGTATGTCCTACAAATTTTTATCAAACAGACTATTACAATTATCAAGAACATGAGTTAGAATATATAGATACTTTTAATTCTTTTTGTTGGAGCAAATGAAAATGTTAAATAAATTATTTTCTTTATTTAAAGATACAAACACACCAAAGCAACGTATTGAAACTAAAGTTCGAATTACGTGTAAAGACTTTGATGGACTTACAAGTCTTGTAAATGTGAATGAAAGTGATGTTACAAATACTTATGTATATTTGAAATGTCCACTTTGTCTGAAACAATTACAATTACCAAATGTGAATATAGATAAAGAAAGTAATTTACATACAGAAGATCATGCAGTAATTTTAGAAACTGGTGAATTACGTCCAGCGAGGTTATAATGAATCTGTTTAAAAAATATACTGACTATGATTGTAAAGTAACTTTATATGAAATTTATTGTATGAAACATGAAACCACGCATGAACGCGCCGTCGATAGATATGGAATGTTTTTTGCTGAGTTTACATGTAAAGAATGTAAAGGCTTTGATTATTTTGCTAGACACGGCGTAAGCTTAAGAGAAGAGCAACGAACAGAAACGGGTAGACATAAAATAACTTTAGTAAAAGGAACTCCATAAAATGTTTTTTAAATTTAAAGAAAAGATAGCAAAACGAAATGAAAGTTTTTTCTTAAATGAAGAAACTAAGTTTAAAGTTTTAATTCGATGCTTGAAACATGAAACTATTGAAGTGGAATTGACTTCTGTGACTACTCATAACTATGTAAAATATACTTGTAAATGTGGAGAAGTATTAAAACTTGCACCAGTTGACTTTATGTATAAATCAGATTCATTACAGTTCCCGAATAGTAAAAATATATCTGAACATGCTGTTTATGCAGTTGATGGAGTTAAAAAATTATATGACCAAATAGCAACAACATTTTGGGAGGACTTTGGATGAAATGGGCAATAAAATTTTTATTGAGTATATTATTTAGAGATGATGTCGGATTCTATGATCTTCGACGAGAAATTTTAAATAAAGCTATTGAAAAAGATAATATAGCAAAAGTAACAATAATGGAAAAGGTTTATGATCCGCCGTATGAATTTGAAATAGAAATCGAATGCGAACGGAATAGAGATGTTGTATATAAGTTAGAGTTTTCAGCTAGTACACCTTATGAAGTTTGTAAGCATCAATGTGATTGTGGATGTACATTTAACTTCACTGCTATTAAATCAACTCAAGAAATGAGTTGGAAAGACTTTGGATTAACATCTAAAGGTTCTGATAGTTTTATTGGTGACTTAGTTAATCATAAATTTAAAATTACTAAATCTTGTGAAAAAGCTAAAGAAATAAAAGTTAATCAAAATGCTGAATCTATTTAAACTTGTATTCGAGAAAGAAGAAAAGAACATAGGAGGATTCTTAAAAGCACATTTACATTGTAAAGGTAATAAGCAAGAAATTAGACTTGAATATACTTGCAATAGAGAAATTTTAAATGTAAAATGTTATCGTTGTTTTGAAGATATTAATTTTTATCCGACTGGAGAAATCATTGGAGACGAATTACATAAAATTAAAACTTTTTCAAGAAGTCAGTCAATTTATAAACCGAAGAGTTCTTTGTAATGAAAATATTAAAATTTTTGTTTCGCCGTGAAAAACGTAAAAGTGGACATGTAATTTTTGATGTTGTTTGTTTTGGTCAAAAAACTGACGTTTATCGCCTGTTTAAAAATGTTGAATATGAACTAGATTTAATTGGACACGTTTGTAGAAACTGTGGTCAACAATTTGTATTCAATCTAAAAGGTATACCAAAAGACGTGACTACACCTAGACATAAAATTACTGTTTTTTCAGAAACATATTGGAATGAAATTCGTCTATGAATATTTTCAAACGCTATAAAGAAAAGCAAATTGAAAAACGTGTAAATGTTTATTATGAATGTTTATATAATGGAAAATCTCATGATTTAAGAACAGTTTTGTTTTTTAACTTTGAAAAAGATATCAGAGAATTTAATTGTCCTGAATGTGGTATGAAATTGACTTTCAAATATGGTAAATCAATCATAGATCAAAGTAACAAGCGTTCAAAAAGTATGCACTTTTCAACTTTAATTAAATAAAACGCTTGCAATTAGTTGTGGTTATAGTTATAATGAACTCATAGACAAGATGATCCGAAAAGGAAAAAGACATGAAAGCTAAAGACAAAAAAGCAATCGAAGCTCTAAAAGCTGAAATCAAAGCTCTAAATGATCGTGAAGTAGAACTCGAAAACGGTTGGGATGCTTTGTGGGACGCAGGTAAAAAAGAAGAGTGGAAAATTGCTGTTGAAGCAGGTCGCGAAGAATATGAAGCAATCGACGGAAAAATCGAAAATCATCGCCGTGAAATCCGAGCGATTCGCGATAAAGATATTATCGACCGCGGTTACTTCCATGAAATGAACCTTGCACGTGCTAACATTGACTAAGTAGGAAAATATTATGAATGCCAATTATTCTATTGTTGAAATTAATAATGACTTAAATTTTGTTTTGATTCGTGATCGAAATGGTCCAATGAGTATCACAAATGATGCCGAAAATGTAGTTGATCATTTAATTACTCGTTTACGAAGCAAATTAAATTTAACTTTAGATGATTTTCCACCACACAAAATCTTTTATATTGATTCTACTGGATCAATTGATATGTTAAAAACAAATGACATTGGTCAATTTATTGGATTTGAATTTTACTCACTTAATAGTTTGGAACAATTGAAAAACGTTTTGGAGAGAATCAATGGATAATTATGGTATTTCTCATAAAGAATTTGATAATTGGGAAGACTATCCAGATCAAATATACACAGAAGAAGAATTAAATCTTTTGTGGAATGATAAACTTTGGGTGATGTGTCAAACTTCAAAATACGGCGATCCGAGTATTTATAAAATTAATCATTGGCGTTCTGATGAAGAAACAATTGGATATACAGAATATTTCTGTGGTGCTGAATGTACTGGATCAATTGATCGTTCCAAAGCAATTATGTACGGATCATTCCAAGAACTTGTTGATAAACTTAGTGCATATAAAGAAATGCGCGATTTAATTGAAACAGCGAAAGAAAAATTCAATAACTGAGGATTATGAAATGCAAATCACTTTAAAAGATATTGATAGTACAAAAGTTGCAATGTGTCACCTGATGTTAGAAAATACACGCGAGACAGTACAAGCAATTGTAAATACAGATGAATGGAAACTTCCTGAAAATTCCAAAGACAAAGTTGTAAATGTTACAATGCAATTTAATGGAATCGAAGCTGATCCACAAATTCTTGAAAAATTGATGACAGATTGGTATCATTCCATTCATGAGGAATATAAAAAACAATATTCTGATTTAAATGCAGAAGTTGAAAAACGAGTTTATAAGCGCGTTCGCGAAATTGAGGAAGAACGAATCACTCCTTATGAAGAGCGTTTAAATGGAGCGATTAAAAATCTTGAAGAAGCAAAAAATAATTTAATGTGTCTACCGTGGTTAAGTGAAAATTTTTGGAGTGAAAAATAAATGCATTTATTAGTTATTAAGTATGATGTGTATAATCTTGAAAGTGAACACACTCATTATAAAAATCCAAAAAACTCAGATTTGATTGTTACTGTTTTAGATGAAACACGTGATTTGTGTTTTGAAAAAGTTTGTGATAAAATCATTAAAATTTTTGGGACATTCTCTAAAGGAAATATTTCAGAAATTATTGTAGATACTGAAACAGATAAAACATTAATTGACGTACTATCACCTTGTGGATATAAATATGATTTATAAATTAAAAAAGTGGCTTAAACTTTATAGCCGTGATGAAAAACATATCATCTATACTTTTAATTCTTCTTTAGATTATTGTCAAAAATCTATTGAATTTTTAAAAGAACATAATCGCCGTGAATTTTTTGGATATGATTATGATCAAGGTATTTGTTTTAATTTTGAAAATTATTTGAAATCAATATTAGGTAATACTATCTATAATGACAATTATAGTTTTATCTCAGAATTGATTACAGATATGTATAAGAGCTATTCAAATTATTCTGGTGATCGTTTTTATCCAATCAAAAGTAATGATGTGGAAAAAACTAATGAGAGATTTTATCACCAAAAAGATAAATATACTCCAGAATTATGTGAAATTCGATTAGGATTAATTAAAGAATGTAAGGAGTATTTACAAACGTTATGAGTAAAAGTGGAGAAAAACTAGCATTTTCTCTTATTGATCAAACTTGTCCAATTGTAGATAATTTATACTGTGATGCTATGACTTTGCTTGATAGAAAAGATATATTTTCTGTCGAGCAATTGGCGTTTATAGATAAAACTATCGGAGATTTGATTGGACATATTAAAGATAAGGCAACTGAACCATTAAGAGAACAATTAATTTATGCTTGTTCTGAATGGAGTGATTATGAAGATAAATGCGAAGAATTAGAGGATGAAATTTCTGGTCTTAGAAGCGATAATGAAAGTTTAAATAGTGAAATGGACGATTTAAGAACAGAAAATAGTGATTTAAGTGACCAAGTTTATGATTTGGAAAACGAATTAAGAGAAAAATAATGGAGCTAAGTATATGATTTATAAAGAAAAAGTGACCCCCCACTCACAAGTGAAAAAATAGAGTATATCGCTGGAGGTATTTTATGCCTCTAGTAACTAAAATGATTCGTTATCCTAATGAGCTTGAAGCGATGGGCTTTTTAAATAATGGAAGTTCGAATAGTATGGGAACAGTACCGCCTTCAGAAGAATCAATAAAAAATTGTATTAAAGATATATATGATTTCTTTATTCAAGATTTGAAAATGGTACATGTACCAAAAGAAGGCGAACTTGATATAAATAATATTCCTGATATCGGAATCGCGACATATGCCACACAGAATAATAATTTAAATCAACATCAAAATGTCCCATATGGTTTTACTGATTTTGCATTTACTGATGAGTTACAAAATACAAAACCAATATACATAAGATTGATATACGGTATGTTGAATTTAACATTAAGGAATGCAGACGCAATGCAAAAGAATAAATTTGCATTTAATTTAATTGTATATATTATGGATGATGTAGGAACAATATTACATTCATTTATATCATGTAATACATATGCTCATAGTAATTTTGATTATACTAATCAACAATCATTTGTATCAAAATATATTGGAAGTATTTCAAATGGATTTAATAATGGAAACTCTATATACGTTAATATTATTCCAAAAAAATATGTAGCTTGTATGACATCATTTAATACCAATTACTATCCACCAGATATATTTTCTAATTATATTTGTTTCTATATTGAACGTAATGAAAATTTTATTAAAGTTATTCAGTTATCTGGAACACGCACTGCTTCATATTCACTAAGTTATCCTGAACAAGTAGGAACAAGCATAACATATATACCATATGATGTTAATTATAAGTATAATTCATCAAATGGAGTATACATCCCTTTTATTGATAGGGGAATTGAAAACATAAAAAATAGTATGAGTTATACATATGACCTTGATCCAAAAACAAATATTTTATATAAGAACGAAAATATTATGTGTGCATATTCTTCTGACGTTGTAGATAATATTATAAAATTAGAAAATGACGACACTAAGGAATATTTACCATATAAATGGGCTGGATATAATAATATAAGATTTGTAGGAAATACGAAGTACGCATTATTGTTTAAGGTTAATAAATAATGACAGATATTTTTAAAATAAATACAATTTTTTATGATGATACATATTTTAAAATTTCAGAATATAAATTATCAATAAAAGATCCAAAAATTATTAAAGATAATATTAATTCTTATATCGAAGGGCAGTCATTTGAGAAGACAGAAGAAGTAAAACATAGCCCAATTAAATATATAGTAGAAACATACAAAACAAAAGAAATTATAGAAGAATATGAATCTAGTGATGGAAGTTTTAAATTTGAAAATCTTCCAGATAACGAAAATATAAATTTAATTGTTATAGACGAATCTAAAAAATATAATGGAAAGTATTTAAAAAATATTCCAGTACAGTTAGATTACAGTAAAGCTATGAAAATCATTAGAATATATCAAATCAATAACACGGCGCATATAAAAATTGTTTTTAATGGTGATCCGTCCGCCGTTGCAGTATTTGCACAAAATGCGACTGTGGAAAAAATTGACACTGAGAATTATAGATTGAAAGGAATAACGGGTCCTTATACTGTAACTTTACATGATTACATAGACAATGTATTATATACTAAAGAATCCACATTTACTTAGGAGAATAAATGAAGATTAGTAACGCATTAACTTTAGAAGAAGTTAAAAATATTATTGATCGTTATGAAGATCATGTATACAAAGATGATATCAAATATTTTGTCAATGAAGAAACAGAACTTTCAAATCAAAACAACGAGAAAGGTCATTTTGTTGACAAGTTCATTGTAGGTATTAGCAATCGCCATACACATTTCAGCATAAGTGAACTTAAAAGTTATTATGATGAAAATACAAAAAGTTAAATACTATAAAGAATTTTATAAGGGCAAATAAATGAAAACATTTGAAGAAGCTTTAAACGAAGCAAAGGAATTATCAGAAGCAACACGCAAAGATATTAGACAGCTTGAAGGTGTACTTAATGACATCGGTGTAAATTTCAAAACAATTTTTACTCCGAGTTTGACTAGAATTGTTGCAAATACTTCAAGTGAAGATATCACTTATGAATATGATAATAAATCAATTGCTTTCTATGTTGATGGAAAACAAGTTAAGAAAGTTGCCACCAAAAATATTGATTGGGCAGAAGACGAAATGAGAGATTGGATCACATCTAATCATACTTACTAAAAAATTAACCGTTATATTTAAAATATAGCGGTTTTTTGTTTTTTATTGCTTGCAATTATATAGATGAGTTGTTAATATAATAGCTGTTGAAACAAGAGAGAAATGAAGAAATGATCTATAGCAAAAACTGTTTATTACGAGCCATTGAACATGTTGTCCCTGCATTAGCCGGACGATTACCAAAAGATATGGAATATGGTTTCGATGAATGGGTTGATATTATTGGGGTTGCAAGTGCTGTATATTTTGTAATTGAAGACTATGAAGAACTAAATCCGAGCGTTAAATATGCTTTCGTGATCATTAAACACGCAGCGCGAGAATTACAATACAACAACGGCGTTATTGATTTCGGTGATGAAGAAGTAGAATTCTTAGGTGACCCTTTAGTAATTTAAGGAAAAATATGAAAAGCTGGTTTAAAAATTTGTTTGTTCGAACAGAAACAAAAATTGTAACTGTAAAAGAAAAGCGTCCAAATTATTTAGAAATTGGAAAGCTTTATATTTTGATCACAAACAATCAAGACAATTTATCGGTTGCTGAATATCTTGGAGAGCAAGAGCATTATAAAGAAGACGGAAGTGTTAAATTTTCACTTTCAATTTTTAAAGATGTTGTGACTAAAGATGAATATTTTTCTTTAGGAAAACATATAGCGTTTACAGAAAAACGCTTAAAGGCTCTATCTAATATGCACTATACTGATGTAGTGGAATTAATGTTCCATACAGAATATGAGTATGAATGTAAAGATGCACCGACTAAAGATGTATACATAGACCCTTTAGAAAATTTTGAAATTATTATGAATGCAATTCGTGGAGAATATAAATGAGCTATCAAGAAGTATTTAAAAAGCATGATGTAAATGTTCGTAAAATTGTTATTGCTAATCCAAAGTATTTCTTTTCATTGCCTTATGCGATGACTAAAGATGTTATTACTGAATCAGAACAATTAAAGTATCTTACAGATGAAGGTATCCGTTTTGAACGTTATAACTTTTTTGAAAATATAATGAAGCACCCAAACAAAAATGATATTTCAGCTAATCTATTTATCACGCATATTCTACATTTTGATAGTTGGCAAAATCATATTACTGACATTATCAATTTCATTGATGGACATGCAGAAGAAAAGCAAATGCTTATGATGTTAATTAATAATTTTAGTAAAAACGAAAACTTAGTACATAACATTGCTGATAATTTAGTTACTAAATTCAATTTAAAAATTAAATTGTTCGATGCTGATGTATATGATCGAATTGCAGCAAACAACTTTGCTTTGTTCGATGCTGAAACTTTTGATTATTTGACTAAAGAAGTCGAAAACGGCGAAGCTAATTTTGAATTGTTCAAAAACACAGCATTTCCATACGTTAAGTCACATGTTGAAAAAATTCGACTAAATCAAGAAAAAACTTGGGCTTTATATTGTGTACCAGAGCAATTGATTGGAATGTTGACTAAAGAAAACATTTTAAGTATTTTTGAAATTAAAGTTAAAGATGATGAATTTGATTCTAAATTCTTTGCTGATGTTTTTGAATGGTTTGCACGTAAGAACAAACTTATTGATGAAGAGTTTGCAATTGAAATCAGTAATCAATTTGAGCTTAAGCTTCCTCCGTGTCTTTTAAGTAAAGAAAAAGTTAAAGATCATTTAACTGAAACTATCGAATATGAAGTTGATTATGACAATCCATTTAAACATATTGATGACTGTACTTGGAATGAATTGCGTAAGACTAAGCACAAAGATGAAATCATTAAACAAGCTTTACGTCTCGATTCAATTCTTAAAAATCCAAAAAACATTTATTCATTAGAATTGTTTGAACCTAATGTCGGATGTTATCCAAAAGGGTTGATTAAGGAGATTTTCGAAAAACATTATGATTATATCGAAATGGCGCTTGATTTAAGAAGTTTTTCGCATAACTTTATTCATCGTTTGTTTAAAGAATATTTGCGAAGTGCGGAAGGATTCGATGCTAAAAAATTAGCTTATGATCGTTTCATGAGTTTACACACAAACCGTTCTGTAATTGTTGAAACTCTTGGTGATAAAAATATTCGTTGTCCAGAATATCTTGATTTCTTATTAACAGATAAAAAAGGTTATGGACTAATGCTAGTCGCCGAGCTAGTAGAAAATGAACAAGAAGATGTAATTAATTTACTCTAAACCATTTACAAACTCATTATGTCTAGTATATAATGAGTTTTTATTTTATGAGATACTTATGAAAAAATTATTAATTTGTGCTTTATCATTGATACCAGTTTCTTGTATGAAAGTTGATTTAGAACAAACGTTCATTTATTCAAAAATTACAGTAAATGAAACTAATAGTTCTTATGTCAGTAACAAATATAAGTTAGGAAGTTATGATGATAAGATGGAATATATAAATCGTATTCTTAACGCAAGAACTGTTTATAATGGTAGTGAAATGTTATGTGATTTAACTGGAAAACTTTATATGATTAAAAGTGAATATAAAGTGGGAACTGTTGCAATTAAACAGGATGGATTAACATGTAGATTTGAAGTTGTCGAAGAGAATGTTAAAACACATAATCCGTCTGATATAAAAATCAAAATTTATAATTGAGGTACTTATGAAATCAATCTTTAAAATAGCCCATGAATTAGTTCATGATGAAAATATTACATGGGACACACTCGATCTTTCTATGGCAGATGTTCATCATAAAGGTTTATATAGTATTGTCATCGGTGGAACAGAACACGGCGAACTAACACGTGTTTTTATTGCTACTGAAAAAATCGAACCTTATGCCTTAAAACTTCATTCACATACTTATGATTTACGTCTTGGAGTAATTAAAGGAGTATTTCAACACTTTCAAGCAGTTGAATGTGGCGAGGGTGCAAAAGGTCCAGGAAGTATATATTTAGACAAATACGAATATAAATCTCCACTAAATGGCGGAAATGGATTAAATTATATTAAACGTGCGCCGTACAGTATTATGAATCATTATGTCCCTCCAGGTGGAGAAGTTTTCTTTGATAGTTCAATTATTCATACTGTTGCAGTAGAAGCTGGAACGATGTGGATTATCAAAGAATGTGGTAAAAAGACTGAAACGAGTATTGTCTTAGGTGAAAAATTTACAACTGAAAATCTGTATACTAAATTAAATCGTCTTGAATTGGACCGTTGGTTCTGGAGAGCGCGTTTTGCTTTAGATGAGATGATGGAGAAATAATATGATAGATCAAAAAGATGTTGATGGATTTCTTGAGCATTTGATTAAAATTAATGAAAATAGTTCAGGACCTACGATTGCAGAATTTTGTGGACAATTTGAACCTGAGAATACAACAATTTATTTATTCCGTTATGGTTATTGTTCGTGTGGAAATTCAGATATTACAATGTATTCAAAAGAACTTACAACTGAAAATGTTAGAAAGTTTTTAATGATGCTTCCGCCGTTTAAAGAAAACTGGACAACTGAATACGAAACTAAATTTATGGATCAAATTGATTTATATAAAGTAGAAGATGAAAATTTTATTTATGAACGTTATAAAGATGATGAAGATCAATTATTTTTAAAAATTGAAGATGAACATTTTGATAACCATTGGTGTTATGTTAGAAAAGTTGAAATGTTATGAAAGATTTAAATTCGTATTATTTTTCGTTTGAAAAAACGGGAAATGAAAAAGTAGATAATTTACTATATGCAATTTGTAGAGCTGGAAAAGCATTCCATTCAACGTCTCAATGGAATGATGAGGTTGGAGAAATATATAAAAATGTTAAGGGTGATACTCCTATCGAGTGGATTCAAAATGCAGCGAATGATATAGCAAATGAATAATGAGGAATAAAAATATGTCAAATCCTAAAATGATTGAATTACTTAAATCGTATGGAATGTGGTATAAAGAAGGCGATAAAGTAGTAATGGGACAAGAACATGATGATAATGAAATGGGAACTATTGACTTTGTACATACTGATGATATGATTTCTGTTAAATTTGGTGAACGTTATGAATTATTATTTCATGATCAAATTCGTCGTCCTCATAAATGGGAATTAGAATCAAATAAGCGTATTTGGCAAATTCCTCAAATGTTTGATTATTCAGATGGGGCTTGCTTTGATGATTAATTACCATTTAATATTCTTTTGGATTATTATATTATCAGTATGTATTCCAACAGTTTGGTTTTTATGGATAGTTTTAGAAGACACATTTGATTAAGGAGAAAAAATGAAAAGTGTATTTGAAATTTTAGAAGAACGAAAGATTCCGCATAATATTAAATTAGATGAGTTCCTTTATAATTATTTCCATTTCTTGCCGTCTATTGATCCATCTATTTTAGATCAAATGACAGCCGAAGAAATTTGTGAACATCAAGAATTCTGGAATAATGATTGCTATATGCCAATTAAATTTTTGTTAGAGAATAACAAAGTAAGTTTGAATGGCTTTAAAAATATCATGCGAACTGAGTATTATTATATTAATTCTACAGAAGAAAAGATGGAAGAAATGTATCAGCTATTGGAAGATTTTATTAGAGATAATAAAGTTGATATTACTGATTATTTCAGTGGTGAATATATCTATCAACAACTTGAGGATATTTTACGTTATAAAACTAGAATCGGTACTGATGTATATCTTGATAATTTAAATCTTGAAAAAGCTTTAGAAAATAGTGACTCGATTGCAGTTTTATTATTTGGATTTAAATCGTGTGATTTACCAACGCGCCGTGAACGTATGATGGAATATATTTGTGAAAACTTTGAACTGATTTCTAAAAAATTCTTTGAAGGCAATAACAGTTATAAAGTAAGCCCATCACTATATATTCGTGAAAATTGTGAATTTGAAGCTAGGCCTTTATTCGAAGTAGCCTCGTATATTCAAGAAAAATACGGTTTACTAGAAGAAAGATTCAAGACAAAATCATTGATTAAAGAATATGTAAGTGGATTATTGAATCGTGAAGAAGTTGAAAAATTAAAATCTTTCCTAGAAGATATCAAAGAAGAATTTCCTTTAATTTATAGTGAAGCTAGTGAACATCGACTTTTTAAAAAACATTTCTTAGAATCTAAAACTTTAGAAATTGAAGGTTTAAGTGTTGAAAAATTACATGATTTCTTAGATAATTGTACCGATACTGATAGACATATTGTTTCAACTGATTTACAATATTACATTGAAGTTAATAAGACTGGATTCAATTATGACTACTCTAAAGGTAAGTATTTTTCAGAATATACAAAAGAGTTTTTAGAGTATCAATTAGATGAATCTATTCGAATGTTTAATTTGAAAAAAGAGTTTGCTAAACAAGGTAAAAAAGAGCCGATTACAAGTCATTGGCGTTGGAATGATTTTACTCAAACTATTATGCGAGATGTTATCAATTTATGCGTTAAAAAAGACGAATGGATAGATTTAATTGAAAAAGCTCTTAACTGTGAAATGTATCAAGAATATTTAAGTTGGTATGTTGAAACTAATGGAGATTTGAAATTATTAAATTACATCAATGAATATCAGCCACAATTAATCAAAAAAATGAACCATGAAGATTTGATCAAAAAAATTATTGTAGCAGAACATAACAAGTTCAATTACTAGGAGAAATGAAAATATGTCACCGATGGAAGTATATGTATTAACTGAGGATGATCATCCAATTTATACGAGTTATTCATATAAAGATTGTGTTGATTATTTACTTGATATGTATTATAGTAAAGATGAAAAGCCTGAATATGATTATTACGCTATGACACCAGTTCATAGTGGAAACATGACAATTACACATTTAGGATTCCTCGGTGACGCATTATATGAAATTGTATTCTTTCATGTTGCTGATCGTTTCCCGAAAGCATTTTTTAAAATGACTGAAAAAAAGTTTGAAACATTAATTTTGATTGATGAAAATACTTGTATGAGAATTAGTGATCATAATCCTACAATATCATTCGGAAAAGTTATGGATGTTTCAGAAGTCAATTTAAAAAATTATGAACAAATGAGTGGATATGAATCGAAAGAAATGTCCAAGCGTATAATTTTTATGTTTGATTATCATCAAGGTAATAGAAATGATTTTACTAAAGATCAAGTTAATTTCGTAAAACGTTTAAAGGCTGAATTTAGACATTTAGAGGGCAAGTAATGAATATTTGGAATTTATTTTTCGGGAAAAAAGAAAATGTGAAGCCTGCCTTAAGTACGGATCCACTACCACTACCAATTCCATCAACTAATATTGATAAGTATAATCATTTAGATTTGACAAGTAGCGAACCAATTAAAATCGAAGAAGCGAAAGTAATTACAACTCCACCGCCGTTACCAAAGCAAGAAGAATTTCCAGTAAAAGTTGTTCCGGTTGTTGTAGAAAAGCCAAAAAAGATTTATCCATTTAATTCCTCTTATTCATTTGAAAGTATGTCTAAGCTAGTAAAATATTGGTATGATAATATTGATAAATGGAGTCAAGACAATGACTATTTAGAGTATGGTAAAGTTAAAAAACGATTAGAGTCTCTTAAAAGTCATATTAGTTATAAAAATAGTGATAACTTTGAACTAACATTATTTCCAGATAATTGTGATAATTGGTTTAAAATTAGGGCTGATGGATACGGTAAATTAAGATGTTCATTAGAATATAGTTCTTTTGGATCACATCGTATACTAGACAAAGAAGAACGACTTGAACTAGAAAGAAATCGCTTAGATACAAATGCTAAAATTTATAATTTTTTCTATGAATTAACTACTAATATGAAATTTACCGCAAGTGATAGTTTTAAATTAGAACAGTATTGTAAAAAACATAAACTACCAAAACGAGTTAATAATTTACGCTTTTATAAAATTAATGGCGGAGAATATTATATTTATACAGTTCAGCATAAACATGATGAACGTTTTGCTCGATTACATGATATTAGAAATCCGTATTACTATCATACAAGTATATATAAATTTTCTGATTGGTCAGTTGTTGAGGAAACATATGAGTCATTCTTGAATCATTTCGGAGAAAATCCGGTAATCGAAGAATGTCAAGACCCTAAGAAAGAATTTTGGCAACATTTTACAAAATTAGAAATTGAAAAGAAAATTACATTTATGAATAAATGTAAAGAATTTGTAACTAAAGTATATGAAGATGAAGAAGAATATAGTAAGCTTATGAAAGAAGCTGATATGGAAAATCCTTTTCCTAAAATTGTATGTTATTCGACTATGCTAACTTTTTGTGAGAATATTAACAAAGATATTCCATATAAAGAACATGACATTAACACGGCGATAGCTAAGCTTAAAGAAGATGAAGAATCTAAGAAAAATGCTTTCATTACTGAAATAGTAGAAAGTATTCTTGTAACAAAGGAGAACGTTAGTGGTTAAAGTAAAAATTAAAAAGATTATTAGCGTACATGACTTTGATAAATTAGTACAAGAAACTTATGGTCGTCCATATAGTTTTCAGCAACAAGACGACTGTAAAGAACGTGGATTGTATTCAATTACTGTTCCTTATGATGAGCCTTATGATTATGAAAATGATACTGTTCCAGAAGTAATTAATCATGAAGAAATGGGCGTATCATTTAAAGCATGGTTAGAACGTGATCCAACACAAAAGTTAAGTACAGCTACGGATTGGAATAAAGATTATGGGTTAGTTATGTGGTATGAACGTAACTTCTATCCAAGCGAAGAAATGATTGTAAATGATTTATATGAAAAAGGCTTGCTAGAAGCAGGCGAATATGAAATTGATGTTGACTGGTAGGAGAATATTATGAGTGATGCTTTACAACGATTGAAAAATTATATCAATAATCAATATAAAGATATTAATACATGGGATGATATTGATGATGATATTAAAGAAGCTCGAATTGATGAACTTCAATGTTTAGAAACTTTTTTAGATTATTTGATTGCACGTGATAATGGAACATTAGACGAGCATTATGAAAAACTTTTAGGAGAATAAAATGACCGAACGTTCAGTTGCAACACAAGAAGAAATGGAACAAATGCGATTAGATGCAATGAATACATTTATGAAAGAAAATGCTGGAAAAACTATTGAAGTTCCAGTTAATTTATTGTATGCTTTATCTCAGTTCTTAGATGCAACAGGAAATTTATTAGATGAGGGTCGTCAACCTTATCCATCAATGGAATGGAGCTGTAATGCTTTGGGTCATTTGTTGAATAAGAAATTTCTAAATTTTCGTGATAGAATTCCAGGAACGTTGTATACTGTATATGATACAATTCATGAAGTTAATACACGTAACGAGCGTGATATTGATATAGATGAATTAATGAAATGGTTTGAATCAGGAGAAAAATAATGTTTGGTATAGATATCGAAATTATTCGAGCAATTAGCATTTTGAAAGATAAAGGCGTTATTCCAAAATCTTATGATCATACAACTGAAATTTTAGTTTCCACTAAAAAGGAAACTAAAACAAATGAAAAGTAAAACTCTATTAAAAATTTTGTATGGACATTCAGCCTCACATTTAGAATTAAATTTTAATAGTTGGGTTGAAAAAGAAAATATAACTATTATTTCAACAAGTTATATTATTAATAGTGGTTATCATCTATCTGTGGTATATACGGAGAACTAAATGAGTGATAAAAAATTTGCAGAATTTGAGAAATCATATAATGATGCAGTAGAGTCAATTAAACGTTATCAAGCTGATGAAGATGTTGGTGTATTAGTAAATTGGATGCTTAATTCTGATGAAAATCCATATTCTTATTTGGATGATAGTCATGCTCATTTACTTAGTACAGCCGAAGGATTTTCTTTTTTATCATCAATTTTACATCATGCTTTAGTTGATGATGGTGATGTTACCTTTTTCTCAGTAGATGGACAACCCCAAATTCTTTTTGTTCATCAATGTGATTTAAAAGATTATAAAGAATTTAAACGAAAAAGTTATAAATTCATTGAAGTAGACGGACGACCAAAATTAGATTATGAAATGGTCGATAGTGATATTGTAATTTTCAAAGATTATCATGAATGGATTGATGCTATTGAAATTTACGCAACAAAAGAATTGAAACGTTGTTACTTAGGTGACAAAGAATGTCACGGCGAAGAGTTTGCAACAAAACATTATTCAAAATATAAACGATTTGATCCTGAATGGAAAAAGTTAAATCGTAAAGGAGAACTATTAGATGAATGAAAACGCTAAAACAGCTTTAGAACAATATCGAAAAGATTTGAAAGATGGAAAAGTTACGAAGACAGTAAAAACACCAGTTGAAAAATTAGCTGAAAATCCTAAATCATTACGATTAGCTGTAAATGCTATGTGTTTTCAATGTATGGGTTGCTCTAGTACGAGCGCAGCAGATATTCGTGGATGTACATCCCCATCATGTGCATTATTTGAAGTAAGACCTTATCAATAAATAGGAGATTAACCGTGGATTTATTTTTTGTTTTCATACGCTTTTTTAAAGAACTATTTGTAAAAGATAGTGGAGTACAGTATCTTGATGATTCAATTGTTCGTGAAAAAATAAATTCATTCACGGTCAAAATTAGAACGCGAGTAAACACTTATGACGATTCAATTGTCACACGATACTATGAAGTATTAGGTTTGATGCCAGAACGCGAGATTACAGTATTTCATAGTTGGCGAACAAGTTACGCAGTGAATAAAGTATGTAAAAATATTACTGATATTGTAGAGATTCATAGCGGTAAAAAGATTAAAGCAAAAAAGCTATACAAAGTAGTAAAAAATCAATATAATGGAAGAGTTTTAATTGATGGTATTACAATAGATTTTAAGCAAACGTCATAGGAGGTCAAAATGGATTTATTTTTCAGATTTATTGCATTCTTTAAAAGTTTATTTGTTAAAGAAAAAGAAGTTTTTTTACTAAATGGTGTTGATTGGGAAAATGTAGTCATTAAGAAAAATTATACTGTTAAAATTAGAACTGATGTTAATAGTATAGATAATGAAATTGTTCATAGATATTATGAGGTTGTGGGATTAACTAATCGTAAAGTAGTGAAATCATTATGGGCTAAAGATGAACGCCGTGATATTAATATTATTTGTGAACATATCAGAGATGTAATTGAACTAGATGCAAATATAAAAATTGATCCAAGTAAATTATATAAAGCTATTCAAATTTGCTATTCAGGTCGAATAGTAGTTGGAGATATTTCAATTAAATTTGAACCAAGTTAAAAAAATATATTGCATTTAATTTTTAAGTCTGTATAATCGTAAGTATAGAAAGTGATGATGAATAGGAGAATCAATCATGAATATGCACAATTTAACATTTCCTGCTGTTGCAAAATATCATGAACCTGGTAATGATGTTGGAACTACATTTATTATGTACAATCCGACAAGTGCAATTGTTATTGATCATGAACCAAGTTCTCCGTATGTAGTCGGACAAGTAATTGAAGGTCGTATTGGATTTCGAAATACAGAAAATGTAACATTTGAAAAAATGCCATTTGAAATCACAAAGTATTGCGAATCACTTGAAAAGTTAGCTAAAAAACGTAAACGTGAATTAGAAGTTATGGAATTCATTTTACGTGGTTGTAAAGACGCTTAATAAACAATTGGAAAAGTAATATGGAAACTCAAAAATTTAACGGTTTAATTGCCAAGATCAAAGAAGTTGCAGAAGATAAACGTCTTGTAAATAATTTTGGTTCAATGTATGTTTTTCATAGTATTGATAAAGAAAAGGCAGAATGTTTATCATTTAATTTTACGGGATTGAATGTTGATATTTCATTAATGCAGATGTTCGATTATGTCGAAGATAAGTTTGGTGGACGTTGGTTGAACTCAACTACAATTGCTCAGACATATTATGTATTGACTCCATTACAGAACAAAAAAATGCACACACTTATTAACACATTGATTGGATAAAATTATGTTATGTAAATGGTTTGGATGTAAATTTATTAAAATTAAGAAAGAACAACCTATTGAAGTTATGCAAAAAATACGTTATACTTTCTATGAAGAATGCGAAAGATGTAAAGCAAAAATCAATTATTCAAGTTACTTACAGTGAGATTAAAGCAATGAAACAAGTATCAAGTACATTACAAATTTCTGATTTGCGTCCTAAGACAATTAAAGTTATTTACAATGCAATCAACGGCGTGTATACTTTATTAGGTAAAAATCAAGAAACTCTTGCACAATTTAATTGTGAAACTAATATTTGTGTTATTAAAGGTTGTGGATACTTTATGCACTTTACCGAAGAGCAATTACAATCATTACTTAAAGGTAAGTCTGATAAAATTGTTGTAGTTGGTGGTCGCCGTGCAGTTCGCGATACAGAACGTAACATTCGTAAAAACGATGGTTTTTCTCCATTCATTATTCGTTAATTTTAAAGAGAACTAATATGACAGAAGTAATTAAAATTTCTCGCCGTACTTCGAACCGTTTTTTAAGTTGGCATGATGTTATTGATAAACGTGGTGCGTATCATGCAACAAATGCTAATCACGCTGGACGATATTATCAAATGATTCATGGAATTGGCTTGGATGATTTTCTTGAAAGTCATTGGTATGAACCTGAATGCGTTGATTACTTGATTCAAAATTATGTCGCACGTGATAGCGTAGACGAAATTATTGAAGATCAAGAAAAAACTCACAAAGTAAAATGGAAAACTGTTGATAAAGATACTTATGAATGTGGAAACTTTTTAATCAAATGTAGTCACATGGATTATAGTATTACTGAATCAATGCCATTATTTGGTGATGTATCTTTAATTCAAGAATATAAATCTGAGAATAGAGAAGACGCTTTCCAATTTATTTTAAACGCTATTTTAGGAGCGCGTAAAAATGAAACTATACGAACTTAAGAAAGGGCAACGTTTTAAGCTAGATGGCTATGATGATGTTTTTACTTTTATAAAAATTGACGGAATGTATTCAAATATTATTACTGAAAATGGTGATCTTGTTTATTATGCAGCATTTGCAGAATGTCAATTAGTGGGTGATGAAGATGATGAATAATATTTCTTATGAAGAGAGTTTTAATCTAGTTGGACCTTTACTAATAAAACGAAGACATAAAGAATATGGATTTGAAGTTTTATTTATTTCTCGAAATGTTGCATTGAAGACTAAAGCTCATCAACCACAACATTTTGGAAATGAACATTTTTTCAACAAAGTCGGTGACAAACATTGGTATGTACCATTTTATGATAATTTCTTTTGGGAGGATGTAAGTGCATAAGTTTTCAGAAAAACGTTCGTATTATATGAATGGGAGTATCATTTACGTTACAAAAGTTAAAAAAGACCAAAAAGAAAATTTTTATCATGTAACTTTTGAAAATATTGCAACTGGTCAATTAATGACGGTGAAAGATGAACAGTTACACGGCGCAATTAAAACTGTAGATTCTACAGAGTTTTTTACAATGTGGTGTCATTTTAATAATTGGAAAGAGCGTGACGAAGAATATGTAATTGAGCATTGTATAAAAGTAATCAATACTTTACTTGAGCGTAAGATTGAATTACATGGATCAAACAAATTTGAAGCGTATGACTTAAATCATATTATTGAAATGTATAATTTCATTTATGGTAATAAATTTACGCAACCTACTGACATTAAAGATTATATTCATAAAATTGATGGTGGATATACTTATGATCGAGTATTTACAGACTATCAGCGTAAAGAGTATGATAAAATGTCGGCGTTTTATGATATTTTCGTTGCAGAAATGCAAAAGGAAATTAATAAAGAAATCTTGGAGGCAATGAAAGAACATGTTCGATAGTAGAATTGGAAAACGAATGGATGTAACAAAAGATGAAGGATTTCCATCACATACAAAAATTTTGGAATTCCAAGAACAGTATATTGATGTATGGAAAAGTGCTTATGCTGGAGCATTAGCATCTGGTCGTCCATCACCTGATCAACAAGCTAAAACAGCATGTGTTAATTTTTTTGAATTTTTTGGTCGTCCTAATAAATTATATTTTTCACGTTATGAATATGATACGATCATGAAAGATATTGATAAATCAGACTATTAAGAGGTATTATTATGAGAGTTTTGGAAATTGAAGGAGAAGTTATCGAAGTAGGTTCAGAAGAGTGGGCAAGTGCTGTTTTATCTGCTGATCCTTTTGAAGGTGACTTTGGAAGTGGTTCTTATTTAGAAGATAAAATTGTTAAAGTTCGAAACACTAAAAAACTTTGCCATAATTGCTATTCTATTTTACAACCAGGTACATTTACGCGCTCAATGGTTCTTGCTGATGAGGGAAGAATTATTAAATCTCGTTTCTGTGAAGAATGTTGTAATGATCTTGGTTATGGTGAATTCTTATTTGAAGATGGAATCTATATTGATATTGATGATGATGAAGCTTGGGACAAAGCTTGTGAAGAAGCCGAGAAAAAAGGTTTAGAAGAGCCTCGCGAATATTGGGAAGTTCGAAACGAAATTCGAATTGCAAATGAAAAATATCTTGAGCAAAAAATCGGAAATCGCTTTTGGTCTAATACACCATACGAAATTCTTTATAATGCAATGAAAGAACGTGAAAACGCTTGATATTCTAATGAGTTTATAGTAATATAGGCTCATAAATTAATTTATGGAGTTATAAATGTTTGATATTTTAAAAGAAGAGTTACAGACTTACACTAAAAATCATTTTGGTGAAATCGTATATGAATATGTTTTTAAAAACAATCATGAAAAGTTTTTAGAATATGCTGAGTCGGCTGACTTTAAAGTAGAAACTCTTGAAAATAAAATTGTAGAACTTTTTAGAATGAATCGAACTGAACTTGAAGAAATGCAACTTTTGGAAAGCTCAGAAGAATCTAGCAAATATGTTTTAAATAAACGTTTAAAAGAAGATGCTATTTTTTCAGCAAAAGAACAACATATAATTATCCGTGATTCTGCTGATCTATTTGAATATGGTTCGACTATGCGTAAAGTATTAGATGATGCGTGTACACGTGTATATCATAATATTGAAAGCGTTAAAAAAGAATATCAAGATACTCCATTTAATTTTTCTTTTTCTATCTTGGATTACAAGACGTATCGAGATAAAAAAATTAAACAAATTAATAATGAAATCGAAGCAATTAAATCAGGAAAACGTTGGACATTCAAACATATTGAAACTATCACCGAAGCAAAACTTGTACTTGAAAGCATTAGTAAAAAGGCTTCGGTATTTAAGTTTGAAGTTATTCCATTAACATGTGAAAAGTCTGAATATGAATTAGATGTAATAAAATATGTCACGTATGCAAATAATTCACTATTTCCTGGTAATGATGCTTATAACGCCGTGTATGAAGGAACTGAATTTTATCATGGTTGTGCCGTTGATGAGACAGTAATTAATACAGCACTTGAAAAATTAGATATTAATCTCGAAGACCAGATTGTAAAAATTAATTCAGATTTTAATCTAAGAGTAACTAAAAAAGTTTGAAACTAAAATAATGTAAGAGACTTATTGTATAATGCAATAAGTTTTTTTATATTGATAATAAGAGGAAAATAATGAAAAATATTATTGCTATTGTAAACTTTGACATGGGAACTCATGCAATGCGTTACATCAAACACTTTGAAAAACCAGTCAATCGTTTTCATTTAGATGTAAAAAATTATGGAATTAATCCGACTGATAATATATTAGATAATTTAGATACAGATATTGTTCACATGGTTTTATCTAGTAATCCACTCACGGCGTTTAAGCTATATTCAAAATATCCAGATCATGTATCATTTTGTTTAATGGATGAAGATTGTAATTACACTGAAATTGAAAATCCAAACGTTAATGAAGTTATTAAGCTTTCATGTGGATTTGATATGCCTCTTGATCTTAATTCAGATTTAGATTTTTTTGACTGTTCAGTTGACTTTGTGGAGTCAACACCATCGGATGATGGATGGCTCGAAATTAATGCTTTTGTATTATCTTTAGAGAATAAAAATGTTCTAGTTGTAAGTGACTTATATAAATTAATTCACTCAAACGAATATGGAACAAATGTAGGTTTTTATCATATTGAGCAACCTGATCAACAATATAATTTAGCAAAACAATTACCAAATATTGAATATATTATTTTCTCAGAGAAATATTTAGATCAATATGAACAGTTTGAAAAAGAAGTTTTAGTGAACTTTGATGTCAATCCAGAAGCTAAACATTTAATTTCTATTGTACGCGGTGATGAAATGTATGTATGTTATCGAGTTAAAGACGATGAATGAATATATAAAAACTGAATATGATGAAGGTCATGACGTAGATAAATCTAAGCGTGGTTTTATGGATGTTAAAATAAAGCAAAGCTATGATGATGTAGTATCAGAATATAAAACTACATTTCTATCCAAAGAAATATCAGAGAAACAATTTAAAGAACAATATATGTGTACTTGGGGTGAAAATGATGAATTGGGTTGATTATTTAAAAAATGAATTGTTGATTTTAAATCATACTATTGATACAATTAAAAAATATGAAGTTAAGTATCAATGTCATGCTCATAATACACTAATGGGTAAATTCCAAGCATTAAGTATTATGATATTGTTTTCAGAAAGTTATCTTGATGACAATGAATGTTTTGAAAAAGTATGCAATCGTATATGTGAAACAACTTCATATGAATCAATTTCTTTATCAGAATATTCACAATATATTTTAAAAATGCCTCGGGAGAAATAAATGTTATTATTAGATTTAGTTATGGGTAATTTTGCTCAAAAGTCTGTTGAATCACGATTCGCAATTCGATGTGTTTATGATGTATTGCAAGAAGATTGGAAAAGTCACTTATATCATAAAGGTCTTTATTTTAAATATGTTTATCAAAATGAAAAAGAAGTTCCATTTGTATACATCGGAGAACATTGGTATGAATATGAAGGAACAGTTCCGCCGTTAGACGATTTAAACATTGTACAAAAACTATTTGATACTTATGTTGGTGAACTGAAAAATGATTGAGTTAAGAAGTGAACCTAAAAAGTTACCGATCAAGTTTGAAACATTAGAAGAAGCCAAAGCAGTATTCCAACACGTTTTATTAAAAGGACGTGAATTATTTATTAGTGGTGATTTAAAAGATGAATTTGATGTTGAAAAATATCAATATCATTTTGATAATCTATCAGCACAAAATGAAGTTGATATTATAATTTTATTTCATGATCTTGCACAGCTAGAACAGAAAGAAGATTTTAGTGTTATGCTTGCTCCAATTATTGCTGAAAATGAAACATTAGTAACTCAGTATAAATCAGGTAATGAAAAAGCATTGAACGCTTTATTAGGAAAATTCCTTAAATCAAATAAAGGTTATGATCCAAAAGAAGTTAAAGAAGAACTCATTAAATTATTGACAGAGGATTAATTATGATTATTACATTGAAAGGCGTAAAAGATATTTATTCAAAAGTTAAAGATAATCATGCACGGCGCCAGGAATCATTTGTTGGAAAAACTTATGGTATGACAAATTCAGAAAAAGCAGATTATCGAGACATTGACGATCTATTATATACAACCATTAATACTTATGAAGATATCCAAAAACTAACTGATGAAGTTATTCGAATTAAATTTAAAACAAGTGATGTCAAAATTATTGAAAATTATATGTATCACATGGATAGAGAATGATTGAAACAAATTATTGCATTATGCACAAAAAGCATGATCGGTATGATGGCGTTTTCAAGTATAAAAATATAAGAGTTAAAGTAAAAGCTTATATAGTTTATTCTTGGGATGGACATCATATTAAGACTGAAATTTATAAATTCCGTAAAGGTCGTTATGAATTTCTTAGAAGTGATGGATGGTGTCATCATGAACAAAATATGAATGATGCTGTTTCTTATATTGTTGAAAAAGCTATTGAGAGAAAATTGTTATGAAAGAAATACAAATTCCCAATATTAATGGTGATTATGTTTCAAATAATGGAAGAATTTATCCAAAAGAAGTAGTACAAAAAGCAATTGAAGACTATGTTGCAAAGCATGGAGATAAATTAAAAGTACCTAATAAATATTTTGAAGAACAAAGCCATTATTCTATTAGTTTTAAAGAGGAGAATAAAAATGAGTAGTTATATTTTAAAAGAGTCTGAAATCGGCGCCGTGATTAATTACATTGATCGAAATCGAGAATTGTTAGATGATGTATATGGATATTCTGTAATTGAACAAATTTTACTTGTATTTAAAGCTGACCAAAGTCGTTGCGAAACTGACTCTTCATTAGTTCGTTATGATATATGTGGAGAAATTGATATTTTTGAAGACATTCGAAAAGTTATTGACCAATCGCGTGAGCGTACAAGTTATAAAATGAATATTGTAATGAAAGATGTTCAATATATGTTACATGAAGTTGGTGTTGAGTTAGATACATATTATCTAGTCTTAGGTGTTGATGAAGATACTTATGGACAGCCATCTTTACACGTTGCGGAATATTCAGATTTAGAAGATGATATTCCGTTAGAGTGGTATACAGAAGCTGGAGTAAAAATCACAAAAGTAACAATGGTTAGCTCAGAACCTTTACCTTGGGTAGATTTTAGTGGAAATTTAATTAAAAGTTCTGATTAAAGTATTGTATTTTAAAATAGATCATATTATAATGACTGCATAAGTTAATTAGAGATAGTTAAAATGATTATCAAAGAAGTTGAATTGAACGGTAAAGTTTACGTTGTTGAAATTCGTGAAATTGATAAAGACTCCTATGTTTCTCAACAAATTGCAGTAGCTAAAGCTTATGCTAAAGTTGAAGATCAATGTCATTATCGTTTGATCCAACGTACTGCAAGACTTTGTTCTTTCCGTGATCAAAATCAAGAAGACAAAGACATGGTAAACATTTGGCACAAAGCATTTATAGAGGACAAAGCATGAGTAATGCAATGATTGGAACTCTTTGGCTTTTAGGTGCAATTGTTACAGACGTTCTTTCAACTTTTTATATGGCAAAAGCTAACGGCGCAGAAAATAAAGTTGCTCTAGCAACGGGCGCCGTGTTATATTTGCTTTCGTTTGTTACGTGTGTATTAGCTCTAAAATATATACAAGCAGGAATTCTATATGTACTTTGGTCAGGTATCGGGGCTGTTGCAACTGCTTTGATTGCACAATTCTTTTTACATCAAAGAATGGATACTCCAGCTATTATAGGATTAAGTTGTATTATTTTTGGTATTACAATTATTGCACAATATTCAAACATTGAAATTTAAGGAGAAAAAATGAAAAAAGCGATTACAATGTTAATTGTTCCTGCATTCGCATTAGGAGCATGTTCAAAATCACCAGATCAAATTGGTGTACCGACTAATGATCAATCTGTATATTCACAAGATGGATCGTATTCACAGTCTAAGTTATATGATACATATACCGCAGCAAAATCAAATGGTTACAATGGTTCGTTCGAAGATTGGCAGGCATTAGTAAAATTACATGAAACAAATCCAGAACAAGCTACACAACAAGCACAAAGTTCAGGGTTCAGCGGTAGTTCTGCTGTAATGGGGGCAATTGCAGGAGCAGGAGCAACCGCTTTGGCGATGCAAGCTATGAATAATAATGCGAATCGTTCAAGTTCTAATTATTCAAATAGTCGTCCATCAACTTCTTATTCTAATAGCACGGCAAGCCGTTCAACTGCAAGCGTTTCACGTGGCGGATTCGGTGGAGCTGTAAGTTCAGGTGGCTAATATTATGTCAATGTCTAAAGTTGTTTTAGGTGCAATTATTGGATTGGCTGTTGGTGTTGGATGTTCTTCATCCGCATCACAGTCTGGAGAAACAGCAAATTTTGAAGAAAATACACAAAAAGATAAAATTGATTTAGTTCAAAAATACCCTGGTAAGGAAATCTTGGAATGTATAACTCCAACAAATGAATATAAAGTTTATACTGGTGAGACCGGATTTGTTACAGATTGGTCACAACATGGAACATATAAAATTTCCACAGCCAACTATGAAATTTTATATCCAGCACATTTATGTGTTTATTATAAACCAAAACGTTAAGGAAATATTATGAAAAATATTGTTGACATTGCACATACAACACTTTTTAATTACGGTACAGTCGGAAAAGAAACTTTTTTAACTGACAGTAAAGGTAATACTTTATATGTTGGTGATATAGTTGAGCTTGATACTCGAAAATATTCAAGTACGGGTGGTGATGTATATAAATCTGTTATTGTAGAAGACGAAGACGGTCCTTTTGCAATGGGCTGGAAATGTTATCAAGATTTTAATAATGACGCTGATGTTAAAATTATCAAAGGTCACGGCGGTTTAACTTTAGATAATGAAGTTTTGAAAGAATGGGACTTCGTTATTATGAGTGAAGAATTAATGATAGAAAAAATTCGTGAATATGCCGAATTGAATAATGTTCTTGATGATATTAAAGATGAAATTTCTCATGTAAGTTCTATAAATGAGCTTAAAGAAGTATTAAAGAAATATTCAACTGAATTACTATAAGGAGAAATAATGAAACGCCACAATGATTTTGCAAAACGTGAAAACTATAAAGATCAATTAAATGCGATTGGTTTTAACTATCATGATTTGCCGTCGGGTCCAGAACAGGCTGATTATTATCAAGAAGGCGTTGTATATGCTTTATCTGAAAAAGAAGTAGATATTATTCAAGAAGGAAGCCAAGAACTTCATAACATGACTATTGAAATGTGTTCTGAAATGATTCGCCGTGGAGACTATCCAGAATATTTTGCTTTAGATCAATTATCAATTCCATTAATTGAACAATCTTGGAAGCGTAATGATCCATCATTATACGGACGTTTTGATTTAGTTTTAGGACGAGATAATAGTTTAAAAATGCTTGAATATAATGGAGATACACCAGTATCAATTCTTGAATGTTCTGTTGCTCAGTGGAATTATATTGAACAATTAAAAACATTACCTGAACGCTTTAAGCATATTAATGGAACAACTGATCTGCCAAAAGAATTGAATATTCAATATAATTTAATTGATGAAACATTAATTGAAACATGGCAGAAAAACTTTAGTAAAGATGAATTAATTCATTTTGCAGCATCTGGTGGATTTCGTCATGAAGATTGGGGAAATTTAATTTATATTCTTGACACGGCGTTACGTGCTGGAATGAATGTTAAAGAAATTCAAATGCAAGATATTGGTTTGAAGACAGAAAAGTTATCTAACTTCACTCATAAATCATTTGTAGATTTACAAAATAAAGAGATGCGAAATGTATTTAAACTTTATCCGTGGGAATGGATGACAGAAGAGCAATTCGGTAAAGATATTATTGATACAAATACACGTTGGTTAGAACCGGCTTGGAAAATGTTATTATCGAATAAGGCAATGCTAATTAAACTTTGGGAAATGTTTCCGAATCATCCATTACTATTAGAATCTCATGCAGTAGCGCCGTCGAATGGTGATTGGTGTAAAAAGGCGATTCATGGACGAGAAGGATCAAACATTCATAAGTTTATTACTAAAGATGGAAATGTACTTGAGGATAACTTGGCTCAAGGATCACATAAAGTACCTGAATATGATCATTGGGGTTATATGTATCAAGCGTGGCATGACTTACCCGTTTATGATGGATATCGTCCAATTATCGGTTCTTGGATTATTGGTGATAAAGCTTGCGGTATGAGTATTCGCGAAGATCGTAATCTAGTAACTGGACATGATGCTTTCTTTGCAAGTCATTTATTTGTACCTTATGAATTAGAGGAAAAATATGAAGAACTTTGGAAGTAATGCAGTTAAAGCATTTAAAACAAATTTACAAGGAACATTTAGTTGGAATAAATATATTGAACGTGGAAATCATGATCATAAATTTGGTCCGAATAAATTCGATTTTATTGCACAGATTCCTTTAATCGGAATTGGATTTTGTGTAATAATTTATAGTCTGATTTTTATAGTTGGATTTCCAATTAAAACTTACATGAACTTAACAGGAAAACGAAAATAAGTTAGAAATTTTTGATAAAAGTCTTGCATAAGCTTTTATATATTGTTATAATTATCTCGTAAGTTAAGATAAACAAACAAAGAGATAAAGCTCATGATGATATTCAAGATTGTTGTAAAAAATGCAGAAAACGTAATCGAAGATCATTTTTGGTCTTTCATTGAAGAGAATGAACTATGTACTGTTCAAGCTTCATGTGAATATTCTGAAAAATATAATGGTTTTGAAATCGAAATGGTTCCACAGAATGACGGAGAAAATTTTGAGTTCATGCAGTTATGTAACAATCTAATCGAACATCTTGAAGGACTTGGTTACGAGTTTTAATAAAAAAGAGTCAATTGCTGAAAAGTGATTGACTCTTTTTTTGTTTTAAATTAATTAAATTAATCATTGCTTTTATAAAACTAAGTTTGTATAATAGAAGCACGAAATCTTAAGAGAAGTTAAAATTATGAATGATCGTTTGAAAAAAGCATTAGCTAATCGTTTATCAGCAGTTCTTAAATTTGTTGAAAATCAAAAACAACCTTACAAATACAAAGACCTTGTAAGTAAAGTTGAAGTTGAATTAAAAACATTGGATGAACTTCCGTGCGAATTTTCTTTAATGATGCAAGACCCTGATCTTGTAAGTAAACAAAAAAATTCATTGCGCGATGAGTTGAATGTATTCTTCCGTACATGTAATAATTCATGGGAAAGTTTTACTGGTGATCATTTACATCCAGTTCCAAACTCTTCATCTTTTAATAAAGAAACATACAATCCAACTTTAGGTTATTATGCAATGAAGAACAAAAAAGTTCTTTGGCTCAAAAAATGTGGTGAAGTTCGTGTGAATTATTTGAAACATGTTTTAAATGAGTTAAAAAATGTATAAAGAAATTCTATCATTGAAACTCAATAGAAATCCTGGATATTCAAATCCATCATCTATATGCGTGTTTATTGTAGAAGATCATTTAAACATTTCAGAAGATGAAAAAGAAATGATCTTAGACGCGATACAGAATAATTATTCTTGGATTCATTCAGAACTATCAATGAATAGAGAAATTGTTAAACGTAAATTACTAAACAGTAAATGGAAAACTCTTGAATATCATAATCGAGATTTCAATTGTAAAGGTCGTTTGTTTTTAGAAAAAATTGATTCATTTGGAGTATAATATGCGCCGTGTAGCAAAATATCAAATTGTGGAATTTAAAACTGGTGAACGTGTTTGGAATACAACCGTTTATAATAATCTTAAAGATTTAATCAAAGGTATGAAAAAAACTATTGATAAACGAGAATTTGAATTTGATATCGAGTTCATTTGGAATTTTGATAAAGAAGGTACTCAGCAATTAGGTCGTCAAGTAATTTATTATGATCCTGCCACTGATGAATTCCAATTATATGAAATTCGAAGCATTTATCATCCGATTGGAAAACGTATTAAACAATTGCAACGTAAATTAGAAAAAGAGTTACTGGAGTATTGATCAAATGAAATTAGATGATAATAAATTGGATGTGTGTATCAGTGCATTAAAACAAGATTTATCAAAGTCACAGTTAGCATTAGTACATAATAAAGTATATAAATTTGAAGATACTTATATAATTTTTAATAAATCAAGAAAATCAATGATGATTGATTGTGGGCATACTATTTACAGTGATAATAAATATATCTTTACAGCTTATTATCCAAAATCAGTTGGTGTATTAAAAGCAAGTATTATTGACGGCGAAACAAAAATTACAACCAGCCTAATTGAAATGGAAAGTGGTGTACATGAATTACCAAAAGCATTAGCATTTGAGCTTTCATGTTCAGAATATAAAATTGACAATGATGATTATTTATTTTCTGTTCCGTTGATTGAATTTCCTGATAGTATTTCAATTACACAAGAAGGTAATAATGTAAAATTTATTCACAAATATGAATTGCTTCGAACTATCGTCAATGCTAAAATTGTAGGTAATATGATTTTATGTAATTCTTGGTCATCTGCTATCAATATTATGGATAAAATTATTGAAAAATTTGAGACTCAAGAATCCAGAGCTTATGTTAATATGTGTAACAATATGAATATAAGTTATAAAGATATTATGTATAGTATTGAATACAAAAAGGATAAACTTGATATTCAAAAATTATATATTTTATTCGATAAAATTGTAAAAGATATTCAAGGTGGGAAGTATAATAAATGAAATCTAATGTATATTTGGTATTGTGTTTAGTTTCATTATTTTGTATACTACCTACAGAGAAGTTTATAAATTCTTATGTTGCTATGATACCGCTTATACTAATGTTTGTATCCTTTTATAAAAGCTTAACGTCAATTGGAGATTAAAATGACATTTGCATTATTGAAAGACGAAGATAAGATTGTTCGAATTGTTGGTGAACGTAGTTTAGATGACACTTATACAATTATGGAAAACTATTTGGAAAAATACGATCCTGAACTTGCAAAAGTAATTCCACAAAATGAAGTTGAAGAAATTGACAGTAACACTAATCTATTAGATATTAAATTAAGACATAGACAAGAAAGACAAAAACTTGCTTTACAAAATTAATTTAATTATATGAGGAAATAGAAATGCGCCAAGAACAAAAATATGCAGTATCAAATATTGAAATTATGGTTGACTTAATGCAACGAGTTAATTTTAATACAAATCCAGTTACAATATGTACTCTAAAAAATATTTTAAAGGGTCGAGCTAAACGTGGTGATGAAGATGCTTTAAAACAATATATTAAATATTCTGTTTTCCGAGTATTTATGACTGGAAAACATAAACTAACTGATGTTCAAGTTAAACAACATCTAACAGATATTTTTATCAATTATATGTCTGAAATTGATCCGAAAAAACGTGATATGAACACGGCGTTTGAAGATTTTGAAAATGAATATTATTATTGAGGTTTAATTATGAAACTGTTTGAAAAATATGCTTTAAAAGAAGTATCAGAAAATGAGTTAAGTATGGTTCTTTGTCGAATTGAAGAATTTATTTATAGTGTTGCTAAAAATATTGCAGATAAAGATTTGGCATTTTCATACCGCGATTTTAATGAAGATGAATTAGGATCATTATACACGTTTCTTATGGATGAAGATATCCCGTACATTGAAGATAAAATTGGTGATGTAATTACAATTCGAAGTGACGCCGTTTGGAAAGAGATTTTAAAACATAAAGCTTTAAAAAATCCTGGACGTGTTATGGTTATGCGATTAATTGAAGAATTAGGGACGTGTGACGAATATAGTGAAATTATTGGAGTTATTGATTTTGGTAAAGATGGAAGCATTGAACGTGAACAATTTAAAACTATTCTTGAAAAAAGTCCGAAACTTAAAAATTACACATTTGATCCTATTGAATTATTAGACAAAGGATATACAAAATCAAAAGAGAGTAGACATACTCAATTAACTATTAATGATTTTGATTTTTTTAAATTAGGAGACTTTGACTAATGAGCTATAAAGGTTATGATGATGTTATCATTTCTGTTGGTGAAGAAATGAATAACAAGGGATTGTTTAAAGATGACACGACGGAAAATGATGTTCGTATGTATCTCATTAATAAAGGTGAAATTCATATTCCTCGTCTAGGAAAAATAACTTTTGATGAGGCGAAATATATCTGTTCAAAATTTCAAGAAGGATATCGTTTATCACAAAAGCAAGGTATGTTTAATACTGGAGAATTAAAAGAGCTTGCAAAGATTTATATTGAATCAGGACAAAACTTATTCTATGTAGATTATTTATTCTTAGGTGATGAATATATTAAAAGCAACGAACGTTTATTGGAGCATTTTAAAAAGTACGGAAAATCAGAAGATGTTATTAGTTATCTCGGAGTACCAGACTTAGAAACAGCTATTGAGATGATCAAAAAATCTTCTAACTTGATTGGATATATTTTACCGAAAGTTAGTGATGACGACAAAAGTAAATGTGTTGATGCGTTTATAGATGCTGGACATAATATCTTCTGCTTACCAAAAGAGTTAATTAAGCAAAAACATGTTGAATCATATTTTAATGCTGAAAAAGGATATTACGGTATTTCTAGCTTTATTGATGTACTTGATTATACAGCTATCAAGAAGTTTATTAATCGAGATAATACAATTCTTGCAGAAATTGAAACCGTTGCAAAATACTTCAATCAGGTATATACTAAGTCAAGTAAAAAATTCACGCTAGAACATAGTATGTTATGTGAATTACTATTTGGTAAAATTGATTTAGGAAATAAAGAATTAGAGAAAGCAATTACACTACTCAATATTGATAAAATTTATATTGCATATAATGAATATCGTATTGATCGTGAAATTGATAAACGATATGATGAGGATGATTATTAATGGTACATTTTAAATTTACAGAAAACGAGAACGGTACAGCTTTGTATCATTCTCATACTGGTGAACTAAATTTTGAATTGGTAGAAGTTTTACAAAATACAAATTCATATATGGACGATATGATTGTATATTTATTCATTGATGCTTATTCGGACAAGTGGGACGTTGATCGAGCATTTGAAAAACTAGATAAACTAGATTATGAAACAGAATGGTTTATTACCAAACTGAATAAAAAAGGTATTACTTTTGAATTTGATGGAGAATGTTATTAATGAAAAGAACTTTAACACTTTTTGTAAACGAATTTGATAATTTAGTTTTTGGATGGAAAGTCGGACGCAATCAATATTTCTTAGAATCAGACTGGACATACTCATGTTCAGGGAAAGGGATTGGTATTGATTTACAAGAAGAATTAAAAAATCTTGAAAATGATTATGATCGAGTAAACAAAAAATTTAACATTTTCCGACATGATAATGATCATTATTTCTATAGTGATGGTAATACTGATCCTTGGATTATTGTATCTCATTTTATTCTTGAAATGTTTAGTAAAGAAACAGGAAAGGATTATCGTGGACGTTATTTGAATAAGAAACGTATTTCATTAATTAATGAAAAGGGAAATTTAATTCCTTCGAATATTAAGGTTGACAATATGTTATTATCTGATATTATACGTGTTATCTTAAATTCTGAGGATCATGATCAATTAAAAGAGTTTGAGTTTATTTTAGATTTTTGTGATGATACAAATGAAATGGATGAGCTGTTTTCAGTCGAAACAGTCACTCTTAAAAATGTACTTGAACAATTTTATAAATTGAGTGAAGATGAGCAACTAGAAATGGTTAAAAAAGTTATTGAGGAAAAATATAAATGATTTCATTGATTAAACAGTTTAAAGATAAATGTGAACAAGAGTATCAAGCTTATTTTGAAGCTACTAAAATTACCACTGATATGTCTCATGGAGAAATGCTACTCAAAATGGAACAAACCAAAGATTTAAAAATGCCTGATCATCGTGAAGAAGAAAAGGAATTTTATAAAAATCTTAATTATGAGCAATGGCTTAATGAAATTAAATTTGATGTAAAAGCACTTACAACTTATGCAATTGAATTGAATCGCTTTGGTACGATTTTGACACAAGAAGAACTTTCTTTACTTGCGATACATTCATTTGAACAATACGGCGCCGTGAATATTGATACATTAAATTATATGAATAGTGAATATGTTGCTACTAATGATATTTTACGTGATATTATTATTAATGGTAATTGTATTGATGCAATATCAAAACTGGATAATCTTACTGATGAAGAAAAATTAAGCGCACTTGAGAATCGTCCACGTTCAGCAATCAATCACATTATTAATTTAACAGATTCAAAAGAAGAGATTCTTGAATTTATTAAATTGTATATCTGCTTAGGTGGTGAATTTGATAAGATTAATGATTGGAAAGATTATATTAATAGTGAATTAATTTCTTTAATTATTGCTATGTCTGATTATATGCCAGAATTTATTAACGAATTGTTAAATACACATCCTGAATATAACATGACTCATATATATGCGCTAATTAAGAAGAAACCAACTTCTGTAAGTATTTTGCATTATGTTGAAAGTGATTTTGGAGATATTTATTTAAAAACTCAAGCAAATCCTGAAAAAGAATATGATTTATTAGTTGAATCTTATGAATCTATGAAAGAAAAACATCATGAATATAGCGTTCTATTCAAAGAAGTTTATTATTATCATAAGCCAATTGTATCATTAGAAAATTATATTAAATCGTATAAAGAACTTTATATTTAAGGAGCATTTAAAATGAACCCATTTATCAAGAAAAATATTAGTGTTGAATTACGTCCAGATACTTTACAGTCAACTTATACCGAAATCCGTTATAAGAAATTGGATATTGAAGTTTTAAAATTTAATGATGGAAGTCTTCGAGTTACTTTACCTGAAATGTCGTTGGAGCTTGAACAACGTTATTGTACCATCACGGCGTTTGTAGAAAATATGGATGATATTATGATTATTGCTCAGATCAAAGATATTATTGAGCGTTTAAGTAAATCACCAAAAATGTTCACTTTGGCATTGACATCTACCTCATATACACGTTATGATCGTGTTATGTTTGATAATAAGACGGATTCATTTGGTGCAAAGGTATTTGCTGATGCTGTGAATAATTTGAAATTTGATTTTGTTCAATTATTTGATTGTCACAGTGAAGTAATGCTTGACTTAATTAATAAATCTATTAATATTGATCAAAATACATTGTTACAAGATACATTATATTGTTTTAATGACTTTATTGGTGATTATAATATTGTTGCTCCAGACAAAGGTGCAACTAAAAAACTCACTGATCCAAATATGATTTTCGATAAAGTTCGAAATGTAGAAACTGGACAGATCACTGGAATGGAAATCATTCATGATGAATCTGATGTATCTAAAGAATACTTAGTTATTGATGATATTTGTGAGGGTGGACGTACATTTATTGAACTTGCCAAACTTTTCAAAGAAGTGAAAGGTAAAGAAACTCAAATTAATTTGTATGTCACACATGGAATTTTTAGTAACAATGCAGTAGAAAAACTTCTTGACTTTTACAGTAAAATTTATGTAAACTTCATGAAAGAATCAGATTATGATAAATTGACTGATTCACAACAAGATAACGTTTTTGTAAACACTTTAATTAATGCTTAATGGAGAGTAATAATATTATGACAACTTTAGAACAACACATTCAAAATACTAAACCAACTACTGTTCAAGCGATCTTAGCGGAAGCTAATATCCAAGAAAAACAGAAATTGATTGTTGATTCTCTTATTCATGATGTTCCACATGTAAACCCATTCTTATATGGTACAGATTCTTACAAAGTGTCACACGTGCGTTTTGAAACTTCGGGTGTAAAAGAAATTTATTCTAACTTTACTCCACGTTTTGCAAAATACTTACAACAACTTTTAGGCGATGCGTTCGATGGACGTTATGTAGTGTTTGGTATTCAATGGCTTTTACTTCGCTTGCATGTAATGGCTAAAACAGGATTCTTCGATGTTCCTAAAGAAGAAGCAATTGGAAAAATGCGCCGTGTATTAGGTGCGTATATTGGACAAGAAAACTTTGTACATTTTGAAGCTCTTCATGATCTTGGTTACTTGCCAGTAGTTATTAAAACACTTGATGAAGGTACTACTCCGAAAGTTGGAATTCCATTCTTAACAATTCGTAATACTTTGCCTGAATTTGAATGGCTTCCGAACTACTTAGAAACTTTGATTTCAACTGAACTTTGGAAACAATTGACTGTTGCAACTGTAGCACGTGCATTTAAACAAATTTCACAAGAATATGCTTTAAAAACAACTGGTTCAATTGCAGGAATTGAATGGCAGAATCATGATTTCCACGTTCGCGGTGCGTCAGGATTCGAAAGTGCGGCAATTGTTGGCGCAGCATTCTTGAACTCTTCATGTGGTACTGACAATATGGCATCACTTTGGGCATCTGAGAAATTCTATTTCTCTACAAATGACGAAGGACTATTGGCTGGTTCAGTATCAGCAGGTGAACACTCAGTTACAACCTCAGGCATTTTAACCGAACAAGAACGAGCATTAGCCGAAGAAATTGCAGAAGAGAAAGAAATCACTTTACAGGAAGCTCAACAAGAATTGATTCTTGATAAAGTAAAAGCAATTGGTATTGATTTGACAGAAGCGGAACGCCGTTATGCTAAATCAGTTCTAACAGAAAAATTCCCAGGTGGTATTGTTGCTTATGTTGCTGATAGCTTTAGTTTTTGGGATTTTGTTGCAAAAGTTGTACTTTCACTTAAATCTGAAATTTTAGCACGTGATGGTAAGTTTGTTGTTCGCGGTGACTCTGGTAATCCAGTTGATGTAATTACAGGTGTGAAAGGTGTAAATATTTCTGATGCAGTTGCACGTAAGTTCTTAGTTGAAGCAGAAGTTGGAAAAACTTTCACTGTACAAGATACTGTTTACTTAACACTAGCTAAACCTGAAATTCCAGAAGACAAATATATTCCATTATTTGAATTAGTACGAAATGACTTTGTACGAGTTTATGATAAAAATGCAGAAATTGAGTCTATTGAAGAGCAACGTGGTTTAGTAAGTTTAGAAATCGAAGCTGTACAAAAAACAATTAATGATCATTATGCAGAAGTAAATGCACAGCTTGAAACTGCGGAAGATAAAGAATCTGTTAAACCTGATACTGCATTAATTGCTGAATTAGATAAACAAGTTGCAGAACTTGAAACTAAACTTGAAGCTTTAGTATATGTTGAACCTGAACATGTAGTAGTCGCAGCAGAAGAAAAAGGAACAATTGAAGTTCTTTGGGAAATTTTCGGTGGTACTGTAACTGAACAAGGTTACAAATTACTTGATAGTCATATCGGTATGATTTACGGTGATGGAATTACAGTTCAACGTTCACAAGAAATTTTTGCTCGACTTGAAGCTAAAGGATTTGCATCATTGAATATTGTTTACGGTGTAGGTAGTTATTCATTGAATATGGTTTCACGTGATCACTTAGGAATGGCGATCAAAGCAACAAATACTATTGTTGATATTCACGGCGTAGATGTAGATAAGCCAATTTACAAAGACCCTAAAACTGATACAAGCAAAAAATCAGCACGTGGCTTGATTCGAGTATTCAAAGATGAAACAGGTGAGATTGTTTTCGAAGATATGCAAACACGCGAACAAGAAGAAACTGGTTTACTTACTGTTGCGTATAAAGATGGTCAATTTGAAAAAATTACAACTATCTTTGAAATTCGTGATCGTATGTGGTCTTAATGATATAAAATAAAAAGACGGTTCGCCGTCTTTTTTTATGGAGATATTATGATAAAAATATGTATAGAATGTGGTAATGAAAAAGAAATGTTTGAAGGTGCTGAGATAAAAGAGCCTAAAATGTGTATTGAATGTTATGCTAGTATGGTTGGATTTATTTATAATGAAGACACTGAAACATTTCATGAAATGGACGAATTATTTGATAATTAATTATAAAAAGGGATTGCTTATGCAGTCCTTTTTTCGTATAATAGATTTATTCTTTATAGGAGACTTAAAATGCAACTTGAATTTTCAGTACATTGCGTACAAGGGAAAACTATTAATGATTTAAATGAATATATTGATATGCTTGATAAAGACATTGAATTAGGTGCAATAATTTCAATTAAACATGTAAGTAATAATGAATATAACATTATCATTCGTAAACATCATTTTGCATTTGCTGGTACTTTTACAGCAAAAGTAAACACTTTGATTCAAGTCATTGAATCTAATTTAAACAATGTAGTAGAATTTATTTAAAATAGTATCTAACAAATACTATAACCAAACTAAAAATCGCATACACGCGAAGGAGAAAAAATATGTCACGTGAAAAACGTTTAGATGCACTCGGCGACCGAATGAAGTCATACGAAAAAATTGAAACTATGCAAAAGTTTCCCCCAAACTCAATCTTATGTGTTCGAATTGATGGACGTGGATTTAGTAAATTCACAAAAGGATTACAGCGTCCTTATGATGAACGTCTAAGTAAACTTATGGTTGAAACGACAAAATATATTGTTGAAGAGCATAAGTGTTTAATTGGATATACTCAAAGTGATGAAATGTCTTTTGTGTTTATGAACAAATACGGCGCGCCGTGTGACTTCGATGGTGAAAAGCAAAAATTAGTTTCATCAATGGCATCAAGTGCAACTGCTTATTTTAATGCACATTTACATGAATATCTTCCTGAAAAAGTAGGATCACGTCTTCCACGTTTCGATTGTCGTATTTGGGCTGTTCCAGATGTAAGTGAAGCAACAAACGTTATTTTATGGCGCGAACAAGATGCTGTAAAAAACAGTATTGCAATGTCAGCACACCATCATTTTTCTCACAAAGAATTACATAAGAAAAATGGTAAAGTAATGAAAGATATGTTACTTACACAACGAGATATTCGTTGGGAAGACTATCCAAAATTCTTTAAATCTGGAACTTATGTACAGCGTGTTTCATATTTTAAAACAAATGAAGACGGAACAATCATTATTGATGAAAAGACTAATGATTATATTGTTCGCCACAAAATCGCAGAAGTAAATATGGTTTTAGGTGACTTAGAACATAGCGAACGTATTAAACGAATTTTTGGAGATAAAGTATGAAAACTAAAGGATTTACATTAATCGAATTTTGTATTGTTGTTGCAATCATAGGTATTTTAGCTGCAATTTTAATTCCTGCTATTAGTACAAAAAATGAGCGAGAAGCAAAAGAAGAAAATGTAAAAGAACTATCAAGTGGAAAAGTTGCTTTAACTGATAGTGAGATTTTATATTCTCGGAAATATGTTCTTGATTTTGATCAACGAATGGAACGCGCAAATGAACAAATTAAAAATTGCGTAGGTCCAGTAACTGATTATAAAGTTTTACGTTCATGTACTGCAAACGCTTATAATGCACAAGGTTGGGAAGATGTAGACTATGGTAAAGGTACAGTATTAAAAGTTCAAATTGTTGAAGAATACAACGAACATAAATTTGCATCTATGCAACCCCTTTCAACTGAGCTATAATATAAATTAACTAATACACAATTGATGAGATTATTATGAATAAATTTTTAAAAGTAGTTTTTCCAATAGCAATAGCATTTTCTTTAATTGCATGTGAAGAGCATGAAGAAACACCACAAGAGAAAGATTCTAAAATTATGGATGCAAGAAAATATATTGCTGATTATGATACTAGAATGGAAAAGGTTCAAAAATATATCATTGATTGTGTAGGAGCTATTCCTGAAAAGGAAAAATCTAAAACGATTGATAATTGTACACAAATTGCGTATGATACAAATGGTTTTTTCAGAAGCGATTCAAATATTAGTTCTGATGAAAAAAGAGAATACCAAGCTTACTTAAGAATTGCACAGAAACCACTTTCTACAGAAAAGGAATAATCAATGAATAAGTTTTTAATTTTAAGTTTATGTTCTATTCTTTTTACTGGATGCGTTAAAAAGCCTACAGTAGAAGGAACTGAACTTAGTAAAGAACATGAACAATATATTTCTGATTCGACTAAGAAAATTAATGACACATTTAATGGAGTTAATACTTTAGCAGAAGAAAACAAAACACGCGATATTGATATTTTATCAGCTAGAAAATATGTAAGTGATTATGATGTTCGAATTAAAAATTCACAAGAATATATTGATAATTGTGTGAAAGATAAAAAATCTGATGACATTTCAAAAGTAATTGAAAATTGTACTATTATCGCGTATGATATGAATAATATCTTCCGTCAAGGTGAAACTGCTCAAATTGCACCATCTGAAAAAGAACGTTATCGCGAGAAATTAGAAATAGCTCAACAATCATTATCAACTGAATTGGAGAATTAATATGGAAAGAATCTTAGTAGCAGTTGCATGTGGTTTAATTACAATGGCTTTAATTGTTGGATGCTCTAGTCGAATTGTAGAAAATCCAACTGATGCTGATATTATGCAAGCTCGAAGTTACTTGGCTGATTTTGAACGCCGTATGGAAAAGGTTGATTCACAAATGAAAGTTTGTTATACTTTTAGTGAAATGGGGCGTTTCAATCGTTGTAAAGCATCTGTGTATGATTCCGTTGGATTCGACTATGATGTTAATACAGAATTGAGAAGCGGAATCAAAGATGATATTGAAAATTATAAACGTATTGCGTTTATGCCACTAACTACTGAATAAGGATTTAAATATGAACATTTTATTTTTTCACGGATTAGATTCAAGTGCTGAAACTACTAAATTTACTGTAATTAAAAATGAAAATAAAGTTTCTTTTACTGTTGATTATCGTAAATTAAGCTTTCATGAAGTTGGATTATTATATGATAAATTTATTGAAATGTTCAATCCCGACATTTTAGTTGGCCATAGCTTAGGTGGTTATTGGGCTTTGAAAAAATCTCATGATCATAAAATTCCATCTCTATCAATTAATCCTACACTTGATCCACGTAATATTTTTTCTGATTATATTGACTTAAAAACATTAGATTTTAATGATGACGTTAAACGCGCTTTCCATCTTGAATTACATGATGAAGTTATCAATATGTATGAAGTTGAAAGTTGGTTAGATGAAAATGCTGGACGAGCAAATATTTTCTGTTATAATAGTGAAGATGGACATCATCGAGTTCATTTCCTTGAAGAAATTAATTATGCACTTGATGAGTTAGTTAAATTTATTGAAATTTACTGAGAGATACTATGAAATTTAAAGTAATGTTTGCTTTATTAATTGTTGTTGGATTTGGATGTTGCTATTTTACTGTAACTGAATTTTTTATGAAAAAGATTCATGAAACAGAACATTCGAACCAAAATGCAACAACCGAAATTAAAAAGATTGATAAAGTAGTTTCAGAAAAAATTACAGAAGAATCTATTGATAATGCGCCGTTAGATGAAACTGTTACGAAAGCAAGTTCTGAACCTGAGGTTGAAGTTGATAATGCTCCAGTAGAAGTAGAACCTCCGAAAGCTCCTATTGTTCAACAAAAAACGTACACGGCGCAAGAAATTAAAAACGCAAGAGAATATGTAGGAAACTATCGTTATATTAAACGAGAAATTAACAAAACAGCTCTTAAATGTGTTGCAGAAAAAGGATTTGATATAACTGTATGTGAGTCATTATCAAGAAAGCGTTATAACATGAGTAATGATCCAGAAAGTATTTCGCGTATGGATGCAAAATATAAGGAGCAATTAAAAATTGTTCAATCATCTCAATAGGAGGTTACATTGCAAAATAAATATAGTCGTGAACAATTTAAACAAATGATGTTCAAATATGGTTATACATTTGATAAAGAAAATAAATACACATCTAAAGATGGATGTGTTATTCTTAAAGATGACCATATCGTATGTTATAATAAAGTAATATACGATGAATTTAAAAACTATGTTAAGTTAAGCTATCCCTTTACTTTCGAAGATGAAGCAATTATTTCAGGAAAATATGATAATGATTTCAGATATCACCATAGTTATCAATCATACAAAGATTTTATGAATCTTGAGAATAAAGAATATAAACAAACTTTTATTACTGAGATTTATAGATATTATTACCGACAAGAGGATAGTAGTGAATGAGCTTTTTTAAAGAGTTCGATGTAATTACAAATAACTTCATAATTAACAATGATCGTGAAGTTTTAATAAATGATTTAGTATCTCTACATGAAAAAATTTGTTCTTCTGTAGATGATGCTCTTTTTAGTAATTCTCACAAAGAACTTAAACGTTCAATCAATGCAATTGTTGAAAGACAAAGAAAGAAATTGTTAGAGGTTAAGAATGAATGAAGTTAAAGAAATAATGTATGGCTTTCATGATATGTTATATCCTGATATTCAATCGGTTATAGAATACATGGAAGATCATTTCACAAAAGAAGAATCCATTGGATTCGAAATAGAAGTTTATGAAATGGACGAGCCTGATTATTTGAAGTTTGTTAAAAAAAGCAGAGAGCTTGCAAACTTTATTTATAGTATTGATGATTTGGTGTATTCTGTTTTAGGTGAAGAAGCATATAATCACTTTAGTACCGGAATTGATAAAGATATTTCTTATGAAGAAATGACACAAAAAATTGCTGATCTAATTAAAGAACAATTAAACAAAAGATTGAAATTTCTTGAACTTGGTAAACAGCTAGATAGTATATTTGTTACAGAGGAATTACTTAATGAGTACGCTTGATAGAAAATCTAAAAAAATTAATAATGTTAATACAGAAGAATTTTTGATAGAAGTTTCTAAGCGTATCGTTCTTTTTATGGTTAAAAAGAACATGCCATTAACTTCTATTTTTACTGAAAATCTGATAGACTTTATTCCACGTTGTGATCCTCTATATGAAATCATTAATTGGCATGATGAAGAAATGGACGAAAATAAAGTAAAATGGTATTCTGCAAAAGCTAATTTTTTATTGCATAAAGATGAACGTGGTACATTACCTGGAAATACGCTTACATTCACATATGATGCAGTGAAATTTAAAATTTTTAAATATCACATCTTATACAATATTACTTGGAGAAAATAATGTTTAAATCTATTAAAGAATGGTTTAAAAAATTTAAAAAGAAAGAAAAGAAAAAAGCACCGGCGCCGTCAAACACAGTTCAATATACTAAGAATGATGCTAAATGTGACGCGAGTATTGTAATGCTTGATGTTGCTACATCTGTACCTATTCCATCAAGCAATAAGACATCTACAGTACACGGCGGAAACTTTGGTGGTGGAGGGGCTAGTGGAAGTTGGGATACTGATAAAGTTCCTACTCCGAAACCTGAACCAGTACCGACTCCAGCAGTAGTTCCCGAGTCAACAAATTTATATTCTAGTAGTTCTTACACATCAACTATTCAAGGAACAACTCCATCTAGTGAAAGCAGTATTTTAGATTCAATCGGTGATACTATTTCAGAAGTTGCAAGTAGTATTGGTGACGCATTATGAAAATTATTCTTGCGACATTAGAATTAACAGCAACATCATACGGACATGGAAAAGAAACAAAGACACATTTTTTAATTGATACATCTTTCGAAAAAATTGTTGATAAAATTGATAGATATACTCATGAAGAACTTGACATAGAAACTAAAAATAAAATTATGTATGATATTAATTTTTGTCGTACAAGTAAATGGGAATCAGAAGAGTGGATGGAAAGTTTTGTTTTGAAAATTCAGGATAATTGTGAACTATGAAAGGTTTAGTAATTGAATATCCTGAAAAAGGTACAGAACTATATATTTACAATCCGCACAATTTGAATGCTGCAACTTATCAGTATTCTATTGTAAACTTTATTCCAACTGATTATCATAAAATTCGTATCAAGTCAGGATTATGTTATTATGATCTTGAATCTGTTCTTAAACGCATTACACAAGAACGAGAAAGACTCAGTGTATGGCAAGCTGGAATTGAATAGGAGAAATTAATGGATATTCCATTGTTAAAACCAATATTTACTAAAGATCAAGTAAATCTATCTAACGCCGATCTAAGTGATAAATTGATCGAAATCTTATATGATAAGCTGATAGATTTAAGTGGATTTCGATATGATCTATATACTCACAGACTTTTAACCACGGCTGTTTTATTAGCAAAGGAATATGACCTTGACAGTGTATTAGAAACAATTAAAGACGATGTTAAGTTAAGAAATGTTTATAATTATCTTTATGAGATTTATAAAATAAATGATCAAATTGACTTATCATCGGATAATTTTTTACAAGCTATTCAATATGATAATTGGCACGAAAACTCAAGATACATTACAGATCATTTAGACGAAGATATGCAACCAAAAGAAATTTTGATGAAATTATTTGATTTATATGACTGGATGAAAAACTCATTGTCTAAGTGGACTGATCACGATTTATTTACTGTTGAATCTACTTTATTTTTGGAGGATTATAATGATTAGTGTAAATATTTTCTCATTTACAATTAATACGAAAGTGACTACTGAGGGTTGGGATTATGGTGAAATCGAAGAACGAAAAAATACATATCCAGGAATGCTTGCATCAACTTATGAAGAAATTTTATTGAAAGCTGTTTCTCGATATAGTGGAACTTTAGAAGATGATGAAGTTATTCAATGTATTAATGATCTAAAAGAATTCAATTCATGTTCTCATACTGATGAAGATGGATGGAATAGTTTTTCAGTTGAAATTAACGATGTTCTTACGGTGGTAGTATGACAGAAGAGTATAAGCGTTTAATTCAATTTGCTATTCGAAATACAATTAAGTATGAAATGCTTGATCGAAGAATGGGTCAATGGGATGAAGTCCTTAAAACTCATGTTTTCAGCGATGCAGAGTATATCGCCGTGAATGAACTTATTAAAAATGAAGATTTCCCTTGTGGATTTTATAAATTATGTGATTTAATTGGAGAAGAATATGTCAAGTCTTAATATTATCCAAAATACTTGTAGTAAAGAATTATATGAAATTAACAAATTATCAGGCGGTGTTGGATTTCCTACACTTGACGCTTATCGTTGGCCATTCAAAGATAAAGAATTTAAAAAAGTAGGATATTTTATTTTAGAAGGATATGAGAATTATTCAGACGATAATCAACAAATTAAAATTTATTTTGATATTCCAGAAGTAGTTCCAACATTTGATGAATTTGTAAATATGATTAATCTAGTTGTAGGAACAAATAATGAATTTGAAAACTTTGTAGCTTTCAATTATAAGTTTTGGGAAGATACAATTAAAGATATTATGGATGAAATCTTTGCAGAGCTAAACAATCCATTTATTGATGAATCACAATATGCTCTATTGAAATTAAACAAAAGTTATATTGGTGACAATCGTGTTATTTTAACTTCTGAAAATGATGAATATAAGAAAGAATATCCAGAAGAATTGAAATGGATGAAGAGTGCAACTTTAGATTTAAAAACACGTAAATTAAAATTTCAGTTTACGCACAAATATGAGTGGATTGAGGCGAATGTAGATCATGAAAAACTATTTGCTTTTTATGTAAAAGATGATAATATTATTACTGAACTTAAGCGATTACTACCATTTTTAAAAATTGGAGATTAATATGAATCTTTTAACAACATATAATACAGCAAAAGAATATGTTGGCGATGAACCTTTATTTGGACTGAAACATGATTGGTCAAAAAGTCAATTAATTATTGATTCTCCAGTTGTAAATAAATTGAGATCAATGAATGAAAGACTTTTAGAAATCTTTAATGAAAAAGATATTTTGTCTATGGCAATTATTGAACGCAATGAAAGTTTAGCTAAAAAGATTGAAAATCAACTTACTATTTTAACTCTTGAAGCACAGCAAGACGATAAATTCATAGAGCAATTTAGCTATGAATTTATTAATCAAAAGTGGTTTGATTCGGTATATGATTATTTTTTGAAATATTTTAATAATCGTGTTGCATTAGGTGAAATCACTTGATATAATGACTATGTAAGTTAGAGATAGATAATTATTCAACTACTAGGAGACATTATATGTCACGCAAATTCGCAATGATTCCATTATCAGGTGACTTGAATGAAGTCAACTATGACAAGGTTTTTGAACTAGGATTTTCAGGTTATCCGATTAAATCAAGTGATGGAAATGTGCGCTCAAATGCACATTATCTATACGAACCAAAGTTAATTGGTAGTGTTATCAACGGCGTACATATTGGATATATGTGGGTTGAAAGTGTTGATAACAATTCAAAACGCGCTGTAGCTTATTCAGCGTTCGGTAAACATGAATTCATTGAAATAGTGTGAGGTTAAATATGTCTTTTAAAGTAGAACCAGGAATTTATTGGATCGGTGATCCGTGTTATATTTTAAATGATTCTCGTTATGAAACATTGATTGAGGTCGAAAAAGAATACGGTGCATATACATTTGAAGAGAGTAGCAGAAATGGAAACTTGATTTCTATTGCACTTCCTACAGATCATGGTGATGGCGAATATGAAATTTTCAAATCACTATATAGCAATAAAATTAATATCCTTTCAGATAATGTTCCTCTTGCTGTAGATTCTGGTCTAATTGCTATTACTTCATTTGATCTTGTTGAAAATGTTGATGAATATGACGAACCAGTTGGAATTAAAGTTGAAGTTTTAGAGAATATCAGCGTTTTTTCTAATGATGGCGTTTTACATTTCGGAACAATCATTGTTGATACTTGTTATCAAGAAGATGATCCAGAAGAAGATGAAGAAGAAATGTGGCCTGGACAATGGGAAGATGAGGCATACAATCAATGATCAACAATGAAATAATTGATCCCGATATTCTTAGTGATTTACTCGAAGAGCAGAGAAAATTATTAATAGCTGAAATAGGATATAAGAAATGGTATGAGCTTTTAGAAATAGAAGACTCTATAAAAAACAATGAAGGTGATGATTATTCATTAGCAATGATCGAAAGTATAACTTCATCTGATGAAGCAAAACCGATATATGCCGAATTAAATCGCTTACGTGAACTTAGAAATAATAAATGGTGGAGAGACTATGTACGGAATTAAAGAAAATAAACCGCGTTATGGAAATTTGTGTTTACCAACTTCTGTAAATGCTAGTGTAATTGCATTAAAACAATTAAGTCGCCGTGTTAAAATGGAAATTGATCGCCATCCCTTTCCAGTCAAACGTCATATCTTATCACAAACTTGGTTAGATATTAACAAAGTATTACAACGTACTCGACAACTGGAAGCAGATCATATTGCTATTGAAAAATATGAAACAAATGTTGGACGAAAGAAATATCAAAGCTCATTAATTGCTCAAGCAAAAAATGATCCTGCTTTTGTTACTGTTTCTAAAAAAGATATGCCATCGTTTTTAAATCGCCGTGGTATTACTGTTGCAGTAGGCGATATTTATAAACCTTTAAGCTCAATTGATAAAGAATTTATTGTTACTGGAATTGGACTTTTTGTTAATTTATCAGGCATTCCTTTACGAAATTTAAATCGTGAAAATACATATATGATCACAATTAAAGAGCGTAATGTTCCAAAAGATCAAAAAGCATATTCATATACATTACCAATTCATATCATTGCTGAAACAATGTATTTACATGACGTTGCATTTTTTGATACTGATTACACACCAGATTACTGTGAAAATTGTGATACTTATCATAATGCTTGGGCAAATGATGGTGGATTTAAATTAAATGGCTAAGCATATATTTCCCGAAGTCTTAACGAAAGAAGAATTTCTTGAAAAGTATAAAGATGTTAAATTTTATTTTCATTCTTATGAGAAATATACATTCCACTATGCCGGTAAACTAGACAGTGGCGAAAGTGTTTTAGTTTGGTGCTGTGGAAATTCTGATGAAGCTTATCATTTTGATGTATTAGCAGATCATCCAGAAAATATTTATAATCTTGATCCGTCAAGTGGAATTGTAACAGGGAAAGATGGTGACAAATTCAGTACCTGAAAAGTTTAAAATAAAAATTCCTGAAAAATATAGTAAAGAACTTTCTTTAATGTATGATTTTTTATTTGATGAGTTAGGCGCAGGATGGTGTGGATGTTTTCATTATATATGGAACGATTCGAATCCATCTTTAGTTGCATCAAACCAAGACGGATATTTATATGTATGGAAAGATTATCACTTTTGGAAATTAAGTGCTGATTCATCATATTTTAAAGATCAAGAAATCATTGAATATATTTTGGATTATTCTATTGACAAAGATGCCAATAAAGACTAATATTAATCATGTAGAGAGAAGTTAATCAATAAAGGAAAATTCTATGTCTTCACATTACAGCTTAAAAGTTATTTCTAACAAAGCAATGAACATCACAGAAATTCTTCATGCACTTTCTGTAAATGCCGGACAATATAAGGAGCGTAAATTGAATGTAACTTCCCTTGATGTTCGGGATTTGAATGCAGTTTTCGCAATCACTAATTTAAATAGTCCTGAATACATTAATGTAAATGGTACGATTTTCCAAAATATTGATCGTGTTCCACGTCAAATGAATGTAATGACAAATATGCACGACAATAGTTTTATGCTTGATGATGATGAACTTTTTTACAAAGAAGGTTTATTCTCTGGACATGTTCTAACAAGCACACGACTTGAAGATGGTCTTGATGTGATTGATTATTTTAAAAATGTATCAAATACATTAAACGAAATTTTAGTTGGCCATGATGTAGTTATTCTATACCGTGATGAATCTAAAGACGCTAATAACTATGTTTTGATTAGCGGTGAAATTAAAAATATTATTAAAGAGGTTTAAATGGCATTTATTAGCGTATTAGATGATGATTCGATTGATATTATTTTTGTACAATACGGCGCAGTTGTTGCGCCTTTTGTTCAAGAAGAAAACGAATTAATCTTATCTGTTCTTGAAAAAGAGTCATACAATGAAATTCCTAGTGAAGGGAAATTATATTTAAAAATTAATAAACTAGATAGTACATATAATTTTGTTGATCATATTCTTGAAAAACGAAATCAAGAACGTGAATATATAAGTAGTCGAAAAGAGATTTTAAAACATTTCAACTCATATCCACAAAAAATTATTACTATTGATCTTGAACGTTTATTAGATACATCTATTCCAGCAAACACACAATTGGATTTAGAAAAATTTAAATCTGCTGGATTCAATTTTATTAATAAATGTAATACTTCAAAATTCGCACGTATTAATTTTATACGTGAAACTATTCAGTTTATTACGGATTGGGATACATCATATAATATCAAAGATGCAAACAAGCTATTCGATTATTACTATGTGACACCTGAATGGTTTAGACATGAAGCATTACATACAACAAATGTTTTACTTGAAAACGTCAATGATCATTTACTAGAACATCATTATTATGATCAAGGAATTAACCCTGAATATAATAGTCATATTGATCGTGCGATTTCTGCATTATCAGACGCTTATCAAGCAGTTGGTTTAGATAGTGAAAATGAAGTTAAAAAATATATGAAAAATATATTCAGAACCACTGGACTTATTCAAAAGAATATACGATAATAAGACTTAAGTTAATGAACTAGAGAAAAAAATTATGAACGTATTAGCTGGTGAAATGTTACGCAAATATGTACCAAACTTTGTTGCTAACTTTGTGGATAATGGATTAGTTGATATTATTGCCATTGAAAACGCTGGAGATTATTTCATTGTTTTCAGTCATGATAATCAATGCCATCAATGCTTTATGGTTGGTGAAATCGGAAAAGAAGATGAAGAAGATAATTGCTTTGACGACCAACACCGTTGCTTTGATGTTTATAATGAAGCGCGTAAAGCATATATGGACCTGGTTGAGAAAAAGAAATGAGACCTCAAAGAGAAAACAATTTAGAATTATTATTTAAAGTTTTAGCTCATGATCAAATTAAGTTTGATCCTGAGTTAATCACTGACAAAAATTTTATTCTTGGTGCAAGATGTACTTCAATTGTTAAACCTAATGATTTTGATTTTTTACATGATCTTTCTCATTTAGTTCAATTTAACGAAACTGAAATTTATACTCATTATATTGATAATGGTGGGAAAATATCTTTTAATGTTCCTCAAGAATGGCTTTTTAATCAGTGGATTTGTGAGCCAGTGACTGATCAAATATCAATGCGAGAGCTTGAAACTTTTTATATTCAATATATTTTAGACAATGAAATTTTAAAAAAAGAAATGAGTTGGAAAGAGTGGATTGAATTTTATGAAATTGATGAGCTTTTATCTTTCCTACCAGATCGTTATAATTTCGGTAATAAAATTAGTATTGATGAAATAATCAAAAAATGTGATTCTTTTATTGATAAATGGTCATTTGAAAGTATCATTGAAAAGTGGACCAACATTAAAATTAAATAGGAGATTATATTGGAAACAGTTCAACCAATTTATGTAGATAAAAACGGAACACATCGTTTTAAACAAAATGATGTTGTTTGGCATATCGCAGAAAATTTTTTAAATGATGTAGCACATTGGAAATATAATACGGATATTCATATTGATGACTTCCGACAATTTAATCAATTGATTGGATATTCAGTATCAGGATATTCTACTTTATCATATTGTTACTTGAATGGTGATCATGATAATGATTATGATGAAAATTATGTTGATTATATTTTCTCATTAGATATTAATGAAGAAAGTTGTCCGAATCATCCTCATCAATTGAAACGAGAAACTGGTTATTTTAAACCGAATGAAGTTGTCCAAAAATTAGTTGAACATCGTGGTATTAATGTCGAAAATCTAATTACATCTGATGAATTTAGTTTAGATTGTCGTCGCCATTTTGCTGAGCTAATGGGCTTTTCTATTGCAGAAGTGGAACGCCGTTTTGCTTAATCAGTCAGAATTAAAATTTTTAGAAGTTGATCAAATTCATCATTTAACTGACGATGAAATTGATCACCTTATATATGACTTAGAATGGAAATATCCACTTTCAGCAAGTCGAGGAATTTATAACATGGGAACAAGTTATGAATTTGCAAATATTAAAGCGGTAGGTCATGAATTTGATTCTGCCGTTTTTCGTTTGATGACTGCAATAAATGAAAAATATGGATTTAAATTAAACTCTTGTTTATTGAACTATTATGAGGATGGTTCAGTAATGATTAATCACCATCGCGATAATTGTTATAGATTACACGGCGGTTATGATAATGCAATTGTAGTTTCAGTATCTTATTATGCTTCACGTACAATGGAATTTATGTCATTAGACAAAAAAGAAATTAAGAGAATAAAACTTGATCATGCTGATATCTTATTAATGGGACCTGGTTGTCAGAAATATTACTCACATGCTATTACCAAAGATAGTAAAGCAGAAGGTCACCGAATTAATTTAACTTTTCGTGAATTTATTTAATCTATTGTATTGTGTATTAATTTAAAATACTTTATAATTAAGTTATACGATGAAAGACATACATAATTGGAGACTAATATGTCAAAATTATCAGTTAAAGAATATTTTATGAATGGCGGATATTCATCATGCGATGATAAAAACTTTGTTGATTGGTATTGTAATAAAGATGATTTAGAACGCCGTGCAATTATTTTAGAAGAAAAGGTAAAAGTTCTTGTTGAATTGGGTGTCATTGATGATGAAAATATGAGTGTTTCATACAAAAATTTGTCTCCTATTTTTGATGTATATGACTCAATTTCAGTAAGAGATGTTAAAAATAATAAAGAATTGTTTTACATTTTACCAAGCGATAAACATGAATCAATAAACCAATATGCTGTTATAGCAGATATTTTAAATGATAAAAGCTATAAATTTGAATGTTGGGATGAAATGTGTTCTTTACTTAAAGTAAACAAGTTAGCGTAAACCTTAATATAGGAAATATATAAATGAATAATTTAGAAAATCAATTTGGTATTACTCAAGAACAAATTTTAGAAGCAAAAAATAAAGTTGACGAAGTGATGCGCCGTAAAAATGTTGCATTATTTAAAGACGATTATTCAAAGAATCTTTTTCATAAAATAGCAACATTTTGGTTATGTATTCCTCACATTACTGATTATCGAGTACGTTATCAAGATCATTTTGAATTAAATAAAGCAGAATATTTTATTATTGATTTTGATCGTGAGGAAGATCATGAGGAAGTTGCATTTGCTCAATTAGTGTTCAAGTATGGGAATACATCATGTTCAGTTCTTGAGATTGATCCTTATCAGCCTGACGATTCAGAATGGCAAGATTTTCAAATGGTTCTGACAGATAAAATGGTTCGTGATTTATTTGATGAATTAGACTTTATCAAAGAAGTTAATGTAAAAGAAAATATTGCTGGATTGTTTGATATTAGTTTAGATGACAATTCAACAAAAAATATTACTCCATTATCTTTGGTTTAGCGTATGAATATTCTTAGATATTTTAGAAAGAAAAAGGATAGCCATTCAACTATGTGGAAAACATATAATATGAATGATCATACATCCTTTGGAAATTTAATTTCTTGGCAAGACTATGATAAAAGACTGATATATGGATTTAAGCATGGAATTCTACAAGGTGATTATATTTTGAGTCCAATGGAAAGTGGAAGACTTGCTAAGTTTAGAATTACACGAATTGAATATATGAGAAGTCCAACTGATCAATTTTTTGCAAAAGTCGAATTTTTAAATTATGAAAAAAGTTAATTATTTTTCATTTTGTTGTTGCACCATTTTGATAAATGAATTATAATGACTACATAAGATAAAGAGTTAGACAAATCGGAGATCAATATGTCAAATTTATCAGTAAATGCTTATTTAGCTAACGGTGGTGCAGTAAATGAAGACTGTAACAACTTTTGGGATTGGTTCTGTTCAGATTCTGGACTTAAAAACCGAGGGATTGCTTTAGACAAAAAAGTTAAAGCGTTATGTGATTTTGGTATTATTGATAAAGAAAAACATTGCGTAAGCTATAAAAACAATTGTCCGTTCAATGGAAAATTGTATGACTCAATTCTTGTTAATGATATGAACAATGAATCAATTTATTGGATCATTCCAGCAAGTGGTCATAAATCAAACTCTGGTGTTGCTTCAATCTATGTTTACTCTTCTAAGAAAGAATTTGAATTCTCTTCTTGGAAAGAATTAAAAGCAAAACTAAAAGCTGAAGGATTGAAAGCAATCGAACTATAAAACATTTTTTAAAAGAAATAGCTTGCTAATTTAGTGAGCTATTTTTATAGGTGAATTAAAATATGGAAAAATATAATATTTTATTTCTTGACTTTGATGGTGTTATTAATAATTCTGATCTTAATCAAGAAAATGATCATTTATTGATACCTGATGATTTCAATCAGTATAACCCAATTCTTGTTAAAAATATTAAGACTATAATTCATGAGTATAATTTTAAACTTGTGATTAGTAGCACGTGGCGAAAAGATTATTCTATTCAAAAAATGAATTATATTCTAAATGACTTATTGAATCTTGATTGTGAAATTTTAGATTACACAACCAAAGAATATCTTGACAAAGAATATAAAGATCGTTTAGAATGGACACACGGTGCAAAATCTATTGATCGTGGATTACAGATTACTAAATGGTTGTCGGAAGAAAAATATGACATTAATTTTTATGTTGTAATAGACGATGATTTAGATGCCGAGTTTGGACATACAGAAAATTTCTTTGCAGTTAATTCAATGACTGGCTTTGATGAAAATACTTTAAAACGTTTTAGAATTTATATGAGGACCTTTTTATGTTAAAAGCAAGTGAGTTAAAAAATCAACAAGTAGTTCGCCGTGAAGGTGTAGAATATACTGTAATTTCGAATCATGTTGGAGATGTTTTATTTCTATGTAATTTAGAAGCTGAATTTTATGATGGATATCATTTGTTCTATGACGACCCGATTGATGTAACGTTTGCATCTGAATTTGGAATTGATCTTATATGAATGAAATTAATACATATCAACATGACTGGTTTCTAATTGAAATCAGTCCAGATAAATTAGTTTATACTAACGCAACAAGTGAAAAAATTTATGATAATCGCCGTGATAGTGCAAACGCTATTTATACTATGACAATTTATTTTACTGGAACATATAAAAAACGTGCTAGTGAAGCTATTATTAAAGTTCATTCATCTAGTCGAGCAATTGAACAAGAAACAAAAATTATTCATTTACATGGAGATTATAATCTTTTAGACGAAATTATTGATAATCTTAATGCAATGGATTTACCACTTTTTTAGGAGTAACAATGGCATTAATTGATATAGTACGAGAAGAAATTGGAGATGATGATAATTATTTTTATACTGATAAAGGTGATTTAGTATATCGTGAAGAATCTTTATCTGAAACTAAACATTTAGTTAATTATGTTTATTATGTAAATAGTGATTATCATTCCGAGTATGGTTCATCTAATGTGGATTATGGTGATACTATTGTTTATTGTGGACGTTTGCATAATAATGAAAGTTTTATTCGAAGTCAGATTACACATGAATCAGTTGAACACTTAGAGCTGAGAAAGAAAAAACTTAGTGAAGAAATCGCCGTGTTAAATAAAGAAGTTAATAGACTTGAAGAGTTTAAACGCGCCAATGCAAAAGACTATGAAAATAATAAAACATTCTCTATTGCTCATAATCTTTTAACTAATACAAAACGTTTTATTTTAGTTCGAGAGAACAGTTATAATTTTCATATTGTTGATAATCTTGATAAACGCTTTGTCGATTTTGATAAAGAAACAGACGAATATTATAATAGTGAACGTCGATATAAAGATATTGAATTTACAATTTATCGTGATTTCTCAAAATATGGAAATGTAAAAGATAAAATGTTTAATTATTCAATTAAGTTAGACCGTGATCGAGATAACAGTTGGAGAGATGACACTAAATATATTCCAAATAAATTTTTTGAAGTAGACATTGAATTTTTTGATACTTTTGAAGAAATTCAATTAGTAGCTGATCAATGGGTACGTGAAAACAAATTAACACCAAAGACATATTTAAATTTAATAAGTCAGTGTAAATTAAAAGTCAATCCTGAACTTGGGGAAGCTTTTAAAGAGGATTTACTTAAAAATGCTCGCCGTATTAAAAGAGACAAAACAGAATACCAGAAAAAATGTTCGGAGGAAATTATAGAAGCTTCCAAAAAACTTGAAGACCTTGAAAAAATTGACCCTACAGATATTTTAACATTAACTAGATTACATGGTGGACGTTTATGAGTTGTGGATATTATGAAAGAGTAACATTTGAATGTATTGATGGATATTTACATGATAGAGATTATGATTATGTTGATCCAGAAAATATTGATTATCCATGTCCTCAATGTAACATGAAAGAATTCTTTATAGAAGAAAAACGAATGTTATCTGGAATTGTACAAGATACTGGGGTAAATCAGTGGGATAATTTGATTGAATGGTATGTACATAATTTTTCTATTAATCGCGAAGATTTATATAAGATTTTTAAAGAAACAGAAGAGTTAAATGTTATTGAAGTAATTCAAGACGGCGCACGAATTACATTTAATTATGGGAGCAAATAAGTTGAGTTTTATTAGTCGTTTGAAAAATATGTCTAAAGAGGAAATTGAGAATTTACATAAAGCTCAAGAAATTCATGAAGAGACATTAACTGAACGTGAGAAAAACGCAGTAGATTGGGCTTGTTATAAGATTGCTTATGATATTGCTGAACGAGATGTTTTACGTCATGGATTAGAATATGCCAAAAAGGAACTTGAATATTATAAATCAGTTGAATATACTGAGAAAGGTTTTTTAGATGGCTATGAAGATAACTTAGGTATGAGAGAAGAAGGATGGTGGAAAATTGATTGAAAATAAAATTTGGGATGATGTTGAAGAATACTTTAAAGATATGAGTAATTTTAATGCTAGACGTTTTATTGATCATATTAAACCAATGGATAAAATGGATTGGTGTTCATATATGATCGGTTTTAATAATGTTCTCCATAAAGATGATTTCATGGCAGATATGATGTTATTTTCAGCTACATTTAAGCACGGCTTACGTCCTGATGATGTATATAAAGAAAATGTACATCATTTAAAAGAATATCTTGAAGAAATCAAAAAAGAAGATAAATTATTTCAAGAATATGCTATACAATCTTTAATGCCAATTCGATATTACTTTAAAGAAGATATTAAAGGAATTGTTGAATATTTTAATGCTGAGGTTGATAAACTTGATTTAACAGATAAAGAGAAACTAAGAAATAAATTTTTAGTTCATGATTTATTGAAATCATAAATTTGACAAAATAGCAACATTTTGGTATAATACACACAAATTTAAACGGAGATAATAATTATGTCATTTACATGTACAAAAACTTTTGATTGCGTATCTACAGCACATCGTAACTGGAGAGCAAAAGACAATCCAAATCGTGATAGTAAAAAATGTTCTTATATTCACGGTTACACAAAATCTTTTTCTATTGTGTTCGGGTGTGAAAGCTTAGATGAATTTCAGTGGGTCTATGATTACGGAACAACTTCAACTGGTGAAGAACGTACAATGACATCAATTAAAAAATTCATTCAAGAAACTCTTGATCACGGCGTTACTACTGACGACCAAGACCCGATGCTTGCAAAACTATTTGAAATGCACGAATTAGAATTAATTAAATTAGTTGTAATTCCTGTTAAAGATGGTCAAAGTGGTTCGGTTGAAGGCTTATGTCGTTTCATGTATAATACGTTTGATCCTCAGTTACGCCGTGAAACTAATAATCGTGTATGGATTGAATCTATCACTATTAGCGAACATCATAAAAATTCATCTACATATACACGAAATCAAGATACTGTAATTACATTAAATGCACCACAATTTGATACAGATTGGATTCGTAAAAGTTTCGATATTCCATCTTTTGAGAAATCACAAGAAAAAATGAATGAAATTGAAGATGAACATAATAAAGTATATGATGTTATTCGAATGGCTAAAGAAATGGGACTTGATCTAAGTCAACTTACTGGAGCATTAAATACAGAACCAGTTAAAGAAGATGCTCAAAAAACAAAAGAAGCTTTTGAAAAGTTTGAGAAAAAAGACGAAGATTTTCTTGATAAAATTCTAACTAAAGAAAATCTTGAGCGCGGATTAAAATTACTGCAATTTCACCCAAAATATAAAGTATTAGCAACAACACTTTTAATGGCGGATGATCTTAAAGATATGTTGTTGAAGAACAAAGACCTTAAGCAGTCAATTCTATCTAATCCGTTTATTTTAGAATTATTAAAAAAGGGTGTTAAATAAGTGACAAACCAAAAAGTTGACTTTGAGTATGTATTCTCAGGTACAAATATGATGAATTTGCTACCATTCAAAAAGAAAGATAATCATACTCAAGAATATAACGATTTAAAAATGAAAGTCATTACTGATGGTGTTTTAATGATTAAAAAAGAATGTGCAGAAATGTTCAATGAATTTAATGTTAAAACATCAATTCTATATAATGCTTATGTAGAACCTAAAAAGGGTGACGGATATAACAATTATAATAACGTTGGATTCGATGATTTATATGCAGACTCGGGAGGTTTACAAGTTGTAACTCAAGGGTCTGAGTTGACAGAAGAATTAAAGTTAAAAATTTATGAACAACAAAAGAATGCAAAATATGCTTTTTGTTTCGATGAAATTCCAGTTGAAAATAAAAGTGGTGTAACTGCTTTGGCTGGTGGCGGTCGTGCAAACGTTTCAATGAAACAATTTGATTATTCTCGATTTAAAGAATGTGCTGAGCGTACTGGAGTTAATATTAATAATCAATTGAATGCTTTCGAAGGAACTAATACACAAGGATTTTATATTGTTCAAGGTAATACTTATCAAGATATGGTTGATTGGGTTCGTTGGGGTGGAAAGAAAATTCATAACTTAGATTATCTCGCAGGAATTGCTCCAGCAGATACATGTATGGGAAATGGAGAATTAGAATCGTGTGATATGATCATGGCTTCGCGTATTATCTATGATGAATTTGAAAATATTAACAAACGAATGCACTTACTTGGTATTGGTGCGCCAACTCGAATGTTGCCAGTTATTCAATTAATGAAATCTGGATTTCTTGAAAATGTTAATATTAGTTTTGATAGCTCATCAAATGCAATGGCAATGATGAACGGAAATTTCAAGAACGATGGTATTTCAGCAAAAAATCCTAAAGATATTGAAAAGTCAATTGAAAGCTTTATTGTTTTCTTTAAGCCTATGTTTAAAGAATATATCGGAGAATTTGACAATATCGAGTTAAGAGATTATATTGTTTCAAAGCTTAGATTCTTTACTAAAATTGAAGATGATGCTTTTTCTGAGAAACCTCATTTTGTCCCGATCACTGGAAGTATTGTTCCTTTGTATTGTGCTTGGTTGAATATCGGATTTTTCAAACAATGTAAAAATATGATATCAGATCAAAAACTAAGTCAAACAGCAATTGGGCTTTTATCAGAAGTTCGTTCACCAGAAGATTATATCCACTGGCGTACACAATTTAAAAATCATATCAAATCCGCTCGTATGTATCGTAAACGCGATGTAGATTTAAGCGATTTCTTTGGAGAATAAAATATGACAAATATTAGTAAGATGACAGAAATTGCATCTAAAACTTTAGGCGACTCAACTTCATACGCCGTATATACTTCTGAATATGATCCATCTTTATTAAATCCTATGCCACGTAATCTGGCACGGGATGAAAATGATATCTCAGGTTCTGAGTTCGATGGATTTGATGTTTGGCATTGCTATGAAGCAACTTTCTTAACAGATCAAGGACATCCTGTTTCAGGTATTCTTAAAATTGTTTATCCATCTGATACTGAGAATATGGTAGAAAGTAAATCAATGAAATTATTTTTAAATTCATTTGATATGTGTAAAATGGGATCACACGTTCGAAGTGCAATTCCAAATTATATTTCTGCTGTACGTGATAGTATTGCAAAATGCTTAGGTGATATTCGTGTTGAAGTAAATTTCTTTCGACATGTTGATATTCTTCGTAAAGACGTAACTGTTTATGAAAATCCTTTGGTCGAAAATGCAGACTATTATGATATTTGTGAACGTAATGAATTAAATGATATCAATGATATTTATACTCAAGATAAAGAGTCTTATATCAATATTTTAAATCATCCTAAAAATGTTCATGTAATGTTTGAGTCTTTGCGTAGTCGTTGCCGTCATACTAAACAAAAAGACACTGGTACAGCAATTGTAAAATTAGAAAAATCTTATATTGAAATTGATTCAATTTATAATCAAATTAATTCTATGCGTGAAACAAATGAATTCCATGAATTTTGTGCAGAACGTTTGTTTGTTGAAATTAATAAAAAATCTGTTGATTCTGTAATTGTTGCATTACTTTATACACGTCGAGGAAGTTTAGATATTAATCCAGTACGTTATAGTAAAAATATTCAAAATGTTATTTTTAAAGATTACATTAAGAATATGGTCGATGTTAATGTATTGACATTGCCTACTATTATACAGTAAAATATATCAAAATATAAAAGTGGCGCAATGCCACTTTTTTGATTCAGGAGAGAAAATTTATGAAAGAAAATAAAATATATTACAGTGAGATTTTCGGGAATACAATTCAAGGCGAAGGTCAATATACTGGCGTACCTACTGTTTGGATTCGTTTCTTTCTATGTAATTTAGAATGTGCTGGATTCGGACAAGATACACCTTCAAAACCTGAAACATATAAATCTTTAGAAAGTAAACTTATTGACTTAGTTAATATTACAGATATTAAAGATTTACCTGTATTTGAATATGGATGCGATTCAGCGTATAGCGTTGCTAAACGTTATAAACATTTACAAAAGCATGAAACAGTTAGCGAAATTGTAGATCGTATTCAAGCGTTACTTCCAGACGGAAAATTCTTCCATCCAGTTACTAAACAACCGATTCATTTTGCATTCACTGGTGGAGAACCAATGATTAATCAAGATGCAATTGTACAAATTTTAGAAGAATTCAGCAAACGGGATATGAAGTTAAAATATGTAACTTTTGAAACCAATGGCACTAAACCAATTAAACAAAATTTAGTTGATTGTTTAGTTCAAAAAATTGATATGGAATCATTAGAAGTCTTGTGGAGTGTTTCACCTAAACTTTTACACACGGCAGGCGAACAACGTAAAAAAGCAATTAAGCCAGAGAATTTCAGCGATTATTATCATGAGTTAATCAATTGGTGTAAATGGTCAGGACGTTGGTCGAGTGCTAACGATAGTTTCTATGATCTTATCAAAATGCAAATTAAATTTGTTGCAAACGGTACAGAAGAAACATGGAACGAAATTAATGAAGTAATTGCATTATGTAATGAATATGATTTAAAATATCGCCGTGATAAAATAACGTTCTGGATTATGCCCGTCGGAGGGACGCTCGAAGGTCAGGAAGGTAAAATCGAAGGACATATCGGAGCAGGTCAAATTGCTGATGAAGCAATTAAACGCGGATTTAATGTCGCAGCGCGTGTTCACAATTATCTATGGTCAAATGTAGTAGGAAAATAAAATATGAATAAAGCATTAGTAGTATTATCAGGTGGATTAGATTCTACCGCATCATTGCGATTAGCATTAGAACAATTTGATGAAGTCGAAGCAATTAGCTTTGACTATAAACAAAAACAACGTATAGAATTAGACTTAGCATCACAATCATGTAAGCGTTTAAACGTTAAACATAAAATCATTGACATTTCATTTTTAAATGATATTAATCGTGGCTTTTCAGCCAATACAGATTCAGATATTGAAATGCCGACTATTCATGATGTTCTCGGAGAACCTCAACCAGTAACTTATGTTGCCAATCGAAATATGATTTTAATGTCTATCGCAGCATCTTATGCAGAAACTCAAAAGATTAATACAATCATTTGCGGGTTCCAAAGTAATGATACATACGGTTATCATGATACTACTCCTATTTTTGTTGAAAAACTTAATAGTGTATTATCTGAAAATCGTACTCATAAAATTACTATTACGGCGCCGTTTGTTGAAATGTCTAAGTATGATGAATTAAAAGCAGTATTAGAACTTGATGGAAATCTTGATCTTTTCAAAACAACTATCACTTGTTACAATCCAGACGATCAAGGTCGTTCATGTGGAACATGTCCAAGTTGTGCTGAGCGTTTAGCAGCTTTCAAAAAAATCGGATTTGCTGATCCAATTGAATATCAATAGGAGTTAAAATATGTGTGGAATGTTTTTTACATTTAATGAAGAATACATTCCACGCTTGCAAGAAGTTAATGCAAAGCGTGGTGGTGTAAATGAATCATTGACAAAAGTAAATTTATATTATACTGATGGTGGTTGGATTGGACATTATCAAGCTCCTACTTCTACAGTCAGTCGCCAACATCCAAATTTTTATGATCATAAAGAACACGGCGGATTAGATAGCTCTAACTTATGGCATAATGGAATTCTTAAAGAATATCAAATTAAACATTTACAAGAAAAATTTAACACTGAGGAGGAGTGGGACACTGCATTACTTCATAAGTATATTATGCAATTTGGTGATCTAAGTGATATTGATGGATCATTCGCTGTATTGGTTGAGTATAAATTTTCTAATCAAAATTATTTATATTTTGCTCGAAATGCGCTTGTTCCACTTTATATGAATTCAGAAAAGAATATTCTTTCTAGTGTTAAAGTTCCCGATTTAGGTGTTACTGAATTAATCGAAGCTGGTCATTGGTATTATTACTGTGATGATGAAAATAAATTTATTCGAGTTGATGGAATTGTGGAAGAAAATATTCTAAATGAATTTACTACAAAGAATAATCCTTATGACATCTAATATTCCAAATGGAACAACTCATTATAGTTTTTTCCAAAATGACATTGATTACTTTAAAAAAGATTTAGTAAAAGGTTCATGGTTTATTTATGACAAAGGATGGATTCGTGTAGATATGACATCATTTTTTAAATATCAAAAAATCATAGAAATTTGAAATTAATTTTGATATAATTAGATGTAAACAGAAAAAGGATATATCATGAATTTAGTTAAAGTTGAAAACACACAAAATTATCAAGTTGAAGATAGTGAAGGATTATCTCCATATCTTCATTTGATTGAACGCCGTGACAGTGACTATTTTAATTTAGATTCTATGTACAATCATTTGGAAGCTTTGAATCTTCGAGAATGTGAAACATGTAATATTATGATTAATAAACGTGTTTTAATTAATGGTGAATTTCATTCGCGTGAAGATGCTTTGATGAATCTTGATTGTACATATTGGGTCAAGCTATTAGAAGATAGTAAAATTAGAGACTTGATGCCATATACTGAATTTTGTGATTTAATCAACAATTTTAAAACAAGAAATAAAGAGAAGTACATACCATTTAATTATGAAACTGTCAGTTCATTTATTTCACGTTTAATTGATAGTAAGCCTGTATTATTTGCAAATAAAGTAAACACTTTACTTGGTGAGTTAGATTACACTTATAAAAATAATAGAGGATCAATGATTCCAGCAATGATGATTTTAAAAACAAGTTATTCAATATTCCCTAGTTGGCAAAACTGTCAGTTAATTGATGACTTAAGATTTAGTCTAAGACAGATTTATGGATTAGACTTATCATTTGAGAAAACACAAGAATTTTTCTCATATCATGACGCTGGTGATTGGCATAGTGTAGATGATGATCTAATTAGAATTAAGCGTTTTAAAAATGCAAATGTACACATTTTGCTTTCTGATAAAGTTTATGATAAACTTAACGAAATTATTGCAATCGTAAATAAAAATATTTTACCAGAAGATTGTAAACGTATTAGAAAGAAAACTTACAAATATGAAGGAGAATTAAATGGTTGATGTTACTGAAATGTCAAGTAAGGAGTTTGATGAAGCTTTTGAAGAACATTTATATAGAGAAATTGCAGAAAATTGGCGTAAACACAAAGAATTACTATTGAATGATTCATATATTCCACATGTATTACTTGAGCGTAATTTAGATGGATTTACTGAATTTTTGAAAGAAAATCCAAAAGCTTTAACTTCTCAGTTAGCAGACGATTTATATATGACACACGGCGCAAAATTTACTAATGATCGTGATTACTATTCATTATTGCGTGTCATCCCTATTTTAGTTGAATATGATCCATGGTATTTTTCTTTATTTCATACAGACTATAAAGACGAACAATTCTGCCGAGTTGCTTATAGTGCTAATAAAGAAATTTATCAATATCTTTCTAATATTGAAAAAGTATATGTTTCAGAAAATGTATTTGCTAAAATGATTTGTAGTTTAATTCGTACTATTAAAACATTAAAAGCAGGATTAATATGATAGAATCATTTCCATGTGTTTTATACGGCGCCCGTTTTTTAAGTTCGTTTTATGCTAATGTAGATAAGACAAATTATAAAATTGATGAGTATTATTTAATTGATGAATTTGATGATTATGCAATATATCATTTGTCAACTGATGAACATCATACTTATAAAATCTCATCTGATTTAAAAGTCATTGAAACATTTTATAGATTGGAAGATCATCTTGAAGAACGCGCCGTTTCTAAAATGGAAGAAATGTACTATGGACAAGCTGAATGGAAATTTTTATACAATGAAGCAGATCCGTTAGAATCATTTGGTGATCAAGTTTATGGTGAGATGTTTGGATATATTATGTATCCTAATATAGTTTTTAATAATAGATTTGATGCTATTTCTTTCGTTAAAGGTAAATTGATTGAAGAGTTCATTAAAATAAATGAAAGTAATTCAAGAACAATTACAATGTATACGGAAGATACTCGCCGAGCTAGTGAATCATTTAAAAAAGTTGTTGAAGATTCTTTCACAATAGAAAATCCTGTAATTGGAACTAAATTTTATAAATATACTTCTGGTGTCGGTGTATTATCTTATGAAGTTATAGAGATTATTGAAGCTGTTGGGATTACAATGTATAAACTTATTTGTAACTCTTGTAATCATAGTGCGCCGTGTGAAGTTATTGTTTCTAAAGTTATGAAAGATTCATATAGTTTAGTTCAAGTTTGTGATGAAAATAATGAACATAAACATTTCCATATATCCGAAACATTTTTTCATACAAATAAAAAATCATCTTATCAAGAATATCTTGACAAGATTAAAGATTACAATGATAAAGTTTTGAATCATTTCAAAGAGAAGAAACATTTATATGAACTTGTAATTAATTTAAAATAAACACGCTTTCTGGCGTGTTTTTTATTGCTTATTGAAAAGTAAACTGCTAAAATGAATTATAAATTAATGAAGAGATGTAAACCTATGAAAACGCAATTATCATTGACAAATTTGTTAAAGACTAAAGAAAAAGATATTTTCATTTTTGATCGAAATGAAAAAGGTGACGTAGATTTTAAGAACAATCCACAGCAATTTATTTCATATCGTTCAGTGAATTTTTGTTCCAATGTTGTTGATGTTGTTGATAATGTAGACGAAAAGCTAATTTGTGAAATTGGTAAAGTTCTAACGCAAATTGATAGTCGTCATATTTGTGAAATTTATAAAAAAGATTTGCCTATTGAAGTTGTCTATTTAGGAACTGATGCAAACGGTGATTATTATACATTTATAGAAAAGCTTGAATTTACTAAAACGTATAATAAATTTACATTCGAATTCTTGACTGAAAATTATTTCTTCATTAAAACTACTGATTGGGAAAAGTATTTAGCTAAAGATTGGAGCAAAAAATAATGAAATATTCTAAAAGTGATTTATGTGAAATTATGACTAGCGATGGTGGTATTGGTAATTTGATTGAACTCCTTCGAGACTTCAAACAATATAAAACACAATATCACGGCGGTGGAATGATTACACTCGAAGGATATACTACATTTGATAAAGATGTATATCTTGTTTATATGAATACAAAGCTTGTTGATGATAAACCTGTTTATTGCTTAACTATTGATTCTGTCACAGTTACTATGGAATATAAAACTTATATTTTCCTAGTAAACTATATCATTAAATGTTCAGAAGTTAAAAATCTTGTTGAATTCCAAGAACAAGATACTAAAAAATCTTTCTGGCAACGTTTATTCGGAGAGTAATATGAAACATGCAACTCTACACATGCAATATAATGAAATTTCAGGTATTCTATTAGAAAACTGTGAAGATTTTTTGGAATACACTAAATTTGCAGAAAAAGAAATTGAATTAGGGATTCGGTCTGTCTTTAAGTCACCTGAACCAGTTGAGCGTTGGGATCATATTTGTCGCGATCCGTCTTTATTTGCAGGAATTTTTCATTTAAGTTATCTTGATGCAAAGTTTAATGGTGGTAATCCATTATTAAAAATAGATAACGTTATTAATCGAAAGTATCAAGCAATCATCAAATGTTTACTTGAAGGTGATCGAGTTATCATGAATAAAGTAGGTGGTTGGTGTCCGACTGGAAATCATCCAGTAACTATTCATGAAAATAAAGATTATGAACCTATCTTATATTATTATATTCCAAAAGTAATTAAAGAGAATGTGAAAGGTGGAATGATTCCAGCACATTTGAATACTACAACTAAATGGATTAATTTGGAAAATGATCCTGATACTTGTAAGTATACATTCCAAAATTTAAAAGAATTAGATCGGTATTTCTCAACAATTCGAAACATGGTTCACTGGCGTAAAGAAGACTTCGAAAAAGTTTTTAAAGAATTTAAAGAAAATGGTGGTGAAGGACTGTGGTTATATACTACTGGACAAGATGTTGAACAAATGTATTTATATACTGATACAGCGATTGAATGTGGAATTAATAAATTTATTTTCAATTTTAATGCAGGTGAAAGTAAAAATATCCTTGACTTTATTGATGTTTATAACGATAATGTATCTATAGAGTTTGAATATAATTTTGTTTAAGGAATTAAATATGCCAAATGAATTTTATAAAAGTAAAATCGCGTTATTTTTATTAAGTCGTACATATCATATATACGAAATTCGAAATAACATTCCATCTGGATTTGATGCTTTTGAGCTATTAATTAATAATGAAAAACTTGATAGTTATTATAAATTCATTGACCATATTTGTTCTGAACAACCATTTAATTGTTCAATTAAAACTTGTTATGCCGAAGTTTACTATTGCAATATTTATTGGAAATGGAAACTTAAAAAAGGTTCTGATAAAACTGATTCTGTAATTCGTTTACTTAATGAATTAAATGAATTGTCTAGTAAGGCATCAATGCTCCGTGACTTCAACAAATATGAGGTATAAACATGTATCGTAATAATACTAAACATATTAATCGTAATAATTCTTGGGAAAAAGGTTTTGTAATTCGTGAAGATGAAGTCATTTATCTTGATGTAAGTATGCCACAACATACATTCCGTATTGGGTTTGCTTGGTGGAATTTACAGGATTTTGTTCAAAAATATTTCCCTGATCATTTTTCTTATGCTCGTATGTCAGACGGATGTTATGATAAGCTTGAAGTTATTGGGACATGCGATGAAATTAAAATGATCTTTGATCTTTACTTGGAGCGTTATTCAAAACGTAAAAATTCTTTATACTTTAAACAATTTCTTCGATACATTAATTCATATCTTAAAAAAGTAGAACGCCGTGAAAATGTACAATGCTTAGAAGCATATCTAAAATCTAATATGAGTGGTTGGGAGTAATATGACAAGCTTAGAAAAATTTAATTCACTTTCTGTTTTAATGCAATTTAGTGTTCTTGAAGATTATATTGATCGTATGGGATTCGGTGATCTTCATGATATTGAGTGGGATACATATATTGTAACAGCAAAGAAAAAAGATGAAATTATTATAATTGATTTAAATTTTTGTGCGGATGATGTTTTAAAAATTACTGATACAATGTATCATGATTTTAAGAAGTCATTCAAAGATCAATTGAAAGAATTGAATAAAGACCTTAATGACCTGCAAGAATTACAGGACTTGAAAAATGAGAAAAAATAGAAATCAATATAATGTGATGACAAATGTTATTATTGATAATGAACATCAAACTCATACTGGTGTTACTCATATTATGTGTAAACGTAAAATGAAACGTTACTTACGTTATATTATGAAATATAAAGCGGATAATTTTAAATTTAATTTTATTCATGTATTTCGTTGTGATGATAAAGGTGATATGATTAATAATGAATATATTCGCTTTGTCTTTTCTAAAAAAGATATTAATAAAACATATTGAGGAATTTTTATGAAACTTGAATTTGAAGAATTTAGAGAATCTATGCTAGATAAGCTTTATGATTCTGATAGTACCGTATTTATCCTTAAAACAAATAGCGATGATATTATTTCTTGTGATATTCGTTGGAGACAAGGTTGGGGTAATAATTACTATTTTTATTCCGATTATTTTGATAAAGAAGTTTCTATTGATGAAATTAAAGAAATTGCTATTATCGAGGAGTAATATATGATTTATTTTATTGATGTTAATGGTGTTCTACAATATATTGATGAAAACGGTAATTCTACTGTTCCTTATAAATGTATTGTTACTGATACTACAATTAGTATTGTTGATTCTGATGGATTTGTATTAGAAGAGTGTCAACGATGGAATTCTCTTGAAGATATCAAAAATGCTGATCAATCACTAGATGAATTATTAACAATGACTTATCAAAAAATGTTAAATGATTCTAAACCAATGCCGGAAGAATTTGCTCGTTTAATTTCAGAAAATATTATTGATTTATTTTAAGGAGTTATTATGGTTTTTACTAAGACGTACTTTGAGGGAGAAGAAATTTTAAAAGTCTTTAATCTTTCAGGTGGATTGTATGCTGTGAAATATGTAAAAGATGGAAATGTATATACAAAATCTGTATTATCTTATTGGTTGAAAGATTTAAATGTTAAAAGTGTAACGATTCGTGGGGAAAAAACAATTGTATCTCTTTTATCAGCACCTCATAAAAATTTGACATTAAAAACATATGATTGTTTAAAAACTACTCTTTTAAATACAGATAAATTAAAATTGTATAAACAATTCCATACTATTAAAAAACTAATCAGCAATAGTTCAAAACCTAAGGATATTACTCAATATCTTTTTGATTTAGAATACGGCGAATTAAATTTTGTTGTTGCAACTCGTTATATTAAAGATTATGCTTTAGGTGCAAAAGTTACTAATACTTTTGAAGGTGAACTCGTTCATTATCTTTTGTCATTAGGTTATTTACAATATAAGCCTAAAAAAGAAATGGGTTTGTTTCATAAAAAGTGGACAAAAGATCAACAAAAACGTTTTAAACGTCATAGGATTTATTCATCATGAAAAACGAAATTTTTATTTCAGTTCTAAGTTTTATTGGAGCTTGTTTTATTACATTCGTAAATTATAAATTATCATTATCGTCATATAGTGAATGGTCTGGTGATTTATATTTCCATTTGCGAATATTCTTTATTACTCTTTTATTTTCTCTTATTTTTTTAAAGTGGGGTTAATATGTCTTTAGTATTCCAAAAAATATTAGTTGGATATAATTTCAATGAAAGATATTCAACTCAGCACAACATGAACCATCTTCATGTTTGGGAAGAATATAAAAATCTATGCTTAGAAAAAATCAATCACGGCGATGATTTATACATGATTGTTTGGGATACTAAAACAGAACAACCTAAGGAAGTAAAGTACGGAAGTTATAGTGTAAATTCATTTTCTAAATTTGCGTGTTATGTTGACGCTCTTCCAGAGTTTATTGAAAAATATGAAAGATGGAAATCAGATCAAGTAAGTGTTAAATTAAAAGATTATAGAAGTAATGAAGTATCTAAACTTTTATCATTGCGCCGTGCTGAAATAAATGTTTTAAAGAATCATAATTTCAGTATAAAGTATATGCGTACTATTTATGATTTTTATGGTTATGATTTATATATGAAATTATTATTTGTCTTATGTAAATCTTTCCGAAATCATACTAAGAAAGAGTTTAAACAAAGATTGATAAAAATGTTTGAAACATCGTCAAAATTAAGTTATTATGACTTAAATTTATTAAAAGGTATTAAATTATGAATTCTCTACTAAACGCATTTAACAAATTAGATGTAGAATTAAGACTAAATCTATTATTGAAGTATTTCCAAGAAACTAATTCGGATCCACAATTAGCTATTTCTAATGTTGAATTATCTGCACAAGCTGACGGACATAATGGGAAATTTAGGCATTTTGCTACTGTAACCAAAAGAAATACAAATTTAGCTATTTTTGGTGAAATTAAACAAGAAGTTGAATTAAATCTTATTATTGAAAATCTGCTATTGAATTATTCAAGTGAATTATTAGAAAAATATTCATCTGGATACAGTATGGATATTAAATTAATTAATAAGAAACTTGATAATATTGTTTCTGTTAAAACTGAAATCGAAGAATTTAAAAATCGTTTTAATAAAGATGATTTCAAAAAATCTAATGATCTTATTAAAGATGCAAAGAAAGGAATTATTAATCAATTATCAACATTAAATTTTAAAAAAGTAATCTTAAGTTCTGATGAGCTTTTAGATGACTTCGATAATTACTCATTGTTTTTGGAAGATGATCATTTAAAGTATGTACGCCAATTAATTCAATTGATTGATAAATGGAGTTCAGAAGGATATGTATATTATTCACTTCCTAATGATAGTTATAATGGAATGTTTTTTACATTTAATGAACGAATGTTTTGGCAAACTTCTATGTCTCCATTCTGTGAGGAAATTAATTTGCTCTTAAAAGATCATTTGGATGAGATTCGTTTACCAACAAGAATTCTTCGACATAATTGCCAAGCTTTTACTGGATATATTATTCATTTCGATGATTTAAAAAATTGGCTTTTAACAAAAAATAATTAATATAAAGTCTTGACTTACTCTTTTAGAAATACTAGAATAAATCAAGGCTTAATTTTTGGAGATAATAATGATTGACTATCGTACTATTTTTTTACAAGACCCATTTTCATATTTACGAGTTTATTGTGTAAATACTTTCAGCAAATTTTTAAAATCTGTTGAAATTTTACCATCGTATTCAAATGATCACACTGATGTAAATCTATATTATACACGTGATGAAAAAGCCAATCTTATTATCACAAATGATATGTATAAAGAAATTGTTGAAATGTATGCAGAAAAATTTCACCATGATTCGCGTCCAGTTCAAACTTTACGAGAAAAATTAGCAGAAGAACGAGAAGCACGGCGTTTAGTTAATGAAGAATTTAATTTATTAGCTCATCCTCGTATCTTAATTAAAGTTTTACCTAAATTGAAAGAACTAAAGTTTGAGCCTGATTCTTTATTCAAATATGGATATGAAATGATTTCTAAATTACATAATCATGGTGAATTTTTCTATGCACCAAAAACAAAAGAAATTTGGTCATCTAATAAACGCTTTGATAATGTAACAATTAAGCGTATGGGACATTTATATACATTTGGTGATTATTATTCACGCCGAAACTTTGATACTGCATTTAAAGAGTTATTAAATGAATATATCAAAGCAATGGGATTAGAGCCAGATTATAACTATAGTAGTTTCTTTAAAAAAGATTTCTATTGTATTACATACGAAGATATTTCCGCTTACTGTAAATTATTCTCACATACTAAATTAGGAGAATTAGAATATGAAAACTTATATTGAATTACTTAACCACCCGTCACCAGCTGGATTTTTACATTACTGGTCGGTGGAAACTACAATTGAAGAATTTGTACAGCAACACAAAGAACTTGGATTAGTTGAAGAGAAAAAAGAATTAAGTGATATTGAATCAAAATTTCCACGTGTTAATCTTTCAAGAACTTTAAAAGAAAATATTCCGATTGATATTAAAATCAAAAGTGATATGAATATTCTTGCAGTTTATGGAACTACTTTTCTATACCCGAAAGGTACAACACATTTTAAAGTAAATTTATATAGAACAGATTCTTTTACTGATTTATATTTATCTGAACGTAATGTTCCAGTAGCGTTAAAAATTATTGGTAATGTTGAATCTAATGAAAGCACGTGGCACACTTATAAAGTTGTTGACGGAGTGGAGCAATGGGTTGAACTTTCAAAAGGAACGCGCTGTACAAGTGATATTCATTCCATTGCTAAAATTGAAGAGTTTGAGCAAAATGAATTAGAAACTGAGCCTTATACCATTGATCTTGTTTCTGAGAAATTAGAAAAAGGTTCAACTAATAGACTTCTTTTAGAAATTTATTCACTTTCTCTTTCTGACTTTTTTGACATGCGTTTAAAATACGAACGCTTAGTTGATTATTTTAAATTGAATCGAGTATATCCAATTACTAAAATTGATGAAAATACTTATTATGTTGATGAAGTTGAAGAACGTAATAATAAAAATCAAAAGTTAAACGAAATGTTTTACAATGTTGTAATTGATCAAGATTTCAAAAAAGCATATAATGAAGTCTTAGGAGGTGTATAATATGTCTGATTTTTGGGATACGAAAGAGATTAAGATTGATCCAAAAGAAATTGAAAGTTTAACTGAGACTGAACGTTCAGCTATTGTATATAATTTAGAATTATTTATTTGTGAGGAATTGAAAGATGAATGATGAAACAGAATTAAAATGCTTAGATTTACATATTATTTTTACCAGCTTATTTATTAAAAATTTAAATCCTCATCGTGATTCAGATATTGAAGATGAACTTAATTGGATTAAAGATTCTTATTTTGAATGGAAAAAAACTTATTCAAAAACTTTAAATTATAATGATGTTAAAACTTCTATGACTAAATTTATTGATGGGTGCTTTATATAATGAGCGAAAAAGAACTAATTTTTAAAAATGATTTCTTAGAAATTAATGCAGAAGAAGGTACATCGCCGTTTGGGTGTGAAATTGCAACTATGGATATTCATGATATTGCAGAACTATTATTTGATGAAACACAATTTCATAATTTTAGTTGGGACTCAGCGCCTGATGGAGTTGTTGCATGGACTATGGATGAAGATGGAAGCGCACATTGGTGGAGCTGTGTTGAACTAGAAACTAATATGCGATTCTTTGATTGGCAGATTGAAACCCGCGGAAATATTAAAGGCTGGCGTGTCCCTGCTCCCGATTTTGGATTTGATCGAGATAACTGGCAGTTAAGTTTGCGTAAGCGTTATTTTTCAAATAAATTTAAAATTAAAATCGAGGTGGAACGTGTATCGTAATGAAAGAATTCCTAGACTTACTTATAGTGAAATTTATAATTTTTTAAAGTATAATGGATTCGAAGAAACACTAAAACTTTATGATTTTAAATTATTAGGTAGCGATACAAATAATATTTATCGTGAAATTGTATATAAGTTCGAAAGTATTTCTGATGATTGTATTTGTATGCTATCATTGATTGGTAATTATGAAAATGTTTTGGATTGTATGGATGATGATTTTATATCACGTTTGGCTGGTTATTCTGATGAAAAACAATTTGTCCCTAAATATTTTTCTTTTAGTATAAAGTCTTATATTACTGAAAAGACTGTGAAAGATCATAATGAGGGAAATTTCGTTAGGTATAATCATCCAAAGGATTATGTTGTTTGTATTAATTTAGATGTTGATGAAATTATTTACAAAGCAAATAATTCTTATGAAACTTTCGTTAGATTATTAAAGGATTATGTTATCAAACTTAAAGAAGAGTTAGAAGCAAGATTCCCAAAGTCTGAATATCATCACAGAAACAATAATAAAATTGTTGTTGAATTTCCGAAGAACTTGGGTCCTTATGAATAATTTAATTGAATTTTATTACTTTTTTATGGTTATATGTGCTATTATTCATCTAGTAACTTTCGGTGGAGTGGTTTTAAATATACCTGAAAAATGGATATTCAGATGGTGCTATTTTTTATTTATTAATGTTTTTATTATACTTATAATTGAGGGAGTTAAGTATTATTATGGCTAAAGCTGTTTTTAATGTATTTGCAGACCCACGGCGAGAAGAGTATTATAATTCAGATTATTTATTTACTCTTCATGACGTATTGATTGCAATTGCAAGTGGAGAAGATTTTAAAACTAATGTTATGCCAGAAATGTCTAACTGTTGGGATTATGATAATTATCAAGTTTTTATTGTTGATTCAAATGGAATTGAATATGAAGTTTCAAACGAAACAGATTTAACACCCAAAGAATTAAGACCAGCTCATAACATTTATAAGATGTGGCGAGCTGGTAGTTTTTGTGATTTAACTAAAGATCGTGATTTTAGATATAGGAAAGATTATTATGACATTACATAAAACGCTATTAAATAAATATGTTTTCACTAGCGACAAACTTTTGAAATATAAAGATCGTGATACAAGTGATAGAAATTATATGATGGTAAATAATGAAATTAGAGCTGATATTAAAAAACTATTTGCGTTTATTTATCAATCTGTTTTGACCAATAAACCAGCTCATGATATTACAGCAAATGATTTAGATTTTTGGGAAAATTTTGATTGTGATTTTAGAATTTTACCACATGCTCATGTAGTTATTACTATTTATTGTAATACCAAAAAAGAATCGAGACTTATAAGACATTATGATAATTATGTAAAATCAAATGAAATTTGCCCTGTGACCAAAGATTTCTTTGAAGCTTTGCGCGAAGAAATTTACCGAGATGATTTACCGCTTTAGGAGTATAAAATGAAAAGTTTAATTTTTCTTGATGACGAACGTAATTTGGATGATGTTACATGGATCGAATATCCTGATTATAAAGAAGTGTTTGTATTTCGCCGTATGTGTGATTTTATGTTTGCAGTTATGCACATAGAAGACTTAGAAAATTATGACTTTTCTTTTGATCATGATATTCAAGATTTTTCATCTGGCGATATTGAAAATACTGGATATGATTGTGTAAAATGGTTATGTGATTTTGCAATGGATAATAAAGTTGACTTATCTTTGAATAAGTTTTATTATCACACTCAAAACCCAGTAGGGAATAAAAATATGAAATCATACATTGACAACTATTTAAAATTCTGTCGAGAAAACTAATATGGAAATGAAAACTTCAAGTTGGAATTTTGATGGAGTTGTACCTAAAATATTTGATGAACACGTTAAGCAATCAGTACCTTTTTATTCTGAGATGCACAAAACTATATCAGATATTTTAGGTTGGTTCATTCAAGATAATACGACAATTTATGACGTTGGTTCTTCGACAGGAACATTTTTAAAATTAATTAAAAGTAAGTATCCTGAAAAGAAAATTCATGCTGTTGGTATTGATAAATCGACTGCAATGATAGAGGAATCTTTTTCTGAAGGTGTTCAATTAATTTGTAAAGACGTATCAGAATATAAATTTTTAAATGCAAGTGCTATAACAAGTATTTTAACTATACAATTTATTCAAGAACATAAACGTCTTGACATTCTAAAAAATATTTATGACGGATTAAATAAAGGTGGTTGTTTTGTTCTAGTTGAAAAAGTATTAGGAGAAAATCCAAAGACTCAAGCAATATGGAACGATGTATATCATGACTTTAAAATTGAAAACAATTTCACGGCGGATGACGTTATAAATAAAAGTAAAAGCATTAGAGGAGTGATGAATCCATTAACTTTATCACAAAATTTAGAACTGCTTGAGTCTGCTGGCTTTAGTAATAATGACATCATATTCAAGTGGTGTAACTTTGTTGCTATTTTATGTATTAAGTGAGGAAGGATGAAATTTATTGATGTATGCGCGGGAGTCGGGGGCTTTCGTATGGCGATGGAATCACATGGGCATGAATGTGTATATACTATCGAATATAATAAAGATGCTATTAAATCTTTAAAATCAACATGGAAATTTGATAAGAACGAAGCTTGGTTTGGTGATATGTATGAAATGGATTACAACACTATTCCAGATTTTGATGTTCTTTGTGGTGGATTTCCATGTGCCAAATTTTCAGTTATCGGAGATCGTAAAGGATTCGAATCAGAAGACCCTAGAGCAAATGTATTTTTTGAATTAATGAAAATTGCTGAGCTGAAAAAACCAAAATATTTATTTTTTGAAAATGTAAAAGGACTATTAAGTCACGACGGAGGAAAGAGTTTTGAAACAATCATCAACAAAATGGCAGAATTGGGGTACAATGTGGAATGGCAACTTGTCAACCCAAAAGATTTCGGTTATCCAGTCCTCCGAGAGCGCGTTTACATTATCGGACATCTTGGAGACGAATGTTCCGAGCCAATACTACCCATCACAAAAGCGTATCGACAAGATGATCGAAGCTCACCGAGCATCTACCAGTTCACCCGAGGAAATTTTAGACGATTTGTTGGATACGCGCCAACGTTACTAGCAAATATGGGGACAGGTGGAAATAACGTTCCTTATGTTGTTGATAAAGTTAAAAATTCTATGCGTATTTTAACTCCGCGTGAATGTTTCCGTTTACAAGGTTTTGAAGATCATTATATTGATAAGATTATTTCTAGTGGAATTTCAAATAGTGCATTATATGAAAGAGCAGGAAGAACTATTTTCTTACCTCTTGTAAAAGATATTGCAAAGGGATTCAAATAGTATTATAATCGTCATATAATTATAGGAGATTAGCATTATGTCAGTAATTTTTATTTGTAAACATCACACATATTATGGTTATCAAGAACATAGTAATGATGATATTGCTTTAATCACAACTGATGAAGAAAAAGCACGTGGTTGGTGTGAAAGTTTTCGTCCAGTAGTTAAATCAGGTGAAATTTGCGAGTGGCGAAGCTATACGCAAGCAAAGATGGATAAAGATTATGCGGAACGCACTGATAAAGATAGTTATTCTGACTATAAATATGACGTAAAATTTCCAAATGAAAAATACACACAAAATAAATAAAAATGTCTCTAAATAGAATTGATGATTCAAATATCAGTTTGAAAAGTGCATTTATTAATATTGCTTGCTTAATGATATTATACTTAGACTATGAGTATTTGAATTATGTAAGCAATAAAACTTTCATTTTATGTTCTATGATATTTTTTGCTTTAGCAATAGTTTTAACTTTTGTATTAGATATCATTAATATAATTAAAGGAATAATATATGACAATAACAGAACTGAGTAAATTATATAACGAGTGGAACAATTTGAAAAAGAATCGTTCCACTTTTGGCAATTACATTATTGAAAAAACAAACTATAACTTTTTAGAATATACTAGATTCATTATTAGATGTAATGATGATATTTTACTTTTTAAATTTCTTATGGTTTATTTTAGCGAGGAATAAATAAATGATATTAAAGCAAAGTAAAGGCGAACTTGTTAGTCGTCCTCAATATGGCAAGTCATTAAAGCCATTAGACTATCACCACGGATTTCATCGCCAAAACAAAGGTAAGAATCTAAATGAAAAATATTTTTATATTGTAATCCCTGAATTCGGATGGAGAATGTTTGATTATCTTAGTTTGGAAGATCAAAAACTATATTTATCAGGCAAGTCCGATACAGTAGATTGGAAAAAATATCAAGATGATCATAATAAAATGAATAAGAAATTTAGTGATAATTGGAAATTGTTTTATGAAACAAATAAGATTATTATTGACAAATACAAATTTCAAACTATGGCTATTATGCTTGGTTCTCATTTTAATGAAGGTAGATCAAATGCGTTTTTTATTATTGAAAATGATTCTGAGCTGGAATTATTCTTGAATGATATGAAATCAATTGGATTAGATACAGAGGATTTATAACAATGCACATTATTATAGCAAACGGACCACCGTTTTGTGGTAAAGATACTATTACAAAACATTTACTTGAATATTTTAAAGATGCTGTTTGGATGCGCTTTAAAAATGTTTTATATCAAGAAACATGGACAGATTTATTTGTATATGATGACAAAGAAGAAATTTCATTAGACGAATGGATTGAAATTTGTAATGACGTTATTCTTAAAGATTCACCATTACCTTGGAATTTAGAACGTGAAGAAATATTGAAATGGAAAGAATGTCCAGAAGTATACGGAAATAGTTTATATTGCATTTCTCCACGTCAACATTTAATTAATAAGTCAGAAAAAGACTTGAAAGTAAAATATGGTGACGGTGGTGTTGCTGTTATTACTTCGGGTTATATCAAAAAGATTGAAGACTATATTAATAAAATTGTTATTTTCTCAGACGGCGGATTTAATGTTGAAATTAATACATTATGCGAAGAGCTTGGTATTTCACGTAAAGATATGACAGTAATTCGAATTGATGGAATTTTAAACACTGAAACTGGTGAGTTATGTAACTTCAATAATGATTCACGTGAATATATTGAAAATCCAGATGTAACAATCTTTAATGATAAAAGTGAAAACTTCATTAAAACTATTGATACTGTAATCATTCCACTTATCTTGGAAAGAATTAAAAATAGTTGAAAAATATTTATAAAAGGATTGCTTATGCAGTCCTTTTTTTGTATAATAAAAGCATAAGTTAGATAGACAACTAAATGGTGTTGATTATGTATAATGATATTCCTGCTTGTATGATTAAATGCGCCTTTTACGATTGTGTCGCAGCAGTCCACTATAAATGTTTTGAAGCTGAATTCAAAGATAAAAAACTAGCAAATGGTTTTTTACCTGATGAATTTAAAAAAGATCAAGTATACAAAATCTTGAATTCACGTATGAATAACGCAATCGAAAAATGTAAACAAATTAACATTAATTTGCGTAAAAATCATGATAAAGAAGTAAAAGCCTATCGTAAAGCTTGGCGTGATAAAACTATGATGCAACCTTTAGTAAAAGCTAAAAACGCCGTGTCTCAAGATATGTTTAATAATGGTTTATATGATTTTGAAAAATTTGAAGTTGAATTTATTGAAGCACTAAAGAATGAATTTATCAAACAACAAAATGAACTTAATCCAGCTTAAAGTTGAGAATAAAATTCTTCGTCAAAAGATTGACAAGGCGAAGAATTTCATTAGTTCCATCAATTATCTTTATAGTGATATATTATTACATAAAGAAAACAGAATTGTTATTGATCAAAAAACATTTGATCTTTATAAATTAAATATTGAATTTGTTGAATTAGCAACTAATCAGATTGAAACAAATTCTAAAAAGATTATCAAAATGCGAGGATGTTAAATGAATATTGAAAACCTGCTTGAAAATATTAAGAATGCAAAAAGTTTTTCTGTTGATATGTGTAAAAACACCATTACTTTAGAACTCGAAGTTCCAGGCGTTCAATTCAATTGTAATTGGTCTAAACAGAAATTGATTGAAGTCATTAAAGAAAATACTTTAAATGCAAGTTGTAATAATGTTTCTATGAAAGATGCGAATAAAAACCAAGTTCAATTACCGATCTATGAATATGTATTGTTAAAAACTGATGGTTATGATATTATGTCTTTAGGTTATCATCGTATTGCTAAAAATGGAGAAATTTAATGAAGAACTCAGCAATCCACGCATTAATTAAATCAAATTTTTCACGTACAGAACCAGGACATACTGTTTTGGAAGATAATGATATTGTAGTTGAATTTCTTGAATCATATTTTTATACACATCGTTATAAAGTAACAATTGCTTCAACTGCAAAAACAAACAAAGGTGAATTAGACTGTTTTACGCATCTTGAAGTATTTATTAATGATACAAGTGAAGAAGATGGACATTATTGTATAGAATCTGATGACGTTCGTAAAATGTTAGAAATCCAGCTTTTACGTTCTGATGATAAGTTACATAATAAAATTTTCCGATCTGCTCCAAGTAAATTTACTTTTTGGTTTACTGATGGTGTGAGTGGTGAGGTTGAAGAAGAATTTGTAACTGTTAAAATCAAACAAATTTCACAAGATTTTTTCTAAAATATTAAAAAAAGGGTTGCAAATGCAATCCTTTTTGCTTATAATGAATACATAAGTTAGAGAGATAGATAAAGAGGAAAATCTCATGGCATACGCTCCAAAAGAATTGAAAGACAAAGTAAACGGCCTAATCAAAGCAGTAGCTAAAGAAATGGGTGTGAAACTAAGTTTCTCAATCAAACGTGAAAACTGCTCTAAAATCTCTGTGAACATCCGTTCATGCTCAATTGATCTTGCTAAAGAACACCGCGAGTATGTTGAAAACAAAATGGCATACTATAACGAAAATCCACATCTTAAAGAATGTCGTTCTTATGACCGAATTGCTTCACTCCATAACTACTTAATGCGCGACGAAATTCGCTTTAGTAAAGATAATCCAGATGAAATCTTCTCTGGTAAAGCTCTTGAGTTGATGGAAAAAATCCGTGATGCTGTTAAGTGTGATTACTACAATGACAGTGATGCAATGCGTGATTACTTCGATATTGCCTACTACTATGACATTTCAATTGGTGATAGTGCTTCTGGCTTCAAAGTAGTTTAATTTTAAAAGGAAACAATTATGAAAGTTCAACGTGTACATAGTTTTAAATTCGTTAAAGGTCAAACTGTTTTTATAACAGAAGTTGAATTCTTTGTTTCAGTTCGTAAAATGTTTGTACTTGAAGTATTAAATAATCATTTTTATGAATGGCGTGACCCTTGGGGAGAAGAAGAAAACGAATGGCATTACGGACCAGCGATTCGAGTTATGGAAGATGGTTCTGAGCGTATTCTTCCAATTGAAAACTTTGATTTGAATACATTTGTTTCAACATCATCTAAAAATGCTTTAAAAATTGTAAAAACGTTTAGTAATAAAGTTTCTCATTTTAACCTTGCTACTAATTCTTACTTTGTAACTGAGTGGACCTAATTATGAGTGATTATAAAGAATTATTCGAAAAAACTTTTGATGACATTGATTGTTTAAAATTTGAATTGACTGAATATTATTTTCCTGAATGTGAAATTATCTTCATTTCAGATTATGAAAAAGGCTTACAAAAATATAATTGGTGGAGCTATATTGTTTTAAAATATTTTGGTGAGCTTTATAAAGTAAGCATTACTTCACGTGGAAACGGTGGTTGGTTATCTATTGATGACTGTAATATTACTGACATTAAAAAGACAAAACGAATTGATAAAGTTATTAATTCTTTTGAATTTGTTTGAGGTATTATGAAAGGTAAAAAGTTAAAACTTAAATTTAAGAAAGAAAATTATAGTGACGGTTTTAAAGAATGGCTTGAGTATGGTGGTTATAAAATTGAAATGTCAGTTCCAGGAGATTATGATAAATCAATTTTATACACGGCGTATTATAAACAACCATTCCACACAATATCTTCATATAAATTAAAAGATTTATGTGAAAAAATTGATAAAAAAATCAAAGAAAATAATGAAAAGGGATTGCAATAGCAGTCCTTTTTTTGTATAATGAATACATAAGTTAAAGAGATAGATAAGAGGAAAATCTTATGTCAGTAGTAAACGGTAAACATGTTATTCTTCGTAAAGATGTTGAACAATATCGCGATATCGCAATCATGCAAGAATGCGCCGTGATTGCTGAAAAAGATGGTTCAAATCCAAGCTATATTCTTCAACTCTACAAAAACGGCGATAACAAAAAACTTGTTGAAATCGTAAACAAAAATGTTGATCAATATTTGGATATTATGGTTGAAGAGCTAAACAAACTAATTGAAGAATCAGCATGAACTTTTTAGCGTGTTATTATGCTTATCGAGAATTCTATGAAAGAAAAGAGTTTTCGATAACTTCACTTTGTGCCGAAGAGCAAAATATTTTGCATTGGGCACGAATGAACAAAATTAAAAGATTAGATACTGATGTTTGGTTGATCGAAAACTATTTCGATTTTGCGAATATCATGTATACATACCATATTGTAAATTGTGAAGACTTAATTTTTAATTATACTCTTCCAATTATAGTAACTTTTAACGATGATGAACATTGGGCTAATACATCTAAAGCACAAACAAGATTTAATTTCACTATTGAGGAAGCTAAAATGAGTATTGAAAAAATTAAAGAAACTTGGAACAATGATGAAGACGGCGTATGGACTAAAAACGGATTTACTGTTACAGAAGATTCTGGTGAAATTCATGTTTGGTTCCAAAATTCTGAAATGAATAAACCTTATTCAAGTCTTGAACAAGCGTTATACTGGTGTGAGGGTCGAATGTTATGAGTGACATATTTAAAATCCAATATCCTGAAAATGATATTATGGACTTAACAAAATCTGATAAAGAACTATTCGAAGATTTTTTGAAAGATGATGCTAACGCCGTGAAATTATTTAATACATGGTGTGATAAAGAAGAAATTTATACAAATGAAAAACTTTGCTTTACTTGGCAGATTTTTAAAATGTATATGAAATCTACACGTTTAATTGATCTTTTAGAAAAAAAGATTGCTAAAGAGGAAAATAAATAATGGTCGAATATGCTTATGCGTTTACTTTATATGACAATGCAAATGTTATCAATGAAGGTTATCATTATGTAGTTGCTAAAGATATTAATGAAGCTCAAATGATTCTTAAACGAGCGTTCCCAAATTCTATGATTTTAAGTTATGTTAAACTTAGTGAACGTCCTACAACCCGTGGAGAATTACAAAGTTTCTTATCTGAATGGCGCGAATATTTTCCAATTAAGGAATTAAGTATTCCGTGATAAGTCAAGACATTGAATTCTTCAAATTGAAAGAATATATTAATGATCTTGATAAAAAAATATTCCTTAGTGATGAAATTACTAGGGAATTTTTATCATCATTGATAAAACAATTTGATAAAGTTGATTTATATTATCTTAACGAGTATAATCAATTACAAGAAAAAGAGTATGATAGATATACTAAATTACGGTATGAATTAAATTTCATATACAGTATTATAGAAGATTTTGAAGAGCTTAAGAGTACGATGGATATCATTACTGAGTATCAAAATTCTATCATTAATAAAATTTTAAATAAATTAACTGATATTAAAGATATAGTTGATATGGAACTGGAGGACAATTAAATTGGACGAATATGATATTGAAGCATTGAAAGGAATAATTGATGAAATTGATCGGGATATTATAGTTGATATTAATCCAAAATTTTCATTGTTGAAAGAATTGGTTGAAATTGTTGATGATATTGACTTTGACCGTATTACTGAACAAGAAGAAAAATACGACGACTTTAGAGAAAGACTACTTGATATTTCTTTCCATATTGATGATCTGTCAGAAGGTATTGATATACTTGAAAGTTTACAAACAAATTTAGAAAAATTTATCAAAGCTATGGATATTCTAAATATAGAACATAATATTAATATTGATGAATTTAATGAAGCATTAGAAAAAATTTCTAAAGCATATAATAAAATAGAAAACGATTCAGGAATTTAGGAGATTAAAATGAATTCAGAAGACTTACACAACCAATTATTTGCAACAACTTCACGCTTAATTGAAAACGCAAATAAAGCAAAAACAAAATCAAAAGGATTAATCTCTAATGATACTCAATATCGTTTAGCTTATGCAAAAGTATTATCATTGTTTGAAAAAGCTGATAAACTAGCAGTACAGCGTAAAACTGATAAATTGAAAAAAGTTGAAAAAGAAATTATTACTTTAAGTTTAGAAGTATTAGACTATGAACGCTTTCGGATGAATAATCCATGATGTATACATATATTATTATTGATAAAGATGATAGCCACGAACCGCTATCATTTTTAAAACTTGAAGATGCCGAAGCTTATATGGAAGCATTTCAATATGAATGGAAGCTTATTAAAGCTAAACACATTACACATTTAAACGCTCAAAAATATATTGATTGGGAAGATATTCCTAAGCATTTGAATTTTATTTATCGTGATCATGCTGGAGTTTGGGCTTCTCAGTATAAACCGATTTCTAAATGGTATACTGGAAATAATTCTCAAGTATATCGTTTATACGGCGGAGAAAGATTAGAATTAGAATATCAAGATTATCATCCTTTAATTTCTTTAGGTGATATATTTGAAAATCCACTCAATAATAAACATTTCATTAATTGGAACAAAGTCAAAGGTAGTCAGTTCATTAAATTTATAGATAATGAAAAACAGTCTATTGATGTATTCTCATGTGAAGGTGAATTGATTGTTAGTGGTTCAAATGATGATCTACAAATTATCAATAAAAATGGAAGCTTTCAATTTGAAAAATTTCCGTGGCAAACATATACTTATGTGAAATAAAAAAAGGACGCTCGAAAGCGTCCTTTTTATTTGTCTTTTTAAAGTGATGATCTCATCATTGCAATGGCTACTTGCTGAATAATAGAATCTGGATTTCTTGTGAATGTTGTTCCACCAGTTAAACCAGTTCTTGAAGATTTCCCTCCTCCTGGAGCTTGCGCCGTCGGAGTTTGTGTAGGTTGTGGGATACTTACTTCTATTTTTCTACGTTGCTCTTCCATTTTTTCTTGATTATATTTCGCCTTTTCAAACTCTTGATCTTCATAGCGATTTATTGTATCATCATAACGTATAGCACCACCGAAGCCTCCTCCGAATGCACCCATTTCTTCTGGACTCATTCCGATTGCAACATCTGAACTCGAATAAGAAATTCCACCATCTGTTACGTTTGGAACTGAAACTGGAGGTTCTCCTTTCTCAATTTTTGCAACTGTACCGTCTGCATTAATATAAGAAATTCTTCCATCTGCTCTAGTGTAAACGTATGATCCATCTGGATTATAAACTGTCTTAGAACCATCAAAATGATTATAAGTTTCACCTTCTTCTGTAGCTTTTTTAATTTCTCCAGTAGAATTCTCACCTCTTGATTTTTCAAGTGCTTTGGTTGCTTCTATATTAAGATCACGCATATCTCTAGCATATTGTAACTGCTTTTGATCTTCTGGTGAAAGTTTACTAATATCTTGATTCAATATAGGATCATCTTGCCAAGCAATTGGCATTTCTGATTTAGTAACTTGTGTCTCAGTTTTAGATTGATTTATTCCTCCTCCGAAACCACCACCTACTGCGCCCATTTCTTCTGGACTCATTCCAATTGTAGATAATCCGCTTTCTGAACTGCTATGATCTGCAATTAATGGATAAGCATCTTTATTGTTTTCAGCTAAGCCACCACCGAAACCACCGCCAATTGCTCCCATTTGATCGAGTTTTGTATTTTTTCCAATAATAGCTTTGTCGAATAATTTTGGTAATCCTGCTACATCTTGGGAACCTGTTAAGACTCCAAATACATTACTTAATAAGTTATCTTCACCAAACAATCCACTGAACATCTCAGATAACCATCCGTATTTTCCTCCAATTTGCCTGAAAATACCTTGTTTTCCTTCCCAAGCTTTTTTAACTTTGTCATACTCTGCTTGATTTCGTTCTTGTCTTTGTAAAGTTCCATTTCCTAATTGTTGATCTAAATTTTCCCAAAAATCTCCATTTCCTGAATCTTTTGGCATAGTTCTAGTTGGATCACTTTCATCTTGAGTAAATTTCCCGAAAGCTTTGGGTACTGGATTAGAGTCTCTTGGAGCATCAACTTTTCCGCCTTTAATAAATTCTCTAATAGAATCCATCGCACCACCAGATAACATTGTAGATAATCCTTGAGCTGCGAAAGCTACTGCTGCGTCACCTACTTCTGCTAAATTTTTAAAATCTGGTTCGTCGATTGTACTACTAATCGCTGATCCTAACGCACTAGCTGTAGCCCCTACTGATCCTGACCCGAATTCGATATGCCACGGCTCATTAGAAAGAGGCCTTGTGAAATTATACTTTTTAAGTAATCCACTAGATTCTAAAAGCTTTACAGTTGCTCCACCCTTATAATCAACATCTAGTGCCAAGCCTTTTTCATGTTTTGAACGCCCGGGTGGCGCCACCCATTTACGCGCTTTTTCTTCTGATCCATATTTCTTTAATGCTTCCTGCCATAATGCTTGCTGTTTCTGTGGGCTTCGGAAAGCACTTGTTACAACCGCTTTATTTTTTGGATTTTTTGTACTAAAAAGTTCTCCGATCATAGTATAGAATGCTTCTCTACATGCAGAAGTCAAACCACCCATATCTACTCCTTTTGCAACAACAACACTTTTTAATCCTAAATTATAATATTCTTTATTACTTATATTATTAGAAGATTTAGACGCACCTTCATCTACTGCTTGATTTGCGTAAGGAACAGAAATATTTGATTTCTTCTCTTCTTTTGGGGCATTTCCGATTACGGTTGTCCCGTCTAAAATACCTTTTTGGACTGCTGATAATTCTTTTATTCTAGCGTCTTCACGTTTCTTCCAAGCGTCATGTTTCTTCTGACTTTCCATCATAAGAGGTCTGGCTTCTGCTTTAGAAATTTTATCAAAATGTTTTTGTGAAACATAATTAATTTTTTTCTCAGGAGATTTGAAGCCACGTTTATAAATTTCACTATTTAAATTAGCATAGTTTGTATCACGGCGTTTGTGACCATTAGCATAATTTTCATCATCATATCTCCACTTAAAGAATTCTCTTCCTAACATTTTACTAGCATCTTGATAGCTAATATTTTTATTTGATAAGAATTTATCACCTACAGATTTATGAGAAGTTCTAAGTTCGTGAACTGCAAATTCTGCTTGAGCATCTAACGCTGCTTGGCTTCTTTGAATAGTTCCATCTTTATTTACAACTCCCTTTTTGCGTAAATATTCCATTAACTTTTCATCGCGACCATTCTGCCAGCTCATCATCCCAACGTTCATTTTTCCGTTTTTATGATCTTTATGTGTTTTCCATAAATCATTTCCGTACTCATTTTCTCGTCCAATTTCTGCTGTCATGGCTTTTGCTTGCGCTTCACTCATTCCAGCTTTCAAAAATGCACTATATACGCCCATCATATTTGTTTTGCGAGATTCATGTTGAGGTCCAGTTGGCGCGTTTGCATTCGCCTCTGGGGCTGAGCCATTAATCCATTTATTGACTGCTTGCGCTCCTTGAACCATTAATCCAGGAACTGAGAATTTAGCAATCATACCTAATAAAGAAGTTGAAGCACTTGTTAAAGAGCTTGCTAAATTGTTTGTTGTTGTGGTTAGTGTTGAAGCTGATTGTGTTAAACTATTATTAGCATTCTTAGAAGTTTCAGAAATATTTTTATTAGTTAATTCAGAATTAGCCAAAATAGATGCTGAAAGACTTGCATTACTATCTTTTAACATGTTATTATTATCATTAGTAGAACTAACTAATGCTTTATTCACTTCTCCAGAAGTTGCTTTAATAGAACTTGCTGTTTCTGCATTTGTCGCCTTGATAACGTCACGTGTCGCACTGATACCTTGAAGTCCAATTGCCACTGCTGTCCCGATTCCTGGAATCAAAGATGCAATGCCACTAGCTCCTTCAATCGCGGCGCCTGTCAAGTCTCCTTGTTTGATCTTATCATACGCACCATAAGCACCCATAACTAATCCGACACCAGGAATCAACTTTCCAGCCATTTTCCCTGCGCCCACCGCACCGGCTTTTAATCCACTCATTGCAGTATTTCCAAGTGCGCCTGCTGTTGATCTAGCTGTAGCTCCTGCTCCTGCAACTCCTCCCATGATTCTCTGACCGATTCCAGTAGATGCAACACCTTGTCCAAGTCTTGCTCCCATTCCACCTCTAAGCATTAATGCAGTAGCTCCTGCCATCATAGCTGGCGCGACCATACTATTCGCATTTATACCTGGATTTGCAAGAGATTTATTATCTCTAATTTCTTCGAGAATTTTATTTGTTTCCGCCGTGTTCTGTACAACTGGATCACTATCAGGACCGTCGCCAATTCCAAAGAATGCACCAACTTTACTCACATCATCTTTAAAATTCTGTAATGGAGATTTTATAGTTTCTCCTCTAAGTTCAGCTTCTTCTTTTTTATCTTGATACTTTATATAATCACGTCCAAGAAGTCCTACGTCAATTCCTGCTGATGCTAAACCTGCTAATTTTCCGTATTTTGTTTTAGAAAGTAAAAGTGGAAGTAAAGTTGAAATACCTTGAAATGTTGCTCCTGTAGTATCTCCATCCATCAATCTTCCTGCTGTTGCTCCAGCTCCAAGACCGACACCAAGTTTTCCCATTGCTCCCATTGGAGCTGGACCTGTCATCGCTGTTCTAAAAGTTGTAGCATTCGCTGCAGCTCTTGCACTTGCTGCTGCTGCAGCAACTTTACTCATCCCACTGGCTGTTGAAGCTCCTGCTTTCGCAGCTTCTGCTAATGGAGCTAAAACTCTTGCTCCTGCGGTAGCTACACCTAAACCTGCTTTAACTCCATTTCCAACTTCGGGATGTTTTACTGCTGCGGCCGCAGCGATTAATGGAAGTAACCACGGCAAAAATTTCGGAGACGGCGGAAGTTTATCAAACCATGACCCTGAATCAGGCTTTACTTTTTCATTACTTACTTTTGCTTGTGCTTCAAGCAATTTTACGATTTTTTCTGTATCACCTTTGATTGATTTCAATACTGGTGTTACTGTATCCTCAGTCCCTAAAATAGATTGCTCATGTCTAGCTTTATTATCAAAGTTATCATTCGGTTTCTTTTCTTTAGCATTTTTAGCTTGAGTAGGTTGTTGTTTTTTACTCGGATCAAATGCTTTTTCTAAAAACGAATATAAAGCTTTAGTATTACTTACGTTTTGTTTAAGTAATTCTGTATTTTTATCTATTGATGATTGAAGACTTCTGTTTGCATTTACTTGATTTTTATTAAAGTCAACCAATAAAGTTTGTGTTTTACTTACTGGAGTGTAAACTGCTTTTATATTCTTAATAATGTCTTTTTGATTTTCTAATGATTTTTTTGTTGTTTCTAAGTCAGTCAACCTTTGTTTCATCTGTTTCTCATTTTGAGACATTAAAAAAGCCTCTAGTGAATTATCATCAAGAGGCTGTCCTTTATTTTTAGCCATCTAATACCTCGTATGTTACAAAATTATATTTATAATCATATTTAGTATTAAATGATCTTACTATTGTTTATTATTATGCTTATCTATATAGTTCCTTCGATAAGCTTTGAATTCAAAAGGTGGCATTAACATTATTGAACTCATATCGAAATTGTTATGATTAATCATATCATCAATTTCTTTCATCATCTGAATATACGCTGATCCACTCAGCATAAGTCCAAAAAACTTCTAGCTCCTGTTAATGAAATATCTGTGCTATTTTGACATTCTGGACGTAAACATTTCATTGTAGTTTTCAAATAGATTGTAGGCATTTCGCTGAATAATTCAGTCATTTGTTCAGTAACATTTTTTGGTGCATTATCAATCCAATCTGCAAAACTATCTTTAGTGAAATCGTCTATTGTGAAAATAATTTCTTCTCCGTCTTTATTAATTTCTACAATCTTGTCAATTGATTCATAAATTAAGTCGGAATAAGCATCGTCACGTTCTTCATCTGAATGAATAAATTCACCCGTAACCTCATCGGTTTCAGTCATTTTATATACATTTCTAATTGATTTTGATTTTGGTGCATTGAAATACAATGTAATAGAATCAGAAACTTTAATTTCTTTCTTCTTCTCAAAGTCATGTGGATAATGTAAAGTAATTGCTGTTAAGTCTAATGGGTTTAATGATTCGTGTCCACATAGATGTTCACTTTTTACTTCTTCTTCATATTCTTCGCCTGTATCAGGGTCAGTTTTCTTAACAAAATCGTATTTCGTATAATTTGCATGGCAGTGGAAGTTTACACTTAGTACGTTTGTATTTGAACGAGCGTACATTTGCATGAACAAATAGTCTACAATATGAGCTGGTAAATCTTCAACAATGATTTTTTTATTTGAAATCAAACACGCTTCTACTACTTGTTCAATAGTTTGTCTAACTTCAATATCTGTACCAATCGCTTTAGCCATTAGTATAGCACGTTCCTCTTTCATCATGAAAGGTCTAAAGTGAAAAGTTGTTTTAATTTCTTTAATTGTTGTTGAAAATTTAGGTAAACTAATTTCAGGTAACATTATTATTCTTCTCCTCAATTAATCACGATATTCATGATCTGTATTTTTTCTTCTTATAGTATTTTTATTTACAACTGGTGGCATATCTACCCCTGCAACCCCATTCGGAGCATTCGCTGGCATTGCACTTCCTTCGCCGTCTTCTTTTACAGATTTATAAATTCTGTCAAATGCCTCTGGTGTGAAATAATCATCATAAACTTTTTTGGCTTTTTCTTTGTTAAATTTTTCACGCTCTTCATCTGTCATATAATCAGACATACTCATATTTGTATTATACCAATCATTCAAATGAGCTTCATGAATCTGTTTATATTTAACGTATTTTTTACCATCAACAAAATCAAATAACTTTTCAAATGGCATATTAACTCTAATGATAGGTTGATCTTCTTCAACTTCTACATGAGCTTTCCATCTGTGATGTCCATCTAAAATATAATTATCAGAAGTTACAACAATAGGCTTATTTTTATACTTCCCACTCGAAATCATTCCTTTAACTTTATCCATGTTAAATTCTGTCTGAGTCGGTTTTAATTTTTTTGCTTCAATTTTTTCTGAACTAATTTTATAACCTTCGTCTTTGAGGTCTTTTACAAAATCGTCCATATTATCAATCTGTGGCATGTTCTTTCTAGCACGTAATTGAACGCGCTCTGAAAGAAACATTGTAAAATTTTTCATGATTGTGAATCTCCAATTCTTTACTTATATTTAAGTAAAAATTAGAACACGATCACTTTTTTGTTTGGATTTTCTTTTTTGAATGAAAAGTCTTCACGTTTAACAGTTTCCAAACCAATTTCTTGATCTGTTGTTTCAGGCTGTGAATTAAACCCGTCTGGATTATTAATTTCAAAAATTCGTTGTGTTCCGATATTGACACCAACGTTCCACTTCTGATAACGTGTTTTATGATAACGTGTTTTCATCTGTTTCATTGAAATCTGCCCAACTTCATCTAACATTTCGTTACGCATTACTGCCCAAACTAAATCCGCAACTTTCGCAAGACCTAATGAAGAACCGATGTCTGTTAATTCTGGATCGCTTGAGTTCGCGCCTTCTTTAGTAAACTGCACCGCAGTCCACATAATAACATCTTCCTCCATTGCTAAAGAACGCATTTCCTCAGCAACTTTTTCAAAGTATACACCAGTATTAGTTCCTGATCCCATTGATACGGCGTCGGATTTGTTAATAGTGATATAGTCATTAATAATAATTGTTGGTCTAAATTTTTGTTTTAACTCTAATTCACGTAATACATTTCGAATCCCATTAGCACTACAAGTACCAGTTGGGAATTCTTTAATGAATAAACGTCCTTGTTGAGTTTCACGTAATTTTTGAAATTTACTTAGATATTTTTCTTTACCTAAAGTTAAAATTAAATCAGAATCAATATTCAATAATGAAGCATCAATACGTTGAGCTAATTCCATTTCATTAATTTCGTTTGTGATATATAAAACATCATATCCAAGACGCTTATACATCGCCGCCATATAAACGAGTAACATTGTTTTACCAACGTTCACGCCTGCTGCGAACATATTAAGAGTTTTTCGAGTTACACCGCCGTTAGTGATTTTATTTAAAAAGTCAATATCAAACGGAATTTTATTTTCTGGTTTAGTATAATATTCCCAACGAGCTTCCTCGCCGTCATTATAGTTATGTCCAACGTGTGTATCGAATGATACTGCTAAAGCATTTTTCATAAGATCAGGAATTGAACCTACAGCTTCTTGGAAATCTTTTGCTTTCTCCTTACTTTGATAGATGTCAATCGCTTTATTGATTGCATTATACATAGCTTGATCTTTACAAAATTTTTCTGTTTCATCTACCATAAATTTATTAGATTTTGGTAATTCAACTGTACTAATATGATCAACGACTTTTAGAACATCTGCAATAAATTCTGGACTACGGGATGAAAGGCCTTCGTTTACAAATTTCTCTAAAACTGTTCTATTAGGTTTTTCTTTATACTTGTCAATATATTTACTGATTACTTTGTACAAAAGTTTATTACTTTCATCTGTAAAATATTCTGTTTTTAAAAACGGCGAAACCGTGCGAAAATATTCGTCGTCACGGATTAAGCCTGATAAGATCATTGTCTCATTATTTACCAACATTCTCAATCTCCGCAACTGTTTCTTTAACGTTATTTTTAATTTCTTCTAATAATGATTGTAATACAGCCATTGAGAATTCATCGCAGGCTTGTTTTACATCAATTTCAGAAACTTCCAAACCATTGAAATTATGATTTAAATTCTCATAATTACATGTAAGATAATGTTCACCATAATCTTCTTGGATAACGTCGAAATTTGCTAAGATTTTAAACACCACGCCTTTAAAATCGTCGTGTGAAAAGTGATATTCTATTTTATTATTCTCATGATTAACTGTATTCAAAATGATCATTATTATGCCTCTTTATTATTTTTTTAAAATTTTATCAACTTGTTTGTATAAATGATCAAGGTCAGAATTATTGTCTATTGTATTATGGATAATTTGTCTCTTACTTCTTGTATCTTTACTAAAATCATAACCATTTCGGTTAATGTAAATAATTTGATATTTTTCTTTTCTAAGATAGTAATGGACTGCAATTTCTTCTTCTGGTAGTCCTAAGTCACTTATGACGTAATCATTATATACGTCTTTTTGAATAATTTCAATTGTTGCTTTCGCGAGGTAATCTTTGCCGTATTTTGGCTTTTTGACTTGTTCAATTACATATTGCATTGCACTACGTGGAGAATGTCCTTCCAATAGATCGCTTGGCTTGTCTTTTAAATCTCTATCATTATATAAACTCATATATTCTTCTTTTGTAATATTATAATGTTCATATACAGCTTTGTATGCTGAATCTTTAAAAGCGATTGTTTTATAATTATAATTTGCTACTAGATAGTCCGAAACCGTATCTTTACCCGATCCGGGACAACCATTCAATATTAAAATGTTTCGCATTTCTTCTCCTTGATTAACGAATATAAAAAAAGCGCCCGAAGGCGCTTTTTATGAAAGGTCTAATTAATCAAGTAATGCCATGATGTCGTCGTCTAAGTCTTCATCATTAGTTTCAGCTTTTTGAGCTTCTACTTTTTTCTCTTGAGCTGGCTCTTTAAAGTCAGGGTTCGGAGCTGAACGCTCTTCCGCTTTCTTCGCTGTAGTAGCGATTGTTTCGCCATTTACAATTGCCAGACGCTCTTTCAATTCAGCGTATGTTTTAAATTTATTTGGTGCGATTTCTGGTTGAAGTTCATAAAGTTTGTTGTAAACTTCTGATTCAATTTTCTCATCGTCGCCGTCCATCAATGCTGTTGGTGATTCAAATGCACATTTGTCATAGTTAGGGAAACGATCACCTGCAGCTTTGTAGATACGCAATTTAAAGTTGGCACCTTCCCACATGTTAAATGGATTGATTGGTGTCTCATCTGCAAATTCTGGTTTAATTGCTTCTTTGATTTTTTTCATCACTGCTTTACCGTATTTGTAAAGGAAAACTTTTCCTTCATTTTCTGGATGATCAGGATCCTTAATCACTAACACGTTTGAAATGTAATTTGTTTTTTGTGAACGTTTACGAACAAGATTTTGATTGTCTTCAATACCAGTGTTCCAAAGTTCACTGTTTTTCTGAGCGCAAGGGTCATCCTGATTAATTGTTCGCAATGAGTTTTCGATGTACCATTGGTTGGTGTCATCATTTTTGAAAGCATAAGAAAGCATAGTTACGAAATATTCTTCTTCATCACCGCCCGCTGGTAGGAAACGAATAACACAGTTAGCGTTACCATTCTTATCAATTGTCGGCTTCCAGTAACGTCCATCAATATATGATTTTTGTTCGAAAGATGAAGCTAATTTCTCAGTAGTTTCAGTTGATTTCATTTTATTTTTAAAGTCTTTAAAACCCATTTTATTTTTCTCCGTGTATTTGCCTTATTATGTCTATACGACTATTCTTGGCTATATTTTATTGAATTGTTTTTTGTTATTATTTTTAATTAATTATATATTCGCTTCATCCAATATAATCAAGTATTGTGAAGCACTTCAATTTAGATTATGATCTTGATATCGTCTAATTTCAGATATAATTAATCAAATAGAAAATCTAGCGATTGTGTTTCATTAAGTGAAGATTGATTGGCGCTAGAACTAATCAAACTATTTCTTAATTTTGTTTCAATATTAGAAAGTTTATTATTATTTAAATTCAAAAAGTGTATATATTTTCTACACATAAATAATTTATTTTCCCATAAAGGATTAAAGCTATTATCGTCGAATTCGAATATTTTGTCAAGTATACAAAAAGTCTCATCTTTCAGATTCATTTCTTTATAAATTATTGGTCGATCTGAATTTACGCTAATAATGCTTTCTAAATCTCTATCATCATATTTAATGATAATGTCATCAATGTCTTTATCTATATAATAGTCAAAAGATTGAATCGTTTTCATTCTCAAGTTGTGACGTTTTTCAGCTGGATCGAGAAAAAAATCTCCAATCCAAGCATCTTTATTATCTTTGAATTGAGATACAATATAATCCAATCTTTCTTTAGGCTTATTATTGAACATATTTGCTAAGCGAAAAAACCATTCACGATCATTTCGTTTGTTTAATTGTTCGGGTTTAAGTCTTGAAAGTTGCGTAGGATTTTTGTATATGAATTTGTTGTCATTGAAGTGAAGTTTCACTCCAACATATTCTCGATACGTTTCAGTAATAAAACGATCTGATGCTAAAGTCATAATATTTTACTCTATTTTTATTATTTTGTCAAATGTCAATTAATCAAATAGTGATTCAATGTCTGATGTATTTTGTTTTTTGTCTTTAAGCAGAACTTTACGTTCCTTAATACTATACGCTTTAAGTTCACATAAGAGATTTTCATCTAGTGATTTTACAATATCCTCAACATCCAGTCCGCTTTGTTCTGAGATGTCAAGGATTGCATCAAAAACATTAGTATCTTTGTATTTGACATAATCAATAATCTGGTTGATTATTTTTTCGTCTCTCACAGTTACCTCGTTTTAAATTTCACACATATTACTTTTTTTTGTTTGGTAATGACAAAACTTCAATATGAACTTTTGCCAATCCATTGTCAGTAAATCCTAAAGCTTTTGAAGCTGCATAAGATAAATCGAGTACACGATTCCCAACAAAAGGTCCACGGTCATTTATTTTCACAACGACACTTTTTCCGTTCTCTTTGTTAGTTACTCTTACAGTACATCCTAGAGGAAGTGTTTTATGCGCTGCGGTCATGCCGTGCATATTAAACCTTTCTCCATTGGCTGTCAAGCGTCCATGGAATTGTCTTCCATACCATGATGCCCATCCAGTTTGATTACTGTAATTTTTTTGGTTAGTTGTTTTAGCTATTGCATTAGCTGATGTCATTGATAGCGTTATACTGAACAATACGGTTATAAGCTTCTTTAACATAGTCTTTAGTCCTCTCTACTACTATTTGAGGAGATGCAGAATCTCGAACACCTATTAATAATACAATTTGTTTAACTTCAATGTCAAGTAAAACTTTTAGTATAATACAATACATAGTGCATTGTAATAAATAGTTATGGTAATGGTCCGGTAGTTTCTTTCGTCTACTATTTTTAAAGTCTATCAATGATAGTTCTCCGTTATAGTATCCGAGACAGTCAAGGTATCCCATTATCTTATACTTTTCGCTCCAGATTTTAAGCTGTAAAGCGATTGGTTTGATCTTTCTTAATGAGTTTGACAATTGTTTAAATAGGTAAAATCCTTGCTCACCTAAATAGTCCTTTTCTACAAAATCATCTTTAAATGATTCGAGAATGAGGCCGTCAAGACTATTGCCTATGTCTTGACTTTCTTTTATAATTCTGTCGGCTTCTTCATCGCCAACACGCTTGCGCCATTCTTCCAAGAAAGTTTTATCACTTGTCTTATCAAGAACTTTAGTAACACCCGCGTAAATACCTTTTTCGATGTCAATTCCGCTGTTCACGAAATCTATGACAGCTTTCGAAACTAAATCATTAGTATCGAAAACGACTGCACGATTATTCATGTCATCTCTTTATTTAATCTATGAAGTTAATTTACTTCGGTTTAAAGTTAAAAAATATGGATATTAAATTAACTCTTTAATACTTGCTGAAAATCCTGTCAAGTAAGAAACTAAATAATCATTTTCTTGCTTTGTCATGATTTCATCAAGTTCAAAAACATTAGCGTCTAAAATACGCAACATAAAAATTTGTGAATAATAAAATTCTTCGGGTAGTTTAACACCTTTAGCAACAAATTTCAACTTTTTAACTGCTTCTTCAACTGCTAATTCAACACTCTCGAACTTGTCCATAAGTTCTTTTACTTCGTCAACCATTTTTAATAATTGAGGAGAAAAAAGTACACGTACTGAACGAATAGTTTCAATCTCTTCGGTAGTCAACGGAGCTTCTGATTTAATATCAAGTTGTGTTAAATCCATAATATAATATCCTCATTTTCGTTTAATGTGACAGCATTATATACAAAAAAATTAATACTGTCAACTTTTATTTAGTCTTTATGGCATATCGTCAATATCAGTATATTCATAAGCTAAGTAAGGACCTAACGCACGTGGACGAACTGCTGGATCCTTAATGTCGAAAAACATAACGTCCATATAGTTCTCTGTCCATACATCAATCTTATACCAACCTGTTGTAGGGTCTGCTGTTCCTTCAACAACAAATTCTCCTGTAGAACGTTCGTAACATCTAACGGTTGCTGGATGTGGAACTCCTCTTAGTGTAACATAACCTTCAACAACTGTTCTAGTGAAAAAATATGATCTTGCACGAATATTAGACGGTTGCATAGCATACGTGAAAAATGCAATTTGACAAAGTGAACCAGTCACAGCCAACTGGTCTGGCATCGAGTTCATCAAATATATTTGTCCAAAGTTGTTATTGATTGTTCCATTATTCCCTGCTCGACTTCCTTGCAATACTCCATCTAACCAAAATTCAAATTGTGAATTACGGCGCACGACTGTTATAAAATGAAATTCACCATCATTAAATTTTACTGTATTCCCGAAAGCGTCTAGTAAATCTGTTGATATTGATAAATTATCTTCTAACGAAACTTGTATTGATCCTGATTGATGAATTCCGTTATTAACGTTTGCTTCAATCAAAATACCTTTATAAGGCCAGGTGTCTGTAAGTGCTGAGAATATAACACCTCTTTCAGAAGATGTAAAGGAAACAAATAAATCTAATGTCCAATCTTGATTATTATTTACTGACAATACTGGATTTGTGTAATTACTAGATGTTATCTTTGCCATCGCGCTTGCTTTAAATCCCATTGCTGGAGTATAAATTAAACGTTTAGGGCCCATGATTCCTGGTGTTAATTGACTTCCAATTCCAACATAAGTCAGATTTGCATTATTTTTATTAACGCTGATTGTTCCTGGTTGTTGTGGTGAGTTTGGATTCAAAGAACTTTCATTCATCTGAACATATAGTTGAGGATCCCAACGTCTAGTATAGTCACCATATTCATAAACTTTTTTATACAACCAAGAAATTTCATCATCTGTCAAGCATTTTTTATTCCACACTGCAAAATTGTCTATTAATAAAGGAGTTGTCTGTCTATCGTTCAAATTCTCTGAATTGAATACAGATTGATTTCCACCAATAAAAATACTTGATGTATTTAACGCCGTGCTTGGTTCATTTGTTACTTGGCTTTTTCTTTCGAAGTATTTTATACCATCTATATACACTCTGTCAACTGTTTGAAATAATGCTGCACCAATTTTTAATTTTTCACGTGTCATTGCAATATGTACTTGACGACCTGTATAATTTGATGTATTTAAAATATTTAATCCGCCACCGTTTTGTAAATCGAATCTATAAGTATAATCATTGTTTGATCCTGTCGGCCCTGGAAATTTGAAATCTAAGTAATCATAATTACTCCATCCAGATTTTCTCCATCTCATCCAAACGTCATCACCTTTTTGGAAAATAGTTCTTGAGAAGTCTTTATAATATCCATTATTTTGAGTTTCATATTTTCCGGTCGATGGATTATATTTTGCTGTTCTAAACCAATTATCTCGATCTAATTTTTTAAATAAAAATGAAAACGTAAACTCATCTTTACATTCTAATGTATCACTATGAAAGATTTCTGTTATTGCTGATGGATAAGGAAATACGTCTGCGGGTACGTCTGCACCAATATATCCTCTTGATGCAAATGTCATACTATATTGATCAATTCCATCTTCTCTATCAACTAATGAATAAGTCCCTAATGAATACGATTTAATCGCGTTTGATGTTGCTAGTATATAAGCATTATTTTCATTACCTGAAACGTCAGGGATATTTGGTGTCCTTAAATATCCCTGATTGTCAAATAATGTATCGCCGTCGAATGTAATAAAACAATCTGGCTTTAAACTATAAAGCGAGTTCTGATAACCTGCCATTTATTTATTCTCCATTATTTTTGTATGTATCCATTTGTAAATCTAAATTCATATAAATCGAAAATCGTATCTCTATCGTTATTCGCATCAATTCCATATCCTCCAAATATTAGAGGTCCAGATTCAGTTAATCCAATAACAGCTTCTTGACCCCACCATGAAGAAATCAAAACATCATTTAAATAAGTGTTCAAAACAGCGTCTTTATACTCAATAAAAATCTTATTTCTTTGACCCATTTTAATCTCACCAGCTGGAATTTTATTAACAACATTGATCCATTGACCTACGCGATTTTTTATATTTATTTTTAAATATTTATTATCTTCAACAAGAATTTGGAATGGTCTTGTAAATGAGTTAATATCTCCATTTGTACTGATGAAATATTTATTTCCTACAACTGTTGGATTTTTAAAAGCCTTTATATCTATGTCAATAAATAAAGAAAAATATCTTGGCGCATCTACTACAAAAATAGGATCACTATTTAATTTTATTGAATTTGCTCTAGTATCTACTGAAATGTGGTTAGAAGATAGAACTGGATTTCCTACTTTTTCTGCTGTAATTTTTCCTGATGTATCTGATAAAGTATTTTTAAAATCAAACTTAACTAAATTACTTTTATTTTGTTTTATATTATATGTTGTAGTTTTTAGTCCAGAATCTCTATAGTCATCTAACAAAATATCAAAATCTAAGTTTTTATTTGACACGGCGCCACTTATTAAATATGTTGTTTCATTTACTTTTGAAACTGATAATGTGGACGGCGCACGACTTAATGAAACCTGTGGTTCACCTTGAGTATAAATCCCAAAATAAATATTTATATTCTCAGATAAAAAATCTAATTTATCAAACATAATTATTTTAGGATTTTGCTCAATATCAAGCTCTGGTGTAATTGAAACTGATTTAGATAAATATTTTCCTGTTTCGTCAATGAAATCTATATCATATTTTAGAGAAGGATTTACATTTGTAAAAATAAAATCTCCGTTTAATGTTTCAACACTTTGTACTATTGAATTGTTATATTTTAGATTTACTTTTACATTATACTTTGTTTCCTCTGTTTTTTCAAATACACTTCCTTTCAATATACCAAATCCGTATTCCATTGATGTATCTTTCATTGTAAAAAAAGTATTAGTTAAACCTATTATTTCTCCCACAAATGAAAAATCTAGTTCTCGAACTTCTGCGTCATAATATAATTTATCGCTTAAACGGTCACTGAGTTTTGGTATATATTCTACACTATAATATAGTTTATCTAAATTACTTAACATATTTTTCTGTTCCTGAATATATCATTAAGTTTTGTGAATAACCATAATTCAATGTAAATTGAAATCCATTCTCAATAGGAGAATATGTATAATAATTATATTTCTCATTTTCATTTATTATAACATTCATATTCATTCCATTATTGTTACCTGTATCTGCACGTGAAGAAACTAATATATGAGGAACTCGAATCATAGTATTTGTATACGCATTCATTGCATTTAATGGTGTTAAAATTATTTTTCCGTTTAATGTAGATGGTCTGTCACTATAAAATCCACTAACTGCATAATTATTATTATCATTGTAAATTTTATTTTTTGTTATGAATCTAAATAATTTTCTAATTGGTTGACCTGAACCGTTAATCATACCGGTTGTTTCATATCCTAAAGTTCCAATTGTTTCATTATCTGCTCTGAATATTAACATATTTACAAGTGAGTTATTTAACGTCATATCTGTTGTATTAACAAAATCTCTATTATCGTTTGTACCTACTCTATATCCAGGACATACATTAACCATCAATATACCTTTTTCCTTATCAAAATGTATTACACTATTCTGATAAGCATAATTTGTATGATTTGTTACTTGATAATTATAATTATATTGACCTGAACCTGAGTAAGCACCTGCATAATAAGTAACTGGATTTGGAATATTAGAATTCCCGTCTGTTGCGTTTCCTACTTGCCATGTTACGCCTAAAAATGCTGCATATTTAAACTCTGCATTTGGTGGTACGTTTTGATAATATCTTCCGTTTATACGGCCTATTTCAAATAAAACTTTAATGTATACTGGAGACGTTGTTTGTTTTGTATCTGAAAAGCAATATATCAATGGAAGATATTGTATATACGTTCCATTCGATCTATAATAATCCATACTACCGCTAATATTAAGACCAGTTTTAATATCAAGATCAGGAATATTATTTGTATCTAATTGACCAGTATCACTTGACCTTACTAAACCTACATGTATCATAGCCGTATCAAATTGTTTTATAACAGATTTTATTTGATCTTGAGTTGTATAAATCTTATGATTCATTAAATCTGGATAATCGTTATAATAATTGTACATCATATTAAATCTCCTGTTATTACTTCATAGTTTGGTTTAATTGCCATAAAAGAAAAAAGATTCAAACCAAACATGAATGGTTTATTATATTTTCCAAAAAATAACGTACTTGCTAAAATGGGAACATCTCTATATAGAATGACTGCGTTATTTTCTGTTAATACTGGTGTTTCTGTCATATTTTTTGTTATATAAAATGTTCTATTTGCATCTTTAATATTACCGAAAAGTTCCATTGTTGGATATATTACACTTTCTCCGTTTTCAACCGCATTAGATGATTCTTGTTGCCAGCTCCATAAATTTCTTCTTGAATATTCAAAATCAAATTGTTCATAACTTCCTTGAAATGAAGTTGTCATTTTAATTGGATTCGGTATATTATCCATTCTAATACGGCTAGGTCCAGGAGTCAAAACAGAAAAAGCATCATAATCTTTACTTCGTCTCAGACACATCCCAACAACACAAATTGGAGTCTTATATGCCTCATCTAATTGTGAAAAAGGATATCTTAAATTCGCCCAATATAAAATAAAAGTATCCTCTGTGTGTATTAGATAATTTTTTCTATTCACGATTTCAGGACCGTCACCTAAAGTTACGCCTGCTCCCCATTGACAATAATTTCCCATTGTACTTACTAATTGAAATGTTTCTCCTGTATTTCGTCTAATCAAAAGATCACAATATAATATAGCAGTCGAAGAAAATTCTTTTCCGACAGTCACTCCACCTTGTGTTGATTTCAAATATATAAATTTAAATTGTATTTGTGTATTTGTTTTAAAATAACTTGCTCTTTTTATTTTTTTATATTCTTGCCCTGCAATATCTTCAAATTCTGTTTTTGCAAATCCTTTAGGGAATTGATATGTATATGTTGCAACGTTTCTAGTTTGTCCCATTGCTCCAGCTGGAAATGGAGTTGGTATTGTATAATCTAAAGATTCACTATCTATTTTTATAAGTCCAGATTCTTGTAATTTATCATCAAAATCTTTAAAGAAAGCTTTCATTACAGTTTCATCATCGAGGTTGATGTTTGGCGAATCCCATTCTATGTATGATGATGCCATAATTTTCTCCAATATATTGTTTACTAATATTTAGTGAATAAAAAACGGCGATATACGCCGTGTCTTATTTTTTGCTTAGTTTACTTTTTTCAACGAAAGCGGATATTCATTAACAGACATTAATCCATTAACTTTATTTGTAGAAACAATAAATTCACTCTCAGTTTCGATTATATACCACGAACCATTCAAACTATCATACATTGGTAAAGAATTGTTATTTAGATGAAATTCTTTAACAGTTCCATCTTTATCTGTTGCAATATAAGTTGTTTGAGGATTAATTTGGTTTAGATCGTACATATTTGTTTTCAAGTATTCGAAATCAATATCATTATGAAGTCTTTCCCCATTGATTGTAAGCATACCGTCAATAACTAAACCTAGTTTTGCGAGACGATTTTTATAAACGATTGTCTCTGGTTTGTCGATATTATAAAGATCATTTACCATGAATGGATTCATGTATGACATATATAATTCTTTATTATAAACTGTTATTCGATAACCTGCATTGATTTCGTTTAATCTTGCTGGACGAACATCGGTCAATTTTAAATTATATGAAGTTTTCGAATAACATTGATATGCAACAATTTCTAGTGTCGCTTCGTTATATTCTTTGACTTCCATCAAAAAATCAGGTTCAAGTAAATCAACAAATGCAACAATAGTTTTCACTTTAACTGGATCAAATTTAATCCCGTTGTCAATTTCAACTTGTGTCGCTTCTCGAATTTGCTTGTCATTAACCGTAATTCTATTTGTGTTATATTGAATGATATAATATAACTCTTTTTTTGAATAATCAAAAGCAGAATCAACTATTGTATAAATTTGATTGTCAATAATATCTTTATCAATAATAACAACTTTAGTATTATTTTGTAACATATTCTTAATCCTTAAAATGTTGCATTATCTTTTAGTATTTAACAAAAAAGCGACCTTGATGGTCGCTTTAATGTTTATCTTTTGTTATTAGTTAAGAAGAACTTGTTTACCTTCTTTAACATCTTTAAGATAGTTGTTTAAATCATGTTCAAGTTGTAAGTTTGCTGTTTTCTCAATTTGAAGATCAGTAACAGTTTTACCACCTTCTCGTAACAATACTGAGTCTGCGAACTGCTGAGCTTCAAACACTGCTTCTTTACCATCAACGATTTTAACAATGTCTGCAATTTTGTAGTTACTGATTCCAAGCTCGATTTGTTCAATTGATTGCTTAGTTTCAATGAGTGTGTTACGTTGTTCAAGACTTTGAAGCTCACTAATTACACGCTTCGCATTCAAACGATTTTCATGATAGTTTTTCACCATCGCTTCAAGTGTTTGTTGCTGTTGTCCGATGAACTTTTGATTGAATTGAATGTCACCAAGAAGTGTTGAAGCTTCAAGACGCATGTTCATTAAACCGTATTCACGATTCATTTTTTCAATCGGTGTTTCGTTTTCAATATTAACAGTTTTTTGCTCTTCTTCGAGTTTGATAATTTCATTTGCTGTTAATTGTAAACGAGTTTTGTCTTTCTCATATTGACTGTTTAATAATTTAATATCTGCTGTTAGTTTAACAACCGCATTATATTGAATGTCAAGTTTGTCATTGACAGTATTTTCATATTCAGCGCGTAATACTGGAATATTAATTTCCTGTTCAGTCTTTTCTTTCAACTCTAAAGCTTTAACATCAACACGATTTGATAAAAAGCTGAATAAGTTGATGCTGTACGCTAAAATAGATTTAAAGAATTTCATGATAGTGACTCCAATTAAATTGTCTTATTTGTTTCGATAAGCACATATTAATGGAATCTAAAAAATATGTCAATACCATAAAATAAAAAAGCCCTAAAAGGGCTAAATTTTTTATTCTTCAATTTTTACTGGTAATCCGCTATGTGTATCGAGCATACACGCAACTTCTACAGCTTTATCAGCATCACAACCCGAATACATGCTACCTAAAGCATATTTTGATCCTGAACCGATTGATATTGGAGCAAAAAATTCATCCCAATATCCACTTGATGAGTTAAAAACCATACATGATTCTTTTCCATCTTCTATTACCATTAAACTGAAATCATCGACTGACGGAGAAACTGGGTCATATGTTAAATCACCTAATTCCATTTCATCTTTTAAAAAAGATTCGAAGAAATGAAACGCTGGAGCATTATCACCTGTAAATGCGACTCGATATTTTCCTATTCGTTTTGTCTTAATACAGTCACCAGATAATCTCATGTTTCCCGATGTAGAAAGCGAATCAGATGCCAATTTTTTACCATCCCATGCAATCGTTGTCATTGATAACTCCTTAACATCTCTTTTAGTTATTAGTATTTAATAAAAATGCAATAAGATGAAAAGTATATCAAATTAGTATATATTATTCGTCTTCTGGCTCAGGATATTCTACAAAAGGTTGATTAACATCTTCTCCAGCACGAATACGGCGCATAACATCTAATACGCTAACTGCTAATACTGATAATTTAAAATTAAATTCTTGACTCATTTTATTCTCCTTATATTTTTCTAAATACGCCTTTTCTGTATTTATTGAAATACGTTCGGCGCGTTCTTTTGTTAAACCGTAACTTTTACGTCTCATAATAATAAATTCTCAAGTCCTAAAGTATCTTTTAATTCACTGTAATTTAAATAGTCATCATGGAGATGTCTTGTTTTTTGTGTATATTCATTCTTTGCGTAAACACTATAAATTTTATCTGTTTTATTCTCGACTTTATCAATAGTTTCTAACATCAATTCGATAGGCAACCAACCGTATTTGAATCTTAGAATTTTCACACTTTCAGTTTTTCCATTTTCATTGAAAGTTTCATTTCTATAATGTTCATACACGGCGTAAGTGTCTGGTTTTGGTTTATGTGTCGTTGTCACAATAATTTCTCCAATTTATCAAAAAACATTTCACCAATTATTTGGCTTGCTTCTTCTCTTCCGTTCTCTTTTATTAATTCTGCTGTTTGCTCAGCATCGAGTAAGACTTTCAAAACAAGAGTAGGTACAAATGTTTCTTCATCTATAATTGTTTGTTCTATTTTTATTTGCATACTAAAAAGGCCGATTAAGTTAATAATCGACCAATTATATATAACTTTCTGTCTTATGTCAATTTAACAAGTTTCATAATATTGAACTTCTGTATCATGTTGATCAACTTTATGAAGCGCGTCTTGTGCATTTCGTTTATTTGAAGTTGCTTTACGGCTTTGTTTAACTGCTTTTCGTGCTTGTCGGTTTAAACGATCAGCTTCCCATGATGGAAGAGTATTTGAGCGATTAAATGAACGTGACATAATTTTATTTCCTTTACTGTTTAAAAATTTATTTGTTTGTAAACAACTTTTTATCTATCTCGCTGTCTACATGAGTTATATTAGTGTATTAAGTTTACCTTGTCAACACTTTTTTGAAATTAATTTTGAATATTCATAATGTTCAACATTTGTTTCGTATTGATGACACCCAACACCTATATAGATATAGTGATCTACAAAATATTGTTCATTTGATTTAATAAAATCGTCTGCAATTTCCAAAGTATCGAATGTGAAGCATGATTTAGCCTTACGTGTATGTCTAATGATATATTTGCCTGATTTTATATTCATTCCTAAATAATATTTACCTTTAAAGTCTCTTAGCTCGACTTCAATAAAATATTTTTTCATTTTAATTCATCCACCTCTGGTTTTCAGAAAACTTATCAAGAAAAGCATCATAATCTTTCCATTCGTATTCCTCATGAATCCTGTTCTTAAAAATTTCTTTCTTGACCCAAGCATACCAAGATAGTGCTGAATGCTTGTCTTTAAAAATCCATCCTTTATTTCCATCATCACAACCGATTGTGTAAATAACCCATTTATTATTTTCAAAATCCTCCTGAGATTCATCATCAAACTTAAATCTATTATTTCGACGATCAATTAAAATGAATGGAGTACAACCATGATACTCATCAAAATATTCTGATGTAATTCTAGTTTCATAGTCGTATCCTTGATGACGAATCAAATAATAATCAGACTCAGTAAAGAACCACCAATCTAATAAAACTCCTCCTAGTTTTTTTAAATAGAAATCTTCTAAGATATCCAAATAATATTTACAAATTCTATTTGGTTGCTCATCAATTTTTATCTTCATCTATTCATTTCCTGTTTTTTGACCTTCATGATGGTTGACGAATTTTCCATCAAGATTTTTAGAGTTTACAATTTCGATAATTTGTTCGCTAGTCAACGGAATAAAATTTTCTACTGCATCAATTCCAACATCAATTTGATTTGGAAGTTCGGTACCTTTTAATGATCCGTGACAATGACCATGTGCATTAATTGATCCGTGACGTGAATCTTGCCAACTACGATGAGGAAAATGATGTAAAACAAATTTACGTCCAGATAATTTTACAACATGATACCATCCAAGATTGATAGCCTTTTCAGGTAACAAATTACATAATTTATTTATTGATTCCTCATGATCATGATTTCCTAAAATGAATTTCCATTTTCCATTCAAACGTTTAAGTATAGAAAGCATATAGTCAATATTTTTATTTTTTAATGTAAAATCACCAACATGATATACATCATCATTTTCATCAATATATTTGTTTAATTGATTGATAAGCCACTCATCCATACATTCAATTGTTGTTGGACGATCACAATATTCAATAATATTTTTATGTCCAAAATGAAGATCGGATACTATGAATTGTTTTGCCATTTTTGGCCTCCTAAATATAAGTCTATCTTAATTAAACATTTATCATGTTCAAACCATTTATATTTTATATTATCATAGTTTTTTATTTTGTCAAATAAATCGTTTAAAGATATTGAAGAATTCGCACGTTTTGAAGAATTTTCACTATGTAAAATAATATTACAATTTGCTGGATGTCGGACAATTTCAGGAAAAAGTAAAATTTCATAAGCATCACGCCGACTAAAAGAATGATCTCGAACATATCCAATTTTGTTTGATTTATTATTGAAAATTCCAACTAAATTGAAGTCTGACGGTAGATTAATATATCTGAACATGTTATCAATCCAATTTGATATCCTATTGTAATAATTCCACTCATAATCTTTGTTGTTATACCAGTAACCTAGAGCTTCCATTTTTTCTCGCATTTTTAAATTATAGTCATCATTAAATTTCAATTTTGATTTTATACCAATTTTCATTTTTGTGGTTTCTGAAAGTTTCTTATTATAATTATGATAAGAGTCTTTTGTTCTATGTTTGTGCATTTTATCTATTCGATTTCTATCAAATTTTTTATCTCTATTTGATTTTCCTACAATGTAGCGTAATTCTGGATTATCTTCATATTGTTTTATTTTTTTATTTGAAAAATTTATTTTTTGTAGACTGCTCCACCTATTGTTGTAATTCGGATTACTTTCTCCACTCATTCTTTTTGAAAGTTTTTCTTTCATGTCATCTGTCCATACAACTTTATTGTGTAATTGTTTACATTCTTTTGAACAGTAATTATTTTTTGAATTTTTTGAATTATCAACATATATTCTTTTCTTGAATATAATATTACAATTATCACAAGTAATTTCTTTCATGTAAGATTTTTTCATATATATTATTCTCTTTCTATTAATTATTAATATTTATTAAAATGAAACTATATGAAGCTACGCTTCATGTGCTACGCACAGAAGAAAACTTTAAATATTTTTTTATACTTTTTTAATATTATATATATGTAATAAGTGCGTATTTTTATTTAAAGAATTGATGATTTATTTATATATTTCAATAACTTAAAGTAATTTTGTATAATTTTTAATCTTTAGATATTTTTTAGTTTTTTAAAGATTAAATACTACAATAAATTAAAAATTATGGAGAATTATGATGAAAAAATGTATATTTTGTGAAATTTCAAGTTCAGACCCGAAAGAACAAGTAATAAAAAGAATATCAAAAACAGACTTATTACAGATTTGTGACGTTGTAGTATTTGAACCACTTGATCCTTGTGTGGACGGACATCTATTATTTGTTCCTGATCTACATATAGATAATATCGGAGATGCTAAATTTTATTCTGGTGATGTAGTTGCAAGTGTCTTTAAAGCTGTTAATTTATATTTGCAAGAAAATCCAATGCAATGTAACATTATTACAAACAACGGCGCTGATGCAGATCAAACAGTCTTTCATATACATGTACATTTAGTTCCAAGAACAAAAGATGATAAAGTTACATTACCTTGGGCTTGGCAGAAAAAACAAATGGCAAAATAAAGCTAAATAGTTATTGACAATTAGTTAGAGAATTGCAATAATGAACATGTAGCGAGATGAGTTACTAAACAAAAGAGATGAATTATGAAAAATTTAGTATTGGATTTTTTATCTGAAAACGGTTATAATGAAGATAACATTTTAGCTAAACAATTCTTTTTTGAAGACAATGAAATCAAAGAAGGTTTTATGTATGAAATGTTATTCTTACATAAATCTGAAAATAGTTATGTAGTTCACCGAGTTATAGTTATTGACGATAAAATTCGTTTTGGTGTTGAATCTGACCAATTAGGTGCGCCGTGTTACGAATATGAATATTGTTACAGTGATCAAGAAGCAATTGAAAACTTTCTTTGTGATGTTGAAGAAATTCTTGAAATGATGGGATGATTATGAAAAAGCTTTTATTATGTGCTTTTCTTGGAATATCGAGTTTAGCAAATGCAGGAGACTATTTTTACTTTTGGGCAGATTCTTATGAAGCTCCACTTGGAAGTGATGATAGTACGTTTGTTCTGATGAATTTAAAAACAAGTCAGACTAAAAAATTTGACATTATTGTGAATGAAAAAATCATTGCTAAAGATTATACAGTTTTTGCAAATGAGATCACACAATTTCCAATTACAGTTAGTAAAAAATTTACAACTGAAAAATATTTAAATGTATGTGCATTAATGCAAGATGAAAAAGTTCAATTTCAGAATGTAGTTTGTGCAAAAATTGAACTGGTGAAATAAATGAAAAAATATTTACTTGCTTTTATGTTAGTTTCATGTTCTACTATGTCCATTGCAGATATGCCTAACATGAATAATATGACAAGCGAAAAATCTGAACGAATTACAAACGGAGATTTAAGTTGTGAGACTCGATCACCAACACCGACAATTAACGCAGGTGTTTATAGTTCAGATAATCAACGCGCATATTACAACGGCGTTAATGAAAAAGATCAAGGGATGTATGTAGGAATTTCTATTCCACTATATTCAAAGTCAAAAAGTGTTTCGTGTGATAATCTTTATCAGCTCACACTAAAAAAAGAGCAATTACGAGTACAGCAGTTAGAAATGCAAATTGAGATGATGAAATCTCGTCGTTTAGTTGCTGAATAATTTTTTAAAATCAATTTTTTAGGAGAACATAATATGTTACGCAAAATCGCTTTGGCTACAATCGCAATCTCAACTTTCGCAAGTGCTACTATGGCAAATGCAGTTAATGCACCAGGTGAACAAGTATGGGAAGCAGTTTACAAACAAAGTAATCGAGTTTGTGGTGTTGAATATAACGGTGGCTATCAAGTAGGCGGTATCTTGACAAAAAATGAACAAGGTACAGACACCAACAAAGCAATTACTTTCCGAGTTAAAGCAAATACACATGACGTATATTGGAAAATTACAGAAGCCAAATTAACTGATAATCGTGACGCATTTGATTTTAATGAAAACTTGATGACTCAAGTAACCAAAGATCAAACGTCTGTTTTTGTAAATAACCGTGAACTTGCTTGGGCTGATGCTAAAGTAGATCAGTATATCCAAAAACAAGATAAATATATCAAAATCGCACCAAAAATTAACTTAGACGATACAGATATGCCATACGGAACTACACGAATTCAAGGTAAAATTGTTGTAACTTGTGGTGGTGCTGTTGCAGTAAACTAATACTTTAAAGTATGAAAACGAGTTGAGTGTTTTCGGATGCTCAGCTCAAATTTGCGTTAGTAGAAAATTTAATATATAATGCGATCTATAAATATAAAAAATTATGAGGAATTATTATAATGGCTAGTTCTAATCAAGGACAAATTGAAGTTTTAGACGAATATAAAAAAGTTGAAGAAATGATCCATAATAAGACTCCAGTTATTTTTGTTACTGGTGGCGGTGGTACAGGCAAGTCTACATTTATTCGATATATTAACAATCGTTTCGCAGGAAAAGTTTTAAAAGCAGCTCCTACGGGAATCGCAGCTTTAAATATCGAAGGAAAAACTGTTCATAGTTTATTTCGAATGGCTCCGAAATTAATAACCGCTGATGATATAGAAGTTCTTCCAGCTCATCAAATTAAAATTTATCACAATGCTGACATTGTAATCATTGATGAAATCTCAATGGTGACAAGTAATATGCTAGATGCAATCAATATTTTCTTACAAAAGAACTTGCGTTCTAAAAAACCATTTGGTGGCAAAACTGTCATTATGGTTGGAGATATGTTTCAATTGCCACCTATTGTAGGAAATAACGTTTCAGAAGTTTATTATAAAATGTATGACACGGCGTATTTCTTTGGTGCAAATGTTATGCAAGAAGTGAATTTTGAATTTATTGAACTTAATAAAGTTCGTCGCCAAAATGATGAAGTATTTATTGACATTCTTTCTAACATTCGAGTTGGTAAAAATGTTGCTGAAAGCTTAGCTGTAATTAATGAACGATGTAATATTCAAGCTGAACCTGAGGACGGCGCTGTAGTTTTATCTCCACGTAACTCAGAAGTTGATACTCGAAATAATACAGAGTTACGCCGTATTCGTGGTGTTGAAGAATTTTCATACACTGGAATTATTAGCGGTAAATTCAAAAGTGATAGATTACCAAGTCCAATCTTTTTAGATTTAAAAGTTGGCGCTCAAGTACAATTCACACAAAACAATCCTGAATGGAATGTTGTAAATGGAACTATTGCTAAAGTAGTTGATTTGCATAATGACTATGTGGTTGTTAAGCTTTTAGACACTGGTGAAAAAGTTACTGTTAAACGTGTTTTTTGGGAAGAGTATGACTATAAATACAACGATTATAAAAAATCAGTTGAAAGCATAGTTTCAGGAACTTATGAACAAATTCCATTAAAGCTTGCATGGGCTTCAACGATTCATAAATCTCAAGGTAATACTTTGGATAAAGTACACTTAGATTTAGGTGCTGGATGTTTCGCAACTGGACAGCTTTATGTTGCTCTATCTCGTTGCCGAACTTTGAATGGAATCACAATTACACGTAAAATTGAAGTTGAGGACGTTCAAGTTGATCATAGTATTGTTTCATTCTATGAGGACTGTCGAGCAGGAAAGCAAGACTTCAAAAAATCTGAAATGGATAACTTAATCGGATGATCAATAAAAGCTCACTTGTAACAATTAAATACTTGCATGTGGGCTTTTATTTTTGTAATATTAACTTTACGAATTAAATAGCTCTAGGAGATGTAAAATGACAACTTTAAATATTGTATCATGTAACAGTGACGGATTAATGAAATTCCATTATGGTGATCACATTATCACTACCACATGTAAAAAAATGTTTAAGTGGAAATCTGAAACATTAACACGCGAAGATAAAACAATAGTGAAAGATGTTGATACACAACTATTGGGATATAAACGAATCATGGACAAAGGAGTTAAACGAGTTTGGAACAAGAATTAAGTAAAGAAGAATTTGACGAAATTATGGCAGAGGATAAAAAATTAGATTTAGCAATCATTGAAAAAGATGAAGATGTAGTCCAATATATTTATTCTTTGCTTAAAGCGTCTGAACAATTTTATATTGCAATTAAAACTGGAACTTATGACAAAGTTTTGATCTTAGATACTGAACGAGTATATCAATACAACAAAGATCAAGATTGTTTTGAGGTTAGTGATTTATGTTTGAATACCGAAGAAGACTATGTGGTTCTTCAATTGATTGATATTCACGACGAAATCATTCCAGTTTTTAAAATAAGTACAACACAAGCCGAACTTGGAACTTTTGCTTATTTGTATAACTTATATATTAAATACCCATATTATTCATGGAAATTTAAGAGAGAAGTAAGTGCTTAACGAATTAATCAAAAAATTAAATAAAATAAAAAAGAAACACGGCGATATACCAGTTATGTATGTTTATAGTGATGCAAGTGAATTATCGCTTGCTAATCTTTCAGAAATATATTTGGTATATACTAATCTTGATGTGTTCGGAGCTTCATTGGTTTATTCAGCTTCGATCAAAGAAGGTAATTTTATTTCAGAGAAAAATTATGACCCTGAAAAACATATTGAGTTTAAGCCAGTCGTTCTCATAACGGAGAAATTATGACACACTCAGATATTTTTAGTTTAGTCCTTTCACTAAACATTATTATTTGGTCTCATTGGATTGCGGATTTTGTATTCCAGTTAGATCGTATGGCTAGAAATAAAAGTAAAGATAATAACGCGCTAATGTCACACATTAGATGGTATACGTTTATTTTATTTCTAGGATCATTATTACTATTCAAAGGTGATTTTGTGCTTGCTGGTCTGTTTGCAGTTGTAAATGGAATTGTACATTATTATGTTGACTATGTAACAAGTCGAATGACTTCTAAATTACATGCAGAAGGAAAAATGGGTTCTGACAAATTTCCGAACTTAGGCTTTTTTGCAATTATTGGGCTAGATCAAGCGATTCATATGAGTACGCTAATGACAACTTATTTAATTATGGTGAATATATGATGTATAGATTAAAAGAGAAATGTCCACGCAAATTTTTATATCAAATAAGTGGAGATAAAAATACTTTTTTAAATCTTCTTTATTTTGTAAAGAATACTAAAAGAAAACATAATGTAAAAACAGGGTCAAAGTTACATAAAAAATATGTAGAGTCTTTGTCTCGATTAGATGATTTTTACAAGTGGTGTGATGACAATGAAGTAGATCCTATGAACTTTATACGTCATAAAGATAATTATAAACTTACAACTGAAACTATTTTTCATTGCAAAGTAGATATTAATTCCTTCGGATTGCACTGGAAGCATTTAATTGAAGAAAATGTAAATATCCTTGTTACTGATGATGTTTACAATTTTAATTTAAAAGATGGAATTTTATCTTATACTTATCTGAACAAAGATTTTTTATATGAATATAAAAGTGGTAGTAATGTAAATCACATTAACTTTATAGAAGATGATCGTAAGACAGAATTTAAATTTAAAGACTATTTGAGTTTGAATTTCTATGATTTTCCAATTAAGCTAGAAAAAGAGCTTTATAATGAAAATAATAAGAATCTATATAATTTTAGACTTTCAACCGAAAATGGAATGGCGAGTCAAGTATATGATGACTTCTATTATTTCTTGGATAAGAATAAAGTCGAATGTCCAAAATGTAAGAAGCTTGTAGATAATGCTTTTGAAGATTATATGATTCAATTTTATAAACATGATGGATGTTAAATTATGAGTATGACTAAAGAAGAAGAGCTGATTTTTAAATTCGCAAATGCACGTCCTTACGGAATTTATTGTGATGTTGAGATTTCACCAATTGATCCTGAATTCTGTTGGGACAGAAAGGCTTGTCAATGGGATGATGTTACATCCAAAGATATTGACGAAATTTTCGAATGGATTTGGGAATATCATGAAGATGATGAAGAAAAACTTGAAATTCTAAAACCTTTTAAAGAACTTGAAAAAGAGTCTAAGAAATGGGATTTTGTTGATGATTTATCAGTATATCATGATGATATTATTCCAGATTTTGTTCACTTCTATTATTATATTATGGAAAGACAACTTGTAGGAGTTTGTTTTACTTGGAATGAAGCATTGCGATTGAAAGAATCGTATGATGCAAGTCTAAGACCTCATATTGAAATTTTATCTAGGTATGATATTAAAGGATATCATGAACTAGCTGAAATCGCTGAATATTTTAAAAATAAGGCGAAAGAAATATTTTAAAGGAATGCAATTGCATTCCTTTTTTACTTTTAGTATAATATACACAACTAATCGGAGGTGAATATGTCTAACTATGATAAGGCTTTTGAAACTAAAAAGCTGATTGCAACACTGCATTATATGGGTGTAAGTGTTACAAATAAAAATGTAATTACATTTATCAATGTTTTCATTAAAAATAAATTTGAAGGTGCGAATCTTTCATACACATTGAAACAAGACTTACATTCAAATAATGTTCGAATACTTAATGGTTTATCGCCGTGTGAAGAGTTCATTGAAATATATGGATTGTTTGACGATAATAAAATTCCAGTTGAAACTTATTGGAATAATATGCAAGAAATTAAAAAATCAATTATCGCAATTGCATTAAGTGACATTTGGGAACATTATAAAATTGGTTATAACTATGATACACAAACACAATTAAATTTGATGTCTCGACTTTTAAAAATTGATTTACAGTTTCCATTTAAATTCGAAGCATTAAAATTTACAACAACTGTTCCAAAAACATTGTTGAATGAATATTTTGAAATTATGGATATTGTTTCGACTACTCCATATAGTTATGTTGAAAATAATGAAGTTACAGTACAGTTGAAGCCAGAAGTTATTATGTTACTTAATACACATTTCAGCTCAAAGCATAAAATTCCTAAATCAATGGAATATTTGAAAAATTCAGTATTAAAAATGATTGAAAGCTTGAAAGTTCAGAAATATAGTAATACAATATTCATTATTCATAAAGATCAAACAACCGTTACTGTAAATGGTGAAGATTATGTAAAAACTGATGATCTTAAAAAATCTGTAGAAGATAATGAAAGTATTATTGTTACTGACAGTTTACTTACACTTAACACAGATTTTAATAATAAATATGACCACTTTTTTGTTTCCGAAAATGGTGTTGTTCGAAAGTATATTCGTAAAACAGGAAAGTTACATAATGCAAGTGGTACAGTTCATGTTCGATAAAATTCAAAACATTATCGACTATATCCAAGACTCTAAAGCAATTGAAGTATTGGATGCTGTTCGCCGTAAATCTCGCATCTATAATTCAGAGATGCAGATTGGAGACGAACTTAAAAAATTAAACGAAAATTCGCATTTGATTATGAATGATGATCGAATGTTTATTAAAGAAATCCGTTTAGAATTAGTTGATGAATATTTTCTTGTAACGTTTGACAACGGCGAATTTATTCATTATGATTATTACGGTAAAGCATATCTTAGTTTAAACCCTCAGTCTAAATTATATAAATTACGATTGAGTAGATATGATATTAAACAAATTATTTAAGGAGAATATTAATGTTTGAACAAATTAAAAAAGATCGAGATAGCGCACGTAAAGCACGGGATCAGTTTACACTTACTACCTTAAGCACTCTTATTGGTGAAGTCGAAACAAAACATCGTTCTGGTGACAAAGATTTTGCTGACATTAATAAAGCAGTTCAAAAAGTTGTAAAAAGTTCAATCGAAGCTTGCCAAGAAATGTACAAAGTGAAACAAGATGAAAAATCTTTAAAAGAGATTGAAATCTTAGAACAATATATTGTAAAAGGTATGAGTAATGCTGCGATTGAATTAATTCTTAAAGAAAATTCATTTACTGAATTAAAAGATGTAATGCAACATTTTAAGAAATTAAATGTTCCAGTTGATATGAAACTTGTACGCGAAATGTTTATGGAGATGTCTAAATAATGATTTGTTTATTTGGTGGTTTGATTAAGATGGCGCGTTTACATTTTGAAGACGGTTCTTATGAATCTGTTGCTAACCGTTTACGTCTCGATGTTGAAATAATTAAAGACTTTGAAAATAACATTTCTCATCCAGACGAAGATGTTATTTCTAAGTTTAGTAAAGCTTATGATATTTCAATTGAAAATTTGAACTTTTACATTTTTCATGATGAAGAACCTAAAAAGCTTTCACAGAAATTCCGTAAATGGAGTTGTGTAAAAATTAGTCAATTGATCCATAAAATGTTGAAAGATTAATAAAAGCTTGTTATAATGATTGCATAGATTGATGATACTACTGAGAGAAAGTTATGAAAAACATCTTAATTGGCGATATCAAAAAAATGTTTGCTTATATCAAGCGCAATCAAAAAAACTTGATTGCTCTTTCTAAGGAATATAAGCAAAATATTATCAATGCAAATTTAATTAAAGAGCTTTATATCCATCACGGTAAAATCGAAGCAGAAGAAAACGAATATTTCGTTGATCCTGAAAATGAAGATATTAATGGAACTGGCTCTTCACGTATTAAAATGTTAGATGATAGTTATTTATTATCTGATGACGATATGCGAATTATGAATGAGCGTGTTTATTCTCGATTGAAAGATGATCAAATTATGATTGATCTTTGTCCAGAACGTCTTGAAATTGAAGAACCAGAAAATCGAATTTATTCTCATAAATTTGAACAACGTAACCGTGACATTGATAAAGAATTGATTGAGAAATTCATTCCGTTCACTGGTTTCCGTGATGATCAATTATATGTTTTAAGTACACGCAAAGAGTATATGGACTTTATTTTTAAAGCTATTTCAGAGTTTGAATGAGGAAAAAATGAAAAAATTTATTATGAGTGCTGTACTTGCATGTACAGCTTTATTTTTAACTGCATGTGAAAATGAACAACCAGTTAAAGTAGAAAATTCAACACCAATTGTTGAAGTAACAAAAGTTAAACGCCCAAAACATTTTAGAGTATATGTACGAAATACAGAAACTGGAGATGTTTTTAATCTATCATCAAATAAACATTGTAGTTCCTGGAAAAATATTAAAGTAGGTGATCGTTATAGAATCAGTCGAGTAAAATATACTTATGCTGATGGTCGTGTAGAAAACCGATATTATCCGCGAAGTTGTGAACTAGCAAAAAATCCACAATCCTGGAGATAACACAAATGAACCAAATGCAAGAAATTGAACAGAATTTAACAAAGTATATTGAAACTGTGAAACGTCTAGTTCCATCTGGAAAGAAATTTACTGTTATTAATCCATATTCGGCTTTTGTGTTTGGATTCAATTCTGAAAACGGTAAATTTACATTAACGTCTTATATAGTTGATCAAGATAAACAATTGTTACAATCACCAATTCAAGAGTTTGCTGACATTGACACGGCGATGATTTTAAATGATTGGCTTGACTTATCAAATAAATCACAAGCATTTCCATATGCGTCTAATTTCATAGATGCTCCATTTGAAACTCATGAAATCTTCGAAGCTATTCGAATGATTAATATTCAAGTTTTGAAAATTAATACTAATACTCGAATTTCAGAATATGAACACACAATCATGAATATTTTTCCTGGTTGTTTATTTTCTGAAATTAGCTTTAAACCATGTTCAACAACAAATGTTGTAAATGTGAATATTAAAATTGTTAAAGATCGAGTTAAGTTTAATCATATAAGTGAATTACGTGAAAATGTATTTGAACGAAGTGTAAAAATCAATTATACTGAGGACAATGTTAAAACGTTATATGATGCTTTCATTAAAATTTATTGGGAGTATGGAATAACAAAAAATGTCTAATCAGTACAATATCATGAATGAGATAGTCGCAATTGAAAAAGCACTTACTCATTATCAAAAACTAAGGCAAGAATTTGATACTCATGCCTTAGAACACTTCCGCAAAACTTTAATATACAAAATCAACAAATATATATTTTTTAATATTATTGAAAAAGTTGATTATTTAGAACATGATTTTTATGCCTTTAAATTTAGGTATAATGATTTATCACTTTTTAATATTGAGGATGCGATAGATGAGCTAACTATTTATAAAATTGCAATTGAAAGAAATAACACATTTGTTATTACTGAGTATGAATATAAGAAATTTTTAAAGTATGTAGATAGAAGCGAAGGAGTTTAAGATGAATTTTAATGTAACGATGTTGAATAGCGTAAATGGTGGATTTAAGAAAGGCGAAATGAATGTAATTTCTTGTGCTAGAACTTCACCGATTTCAATGGCGTACATTGAGTGTAAATATGGACATATTGTTTATAAATTTCTAACAGATAGTCCAAGTTATAATCTTAAATATGATATCTATGAAATTGATATCGACTATACATCAAATGAATTTGATCGAGGATATATTTTAAAATCTGCTTTATATCGCCGTGACGAAATTATTGCATTTAAAAATTATGAATGTAATGACTTACGCACTGGATTAATTGAAGTTTGTGAAAAATTAATTGAAAAACATATCATTAAAGTATTGTAATAAAAATTAAATATGTTATTATACTAGAGTAATAAAGAGAGATAGATATGAAGATCAAGAACGAAGCGATTTACTTTGATATGGATGGCGTGTTGTGCGATTGGGTGGAGATGTTCAAGCGTGTATGTGATGTCGATCTTGAAGAATTCAACGAAATGAGCAAAGCAGAAAAGCACGAAATCAAAGAAGTTATCTTTGGGTATGATTTCTTCCGCGAAATGAAAGGAATTGAAAAAGGCTTAAATATGATAAGAGAATACATGAAATCTCATGAAAATGTTTTTATTTTAAGCGCCGTTGGTGACAGTAGCCATGTTGACGAAATTGCTAAAGCAAAAGTTGAGTGGATTCGCGAGTTTGTTTGTCCTAATATCGAAATTATGTTTGTTGATAAAGTAGAAAACAAACATGTTAAGAAAAAGGATGGATATGATTGTCATATTTTAGTTGATGATCGTAAAAAAGCTATTGACGCTTGGAATGAACGCGGTGGTGTGGGAATTCTGTTTGTTGAATAAATAGAAAGGAGAATATAAATGATCATTACATTCCTAGAGCATAAATCATTACAAGAAAAATTAATCACATTTGGTAAAAAAGCATATCCTAAGTTCGGTAACGTTGTTATCTTAGCTGGTGGAGCAGGTTCTGGAAAAGGATTTCAGTTAGAAAAACTTTTAGGGATTGAAGGTAAAGTTTTTGATGTTGATCATCTTAAACAGCTTGCAATTAAATCAGAAATGTTTGCTAAACGTATCAAAGACGAAACTGGACAAGATATTAAAAACTATGATCTTAAAAATCCAGATAATGTAAGTAAATTACATGATGTTTTATCTTCTGTATACAATTTACCGAAGAAAAACGAAAGAACAATGTTTGCTGATATTTTGGCTAAACCAGATGAACGTAAACCAAACTTAATTTTTGACGTTACAATGAAAGACTTGGCTAAATTAGAAAGTATTTCGCGCAACGTATCAGAATTAGGATACGATAAGAAAAATATCCATTTAGTTTGGATTGTGAACGATTTTAAAGTTGCGATGGATCAAAACAAAAAACGTTCACGTGTTGTATCAGATGAAATTCTAATGTCAACACACGAAGGCGCTGCGATCACTATGAAGAAAATTCTTGATTCAGGTGAGCAGATTAAAAAGTATCTTGATGGTGATATTTATATCACATTTAATAAAGTTGGTGTTGATACAAGTATTGAAAAATCTGACAAAGGTGGATCATATGTAAAAGATGCAAACTATGTTAAAGTCAAAGAGCAAGGTAAATCTATTAAGTCAACTGCTGAGCTTGACAAAGAAGTTTACAATAAAATTAAAGATTATGTTCCTGAGGTTCAAACTTGGTAATGTAATATTTAAAAATTTTTGAAGGAGAAAGATTATGTCTATTAAAGTATACGATAAAAATGATAGTTTCGACGTTAAAGTTGAATTATCTCGAAAATTTATTGCAGAAAATTTTGGTAAGCGTCCTATTTATCTTGAAAAAGATGATGAAGTTTATACATTAACGACTGATGAATATGAGTCGGTAGTGGTTGAGAATGAAGCTTATTATCATAATACAGAAGAAGTATTACTTGAATTTGGACTAATTGCTCAATATCAATGATGAAAAGTATTAAAATTACTCGATTCGGAAAATTGTTGCCAGAGAAACAATCTGGCAACTTTGGAAAAGATGGATATCATAACGCTCCAGAAGCAGAAGGCTTTTATTGTTTCAACACTAAATTTATTGAACATTTTTTAGTTGGTGAAAAAATATATGAACGAGACGTTTATCATGCTGATATTGTTGATGGATATATTTGGATTCATCTTACTCCACCAAAACGAAATTATATTATAGCTCAATGTAATGATTGGTATAAAATCAGAGTTCAAGACTATAATAAAATTTTAACAAGTGTTTATAATTCAGAAGTAACTTGGTATGAAGGCGGAACCGCTATTAAATATGCCAAAGATCATCTTGAAATATTCTGTACTAAAGAAACTATTTTGAAGAACGTTCGAAAAGGTTTCAACAAATACAAAACTAGAGGACAAGTAAAATCTTCCGAGTTTTGGGATGCAAATGAGAAACGTTGGTATGATACGTGGAAATTTAATAATGATTTGAGACAAGAACAGAAGGAAAAATATGATGAAGAGCGTAAAGATTAACATGATGTATTTAGGTTTACGGAATCAAATTAATGATTACATGCCTACAGTTATGAAATTAAATCTTGATTTATATGATCACGGCGACGAAATTTTTATTACTGAACAAGTTAAAAAAGTCGATGATTCAAAATATGAAATGGTTGTTTCTGAATTAAAAACATTAGCTGACCGCTTAATTGTAAATTATGATAAATTATTCACAGTTAGCTTAGAAGCATAAAGTCTTAATTTTTGCTTGACTAAATATATATTATTATGTTTAGTCGAGGAAGAAATGGAAGATTATATTATTTATGAAGTAACACACAATAAACGAGTTGTCTATATTGGGTCAGGTTTGCCGGGACGGGAACTCCACTGTATGAGTGGACACTCACACAATCCAGAGTTAAATAAATTGTTTTTTACAGAGCCAGAAAATATGGCTGTAACAGTTATTAGAGAAGGTCTTACTAAAGAAGAATCACTGGAAATTGAAAAAGAATTCATTCAAGCTACTGAGCCGAAATTTAATAAAGTGCATACTAACAGACATAGAAAAGTAAAAAAACAGTTGATAAATTTATAATAATTTTAAACGGAGAACAATATGCTAGAATATGGAGTAACGTTCGTTGCCCTCATTGTTTTATATGTAATCGCATCTTTTATAAATCCTATTTCGCGGTCAGTTATTCAACAAGTCGCATTAATAAAATATAAAGAACACGGCGAAACAAAATATCAATTATTACGTTCAGATAAGAAAATTTTAAAAGAACTAATCTATACAAAAAATCTAAACCATATTGATATACCAGTCCCTAAATTTGAAGCAATTTATTTCTTTAATAGAGATTATCGTCTAAAAGCGTTTGATGGAAATCATGTTAGAAATGCAAAAGATGAAGCAAAAGAAGAAATATTGGGAATGAAAATGAGTTTCCTTAACGTATATAATAAATACTCATTAAGTAAATTTATATCATTCGTTAGGTGTGATTATGAGAACGATAATCAATAGAGATAACGCCGTAAGAGCTTACTTATGGCTTGAAATGATTTTCTTATCATTCTTAATTTTAGTTACATCTTTGTATATTCATTTTGCTCTTATTCCTTTGGTTGGAATATTGATAGCAATAAGATTAAAAAATGATATTGCACAATTCTATAGATTTATGTATACTTTCACATTCGGAATATTTATAATAGAAGTTTATGTTTATATTCGAGATCAAGCTTATATCATAGGCACATTAGGATTATGTCTTTCAGTAATATTTTTCTTACTTTTGAAAAGAGAAGAAATGTGTGGGAGAACATTATGAGTTCAATTAATATAAAATTTAATAATGTAAATTCAGATTCATATAAAGCTTTAAAAGATGGTATAAGTGTAGTATCTTTTAAAGTCAATATTGTTGATTCTTCTTTACCTATAACTGTTGGTCGTATTGAAACACGATTAGATAAGGCAAGTAGAGATACAAGTGATTTTACAATTATTAATTTTAATGATGATGGTACGGCGACTATTAGTTATGATGATAATGCAGACGAAGAGAAAGTAAGAATTTTGAATAAACCAAATTCAAGATTATTTATTAATGCTTTGACTATACATAACAAGATAACAGCCATTACTGGATTTACAGTGAGTGGAGTAAATTTATAATGAAAGAATTAGTTATTTTGCGTGGACTACCGGGTTCAGGTAAAAGTACATTTGCGCGATTATTAACTACTGGTCGAAAATCAGTAATTATTGAAAATGATCAGCACATGTATGAAGATGGTGTTTATATTTGGAAACCGTCAAAAATGAAAGGCGCAATTAAAGAAACTAATGAGAAATTATATCGAGCATTAAAGGAAGGTGTCGAGTTAATTGTTATTGCAAACGTAAATGTACGTTTAGCTGACTTTAACCGTTACATGGAAATGGGTAAAGAAAACGGATATAAAATTACTTCATTAGTTTGTGAAAATCGAGCAAATACTACATCCATTCACGGCGTAGATGAAGAAACATTATGTAGTATGGAGGAGAATTTCCAATTAAAATTACGATAAAAGAGCTTTACAAGCTCTTTTTTTATGGCTATAATAAAGTAAATTTAATCAAAGTGGGAAATTAATATGATCAATGCAGAAATTTTAACTAAACCATTCATTATGCTTTATTTGAATTTAGATTTACAATCTTTGATTAATGATGATTTGATTAGTGAGCATAATTATAATATACTATCTTCGATTGGAGATAAGATTGTGGAGATTATGCCTAGTGGGAAAATCTCAAATTTATATAAAGAAAAATATCATAATTCAGATCGTTTTTGGAATCGTCAAAGTATTCTATCAAACATTATTACATATATGGATTATGATATTAAAAGTGATCTTACACAATTCAAGCGAGATTTTTTTAAGGATTTATCACTGGAAGAAGAAGTCGCTTTATACATTAAAGTCTTCCAACCTCTTGTTGATAAACTATATCAAAATCATTTAGAAAAAATGAAAATAATAAGTGAGGCTATAAATGCTTGATGATGTTTTAAATTCGTGGAAGTTTGAAAAATTAATGTCTGATATTGATCGTAAAGATTTAAAACGATTAAAGAAATATAGAGACAATTTTTATGAAGTGAAAAATTTATTCGATGTTCATAATTTTGAAATTGGTGACATTATTTATACTGTCAATAAGTTTGAAAATAAAGAACATAATACAGTTACGCCGTGTAAGATTATGTCAAAAGTTAAAACTACAACTCGAAATGGTTATAACTTTGTTGATATTAAACTGTTAAATGTTAAGTCTAAAAATGGTAAAGAAAATAAAGTTCGCTTATACTTTTTAGATTATAATATTGAATTAAATGATAACAATTATCACATGGCATTCACTAATAAAGAAGTTGCTCAAGCTTACAGTGAAGACTATGAACCAAAGTTTAATCGTATGTATAAAATAGATAAAAAAAGATTGAAAAAATCTTATAAAACTATTGACTCAAACGCTAAAAACTAATACTATGTGTATATAGAGTTTTGAATACAAAAGGAATCAAACATGAAGCCAGTAGCTCAACCAATCAAATTACTTATTGTGAATTTAGGAATTATGCGTTGGAAATTCCGTCAATATGATTCAATCACAAAAGAACAATTTGATAATCATTTTAAGCAAGTTCAGATTCTAATTGAAATGCTAACTATTCCAAAGTTACGTTACAACATTATGCAAAAACTGAATGAAAAAGATGTTCTTGAAAATGAAAATCGTTTTGTAGAACTGATTAATTTGGTTGATAATCTGGCTTATGAAGTTTGTGGTATTTCAGACGAAGACATTGACGAAGCTTTTTCTCCATTTTGGAATGAAAACAAGAATCATGCTTCACAATTGTATTTTATCAACACGGCGCCGAAAGTTAGTCAAGCGTATGAGGCATTTTTAACTTATAATGATTTATTAAACTCAGCAATGGAAGATCGTTAATGAATAAATTTAATCGTTTAAAAGTTGTAAAAACTGGAGCGAAATATCATCATCGTTTTGTTACTTCTTGCGATAAAGATATTTCAATCTTAGAAAAGCTTAAAGAAAAGGGTTATCTCGTTACTGTAATTAAAAGTATCGAATATTCAGTTTCTCAATATTTGTTAAAAACAAACCAATCATTAACAATTCACGATATCACCGTGGATGGAAATGATGTAAATGTTACCGTCTTTAAAAATGATGATTATCATGTTATGACAATTCCAAAAGCTTTATTAGCTACTGGAAAGTATAACTATGAATTTTCAATTGGATGTTCTGAACCACCAAAATTAGTTGAAAAAGATTCAGAATTGCGTTTATTTAAACATCATGAAAAGAAAAATGTTTTATATGTGAGCTTATGAAAATTTATAGATTTGAGCATAAGAAAAAACAAACTGGTATGTTTTCAACTGATTTAAATGATACTGAATTCGAGCATTTACAGTATAGTATTCGGAGACAGTTAATGAATCATTTTGCTGATTATCCAGATGATTTACGTGACCCAAAAGTTGAATTTGCATCAATGATTTCTAAGCGTAACGGCGATAAACATTATGATGTAATAGATTTTGTAATGTTGAAAGATCCATCACTTGCAAGAGAATATCAAGATTTTATTGATTACATTTATTCAAACGGGATTTTTGGATGTACTAATTTAGAACGACTTTCTAAATGGATTTTGAATGATGAAAAATTACTTGACAATATGCTTAAATGTGGGTATTTTCTATATGAGTTTGAACTAAAAGAAAATTCAAATATTTATGAATTGGAAACGCAAGTTGTATTTAAACGACAACATGTTATTAAACAAAAAGTTTTACATGCAAAGACAATTTTAAAGGAGTTCTTAAAATGAAATATAGTCAATATCCAAAAGTTTTTGAAATTGGACATGAAGCTACACGCGCTGGTGTAAGACAAATTCTATATTGGAATGAGCGTGATTTATTCATTGAAATGCGTGGATATGATATTAATACTCCGTTAGAAGTACATCTTTTTGAACATCGCGAAGAGTATAACGCACGTCTTGAAGAAAAGGAAAAAGAAAACTTATTATTGACAGATGAATTTATCAAAGAAATCGTTACTGAATATAATAAATATCGAGAATTTAAAAGTAAGTTAAGCATTAGTGAAGTAGCAATGAATTTGACTTATCATCATGAACATCCCGAATGTCCAGGTCCTATTCTAAATAGTGTTTTTGAATTCTTTCAAGACAATATGGCAATCAGTCTATATGACGAACCTTATTATGAAATGATCAAAGAAAAATATCCTATGACTATTTGTAAAATTCATGGATATGATTTTGTAGCATTGAAAGACTGCCCAACATTTGCAATTGATGGTAATGCTAATATTGTACCATTTAACGGATATTTTTATAATGAATTCATTGAAGATATTTTAAAATGTATGCGTGTTAAATTTGAAAATGATACTAAAGTAGATGCTAATCATCGCTTTCCGCAATATGTTGAAGATGTACAATTTTATCCAGGTGATAAAAAATATGTATTTGTAGATAATAAATTTGTTTTATATGATGAAAATATTCATAAAAATGAACCATTATTTAAACGATTAGGGAAGGTGTACTGATGTTAATTGATTATATACATGTTACTATTTTAAACCATATCGCGTTTGGTGTTATTTCTGTCGGACTGTTGTTTTGGTTTATTTATTCAGAAGTAAAAGAAGGCAAAGAACTTGATTTTAATGATGTGTTTTGGGTTATAATTTTAGGCTCTTTAGCATCTGGATTAGTTTCATATCTTTGGTTTATTGTATTACCGATTATTGGATTTGTTGGTGGACTTTGTGGATTAGTTTTGATTCTTAAAAAACTAGCTAAAGCTCTTATTCTTGTGAACGCGCAAAGGTCGGACGAAAAAGTGGAGAAATAGAATGATTGAAACAATTGTTCCAATTGGATATTTACATTTAATCAATGCCATACTGTGTTGTATTTGTATGTTTACATTAGTATTCTTTGATCTTAAAAAACATAGTGAAGTCAATTATGAACGTGTAATATTTTATACATTTATTTTCTTTATTTTATCTAGTTTTATTGTATATAGTTATCAAATTTCTGTTCCAGTAATATTAATTTTAGGTGGTTTATTTATAATAATCGCATGTATTTTATTTGCTTTATTTTATCTGGTGAAATATATGGAAAAGTGTGCAAAATTACTTATTTTGAAAATGAAAAATAAAGAGGTGGAAAAAGATGGAAATTAATTATTTACTTGTATTTTTAATTTCTTACATTCCTTTAGTAACAACTTTTCTTTACAATGATTTTAAAGCTCAGCGTAAACATCCAATGGATTATGTTATGAGTTTTTTACTATCTGGTGGAATTTCTTTATTTTTTCTTTTTCTTGTTGATGCTTTAGGTGAAGATGTATTTAGAATATTTGGTAATGTTGCAATCATTGCAGTAATTTCAGCAATTTGTTTCTTTTCAGCTAAGTTTTTAAGTAAAAAAATATTTACTAATATAGATAAATGATTTATAATAAAACTTGAAGTTAGGAGATAGGTTATGAAACTTTTATTTAAACGCGGTGAAAAGAAACTTGTACATTGTGTTGCAGATAGTCTTTATATTTTAAATAAAGATCGTAAAGACTATGAAAAAGATAACACTGCTGTCCTTTACTATGAAGTAAATGGGTGCGCCGTGTGTCTTGGATATGTTCATAGAAACGCGCTCGAAAATTTAACTCTTGAGTTTGTAGAAAGTAAATTTCAAATTTATAAAGATAATATGTTGTCATCTTTAAACCAAGAAAGTTTCAATGCTTCACATGAAGTTTATACTTCTGATTTCAGTTATTTAAATGCGTTATATGGAATTGATTTAGAAAAATTTGAATCATTCAAAAAGTATTATGAAAATCATCTTGAGGAACAAAATAAAGAACGCGAAGAGCGTTATAAAGCTAAGTGTGAAGCTGAAAGATTAGAAGAAATTGAACGTGTTCAAAAGATCAAAGAAAACATAATTAAAAATGAATATGTTTCTGGACGTGATGTTTTAGATGTTATGAATATCTTGGATATTGCTTGTCCACTTAGAACAAAAGGCCTAATCAATCGTTGTGATAAGATCAATAACATTGATGCAGTAATAAACGGCAAGAAACCTAGTGAAAGTTCTATTAATAACTTATTCAAATACTTTAAAATTGTTCAGAATTACTTGATTGAATGTGATGAGTATGATAAACTTAATCCCGAAGAAAGAGAAGAAATTGAAGCTCTTTTTAAATGATTTAGTAATAAAAAGGATGTAAAATGATGTTACCAAGTAATTATGATTATATTGATACATTAGTTGAACGATATAATGAAGAAAAAGCTCAAGCAGAAGAAGTACATAAGTATGTTTCTGGCTTGAGCGAAATTGTTTTAGGAAATGTTTTTGAAACATCTCGTTATAGCTTTTTGCGTAAAGAAGACGAAATGTTACATAGAATGAAACGTAATTATTGGCGAGAAGTATTCAACCGTTCAAACTTGGAAGATATTATTTCAAGTAAAGAACGCGACAATATTATGAAAAATTTAGAAGATTTTAATATTCCTGAATTCAATCGAGAAAATGTAGAAAGTACATTAGAAGGTTGGTTTAATAGCGCGTATCGTCTATTCAGTGAAAAAGTAGATTCTATTTTTCAGCGATTAAGTGGAGATCATGTAACAAACCAACCATTCGGGTTTACTAAAAAGATTATTTATAAACATTTAGTAAGTTATACTTGGTTTCCTAAAACTTTCTCAATGTATAATTTTAGTGATTATGGTCTTGATGTAATTCATGATTTACGAACAGCTATTCAAGTTCTATATAAATTACCAATTTCATCGAAACATGATACTAAAGTAACATTGAATACTATCAATGAAAGAAATGAATATACTTCATTCGATCACGGCGCCTTTAAAGTTAAAGTTTTTAAAAATGGTAATTCACATATTGAATTGCATCCACATGTTGCAATTTTGCTTAACTGTGAACTAGCTAAACTTTATCCAAGTGCTATTCCACCAAAACATCGAACTTCAACACCAGAGATCAAAGAATATACTTTTGAATATCGCCATTTATCTGAAAACATTAAAACTAAGTTACGCGAATTTGTTATGTATTCTAGTATGTATCCAGAAGCTAACGGCGCAGTAACAATTAAGTTTAAAAGTAAATTTTGGGTTGAAGCATATACAAAAGAAGTTTTAGATTTTATTGGTATTGAAGAAGTTGAAGAAAATAAAGAATATAAATGTTCATTTAATCCAACCGAAGCAATTCGTCATGTAATTGTAAACGGTATGGTAGATTATAAATCGAATCAGTTCTATCCAACTCCTGAATCAATTGTAAATGATATTGAAATGTATGTGGGATGTACTGATGGAAAACGTATTCTTGAACCATCGGCTGGACGTGGTAATATTGCAAACCGTTTTGAAAATATACATTGTATTGATAAAGAAGAGTTAAACACTGTAATTCTTAAGCAGAAACATAGTAATGTAATTTGTGGTGATTTTTTATTCTATGAAGTTAAGAAAGAAACTGATAAGTACGATATCATTGTAATGAATCCTCCGTATAATAAGAATCAATGGAAAACTCATGTAGATCATGCTTTGAAAATTTTGGCGGAAGACGGAGTAATTTACGCCGTGTTACCAAGTGGGAAAGAAAGTTATTTTGATAATTGCGAAGTATTAGAAACTTATCAGAATGAATTTGAACGAACTGGTATTACAACTTGTCTATATAGATTGGAGAAATGAAATGACTTGTAATATAAATCCCGGATTACTAGAAGATTTTAATTCAAATATAAAAAATAATGTTTGACTTTAAATCTATATACTATTAAAATAAGTACATAGACAAATAGATGGGTATATCGAAATGCAAAACGTAAACATTCCTAAATTAGAAGTAAGCATTGATAATATTGAAGTTGTTTTATTAAATGCGCGTGAAGTTGCACTTAAAGAAATGGCTAAGAAATTACCTCATTTAGAAGAAAGTGAAGCGATTAAACAAATTATTGCAAGTGCTGAACTTGACCCAAATGGACCAGTAGCAAATCGTTTTGCTGAATATATCTCATTAGCATTAACTACTTTTTTCTAGGAGATTAGAATGACTTGGCTAACTGATGAGGATCGTGAAAATCAAAAACGATTCACTCCAAAAGATGACAATATTCCAGAATATACTTATCTATTTCGAGATAATGACGATGGAAGCACTTTTCGTAAAAGAATGAAAAATGGAAAGGCAGAAAAATGGGCAAAGAAACATAATTGTACATTATTGTGGATGGTGTAGGAGAACAAAATGGCTGAAACAAATTATGAAATGATATCACGTTTTAAAAAACATATTCGAGATTCAAACGAAAATGTATTTTTTATTTTTCCTGATGATGAAAAAGAAGGAAATGATAAATGTTATTACATAGAAACTAATGTTTTTTCTGAATATAGTGACTTGATTTTGAATGGTATGGATGACGAAGAAGTTGCACGTATAGAATATGATCATAATTTATCCGATAATGATAAATACCTTGAATTGATTATCAACACATTTGTTAATTTTATTGGTCTTGATTTAATCGAGGAGGATTATAATACCGTAAAGTATATTCGCCATAACATTAAACAGTTGGAAAAACTTCTAGGTACTGCATAATGAAATATATGGAATTTGAACTATTAATAAATTCAATTGATCCATCTGAATTCAAGACTTATTATTTAGATCAAAATGAAACAATTGAATTATTACAAGTACCTTGGGACTCAGATGAGTATTATGATATACATGAAAATTCATTAGTTAGTTTCAATTTGAATGTTAATGGAAAATGTTATTCTTATTGGAGTTCAGTGGATTATTACAATTCGCTTTATCAAGATAAAAAGGAAATTCGTAAGATGTATAATGAAATTAAAGATATTTTGATCACTGAAAGAGATGAAATGAATAAAATAATTTCATGGTTTGATGAATAAAAAGTATTGCACTTTGTCTCAAATTCAGTTATAATTACTTTGTAATCTGATGAGAGACAAAGAAATGAATTTACATGCTATCAAAAACCACGTTTTAAAAAACAAAGAAGAAATTCTTAAAGCGTATGCTGTTTCTATGGAACGCCGTGCTGATGTTGCTGAAATGAAAGTGATTATTGAAAATGTAATCAAAGAAGTTTTAGCAGAAAATGAATTCAAAATCATGTTCGGATATGATGAAGTGATTGGTGTAAAAATCATCAAAGAAGTTGATCATGTTTATTTTATTGATAATGAATTAGTAGAAGAATATAACAAAGCATTCTTTGAAAAAATCAAAAACAATAAAAAGTATTATGATTTCTTCGGTCTTGAATTAGGCTCTTATCATGAAAAAATGGGATATTACGAAGCAAATTACGGATACCATTTTGATGCTGATAAAAAACTTGTTGATCTAGTTCGAGCTTATCATATCAATCCTTTAAAACGTTACGATAATGAACTTATTGAAAAAGAATTGATTATCATTGGAAATATTGTTAAATTTTTAAAGTAAAGAGGTATTAATGCAACTGTTTCAATTGAAGTTAAGCGGATTTAGTTGTCCGCTTATTTTGCAAGATAAAATCCTTAGAAAAAATAAAGTTAAATTTGAAATCTCAAATACTTCAAAATCTATGTACTTTCCTGAACAAACAATCATAAGTACAAATGAATCAGACATTTATAATATTGTTGCAAAAATAATTGGATCAAATTCTGATATAGTTTTGAGTGTTGATAATAATATTTTAACATTATCACCAAAATTTTTAACAAAGTTAATTATCGAGCATGATATTGTACTTGATGTTTTTTCAGATAACGACGAAGAAACAGCAAAAGAGTTTTCGGAGTATTTGAAATCTTTGTCTGTATATCATACTATAGATGAAAAGTTAATATTTACATTATCAGCTCAAAAATGTTTGCTAGAATTCAAATATATTAATGATATAATTTCTTATATTATGTTCGGTTCTAAAGCTGAATCTAGTTTAGAAATGTATGAATTTAACAAATATTCGATTACTCAAAGAAGTGGTTATCAAAAATATTTGAAATAGAAAAATCTTTATCAAGAATCCGCTTAAGTGCGGATTTTTTTCGTGGAGAAAAAATGACAAGAAAATCAGAACAACGTATAGGACGTAAACGTGAAAATCGTCGAGAATATACAAAAGAAGAAATGGAACGTTGGTATAAAGCTGTCGAAGAATGTGCAAAGGCTGGTACTGAACGCATGAGAAAATTGGAGAAGAAAATATGAAAGAAAGTTTTTTAAATGAATTACGCCGTTTAAATATCGAGCGTCAAAAAGAATGGGATCCGGAAAATAAAGCAACATTATCATTTAAAGGTTTAGAATTTGCTGGGGAAGCTGGAGAACTGGCATCAAAAATTAAAAAATTAGCACGTAAGACAGAATTTGATTTTGTTGGAAGTGACTATGATATGACCGACATTGAAGAAGAAGTTGGAGACGTTTTAATTACTCTTGATCTAGTTTGTCAAAAAATGGGTATTGATATTGAAAAAGTAACAAAGAATAAATTCAATGCAACAAGTGAAAAAGTAGGTATGAAAACTAAATTTGAGCCTGATGTAATTTATATTGAAATCAAAGATAATGAGGAAATTTCATTTGATAGACGATTGAAAGATCATATTGCTAAAGTAAACTTACTTAAGCCACATCTAGCTATTTCAAGTAACTCAGAAGAATCATTGATTTATGCAGAAGAACATTTAACTTATGCTCAACTACTTCCAATTTATCAAAAGCATTATGGATATGATAATGATCCTGATCGTTTTACTTTAATTGACAAAAAAGATATTACAGTCCCTAAAAAATATCGTACATTTCGACAAAACATAATTTTAGAACCTTACAATCATGGACTAGAAGATAATTTATATTGTGTCCAATGGGGTTCAAAGAAAGTACATGTTTATGCAGATCACGGCGAAAATGCCAAGAATTATGTTGCATATACTAAAATTCCAATGCGTTATGTAGATCAATTTAATGCTGATGCTCGTTATTTCGTCACTCAGTCATTTTTATTAAATTAATCTATTGCAAGTTTTATTAAACAATACTAATATACACACATCGAGACAAGAACAGAACATTATTCTGAATCTTGACTAAATAAAAAGATGATTGAAAATAATTTAAAAATTACTTGCAATCATCTTAAAAATTAGATATAATACTCAACATGACTTACATAGGAGAACAGAATGACAGTTCAAGTATATGGCCGACCAGGATGCGGTCAATGTGAACAAGCAAAATTAAAATTCCATCGTTCAGGAATTGCATATGAATATTTGATGTTAGACGATCATCAAGAAAAATTAGCAGAACAATTTGAAGTTCTTCCGCGCTCACTACCTTACATCGTACACAGTGACACACTTTATAATTTTACTCAAGTCGAGAGTTTAATTAAATCAATTAAAGGTTAATAATGATTAAGACTATTAATTTTGATATGGACGGCGTATTAGTTGACTTATCAAAAAATCTTGCTAAACTAGATGGATATGATGAACCTGTTTTATGGTATCTTCATAAATTTGAAGATGATGGTAAATATGTTTATCCAAAATCAATTGAACGACATATTGATGATGAATGTTTTGTAACTTGTCAACCAATGCCATACTATGAAGAAATGAAAAAATTAATTCGCCATTTGCATAGTAAAGGATACAAAATTAATATCTTATCATCATGTATGGATCAAGAATACAGCGATAAAATTGTTAAACAAAAAGTAGCGTGGTTACATAAATATTATGGAGCTGAAATGCACATGTTTAATCAAGTAAATATCGTTCGTGGATCGAAACTTAAAATCAATTATATTGATGAAAATGCAATATTGATTGATGACTATTTAAAAACACAAAATTCTTTTATTGAGAACGGTATGGGTGATCAATTCATATTTTATCGAAATTTTAATGAATGTGTTGAACAACTTATTGAAAAAAATATTATTTAGGAGTATATTATGTCTAAAGCTAAACAAGCTAAACAAGCTAAACAAGCAGAAAAAGAAGTATTTGTTGGATCACAACGTGGTAAAAACCGTGATGCTTTCGGTCTTCAAAAATTATCAATGAAAATGTTTGAAGCAAAAGTTGCACGTCAAAAAGCAATGTCTAAACCAGAAGAGGTATAAGAATATATGTCTACTTTTAGTCCAGCACAAAGTTCCGATATCATTGCAGTATTAAAATCAATTGTTGAAAACAAAGTAAAAATTCAACAATTGCAAGAAGACAACAAAGAAGCAGTAAAGGGTATTGTTGAAAAATTTGAAGGATTGCTTGAAAAATCAGAAATTAATGAATGGGTTACTTGGATGATGACTCCTGAAAAGCAACATGAAAAACAGGAACGCCTTGAAGAATCAATTATTAAATTTGATGAATTGATGAAATCACGAAATAAATTTACAACTATTGATTCTCGTCCATTGGACTTAGAAGATTTAGATTAAGGAATTTTATGTCGATATCATCTGAAAAAATATTACAACTTTTAGGTGATGGAAACGACAATAATTTAAACGAAGCAACTATCAGGGCTAATGCAAAAGCGAAAGCAAATATTAGTCTTGATGATTTAAAAAGTGATATATTGGCACGTGATGAAAACATGATGCCATATATCAAAGCAAGTCGAAAAAGAGTTATTGTAGTTACGCCATTTTTAATTGAAAAAGTTGAACAGAAACACAAATTAGAAAGATACGCGAAGGCTGCAACTCAGGACTCATTTAAAAACAACGAAGCACCAATATCATCCCAATCAATGTACTTAAATCTTTCAGGAACATCTGGAACAAATTTAGAACGTGATGCCTCTTTTGTTACCCAATTAAACTGGATGCTTAAAGCTGATATTGTTGCTTTTTATATTGACTATGGAATTACGCCTGCAATGGAATCAATGTTAAATTTCTGTTTGCGTAAAAACATTAATAATGAATTACGAATGATTGGAGAATATCTGTGAAATTACAAAAATACTTACTTAAAGCTTTTTTCAAAACCTCAACTGGGGTTGATTTTGAATTGTTGCCAATTTTCGAAGTTTCGAAAGAAGAAGTATTACGAAAACTGAACGAGAATATTTCATTATATGAAAACTTTACATTATATAATTTTGATTGGAACTCCACTGAGATTGCTGAATTAGGAATGCCTGATATTATGACAGTATCAGAATTTTGGAAAGAGGACGGATATGTTTGATTTATCAACAACACCAAAAGAAATTGACTTACAACAAAAGCATTTCACTGGTGTATATGTTGACAATAATGGAATGTTAGATACATTCCATTTTGTTTTAGAAGGTAGTTATTATCACGATGCTGGTACTAAGTACGAATTAGATTTAGTAATGAATTCTTATAAAAATCGTTTCATTACATTTAGATCACACTCAAATTATAATAAAATTACTGACAATTGTATTGATACTAATTCATTTCAGATTGAAACACAAAATCCAATTATTTTACATCGTACGGCGTTCGAAAATAAATGGGGATCGTTTAGAGAATGTCTTGAATTATCATTAAGAAATGAAGCTTTTACAAATATATTTGCAGCTCAACGAAATGTTCCTGATATGGATACTCGTTTAGTTCCATTTGTTTGTCCACAAGAATCTTTACCAATGCAATTAATCATTCTTACTGATGATGGATTAAAACATATAAATGGTATTTTGCGATATGAATTTAGGGATGATAGATCAGATTCATGTCCATCATGCGTTCAAGGATTTATGTCTTTCGAAGAATCAGTAAATAAAATCAGAAAACATATCATTGCAGGGACAACACAAGCGTCATTTAGTGGAGACTTTATCCACACGTTTGATTATTCTACGGATATGGCAATTACTCGTTCTTTATATGATGCGTTTAGGCCAGTAATTGAATTAGCAAGAATTAAAACAATAACATTTGAAGAAATAAAATAATAATGAGGAAAAACAATGAATTTTAATGTACCACAATTAGCAATTGATTTAGAAACACTTGCTTGGTCAGAAACCGCCGTGATTACAGCTTGGTCAGCAACAATTTTTAATTTTGATAAAGATAAAGATTTAACTTACAATGAAATTCTTGATAAGACTTTTTACGCTAAGTTGGATGCAAAAGATCAAATTAAACGTTTTGGGCGAACTACTGACAAAGACACTATGGCTTGGTGGAAAAAACAACCATTAGAAGTTCAAGAAATGTCAATTAAATCTAAACCAGATGATGTCAAAGTAGACGATATGCTTGTACAATTTAAAGATTTTTTACTTGATAATAAATTTGATTTTTATAACTCTTATGTTTGGACTCGCGGAATCGCGTATGATATTCCTAAGATTGAATCATTGATCAAAATGGTTGCTGATGCAGAAACACCAAATTCTTATAATGAGAAATTTAGTGGATATGTTAAAAATAAAGACAAATATCTTGTAAACACTTTCCGAGCGCGTGATATTCGTACTTTTAATGATTTAATTGCTTTTGAAACAGTACATGACGGTAAATGGGAATTCCCTGAAGGTCGGCCTACTGAATTTGTAGAACATCATGCACAACATGATATTGCGCTAGATGTTATGAAAATGATTCATTTGTATAATAATTAATCGTTTAGGTGTTGACTCGATTATGATAAATTAGTATTATAATCGAGTAGATTGAAGAAATTAAATAAAGGAAACGTTGAAAATGTATATCGACAAAGAAGGTAAAGATTGGGTAGTGATCAATGAATCAGGTCATGTTATTGCAACTCGTAAAACTGAGAAAGAAGCTCAAAAGTTTATGAAAGCTCAAAAAGCATCACGCAATACAAAAAACAATCGCCGTCAAGAACGTGTAACATATTCAAGTCGCTCAGACGATTAAGAAATATAGACATTAAAAAAGCACCTATTAAGGTGCTTTTTTAATGTCTGTAATTATGCTGTAGTAACTTCAAATATTTTATTAATAGAAATTCCACTTGCATCATTTGCAGTAATTGAAATATTTACTTCTCCAACATCACTAAATGAAACAGTATTTCCATTAATTGTAGCTGGTCCACTTACAACTGCTACAGTATAAGTTTTATTAGTAGCATCTGCTGGGGCAACAACAACGGTACTTGTATCTAAAGTATCAGTTTGCAAAATTGTTTCTGGAATATCAAATGTTAATCCACTAACTAGAACAACTGGATTATTAATTGTAATGTTTTTAGTAGTTGAAACAGCACTTGCATCATTTGCAGTTGCTTTAATCCAGCCAGCTCCGGCAGTGTTTGCTGTCGCAGTAAATGAATCACTTCCATTATCTACAAAACTAATATTCTCTGATGTTGTCACAGTATAAGTTTTGTTAGTAGCATTTACTGGTAATACTGAAACTGTAAATGTAGTATTCCCTCCAGTTAATAACGTGTCAGGAATTGTAGATAATGTAACGCTTGAAACTAATACTGGATTAACAGTAATGTTTTTAGTCAATACATAACCACCCGCGTCACTTGCAGTAATTTTAATATTACCTTCTCCAACTGCATTAGATACGGCGCCGTATTTACCATTACCTTTATCTGTAATCGTGAATCCTGTTGCTGTTACAGTATAATTTTTATTAGTTGCATTTGCAGGAGTCGGTGTTACATCAAATTCAATTTCATTTCCGATTATTGTAGTTGTTGGAATTGTAGTTGTTGTGAATCCTGAAACTAATACTGGATTAACAGTAATGTTTTTAGTTAATTCTATTCCACTTGCATCATTCGCAACAATTTTAACCCATCCATCCCCAAGTGAAGTTGAAGTTATAGTATAATTATTATTTGTATCATCTACAAAACTAATATTCTCTGATGTTGTCACAGTATAAGTTTTGTTAGTAGCATTTACTGGTAATACTGAAACTGTAAATGTTTCTGATTCACCTAACAATAAAGTATCTGAAATAGTCGTTGTTGATATTTCTGATACTAAAACAATATTCGTTAAAATTTCTAATGTGAAATTCTTGGAGAAATTACTTCTTGCTGATTCTGCTGTTATTGTTGCAGTCCCGATACTCGCACCAGTTACAAACCATTTTCCATTTTCTTTTTTAATAATAGCTTCCGGTGTTGATGTTATAACTAAATCATCAATAGTTCCGTTTGAAGGAGTAATGTTTAATTCTAATTCCATTTTTTGTCCTTTTGTTATAGACTGAGGTAAATTAGTAATATTAATATCAGTGATTGGTACAATTGTAGAATCATCTTTAACATTAATATCAAATTTATATTCAGCAAGGCCTTGGTTCATTTTAATAGTTGCACTCGTTACACCATTAATATTTTTTGTAATAATTGCGTTTTTACCACTGTTCCAAACAGCAATATTTTGATCATCAACTAATACATTGTAACTTTTGAATCTTGCAGTATCTGGCAACAATTCAGGCAATATATAAATAGTTTCATTAAATTGATAATAATCTTTTTCTTGGAAAGAAATGTTTTCTACTACCAATCCTGGTGTTTCTACAAAATATATAGGAACTTTATATGATCTAACATTTGTATTAATTTTAAGATCATACGATCCAACATTTGAACTAATAACTTCATATTTATTATTTTCATCTATTTCAGAAACAAGTTTTGTAATTGTAATATCATTTGTATTCCAAACAGTAACATCAATAACTTTTTCAGTAGTATCATTTGGAAGTAATTTAATTGTTAGCGGTGAAATAGTATCTTTAACAAATGTATTACCTTCTTCAATTGTTGCAACATCTGCATTTTTTAAAACATTAATAGTTTTTTCAAAAGTCGCGGATCCAGTTGCCATTTCTACAGTTATCGTAACTGAACCTGGTTTATTTAAAAATACTAATGAGTTATTTTCTTCATCAAATACACAAATTGTGGTATCTGACGTATTAATAGTATAGTTTAATTCTGTTGCTACTCTAGGTAAAAATTTAAAATCAATTGGAATTACATCCAAACAATTCACATTTTCAGGTATAACAATGAAACAATCAGTCACATCAATTGGATCATATTCTAAGCTTTTTTGTGTCTTTAAAACTTCAAATCCTAAATCTTTAAACCATCCTAATGTACTTGTTTTTGCTTTTAAATCCTTTAACCATCTTTGTGGGTAATTTATTTCAGCCATTCTTTATCTCCTATTTGAAATACATTATTTAATAGTATTTAGCTAAAATAAGCTCGTTGTAGACAATCTTTGAATAGTAAATATATTGGTTCATCGAACTCAATTTCACAACCAAAATTACTATCATAAATATTAGCAAATATCAAAGCAGATTTAATATATGCGAATTCCAAATCCGTAAATGTGTTATAGAATGCAAAATTAGTCCGTTTGACACCTAGGATATTATTTACTATAATAACGCTGTTCAACAAGGAACGGTCTTTAATATCATTAGTTTTTAGATATTTTCTTATAATTGTTCTAGCTTGAAATAATGATTTAACTGCCTCATCAATATTTATGATGTAATCATTTTCCAAGACATATAAAGACTCGATTAAGTCTTTTCTTGAAAGCAGTTCACGCATGAAAAAGTTCCTCTTGAAATTTTATTAAAATTAGTTTATAATATTTAACAAATTAAAAAACATACAATAAAAATATTGGAGAAGTTATATGGATTATGTAGATATGATGTTTATGCGCCGTGCATCTGTTTATCTTGAAAAATTTAAAGATACGGGTAATGGCGTCTTCCAATTGAGGTGCCCAATTTGTGGAGACAGTAGAAAAGATAAGACAAAAGCACGTGGTTACTTAGTTGACAAAGGCGAAAATGTTATTTATCATTGTCATAACTGTGGATCACCAGAAGTTCGGTCACTTGCTAAGTTAATTAATTTTTTATCGCCGTCTTTATATCAAGAATATCGAAGAGAAAAATTCGGTAGTAAATTTAAAACAAATAATAACGCGATTAATCCTGATGACTATGAAGATCCTTCGAAAGATTTATTCATTGATAAAGAGTTTTTGAAAGAAAATAATTTAGAAATGAAAAAACGTGCATCTGAACGATTATTAAAAGATTGTGTACCATTAGCTTTATTAGATAAAGATCATGTTGCATGGGAATATTTATTATCTCGAAAACTAAACGAAAATGATATTGAGAAATTGTATTATCTCGATAACATTAATAAACTCACTTCCAAAATTGATAAATACAAAGAGAAGAAATTTAAAAATCACGATTGTATATTGATTCCGTTTGTTGATTTTGATGGCATTATTAACTGTATTCAATTAAGAATGTTAGACAAAAATTCTAAACTGAGATATTTAACTTTATATTTAAATGAAGATAAATCCAAAGCAATATACGGTCTAAATTACATTGACAAAGAAAAAACTGTTTACGCTTGCGAAGGTCCTTTCAATAGTATGTTTTTAGAAAATGCAATTGCGTTTGCTGGTTCATCACAATCTAATAAAATCAATTTCATTAAAGATCAAATTGAAGATTATGTTATTGTATATGATCCTGACTATAAAATAAACGTGCAATTAAGGAAAACTATTGAAAAAACTATTAATCAGGGTCATAAAGTTGTGTTATATGATGACAAATATTTCAGAACTGATGATGACATTAATGACGTAGTTTTAAGACTTGGGTGGTCTAAGAAAGAATTAATGGATTATATTAAATCAAGAACATTCAGTGGATTGAATGCAAAATTAGAGCTTGCAAAATATGACAAGCCTCCAGAACCAAAACCAGTAAGCTTCGAACAGAAATCATCGCTCAAGGAAAAATTAGAGCGTTCTATCAGGAGATAAAACTTTTATGGCAAAAATTCCAACACAAAAAGAAGAAAAACAACCTACTGCTAAAATTCCTACTCATAAGTATAATAAAGTAAGCCCAATCGGAAAAAATCAAATTGATTATAAACGTTCATTAGAATCAAATACTTTAACTATTGTTAGAGGCCCGGCTGGAACAGGTAAAACTTTTCTTGCTAGTGTAGAAGCAGCGGAGCTTTTACGCGATGGAATAATTAAAAATATTGTATTAGTTCGCCCTTATGTTGATCTAAACAATAGAGGTATTGGATATCTTAAAGGAACTGAACATGAAAAATTGGAGCCGTATGTTCGTCCAATGCTTGATGCTATTAAATATGTTGTCGGACCTCTTCAATTACAAAAGTATCTTGAAGAAGGTGCAATTGAAGTAAAAGCTCTTGCAAGTATTCGCGGAATGAGTTATAAAGAAACATTCTTAATCTGTGATGAAATGCAAGGTACTGTCCCTAACGAAATTCAAGCTTTAACAACTCGTATTGGTAAAGATAGTAAAATGGTAATCGTTGGTGATACTCGTCAAACTGATGTACGTCAAGGAAAAGAAAATGGACTTGACTATTTAATTAGAATTGTTAATAATTATCCTATTCGTGATACTGGTGTTATTGAAATGGATATTAATGATATTCAGCGTTCAGGTATTACAAAAGATTTTGTATTAGCATACGAAAAAGAAGGTTGGCAATAAAATGATTTCGTGGCAAAGGATTCTTAGAGAAGAAACTTTTTCGCCAGATTTTGAATTGATTTCTGACAATGATAAATTTATAATTGATGGTGTTAGATCAAGCTATAAAGCAAATTTGACAGCAAGTTATGAACAAGTTAAAGAAATATTAGACGGCGCATTCGAGGCAGGTTTTAAATTAGCCAAGCGCCGTTTTACATCTAAAACAGTATATGTATTAGTTAAGTCTTATAAAAATTCACATATTATTTTTCAATTGTCTATTCAACCTGAAGTATTATTGGCATGTGAAGTAGCTTATGGTATTAGTGGAGAAGAGTTATATCCAACTGCTAAAAAGTCAAGATATTTCACAACAATTTATAATACTTTTGATAAGACATTACCGCTAGAATTCATGGATGTTGAAATAGATAAGGAAATGTTATCTAATGATGTTCACATTCAAATTAGAGACGAATATCAATGGTCAGACTATTTTGATTATATGTATTCCTTTATGATAGTGATGTTGGAAAAATTAAATGATGATGCTGAGGTATTTTTAGAAGAATCATTACAAGAATCTAAAGAAGAAGTAAAAAATCCTAAGATAGAAGACTTCATAAAAGAAGTACAAAATTTTGACTCAAGAATAAGAGTTGAACTAAAAGAAAATTTAATAAAAAAAGAATATTATATTTATATTGAATGGAAAGATGGATATTTTGATTCTGATGAAGAAATAAAAAATAGACTAAATACAATTATAACAAACTTTTATGATTCTATGAATGATGAAGCTAGTGTGGATTTGACTCGTACTAGAACTAATCGTTATTTAAGTAGAACATTTTTTATTAAATACTAATAACAGTTAAATTTTATAGGAGAAATATAATGGCTGATTTAAAACTTTGGGAGCAATATGTAGCGGAAGCACGTGCTGAGGCTGATGAGGAAGAACTTGAAGAAGGTAAAGACAACGTTAATACATCTGACAAGCAAAAAAATCCACAGCCAGACGGCGACCCAAATAAAGATGACATCACCAATCCAGGTGAGTAATTAAAACTAAAGGAATAGAGCTTGTGAATTTTTGCAATTCTATTCCTTTTTTATTTGACATAATAATAATGGAGACTTATAAATGATTTTACTTATTTACGATTTATCAAACCTTTTCTTTAGCTCAATTCATGAATATTGTTCACGCGAAGGCGAAACTGATATTGATGAAAATATTTTAAGAGGAATGATTTTAACTCGTATTAATTCACTAAACAGAACATTGAGCAAAGGGCGACCTTATAAAGTTGTAATTGCAATTGATTCACGTACTTATTGGAGACGAAATATTTTTCCTCTTTATAAAGCAAAACGTAAAGAAGCACGTGAAGAAAGTAAAGTCGATTGGGATTCTATTTTTGAGAAATGGACTCGAATTGTAGAGGAATATAAAACAAATATTCCATTCTATTTTATTGAAGAAGACGGCGCCGAGGGTGATGATATTCATGCAGCGTTATGTTTCAAACTTCATGATGAATTTGATGAGATTATTAATTGTTCTTCTGACGAAGATATTGCACAGTTAATGAAAGCATTTAAGAATGTAAAACAATTCTCATTAAAGCGTAAAAAAATGATTACTTTAGATTCTGTTAAGTATGATCTATTCGAGCATATTGTCAAAGGTGACGCTGGAGACGGTATTCCAAATATTTTATCACCTGAATCAACTCTTGTTGATGGGATTCGACAAAAATCAGTTAGAGCAACTAAAGTGGATGAATGGAGAGAAAAAGGCGGTATTCGCAAACCAGAATTATTCTGTGAAGGTGATATGTTAGATCGTTTCACACTTAACAAAAAACTTGTTGACTTTGATGAAATTCCAGAAGATTTAATCAATAGAATTTATCAGCAATATGAAGAATATAATTTACCTAAGCGCCGTTGCTTTGATTACTTTATCAAACATCGTCTAACTAAATTAATGGAAGAGTTTAAAACATGAAAAAAACTTTTAAATTTTATAAATGTGAAGAATGCAAAACTGATTTCATGAGTGATTCGAGTGATCCCTCCAAAGTTTGCGATAAGTGTAAAGGTATTGCACCTGCAAAAATTAGTGGAGTTCCTAGCATTGGTAGTAAAGATCGTTTAGGCGATGATCCATTCCCGAAAGCATCTAATGATTGGAAAGACTTACTTAGAAAGATCAAGAAAGAAAATCCAGGATCAACAATAGATATTAAATAAAATAAAACCGATTATTCAGAAATGTTTAATCGGTTTTTTATTGGCTTTAAATATTATCTTCTTAAATACATATATAAAGGAGGATATTATATGACTACTAAATTTTATAAGAATAAAATATATAATGTTCTAACAGATAAAGGATTCAAACATTTTGATGGATTGCAAGTTTCTACAGTTAAAGAAATATGTCTAGTAAAAACTAACAGTGGACATTTTTATGCAACTCCAGATCATGAATTTTATTATACAAGAACAGATAAAAAACCTATTTCACAATATAAACACGGCGATGAATTATTTTCTATTTATGGTCGAGTATTAATTGACACAATAACATATTTAGATTATGAAATTAACGTTTATGATTTAATAGAAGTTGAAGACGGTAACGCATTTTTAATAACCGATGACGGTATTAAAGTTTCCAATTGTTGTTATATTGATGAAATGGCGTTTATTGATAATGACGTTGAATTTTATACTTCAACTTATCCGGTATTGACATCTGGTAAAAAGACAAAATTAATTATCACATCAACTCCAAATGGAATGAACTTATTTTATAAGATTTATAATGATAGTGTTAATGGAAAGAACAACTTTAAAAACTATAAAGTAAGTTGGCGCGAACATCCAGATCGTGATGACGCTTGGGCAGAAGAACAATTAAGAAACATGAGTGAACAGCAATTTGCAGTAGAGTTTGAATGTGAATTTTCAGGGTCAGACGGTACTCTAATTAATGGACGAAAGTTGTCTGTTCTTACTTATGAAGACCCAATTAAAACTTATGATGATGAAAAAATTAAAGTTTATGCTGAACCTGAGGAAGGAAGAAATTATGTGGTTATTGCAGATACTTCGGAGGGTGTTGGAGAAGACTTTTCATTCATTAATGTTATTGATGTTACTGAAATGCCTTACAAACAAGTATTCACATTTGCGGATAATATGATCGTACCAAATATGTTTGCAAGCGTAGTTGGACAATGTGGTAAAAAATACAATGAAGCTTTAGTTGTAGTTGAAAGTAATAACAGCTCGGGTGGTATTGTATTAGAAGTTTTATGGAATGATATTGAATATGATAATTTATTAATGTCGTCTGTAAAAGATTCTCAGACAGTTGCAAGTTATGGAGGAAAGCGATCAACTCCAGGTGTTCGAACAACTGCAAAAACAAAATCTATTGGATGTTCATATCTGAAAGATTTAATAGAAACAGATCAATTAATAATTAAGGATTGGAAGACATTCCAAGAACTTACAACTTTCATTAGAAAAGGTAAATCTTACGAGGCGAAGAAAGGCAATCATGATGACGCCGTGATGACATTAGTTATTTTTGCTTGGTTGACATCTCAACCGTATTTCGAAGATGTTACTGGAATTAAGTCAGGTTCAAATTTAAGAGATGCGTTAAATTCTGGAGGATCAGATTTTAGTGAAGTATTCGGTGGAGTTGTCGATGGACTTAATGATGATGATTTTGATTCTGAATTTGATGTTGGATTCGATGATTATCGCTTAATACAATAATTATGATTTTACTAAATACTTATAAGAAAAAATAAAAATTTTTTATACAAGGAGAATAAATATGGCAAGAAGTCCAGGCGTAGAAGCTTTTGAATTCGATGCAACCGTAAACGTTGTAGCGACAGGAGACAGTGGCGCAGCAATGGCAGGGAGCTATACTTGGGGTCCGTGTGAACAAGCAATTCAACTTTCAAGTATTGATGACCTTTTGGCAATCTTTGGTAAGCCAAATAACGACAACTATCAAGATTGGTTCAGTGCATCAAACTTTTTGAATTACTCAGCAAGTCTTTACAACGTTCGTGTTGTCGATGATGCTACTGCATTAAATGCTGGTGTTGCACCAACAAGTAACCCACAATCAGGAGATCCTTTAGTAGAAGCAAAAGGTATCTTATTTAAAAATTCACAACAATTCGAAATGGCAAAATTAACATCTGCTCATTTATTCGCTGCACGTTTTGCAGGAACATTAGGGAACTCTATTGAGATTTCTATTGCTGATGCTGCTACTTTCGAATCTTGGGAATATAAAAACTTATTTGATACAGCCCCAAATTCTTCACCAGGAAGTGAAGTAAATGTTGCTGATGCAAATGACGAAATTCACGTTGTAATTACAGACAAAGGTGGTTTATTTACTAGACAACCGGGCGCTGTTTTAGAAACTTATGCTTATTTATCAAAAGCAAAAGATGGACGTGATATGAGTGGAGCAGGATGTTACTACATTTCTGTACTTAACCGTCAATCAAAATATGTTTATGCAGTAAACCCTTTCGGTGATGCGTTAATGGCTGATGTTACAGACAAAGCTAGTTGGGGTGGAGAATTGTTCTTAGGAAAACCTTTTGCTACATTGAAAGAAGCTTTTAAAGCTCAATTAGGTTTAGGTAATGACGGAACAAAAGCAAGTAAAGCAAATTATGTTGCAGGTTACGAACTTCTTGAAAGTATCGAAGACGAAAACATGAATATGATTATTACTGGCGCATGTGGTGGGGATATTAACCACACAGAAGTTTCAAATACTGCCTTAAATATTGCATTGAAATCTAAGCGTTTGGTTGCTTTCGTTAGTCCTAAAATGTCTGACGTTGTAAACGTAACTAAAACTGATGCAATTACAAATATTGAAGCTACACACGAAACATTAACTAGCTTACATAGCTATGGTCATATGTCAACTGCTTATAAATTCCAATACGACAAGTATAATGATGTTTATCGTTGGGTCCCAGGTAATGCTGATGACGCTGGTTTATATGCTAGAACTCATAACACTGTAGGAAAATTCGCATCTGCTGCAGGTTACAACCGCGGTAAATATGCAAATACTGTTACTTTAGCTTTCAGTCCAGACAAAACTGCACGTGATCGTTTATACAAATACGGTATTAACAGTGTTGTTCAAGAAAAAGGCGAAGGAATCGTATTGTTAGGTGATCGTACTTTACAACCGAAATATTCAGCATTCAGCTACATGGGTACACGTTTCTTGTTCATAGACTTGAAAACTATTATTAGTCGTAGTGCTAAATATAACTTGTTCGAGTTTAACGATGCTTTCACAAGAGCGCAGTTCCGCGATAGTGTTGAACCTTTGTTACGCGATATTCGTGGTAAGCGTGGAATTGTTGATTTCTTTGTTCGCTGTGATGAAAAGAATAACCCAACCTCAGTTGTTGAAGCTGGTGAGTTCGTTGGAGATATTTTCATTAAGCCACAATACTCAATCCAATTCATTCGTTTAAACTTCACTGCTGTTGGTCAAGGTGTGAACTTCGAAGAAATGATCACAAACTCAGTTGCAGTAATCTAATAATAAAATAGGAGTAAAAAGAATGGCGGCAAGCATTTATGACTTTACATCTAACTTTAGCGGTGGCGGTGCAAGACCGAACCGCTATGAAGTTATTTTGACTTTCCCAAATGGAATCGGGTCAGTACGTGAAGCTCAAAAGATTTCATTTACATGTCGTTCAGCATCTATTCCAGCATCAACATTAGGACAGGCGCCTGCTTATTACAAAGGGCGCCAAATTAAACTTCCTGGTGACAAAGAATGGGATGATTGGACAATTAACGTTTATGTAGATAGCGACTTTGTTGCTCGTAAAGTTTTCGAAAGATGGCATGAAAATTTACTTTCATTCCGTGAGAACGTTACAGCTCCAGGTTGGCAATCTCCAATTCGCGGTTTGGCTACTGCACAAGTAAACCAATTAGACCGTGAAGATCAAGTTATTGCATCGTATACAGTTGAAGGAATTTGGCCTACTTCTATCGGTGAAATCGCTTTAGCTTATGACTCTAATGATACTATCATGGAGCAAACAGTTACTTTCGCGATCAACGGATGGAAAAACAACTTGATGGAATAATAATCTATCTAAAATTGGAGTCTTCGGACTCCTTTTTTTATGTCTTGTTATATTGTAATAGTAAATAACTCAAATTTCAACTATTTATTATTACAATACAATAATAATTTTTACTAAATATTAGTAAGATATTAAACAATTTGGAGAAAACAATGAAAGTTGACATTTTCGGTTTTCAATTCGGTAATGATGAGAAAGAAAAAGAAACATTAAAAACAATAGAATTAAAAAGTATTTCTGACCCTGATGCCATAAACACGTCGAAATTTTACGGCGAACATGGAATTTTAGAATATAATAATTCTTTCTTTGTTCCTACAGAAGATATTGAGCGTATTAAACAATATAGACGTTTAGCACAGACTCCAGAAATTTCACAAATGCTCACTGAGATTTTTAATGAAATTTTTATTTTAGATGTAGAAAATAAAAGAGCATTCGATATTAACTTTTATGATGACAGTACAATTTCACAAAAAGTTAAAACAATGATAAATGAAGAAGTTGAAAATTTATATAATATCATGAATTTCAAACGTTACGGCGTTGAGTGGTTTTCTGACTGGTATATTGATTCTAAATTTAATGTTCAAGTCGTGATTAACGAAGAAAATCATAAAGAAGGTATTAGAAAAGTCGTTCCTATTGATCCACTAAAATTAAGAAAAGTTCGAGTTATTCCTGATCCTGAATCTGATGGATCATTTGATATTAACGAAGTACAAGAATATTTTTTATATAGTAACACATTTGATGAAACTCTAAAGTATGGTGAAATGAATACTGTCTTAGCATCATCTACAAATTATGTAAATAATATGAAAATTTCTAAAGATTCTATTGTACAAGTTATGAGCGGAATCCGAGATGCTGATACAGGGAAAACTATTGGTTATCTACATAAAACAATCGTTCCATATAATAATTTAAAAATGATGGAAGAAGCGATGATTATTTATCGTGTTGTTCGTGCGCCAATGCGCCGTGCATTCTACTTTGATGTTTCGAGAATGAGACCTCAACAAGCAGAAGAGTATATGAAAAACCAAATGAAGCGTTTTAAAACACGTTTTGTATATAATCCAAAAACAGGTACTTCAAACTCACAAACACATATTCAAAGTATGATTGAGGACTATTATTTACCACGTCACTCAGAAGGTAAAACAACTGAGATTCAAACAATTGATGGTCAATCTTCACAAGAAATCTTGGAAGAAGTCGAATACTTAAAAGATAAATTATTCAAAGCAGGCAACGTTCCTTTATCACGTTTACAAGATCAACAAAACACATTTGTTTTTGGTAAAACTGACCAAATTGATTTCGCTGAATATAGATTCAGAAAATTCTTAAATAGAGTTAGAAGCCATTTTATGATTTTATTTGATGAACTTTTAAAACGTCAATTGATTCTTAAAAATATTATCAAAGAAGAAGAGTGGGAAGAAATTCATGGTCAATATTATTGGCAATATACAGAAGATAATGCTTTCGTAGAATGGAAAGAAGCTGAAAAACAAAGTTCACGTTTAGATCAACTAGAACGTATTGTTGGATTCTCAGGTCGTTTTTATTCTGACTATTGGATTAAGAAAAACGTATTAAAACAGACTGACGATGAAATTGAAGAAATAGAACAACAAAACAAACAGCAACCAGATTTCGATGCAGGAGAAAATTACTAATGAAATTAGATCGAGACACAATTTTGGAAGCGTTGCTAACTGAGATGCACAATCATGTCGCATCTCCAGATACTCGCTCAGATATTAGTATCCAACAAACAAGCTATGATTCAAGTGAAATGCAAGATGTTATTGCACATATTCGTAACTGTAATGGTGACGTAAAATGGATTGAAGATGGCGCAATGATGGCGTACACAAATAATAAAGTTTCGTTATTCCAAATACTAGATTACCTAGATGAGAATGATGATGTTTTAGATTACGAAGTTCAGTTAATGCAAACTGATTTAAATGGCGTAAACGTAGATGTTACGGATGAAATTGATATTGATGACGTTCGCGATATGAACAACTTCTTTTTCAAAATCCTTATTTTTATGGACCCTGAATTAGTTATGTTCGATCCAGTTTATGTGGATATCGACGAAGTTATTGACAGAAATCCGTACTTTGATGCAGGTGAAGACGATACAGAAGACGAATATTACGATGATGAATTTGAATATGTTTATGAACATTTATCACATGTTCCTGAATATGTTTCTTGGAAGGGATCAATGAATGAAACTTACATTCTTTTTGAAAAGAAAGATGGTAATGCAGAATTACATTTAGTTCCACCAAAAACTACTTCGTCAGATGAATATTTTGATATTAATAAATTTAATGTTGATGCAGCGGGTGAAGAACATGGAACTAAAAAAATGTTCCAAGATATGGGATTCACTATGACAAATCAATCTAAGAATAAAGATATTGATTATGAAATGCGTGGTAAGCCAGAAGATGTTATTGTTTACGATATCGAAAAAACTAACAAAGATGGCGATAAAATCGTTGTTCACGAAATGCTAAATACTATTACAGAAGCTTCATTGCACAGTGACTATTCAACTTTAACAGAAGTTAAAAAGAAAGTCAAGATGAATTTCAAAGGAAAGAAAAGAATCAAGATGCAATGCCACAAAGGATTTAAGTATGTTCCAGAGCGCCGTGTATGTGTAAAAATTACAGGTTCTGAAATGATGGATATGAAACGAAGTCATATTAAAGCAAAACGTACTAAAAAAGCTGCTGGTACTGGATATCAAAAGAGAATCAATAAAAAGACAAAAAGAGCTATTCGTTTCCGTAGACAAGCGAATATTCCTAATAATAAATTTGTGTAATTACAATAAATTTCAATTTTATTAAATACTATAAAGAAATAATAAATGGGAGTTTAAAATGTCTTTATTGATTGAACATACTGATGTTCTACTCACTGAGAATAAGATCACGGAAGATCAAGACCATAAGAAAAAATATGTTATTGAAGGTATTTTTTTGCAGTCTGATGTAGAAAATGGAAATAGACGTATTTATCCCGAACGTGTTATGGATACTGCTGTAAATGCTTACATTCAGCGGTATCTAAATGCAAATCGTGGAGTCGGTGAACTTGAGCATCCAGAAGAAGGAAGAAATCAACAAATTAATTATAGATTCGTTTCTCATAAAATTGTTGAAATGAAAAAACAAGGAAAAGACTGGTGGGGCAAAGCTGAAATTATTACAGGCACTCCAATGGGAGCAATTGTTGCAGGTTTAATGGAATCTGGCGTTGTTCTTGGTACTTCGAGTCGAGCTTGGGGATCAGTTAAACGTCAAAATGGAGTTGATATCGTACAAAACGATTTCAGATTAATTACTCCTACAGATATTGTTTATGAACCGTCTGCTCCTGATGCTATTGTTACAAGCATTATGGAAAATAAAGAATGGATTTTAGAAAACGGTGTTCTAGTTGAACGTGAAATTGACCAAATTCAAAAATTAGTAAATACAAGTATAAGAACAAAATCTTATGATGAGAAAGAACTTTTCAATAGCATCATGGGATTAGTCGCGAAAAAATAATAAGGAGATAAAAGTGAATATTACCGAACTTTTAAAAGAATCTTTTCAACCTGAACAAGCGTCTTTAATTGAAAGCGCAATTGCTCAAGCAATTGAAGCACAAGTTGAAATTAAACTTGCAGAAGCGAAAGCCGACTCTGCTACAGCACAAGCACAAGTAGCACAAAAGAGCGCGGAAGACATCGAAAACATTTCAGCTACATATGATAGCGAAATGAAAAAAGCTGCAAAAGAAATTGTAAAATTAGAAAAATTCTACAATAAACAAATTAATATTGCTGTTGACAAAATCGTAACTGCCTATGATGACGCTGAGCGTACTTCTACACATTACGAAGGTCAACTTAAAGAAGCAGCAGAACGTTTTGTTGCTGAAACTGCACAGGGATCATTATCAGAAGCGCAAGCACAAATTGCGGAATATGTTACTGAAAATGCTAAACTTGTTGAACAAGCTCAAGCTTATGGTGAGTATGCGTACCAAGAAGGTTTGGCAGAAGCTCAATCATTAGTTGAAGATGCTACAGCTCTATTCATCAAAGAAAATCAAGCTAAGTTTGATCGTTTAGATGAAATGGCTCGTTTAGAAAAAATTGTTGGAAGTATTAAAGAAGCTTATGAGTTAAACGCTCTAGGTCTTTCAGAAGATGAAGCATTCAAAGGTTTACAAGAATCTGTTGAATCTAAAGACGCTGAAATTTCATCTTTACAAGAATCTGTTGAATCTCTTAAAGCTCAATTATTCGAAAATCAAAAATCTGCTGAATTTGATCGTTTAACTAAAAATCTTTCTGAATCACAAAAAGAGAAGTTAAAAGATGTTTCAGAAGCTATTATTGCGGAAAATGTTGAAACGTTTGCACGTACTTTAAGTTTCTTGGTTGAAGCTCAAACTCCGACCCAAAAAGAAAAAACTATCACTGAAAATGTTGATGAAGCAAAAGAACTAAATACTAATGTAAACACAATCACAGAATCTAAACAAACTGCTGTTGAAGATGACTTTGTTAAGTCTCTTACATCTCGCATGATTTAATGATTCATTGAATGACTTTTTAAATTTACTAAATACATATATATAGAGAATAAATTAGAAAGTCATTCAAAATGACCTTTTTAAAAAATTCGTATTTTACTAAATACATATAAGAAATAAAAAATATATTAAGGAGAATAACATATGTTACTTACTGAAAAATGGAAAGATGCACTTGACAAAGATGGTATTGCACCTATTACTGAAACAAGTCGTCGTTCAACAACTGCACAGCTTATCGAAAACCAATCTGTTGCATTACTTAACGAAAACGTAAACGGTGTCGCTGGTGTAGACAACTGGAATCCTATCTTGATTTCAATGGTTCGTCGTATTGCTCCACGCTTAATTGCTTATGATGTATGTGGTGTTCAGCCAATGACAGGTCCAACAGGATTAATCTTTGCTCTTAAAGCTCGTTATGCAAATGATCCAGCTAAACGTCCTAACGATCAAAGCTTACCAGAAGCAATGGGCATCAATGAAGTAGACGCTGGTTACTCAGGTGACAAAGTTGCTAACAGCGGTGATACTTTCGGACCGACTCCAATCGTTCGTGGTGGTGGTATCGAGACTTCTGTTGGTGAGACTCAAGCTTGGGCTGCAATGGGTGTAACAGTTGAGAAAACAGAAGTAGTTGCGAAAACTCGTCAATTACGTGCTGACTACTCACAAGAACTTGCAGAAGATATGAGACGTATTCACAATCTTTCAGCGGAAGGTGAATTGATCAATATCTTGACTAACGAAATTACTGCTGAATTGAACCGCGAAGTTTTAGGTCGTATCTATGCCTCAGCTAAGATCGGCGCTCAATGGACTGCTGCAGCTGGTACTTTTGACTTGAACTCTGACTCTGATGGTCGTTGGTCAGTTGAAAAATACAAAGGCTTGATCACAGCAATCGAATTTGATTCTAACACAATTGCTCTTGAATCTCGTCGTGGTAAAGGTAACAAATTGTTTGTTTCTGCAAACGTTGGTACTATTTTACAACAAGCAGGTCTTTTAGACTTTACTCCAGCTCTTCAAGCTAACACAACTTTAAACATTGATCCATCTGGCGCTACTTTCGCAGGTCGCTTAAACGGACGTTATGATGTTTATGTTGATCCGTATGCTACTGGTGATGGTTACTGTGTTGGATACAAAGGTGTTGATCAATATGATGCAGGATTGTTCTACTGCCCATACGTTCCATTACAACTTAGCCGTGCTGTAAACACTGACATGTTCACTAACGCGATTGGTTTCAAAACTCGTTACGGTATTGTTGCGAACCCATTCACTTCTATTGCGAACAACTCAAACGTTTACTACCGTAAAGCAGTTGTTAAGAACTTATTGTGATAAATCAGTGACTTAGTATAAGTCATATCACACAAAAAAGCGCCAATCACGGCGCTTTTTTTATTCCTATAAATTATGTTCTTTCATAATCCTTTCTAATGTAGGTATTGATATTTTAAAGTGCTTAGATACTGCCACCTTAGTTTTTAAATCATCAAATGCTTTAATGATTAAATCCTTATCAATACTTATTTTACGTTTAGATACCCTACCTTGTGTTTTTGGTCTAGGTAAACCACCTTTAACAAAACCATTTGGAATATTATCGCCATCTTTTAATTTAATTGCAATTGTGCCATTATTATAAACTTTAGTGCCAATATTAAATTGTTTACCTTTTTCACATAAGTCTTTTAATTGTTCTTTACGAGCATCGGTTTTAAGATACGTCTTATAATTTGGATTTTTCCAAATGACATCATCCTTATGGTAACGTCCAATATAATTATCATTTCCATCATAACAAAATTGCATATCTTTTAATGATTCAGAAATGAGTTTATTTGCACTATTTTTATTGTCCATGTAATCATCCATAGTTTTACTAAAAGACCATCCCTGAGACAAATAGTGTTCAATTAAGTGTATGTTATTATACTTTTTTGAAAGCTTAACAACAAATGTTAAAAAATACAGTGTAACTACTCTATTTTCATCTTTACCACGTTTTAAGTTTTCAATTTGATCATCGGTGAATTTAATATTAGCATTATTACCAACAAGGTTTAATTCTTGTATTTTGTTATCATTTTTATCTAACAAATACTTATTATTATCTTTATCCTTATAAATAGCTTTACCATTTCTATATTCCCTATATGATTGACGAGCTAAAGCAAGAAATTTTATTTTATGGAAATGGCTTATCTTACGGTTTACTAATAAAACATTTGTTTCAGAATTAAATCTATCTAACATGAAATAAAGTGCAACTGACATTTTACCACCAAATGCAAAGTGTAGTAATATATGTGCAATTATATGTTCACGTGCGGTTAGATCAATTGCATTCCATTTATGGATACTTAAATCCGCATATTCAGGCATAATTGATTTAGGTATAATATGATGTGATTCGAAATATGTTTCATTACTTACACGGTTTTGACACGCAATGATAAAATTAACATACTTGTTAAAGAAGTGATCGTTGATAGCCAACGATTTAAAATTTGAGTAAATATACATGTAAGCTCCTTTTAGTTTTTTTATAGTTGCATATATATTTAGCAAAAAGCATAAAAGTTTACTACAGTAAAGCTCCGTATAATTATACGGAGCTTTTTTACGTCTGCACTTTATGTATTAGATTATATCAGGTACATAATTTCGTTTCAATATATTTTCTACAATATCCCACAATTCTTCAATTGTAAGTTTTGATTCCATATGTTCTATTTTATCAGACAATATGATTGCATCATGCTTATCCTTACCCATTTTTGTCACTAATGTTACCGTATCATTATCTGCATAAACTGAATGAAATATTGACTTATTTCTAAAATATATATCATTAGCCTTATAAATCTTATTATAATTCCCTAATATTGAAAATTTAGAATTAATTTCTTTATCTGTATTTCCACAGCCACAATACGCTACTTGATCACCATTTTGATCAACTTGATATACATTTTCATATATTGTTCCATGTAATACTTGAGACTTAAAATGTCTTTGATGGTTGTGTGGAGATTCAACATTGCTAAATTTTGGAATTTGATCAGTATAAAAATTCATAACTTGATCTTCACTTAACTTAACTTGTATAAATCCGATACCATATTCCTTTATCTTTACAGCTTTAAATTTCAATTTATCTATTGTAAGACTAGACATTATTTTCCTCCAAAATATATACCAAATGAAATTAATATTAGACTAATTGCTAACATACTATAAATTACCATCTTCGAAGTTCTTTCATGATCTAAAATATCTTGATAATTGTCAGTAACCCAAGCATTACAAATATAAAAAGTTTTTTGATTTTCATTAATATTATATGTGAATTTTTCACCACTAGAAATACGAATAAAATTTACTTTATTTTCTTCGACTTGAATTTTCATCATTCTAGTTTCAATTGAACTTCCAAAATCTTTGTTACATAATTTAACCTCATATACTGCTGAGTTTAATGAATTTACAATCATATTTTTCTCCAACCTATTTTTTAATATATTATCACAATACTTTTTTAAAGACAATAAAAAAGACGCTCGAAAGCGTCTTTTATGATTAATCCTGTAATGTACTTGATCTTGATACTGATGATACAGTGTCTATTACTACTTTAACAGAAACTTTTTCTGTAGCAGAACCACCTACGATTACAACTTTAAATTTGTTACTTCCATCGACTTTAGTTGCTGTAACTGTTCCCGCGCCGTCAGTTGTTGCTACACATTCAACATTAACTGGAACATAAGTTGCATCTACAAATGAATAATCAAATGTGAATGAAGTTTCACCATCAACAACAATTGTTGTTGTCGTTGGAACACCAGAGATTGAAACTGTGTTAAGTGTAGGTACAGTTTCAATTGGTGTTTCTTCTAATCCTTTTTGACATTTTAAAAGTTCATTTGTAACTTGCTTTCTCCACCCTTCTGGTGAAGTTACTGCCTCAGCTTCACGAAGCCATCTTTGCGGATAATTAATATCAGCCATAATATATCTCCTAATTTATTTTATGTATTAGTATTTAATAAATTAGACATAAAAGATTCATAATTCCACTCAGACTGAAATTCTTCCTCAATTGATTCAAACTCATCCATATAGATAAGTCCAGAAACATCTTCATACGGCGTAACAGTCAACCATACAATATTTTCAGTATCACTATTATAATACTTATAAAAAATTCTTATAAGTTTATCTTTATGATATAACTTCTGCAATTCCATTAATCAATTCCAATTTAAAATTAAACGTATCAATTAAATCTAAATTCTCTTTTGAATAAGACGGAGATAGTTTTGTTCGAGTATCTTTAAAAATTAAATCTATATACGCTGATAAACAATATTTGTGATATACAAGTTTAAAATCTTCTGGAGAATTAATGTCCATATCATATTCAAACATAGGAATAACATTTTCAAATTGATTTAAAATTGTATCATCTACAAACCACATTGAATCAACCTCATATTCAGTATCTAATTCTGAGATGATTTTATATAGATTTTTATAAGAAAATCCGTAATATTTCGTCGTAAATTCTTCGGATATAATATGTTCAATACTTTTAGATGAAATCAAATTATAACTCAATTTTATTGGTTTTTTATGATTTAAAATATAAGCATAATCTATATGATGAATTATATATGAAAAACATTCCATATATTTTTTATCTCCAAATAATTCAGATAAATATTCTGATGAAAATCGAATTTTACTTTCTTTAAATTCATGCTTGTTTTTTTCTTCATCATCAACAAATATAAAATAGTCTGGTAACTCAATATAATAATCATTACATAATAGACGAACTAAATTTTCTAAATTTTTAATGTTTTCTTTAGACTCAATTAATTGAAAATCTACACTAAAATTCTTGACATCAAATGAAATTCGAGTTGGAGTATAATCTACAAAACTGTAATACAAAGAATCATCTATATAAGTTTTTCTATCAATTGCTTTTTCAGCATACGGGTCATTAACTACCACATACCCGTCATTAGAATCATTTCTAATTGACGGAATAATAAATGATAATAATGCTAATTCGCCGTGTTCAATTGGAATTCCAGTTAATGAACAAGTGTAAGACATTTCTAAACCTCTTTATAACGTTTCATAAATTCGTGATCTTCCATCACTCCATAATGTTCCCATATTTTATCATAATAAATAACACTATTGCAATCAGTATTTTCTAATAAAGATTCGTCAATTTCTCCAAATAACCGTTCTAATGATCTAATATCTCCACCTTCAACATAAGTACCATAAATTGAAGCTGTTTCTCTTGAAAAAATTGCTACTCGATCAACTAAAGTTTCATATCCGTCATCATTAGGATTTAATGCTTGTTGTTCTTCATGTAATGGTGTGATGAATTGTAAATATTTATATGTGTAATAATTTCCATAGTCTTCCATAGAAATCGTATTTGCACGGCGGAACTCAATTTGTAAATACTCGAAACATGAAATAATATATTCCATAAATAACATATCTTTAATAATTTGAATACATTCAGTTCGTTCAACTTCTTTATCAATGTCTTTGGTGAACATTAGTTTATCAAGTTCATCACCAAGAATATATGAAGTAATAGTTTCTCTATGATAATGTCCAAATAATTTTAATTTATCTTCAAGCATTGAATGAGCAATTCCGCGCTTTAACGCATGAGCAACTGAACCAAAATCACCTTTACTTAAATTTGACTTTGCTGATTCGAATAATTCCTCTGCTTTATCCATGCGTTCTTCTAATAGTAATCCATTACCACAACTAGAATGATAATAAGAATCATATACATCTTCCATAAAGTCGTTTGACATCATTTTTTCAAAAGCATCACCACGAACTAATGACATTGTAATAGGAATAAAGTCACCTAAGTAAGATTTAATGAAAATCTTTTCCTCATTAAAAAATCTTAATGCTTCTGCAACATTAGTCCAAGCTAATTGATAATTACCTTCATCGAAATATTTTTTGGTTTCAACTGGATCATATAAACGTGTCGAATCATTTTCTAATTGATACATAGTATTGTAAATGATAAGTTTAAGAGCGCGAATATTTTCGTCGGTATCAAAATCAACTTCTAGTTCGCCGTACTCAGATAAAAATCCTTTAAAGAAAATTCCAATCGGAGCATAATCAACCATTGAAGTCGAATGTCTATTATATGCTGAATAAGTCTCATATTCTTTCCCACTCTCAATATCTTTAATGATAGATTTAAAAGATGGATGTTTTTTTGGTAAGCGTGTTGGAGCAATAATAATTGCAAACGCATCATTATTATCTGCTGTACATGATGGAAAGCTCATGTTAGTTACATTACATTTTGTCAATAACGGCATTACTCTTTTTCTCCTGAATATTTTGAAACGATGTATAAATTATCTCTATCATCACACATTAAAATTGAATTTGTACTATAACCCATAGTGTAGCTAAATGCTGGATGTTCTTTTTGTCGTTTACGCCCACTAAATAAATGAACAACGGCGAATTTTTCACCAATAGAAAAATAGTTTACATTATTAATATCGCAATTTCGAATAACTGAAACATTATGCGATGTAATTACAATATTATTTCCAGATGAACTACCGAACGTTAAACGTCCTTTTTCAGATAAATAAATATGCTTCAATACAATATTTTTAAATGCTTCTGATGCGTTTTTATTTTCATAGTGATATACATAGATATATTTGTTTCCATTTCGATCAAATAATATTTTATATTCAACTTCATTTTGTATAAACATATTTTCTAAGAAATCATTATAATTCATTACTACATATAATAAACTTAAATTCATTTATCTCTAACCTCTATATGTTTTGAGTTTTGTTTGAACTTCGTGAAAAATCTTGGAAATACTATTCTTTTTTCTGGAACTTCCGTATCAATATCAGACGTACCATCCTCAACATATTCAATAGTATCAACTGCTTTCGATCCTACATAATCAAGAATTACAACAACTTTCTTGTCAGAAAATAAAAAAGGATAGAACCCATTTGTAAAGTTAGTATATGATGCTTCATATCTGCAATTTTCTCCACCTGATAAAGCGCCGTTTGTACAATCAATATAAATGATAACAGGTTTATTAGTCTTCTGTAAAGTATTAGTTGAAACTAAAAAATCAATTGAATGTTGGCGTATATTACGTGTATCTTTATCATACAAAGTAATCATATCAAATTTCATTGACTCTACAACATGTTTAACTAGATTACTAGAATTTCTAGCTGATAAAGTTATGAACTTATTTGTATTTCCTAAATCATTCATAAGAGTTTCAATTTCATTTTTCAATCTTGAAACATCTTCTTGATTGTACATACTTCCGTCAGTTCCTTGAATCTTTATTGATAAATTTCTATCACCAATAAAGTGATGATTTAATGATTCATCATCATTGAAGGATACAGATTCAATATTTTCTTCAAAAATCTTTCTTCTCCAAAACGGAATATAAATATCCATTTTCTTTACAACATAAGTTGGATCATTCCAAAATCCACTTAACGTAAAAGGACCATCAAAAGAAGACACGGCGAAATATAAAAAGTCTTTATAACATGTATATAATCCATATCCGTGTTTAATTTCGCGTTCTTTATCAGTTATAAATTGTCTTGATAAAAATTTAATTCGTACTTTCTCGACAAGTTCATTACTAATATTTTCAAATGATGACGCCGTGACATTTGAACTACTGTCTAAGCTTATTTTAATAAAGAATATTGAAACTAATTTTTCAATAATAGTATCCAAAATCTTTTTAATATTAGGGACTACTATAATAAGTAATCCTAATATAATACTTGCAAGAATAATAGAACTCATTTTATTCCTCTGGTGATATATGAATTTTATTTATTAAAGACATAAAGTTATTATTATCTTCAATAATTGTTTCTAACTTCTTATCTATAGTCACATCAACATTTTTAATTTTCATAATTGCATTTGCTGATAACTTATCCACAATAAGATTGTCTTTAATAAATTTAATTCGTTCGTCGTCTTCTTTCCATTGGAAAATATTTTTATTTGCATCATCAAAAGACATATAATCCATACAAATACGATGATCAACACGACCGTCACGATAAACAGCATCGTCTAATTTTTCTATATGGTTAGTTGTCATTACAATGATAATATTATCCAAAGGATTCGCACCATCAAGCGTGTTTAAAAATTTACTCAGTGAAGCACTATAAATAGTTTCTCCATAAATGTCTTTTTCTACTTTCTCACTTTTAAGTAACGCTGTATTAGATGTAATATCTTCAAGTAAAATTACAGATTTAATTCCAGTCTCTTTTGACTTCTTAGAAATATTCGCAATAGTCGATGGTGACAATGAATTACTTTCCATAAGAATTAAGTTCATATTATGTACTGCCGATAAGTGTCGAATCAAAGACGTTTTACCAGTTCCTGGAGGACCGTATAACATAATAGTTTCTTTGTATGGAAGTTTTAAATTAGTATAATGCTCGTCACCTTTATTGAAACGTAAAAATGTTTCTGAAATACGATCATAAACTTTTGTAGAAATCAATTGTTTTTGATCATAAATATATTTTGGATAGTCATACTTACATACTTCGTTCCAACCTTCATGAATATGAATTTGTCCATAGTCTTTCAAAGCACAGCTTTCCTGAACCATCATATCAAGTTTTTTTCTATTCCATTTTGCTGTAACGATTGTATAGAATCCAATTGTTTTAAAAGAGTTTTGCCCTTTTGGTTCACGGCGTTGCATAGTTACAAAGAATAAAGAATTCTTATACCAAACTACTTGAAATCCTTGTCCTGATTGAATCTTCTTTCGTGTGTCAACTTCAAAAGAGCGCGAAAGCCATTCAATACGATGTTTAATAACCCATTTATTATATGAGTCGAAAATATCATGACCACTTACGTTATCAGATTCATCAATAGTCATAACAATACTAAGGTATCGTTTAATTCGATTATAAATAGCAAGTGGAATTGATTTTCCGAATGTAATCACCATAGTCAAAATTGCAGTTGACCACATAGCGAATACAATCGGGTGCATCATAATTTCTTTGATGCTCATCCCACTAAACGATTGTAATGTTGAAATATCCAATTTTTATATTTCCTCCTCAATTATTTTTTTCAAGTCCGTAATTGCATTTTTTTCTAATAATAATAATTTTTTTAGTGCTGATACACGTGTATCGAAACGCATTTGCCACATTCTAGCGGAAGCAATCAATCGCAAGTTTGGTACATTTACTTCATCATGAAATTTAAAAATAATTCCTTCATCACATTGAAGTAATTGAATTTTACCAAAAATTGTCTGATAAGTGTACTTATTAACGCCATCAAATAGTTTCATTATTAAAATCCTCAATATGTTTAATTAATTGTTCATCCAAATCATTATAAAATGAATCTTTTGACTTATCAAGCTTAAACAGAACTTTTGGTGAATATCCTACCGAAATTTCATCTTTTAGTTCTTTGTCTTCGCGCCAAGCATAACAAATTACCGAATTATCTTTATCAAAAACAGTCATACAAACATGTCGGTCAGTATCTTCATTGATCATTATTTTAAAATTATTTGTTTCAATAACTTTATATTCGCATCCAAATTCAACTTCATAAATATGATATTGGATTACATATTCAGGCTCATTGTCTTTAAAGTATTCATAATCCATATTATATTTTCCAATATAAGGACCATTTTTGTGTTGTCGAAAATCTGGTGATGTATCTTTTCCGATATATGTCATACTAACTACAAAAGTTCGATCTTTGATTTTTCCTAAGAAATCAAACTTTTTCATAATGTCTTCTGGTGAATCGCTTGATCCATAAGCAGTAAGCCAAATTGTTTTACGTGCTTTATTACGGCGTTTCATGTAATCATTCCAGTCTTCATCATCACCTCGGAAAGTGATTGCTGGATAATGTGCTTTCTTTAATTTTCTAATACGATTAAGCTTAGATTTAATATTATCTAATTTGATTACGCCGTAATCTGCTTGTTGGTTTGGATGTTCATGTACAAGTAACGGATTAAAATGAAAATCAGGAGTTAGACATCCATATGCGCCGTGAATATTATTAACGTTTTCATTTTTTGTGTTTTTACGTGCAAAATGAGTTTTTAAACGTTCTTTATCATTCATTTCAAAAATGAAAAAATCGCTATATGTGATAGTAGGTACATTAACAAACATATTTTACTCCGATCAAATTATTAAGCTTTATTTGTATATAATCATTATATATGATAATTTTTGAAGTTACAATACTTTAAAAACAAAAAAAGCACCTTAATAGGTGCTTTTAAATATTTTTTGTTTATTAGTATTCATCAAATTAAAATTTGTTGATATATTTTTTGTTAATAACACCAATACTTTTAATTTTTTCTGAATCTTTAAAAGATACTATTTCTTCATCTGCATATTTTTCTGAATCCAAGAAATAAATTCTTGCACCTTTAATTTTAACAATTGACCTTGCTTGATGAACCATATTATAAGATGTAATTCCATAAACTCCATCTTCACCAAATTCTTTTTTATCTTCTGGATCTAGTTCAAATAACGCATATTCTATATGACGTTTAGCATTATCAAATGAAATTACACCTATGATATTTTCATAATTATCTTTAAATTTTGTACTAACCATTTTATAACCAGTTACATAAGATTTCATTTGTTCTGGATTATATGGATTATCATTCTTAAATATTTTTACACTTTTAGCTAAACTTTCGTTTAACATTTCATCGAATGTTTTTAATTTCATTTTTATTCTCCTTTTTTATTTTAATGAAAGTTTAAGACCAGTTTTCATTTCGATTACACTTTTGATCCACTCGGCACCAATATCTTCATCTTTATGAATGATCTTATATCCATTTTTAATACTGAAATTAGCAAGAGAAATATCATAAGTATCTTTCCCATTAAGTTCAATAGTAATCATGTTAATTTTATTTGCTTGCTTTGGAAGTTTAAAAGTTAAACCTTTTTTAGAATGAACAAAGTCTTTTGCTCCGATCATTGCAACAAGTTTGTTCTTTCCACCCAAAGCAGTATAAATTGAATCTTGAATGTCTTTTGATTCTTTCAATGCAATTTCTAACGATTCTTCAAGAGTTTTAAGCATTTCATGCTCTCCTTAATTTATAAGTTTATTATAATAGCTTATGAATGATTAATCAAGAGTTATATTACCTTTATTTTCATCAAACATATTTTTTCTTTTTGATTCCCATTCACTAATTTTTTTAATTATTGTCTGCGAATCACCTTTAACTTTTCTAAACGGAAGTTGATTTTTAGTAAATGACATTTTAGTTCGCATATACTTACCTTTAGCAAGTGTTGCTTGATATTTATTATCACCTATACTCTGTATCGTAAAAATTGCATCCATTGGATCATTTTCTTTAAATCCCTGATTCCATTTATTAGTTAATGTACTTCTAAATAAAATTGTATCTTTTGGGATTCTTAGATTAGGATCAACAAAATAAACAGACTGCCAAGATTTTGGAAATAATTTAGAATGAATTGATTCAAGTTCTTTAAAAATATTAACCATATCTGGCTGTTCTTGACCTTCTGATAAAATAGACTCCAAAATAAGTCTTTCGTCTAAAATTTCATTTAATGTTTTCATCTTATCCCTCAAGTATAAACTATCATAACTTGTGATATATCTATCTTCTTTTCATCCGATAATTCATTAAGAATATCAATAATTCGTTTAACATGTTTATAATTGTCAGGTATTTCTATTGAAAAAACATCTAAAAATATAATGCTGTCTTCTTTTAATGTAATTAATATCCTCTCTTTTAAATGAGTCATATTCATAGTCATTAAAGCATTACGTTCTTTTATTAATCTTAATGAACTTTCTTTCCATTGGAATACTGGATCACCATCCAATTTATAAGAATCATTTATAAATTCTTTGGATGCAGGTGTTCTAGGTGTTATAAAAATATCTTTATGTGCTTCAAATACTTTTTTAATAGATGTTGTTTTTCCAGATTGTCGAATACCACCAATACAAATAGTATTAAATTCCCCTAGCATATTTTTAGGACTGATATGTTTAGCAAAATTATAATATTTTGTTTTTGCTAACTCGATTGATTCTGTAAGATATTTATATTTTAAATTATTATAGTCAAACATTGTTTACTCCCTGAGTAATTATTAAAAGCACACCTTGCGCTCTTCGTCTTTAGTTTTGCTCAAAGCAAGTTTTAAATATCGCTCTTCGCCTGTTTCTTTGTACATTGAAAGATACCATTCAATATTATAAAGTCTGCTCATTTCATCATTTATATTATCTATTGTATTTTCATTTATTTTATCATTTCCAGTATTAGTTAATACTCTTTTAAATTTTAATAAATTTTTATTTTCAGTTTTAATTATATCGTAAGACTTACATAAATTATTAAATTTATTATTCGTCTCTCTCAGCATTAACATTACTTTTTCTGGTTCTTCTGTTTTTGATAACCATCTAGTTAATAAATAGCGTTCATTCTCTGTATTTATAACGTTATATTTTGATCCTCTTAGAGAATCTTTATAAGGATGTTTAATTACTTTTAATTTACGTTTTTCATTAACATAAATGAGACCCCATTTATCAGGAATCTCATCTACTTTGATTATATCAGTAGGACACATATAGTAACGCCAATTACCAATACCTTGTTCAGGTTCGATTCTAAAAGATTTTGAAAAATCTTTTTTAAAATCAGCTCTGCTTGTTTTACACTCTACTAAAACACTTCCTTCATTTGAAGCATTCCCCCAACTATAGCGCCATCCAATGGCATCGGGATTTTCTTTAATCCCTTTTGGTTCATGAATAGAAATTGTACAACGTAAATCTTTCTTCAACCATTTAGCAGCAAGTAAACAAAGCTCTCTATGTGTTATCTTTTCCATTATTTGCCTAATTGTGCAATTTCTTTTGCAAGTTCTTCCCAAGAAAAATCTGTATATTTTACTTCTGCTTTCTTAACCGGCATCCAAGATGCTTGTCGTCTTGAATAATAGAAAAAACGATTTCCTGTTTTCTTAACTTGATAAAAATCTTTTCCTTTTTGATAATACATTCCTTCAAATTCCCCAGGTAATACTGATTCTGTCAAACGTTCAGCAATACAAGAGTCTAAAGCTTCGTCTAATGTTTTTAAAGTATCCATTTGTTTCTCCTTTTTTATTAAATACTAATACATATATTTAGTAAGGAGACAATGATGGATAGAGCTGTCATTTTCAAAGAATTAAGAAAAATCACTGGAAAGCTTACAACTAAACAAGTTGATGCTGGTGATCTTATTATGGACAAATTAGGGGAAGAAGTTATGGCTGATTTAGTTGGACTTGCATCTGTTGAAATTTTAACTACCGAAAAACTCCAAAAAATATATCCAGGTGCTGATAATGCTTTTGTTTCTGAGATTAATACATTCGCACCTAAATATGATATAAATACAAAAGAAAGAATGGCAATGTTTTTAGCACAAGTTATTCACGAATCAGGCGGATTCAAAAAATTAAGAGAATCTTTAGCTTATTCACCGGATAGACTCCATGCAGTTTTTCCTAATAGATTTAAAACTGTTGCACAAGCTAAAGCCGTAACTGATAAAGGACAAGTTGCTATCGGTGACTCAATTTATGGCGGAAGAATGGGAAATGGAACTAATAACGGAGATGGATATAAATATCGTGGTGGCGGTTTAATGCACACAACTGGTAAAACTAATTACACAATTGTAAATAAAGCATTAAATGAAATGGGAACAAAAGTTGATCTAATAACAAATCCAGATCATATTGTTAAACCTTCGATTGCTGTTGAATCTGCTATGATCTTTTGGCGTGATAATAATCTAAATAAACACGCTGATAAAAAAGACGTAACAACTGCAACTAAAGTAATCAACGGCGGAAGCAATGGTCTAAAAGAAAGAACGAATCTTTATAATAAAGCAATTAAAATTTTAGGAGAATAACAAATGAAAGAATTAAAACTTTTTGAACAAGTATTATTTGATACTTTAGTTGAACAAGAAAAGCCTGAGGTATTACAATCTTATGCCCGCCGTGTTTTGAAGAGTGAAAGTGATATTAAAACACTTGAAGTTTATACAAAACGATTAGGTGAAGGTAATCATTACTTAGTTGTTAAAGTTAATGGTAAAGATGTGTATTTCACTAAAGTAAATTATGATGAACTTACAAAAAATGATGCTAGTTTTAAAGCTGTTGCAGACAAACTATTAAAAGATTTTTATAAGTCTATTGGATTTAGTAAAGATACATTTAAATATGAAATCGAAAAACACAAAACTGCTGCAAAAGTATCATAAAACAAAAAGCGCCGAATCGGCGCTTTTTTATTGCTTATTTAAACTCTGAAATTTTTAACTGCAATACTCATAATTGAACGATAAATTTCTCTACCTGTTCCCATAGAAACTTGAAAATAATCGCATATTTTATTTTCAAAATCTTTATCTTTGATTACACTCAAAATATAATTATCATTGATAATCTTGTTGCCTTGCATGAAATAGATATGTAATCCGTGTGTATTAACTAATTGTATCTTAAGATTACTTACTTTTAATTCAGCTAGAACAGTTCTGTATCCACTTTTATGTTTTCTATTTACTGCACAAGAAAGAGTATCTTTCCATTCAGCAAATTCAACATCTTTACGAAAATCAATTAATAAATCATCACCTAACATACCTAATTCCTCTTATTCAGAAATTTTAATACAGATTGATTCAAAAAGTATTCCAGAGTTTTCCTCAGGAAGTGATAATGGCCATTCATCAGGATTATTTCGATGACCTGATTTCCATTCTAAATGCCATTGATGTATTCGTTCAATTGCATCAAGAGCTGCATCGTCAATATGAACACCTTCATAATCATCCGAATCTTCACTTAAATGTCCGATTGCCCGAATTGCATTTACTACTTCGTCTCGGATATCTGATTCAGAATGTAATTCAATCCAGTATACGTTTTTACCAAAACACATACCTTCTTCAACTTTGTATAATACATCATAGTTGGCAAGAATTTCTAAGGCATGTACTAAGTGAATTTTTTTAACATGAACTTTCATAGCTTTTCTCCATTTAGTTAGCTATCTGTTTCTATATAGATATAATATTACTTTACATGCCACTTGTCAATTCAATTTCTTGAATTTTTTAAAAATACTCATAATACTCTCACTTCTTCAAATTTAAAATGTTCACAGTGCCTTACAACACATTCAACTTCATCAAAAGTTTTTGGTGTTGTAATATGTAAATTTAAACGATCAGTTAAAGATTGTATTTTTGAATTCCATCCTGATTCATAAAACCAAGACTTATTTAAAGGACGTTTATTGTAATAATCTCGCATATACTCTTTTTGGAGTTCAATCATTTCAGGTTGGAAATTATGGATGAATGATGTTGCTGTTTTTAAAACAGAAGTTACAAATAAAATATCTTTGTGCATTTCATCACTTTCAATATATACAATAAACATTTTTTCTCCTTAGTTTACTTCATACTCTTCATAAATATCAACTTCTTTAAAAGTTGTATCAGCTTTTTCTCCATTGAATGTTTGACCTTTTTTACCAAGTAGACCAATATAGTCAACTGTATATCCAACATTACCATTTACAATATTGTAAGCTGCATGTTCAAAAATTTCGTCAATACTATCAATATCAAAAATATGACGACTAAAACGCTCAACGGCGCCTTCGTCTAATATTTCATCAGGAATTTCAATTTCAAGCGTTCGCACTTGAGTTACTACTACAGTTTTCTTCATTTTCAATTTCCTCGTTTATACAAATCATTTTATGTGGTCGCTTATAATATGAATGATGTTCTTTTTTAGACTTTGTAAAAGTTGCTGTAAATTCTACATTATCACCTTTTCCTAAATGATATGCACTTGATGGAGCATTTCCTAAACAAGTTGAATCATTGTCTAAAACGATTAAAAACTTTTTGACCATTTCAGTTCCGCCGTATGGTCCAAATGATAATTGTTCTTCTTCAAAAACATTAACAATTTTTCCAGTAACTCGTTCACGACCTTCAATAGCTTGTCCAGTGTAAATTTGTTTGTCTGTATTTTCAATTGCATCTTTTACAGCATCAACAAAATATTTGAAAGCATTTTCAATATGTGCGGACAAATATAAGTAACAAATTTTGACGTTATTTACTTCCCAAGATTTTCCGTGACCAAACTCAATGAAAGAGTTATCCATTAATTTTTCACATATTGCTACAGCAAGTTCTTCTTCAACTTTTATTTTATCTTTTGAACGATAATAGCTTTTCATTCGTGCGCTTTTAGCTGATGCTGCATGTGCGATATCAGAAGAATAGTCGATAGGAGTCGGTAAAAACTCACCTTTACGATATTTCTTATCATAGTCTACGGTATCAGGAAAATCTAAATCCCGAGCTAATTCATAACCATCACACGGCGAATGCCAACGTCCTAGACGATCTTGATTAGGAGTTAATCCTTCATTTGCTTCTGACCAAGCGCGTTCAAGTTTTTCAACTCGATCACGATATTTTTTATTACAATGTTCAACGGCAGACTCAAACGCATTCATAACTAGATTTAGCTTTTCCATTTGATTTCTCACTTATGTTTGGAATTCATTTAAAGTATAAGCATTTAATAATACATTGTCAAGATAATTTCACTTTATCATAAATTAATTCACCAAAAGAAGATGTACTTAGATAATCATGAAAAACTTTTTCAAATTCATCAATATTAGGAAAATCAAGATTTTCTTCTTCTCTTAGATATGTGATCCGATATTTTGCACCCGAATAATTTTTAATTTTCATTACTTGTGATTCTTTACCATTTACATTAAAAGCAATAATTCCGGAGAATGTATCTTCATTATTTTTCTGATTAGGTAGACCAAGCTGATACATATATAAATTATCACAATGATACATTTTAAATTCTAAAATATCTCGACTGTTTACCTTGATATTATTTAATTCAGAATTACATTTTTCAAGAAGTTTTTTAACACCTTCAATAAATTTTTCTGAATTTGTTGCATTTTCAATGCCTTCTAAAAGTGCTTTATGAAATCTATCTTGCATTTGGACCGAACTCCTTTAGTAATCGTTTATTCATGTGATCAGAAATATCACTAATATTAATAACATGTTTACGTTTATTTGAAATTAAAAATAGAATATCCTTATTATATCGAAATTCTTTTAATTTAATTTCTTTAAATTTATATTTTAATAAAGCTGAAATATACATATTAATCTTTTGGTCTGCAAACGCTCTAAATTTTACAGACTTGTATGGATTTAATACTCTTCCATATCGTTCTTCTGTCATATCTTTGTATAAATCAATATTTTGTTTTTTAAGTTCAGCTATTCCAAAATCAAGAATTTCATCAACACCTTTGAATAAAATTTCTCTTACTCGTTCGACTTCTTGATTATCTAATAATTCGCTAAGCTCTTCACCTTTAATAAAATTCATCCAGCGTTTAAGCATTATTCCTCCAGTGTACTAAGAACGTTTAATACTTCTTCATCTGATAGATTTTTTCTTAACCATTCATTTATTCCAATTTCATCTTTTTCAGAAGAATATGGCTTAAAATAACTCATTAAAAATATCATTCGACCTTTAACTTTTGATACATTCATTTCTTCATAAATTGTATCGTATGCGCTGGCTTTATCTCCATTAGCACTTAAATCGAATGCAATATTATAAGGTAGCTTCATTGCATTTGAAAATTCTTCGCCGTGTCTTTCAATAAATTTATAATGATTTACATAAGCCATTTTAATTCTCCTAAATCTGTATAATTAGTATACTCTATTTTTTATAGAATTTAAAACATTTCGATTCATAATCTTGATCTTTTTGTAAACGCTCTTCTGTCATATCATATTCAAGAATATAAGTTGAATTTGGAATAACATCAATAATAGTAGGTTTATCATATTCGTTTTTCATCAATTCTTCCATATCTAAATCTGATTGATCAGCCCCCATCACCCACCAAAGTCCACAAGATACATGTCCTTTTTCTTCTAGCTCTGTAATGTTGTCGTCTTCATCAAAGAATCCATTTTCATATAAATAGAATGTATTTTCTTTATCAACATCTTGAGAAATTGTAACTCCAGAATTTCCAACAAAGAAAGTCATAACCCCGTCTTCTGCATATAACTGAGACGCTTTGATAGTTCCTCCCAAAGAATTAATATCTGATTCTTTATAACGATCTGGTGTTTTAATATATTCACGAATATCGTTCATGATTACAAATTTATCAGATTTTGTTTTTACTTCAATTAAATATTTTTTAAATTGAAAACAATTATCTTTTGCCTTTTCGCCCTTTTTATTTTCACCAACACATAAGTAACGAATAGTAGAATCAAAATCCTTTCCTACATGTACACGGCGCCCAATATGAATATATTCATCACAGTACGGACATTTTAATACCATTGTATAAATACGTTGCTCTAAGATTTTTTCTCCACTGTCTTTATAAAATTCTTCGAAAGATTCATAAATTTTATCTTCGATCATAAATTCAGCCATGTATTCAATATCAATTACAAGCTCACCAATTTTTCGTGCAATCTGACTATAAAAAGATTTCTTTTGTTTCTCAGTAGATGTATGTGTTCCAAAATCAATATCGTCAGTGATAAGTTTTGTTATCTTTAAATTTAAGTCTTCACTATCATTCCACTCCCATCCAGATTTAGGTTGTGGTTTAAGTTTACGATATTCTGCAACTAATGACATATATTAATCTCCTAATCAATTTAAAATAATTTTATCACAGTATTTTTTAAAAGACAACAAAAAAGGCACTCAAATGAGTACCTTTATTTTATAAATTATATGATCTGTTCATAAATTCTTGCGAACTAGAACGCCGTTCTTGATCTTCTGTTTTTAAGCGTGATTCTTCCAATCGTTTTTTAAGTTTTTCAATATCTTCGTCTGTAATTTTATAATTTTTTGCAGCTTCTATCAAAACTTTTGTCGGTATCATATAATTCTCCATTATTTATTCAATTTCAACGTATTCGTCAATCAATCCTTCAAAAATAGTCCCTTGTAATTGTTCAATCAAAACTTTCTTAGTATTCGCACTAGCCTTTTGGTCGCCCTCGGGATAAACAGTTACAACTGTAAAAGCGTCATCATCACTTCTATTAACAACCATAGCACGTTTCATTGAAACAGAATATACAAGATACATTTGCCCTTGTGGTTTATATTGCAAAACTTTGATCATTTTGATTAACAGTTCATCAAGCCAAGCTTTGTCCATTTTACCTTCACGCTCTACATAACGAGACATTGCATGGATTGAAAATTTAACATACCACTCTTTTCCTTTCCACATAATTCTAAAATTATCGCGTCCAAAAGTAGATTTAAATTGCTTAGCTAACTCTTTCTCTTCATCTTTGATTTCAGAACGAGACTTGTTATTTGTGAATTTTCCTTTTCCTGATTGAGTCTCAGATTTCTTATTGATGTAATCTTGGCGACTTACAAATTTTTCGTCCAAAACTTGCATCAATGATTCTTTTAAAGTTTGCATGTAAAAATACTCCATATTATGTTATATAGAGTATTTAATATTTTCTATTTATTACAAAATGATTGCTTTAACTTCTGAAACAAACGCTTCACTTAGTTCAGGCACCATCCCGAACATCTCATCAAAGATGAATTCTAGTAGCTCTCGCACGTTACCATCTTCGATATTTTCGATATTCTCGATTAGTAGTTCGATTTCACTATCGTATTCATCGAGAAGATTATTCTCTTTTACGCCTAGTTCCATCGGATCATGTTCATGGAACACTTTTACTAGATCATTTTGCATTTTCGTTTCTCCTTTCTATGTGATTATTATACTAAGTATTTATCACTAATGCAATACTTATTTTGAATACCAACTAATATCATTGTATAAATTTTCACTTTCTAAGTCAGTATATTTTTTAATATCTTCATAGAATTGAATTTGTGAACGTTTGTGCATTGAAAAATCATCTTGATATTCATAATCACCTAAACTATACATAACATTAATATATAGATTAGTCACTGATTCTTTAACATCATTACCAGCTCCGCGACATTGATCTACACGGCGCAACTCAATTTCTGGCTTCTGAATATGATATAAATCAATTGTAGAAACGAAATAATCTGCATGATAGTCATAGTTTATCTTTACTACATCTTCCTTCATATTATAACTTAATTTCGGATGATTTGATATATATTTTATCATTTCTTCGATAGTCAAGATAGAAGACTTATAGATTAAATTAAAGAAGTTTCCACGCTGTTTTTCTTTCATAACAGCCCATTCATCAACTGTTTTTAATTCACGAATTTTCTGAATGATTGGATAATATTCTTCATCTACTAAAGCTTTATAGTTATGACTATATACATTACTTGCATGTTTACGCATCAATGACTTTTTACTAATATAGAACGGTGATTTAAGTTTTAATAAACCTTCGTTAGTTGTAAAATCATAAATCACAAAACCTTCATGTTTAACTTTTTCTACTTCTTTAAGAGCTTGACGGAAATATAAAACTTCCCATTTTGGTCGTTTAACATTTAAGATAGTTGCAATTTTATCAAGAGCATCTTGTCGCAACAACTTTCCAGTTGAAACACTTCGTACACCTAATAAATAAACTCCATCTTTTTCATCATCAATAATATGAGGATCGTTCTCATTATCTTTGATTTCAAAAATACATGTCATTGGCTCGTTATAATCATCAAGAATTAGTTTAAATCCTTCATAATTTACGCCGTGTTTTTTCATATTCTCTTTTGCAAGTTCAGTAAATGGACTTGACAAACTTCCAGTTGTTCCCTCAAGAATAAAATCTTTATGCTGTGTTACGTGAAACATAAATCCGTTCACTTTTTCAACAACAACCACTTCTTGTTCTAAGTCAACAACTGTTCCATTTTCTTTATAGTTGAAAAGTTTTTTAAAAGGACGTGCAACTAAATTATCATTTGCATCTAAAACATGTCCTCGACTTTCTAATAAAATAGGATCAGTATTCCATAAATTATTATAGAAAACTTCTCGTTTATATTTTCGAACTTTGAAATCACCAAAGTTATTGTATTGTACTAAATCTGTCATTTTAATAAGTTCCAATTTGTGTCATAACCAAAATCATTACAAAGGGTTTTAAAATCAACATCTTTGTAATTTTTTACATGATAAACTTTATTTAAATCATTTGCAATAGAAATAATGTTTTTAATGTATACAAGAATAAAACTCTTATTCTTTTTGTTTGCAAACTGTTTAAGAAAATTAACTGTATGAATCGGCACGGAAATTACATCATCACCATCATATCCATCAAGTGATTCAAGATACTCATTTATAGTTTTATTTTCTTGATTCATATAAAATTTTTCACTAATACGGAGAAAACAACTTTCTTTTAAAGTTCGATCCGGATCCATATGTAAAATTATATACTCTTTAATATCTGCTAAATCCATGCGTTGCAATGTTAAACGATTATTATATTCATTTGTCAATTCAACGAATTCAACAACTGTCATGTTTACTGATAAAAACATTTTTACTCCCAAATATAACTTGTAGGGATTTCCCAATTATAATCAAAAAACCATTCATTGGAGTGATAGCAAGATGATTTTAATTCTTCAATAGAATAATTCTCATACTTTTCACTTACCCAATAAATCATACCACTTTGACCTATTGCAATCACTTCATTTTTAATAATTAAATAATTGATATCTTCAACATTTGGATAATCATCGTGCCATTGTGAAAATACTCCATTAAAATTTCCATCTAAAACTGAACGTATAACTTCATCATTCTGCCAACCATTATAAGCAGTTTCGCTTAGACAACTCCCAAGCGATGATAAGTTTAATACAATTTTATCATTCTCCAAAGTAAGCTTAAAACTACTTCCCCACTTGTCAAAATATCCACCACTAAATTCAGTAATGTTAATATTTTCTTCGACTTTTTTAGTTACTTCTTTTGTTACACATAAGTAGCTAACTGCTCCCATTTTTTACTCCCAAACTATACTGTATTCCAAAATCCTCTTGTGGATATTTCATTGAAACTTTCAATGTCTCAACACGTAATTTTATATAAGCTTTATACATTTTACCGTCATAACAAAAATCTGTCTTACATGTACTCTTAAACAATGATTCAAGAAATACTTCGCCGTGCCAAGTTTTTATTACATTTCTAGTTTCATAAGGAAATTTTTCAAAAAACTTTGGCATGAATAATATTAATACCCAATACCAAAATGGAACAAGAAATAAAATATGAATATTTCTAATCATGTTATTGATGCCTCTTTAAAATTCAATGCTGTTTTTTCATCTAACAATTCAGATAAATTGAATCGCTCATATAGAGATTTATAAACATTAAATTTAGTGTAGTCACTAGGTTTACGATAAATAAATGTTGTTGTCGTATATACAATATTCCAAACTAGCCATTCATAATTTTCACCAGTATCAAGATATTTCAATAGTTCTTCATAGATAACCATTAAATCTTTATCGCGATCAGACGCCTCACCTAATTTTAAATCATAAATCCTAGAAAGTTCAGATTCAAGATATGAAACTAAAGGTTTATTTGGACGTGTGATTTTAATCAATGTTAGCTTTTCTTTATTACTTTGATTTAACAGTTCATCACTTGCTTTAATTAAAACTTTTTCCCGTAGAAATGCTTTTAATTCGTCAGTTGAATTTTCATAAGTATGTAACAGTTCTTCAAAAATTGAATCTGTAATAACTTTATAACGACCATTTGAACAAATTGATTTATCTTTAAACATTTTGACTACCTCAGATATTTTTTACACTTTCAATTATATTAGCACGTTCTTTTTCTAAAGCCCACCACTTTTCGCTAAATTCTTTTTGAATATTTTGTAATTTATATAATTCACTATAATCTACAATAGCGTAAGCGTTTTTTCGATTAACATGATAAGTTTCATCTAACTCAGGATCATGATTAAGACGGTTATAAAAAACACTTTTATCAGTTTCTTTTACATAAACTCCTAGTTGGAATGGGTAATCCATTCGAACAGAAGATAGTAATACTAATTTTAAACTCATAATTATTCCTCGTAATAAAATTTTATTTCATTAGTAAAGTATGTATTACATGATTTTTCTATTGCATTAACAACTTCATTTAAACTCTTATATGTAATTTCCTCGCGCTCAAGCTTTGCATTATACTTCCTTACAAGTGCTTGAGCATATGAATTTTTAGAATAAGCATATAAAGAAAATACATCTTTACCTTTTAGTTTAGATTTTGAAATGTAAAAATTTCCTAATATACATCGTACTGTATAATTTCCATTTTTACAATCAATCGGTTTAATCTTTCTATGCTTCATCATTTTACCATCCTAATTTACTATCGAAGTTTGTTTCTGCGGAATCTAAATTTAATTTAGGCCAAGGAATTTCATTAACATCAAATCCATCTCGTTGTAAATCTTTATAACTCATTTCTTTAAATCCATGCACGGCGGGAGTGATAAATAAAAGAGAATTTGATGGACGAATATCATTTGAATATGGTGGAGCTTTACAAACTAACACAAATGTATTTCTATATTGTTTTGACCAAAGAACACTAATAACTTCGTAACGTACTGATACTATACTGTTTCCAATATACAATGAAGAAAACCAATTATTAATTAATTCATGATCTGACAATTTTAATCCATATTCATAATCATAACTGTCTTGAGCTTCACCACTTACATATAATGTTGATTGAGAAAATTTACATTTAACGTTTAATAGTAACGTTTTATTTGTAGGATATATTCCATAAACAACATAATCATTCTGCATTAATTTCATTCCTTAAGTCAATAAGCTTATTGTAAATATCTTCAATCAATTCCAAGTCTTTAATTTCTTCAATCAATTTTTTAGGAATTGAATCAAATCCATAATATGCGCCTGCAAGCATTCCAGTGATACAAGCATTTGTATCTGTATCTTGGCCATAATCAATTGTTTTAATAATAGCGTCAATAAAATTTTCAGAATCTAAAACTGATTCGAGTGCAATATAAACACTGTCTTTTACATAACCACCACCAAAAGCTTCATAAGTATCATCGAACAAATTCTTAAAGTGATAATGTAGAATATCGTAAGATGTAAAATATTCTTTTTTTCTTACTTTGTCTACTGCATGTTGATTCATTAAATCACTTAGAATATATCCAAAATAATTTCCTAGCCAAATACATTCAAAAGTATCATGGGTTACTTGTGTTTGCTGAATTGATTTCCAAGTCATGTTGTGTTTATCTGTTGGATGGTAAAATACAATAGGAATTGGAGCATAACGCATTAAAGCACCATTACCTGATGATTTATTTCCTTCGATCTTCATAAACTCTTTATTAGTCGAATAGAACTTTAAAGCTTTACATGTTTGTGTACCGATATCAAAACATTCTCCAGTTGAAGACATATATCCATTTTTAAACCATTCAATATATTTCAATGCTTGGTCGTGCATATCAATGTCGCGTTTCTCAATTAATGATTGAGCTAAACAAAGCATCATACTTGTATCGTCAGTATAATATCCTTTTGGGAGATTAAAAGGACCGCCGTAGGAATATTCGCCGTGTTTATATTCAGATTCATAATGTTGCATATAATCTTTTGATTCGAATTCATACGGCGCGCCGTATACATCTCCTACAACTGCACCAAAATAAATTCCTTTAAGTCTGTTTTCTAAATTCATATTTTAATATCCAAAAATAACATCGCTTAAGCGATCAATAAAAAACCAATCAACTACTCTTTCATCTGCTAAAGCATAATTGACATAAATTTCATTCATTAGTTCAGCAACATCGGCGCCGTCTAATAGATAATTTTTATCCCACGAATCAAGAATAATATTATATATGTACATAATATCACTTTCACTATAATTATCAAGTTCGTAAGTTAAAAAACTGTAAAGCTCAGTTGAATCCATTTTTGTTTAACTCTCTTTGTGATCTAACAAATGCTAAAATACCTTGTTCGAATAGTGTTTTCTTTTCGGGTGAGTTTGCATCTGATTCTAATTTAGTTAGAACTTTCATTTTTTTAAAAGGTGTGTCTGCCTTTCTATATTCTGCACGTGCATATTGAATTCCACGCGAATATGGTACTGAGTGTGCCATTTATTCTCCTATACAAAAAAGGACGTATAAAACGCCCTTTTAATTTAAAATTTGTTAAACACTAAACATTTTATATTCATTTGAAACATGTTCTGGAAGAACTCGAAATTTGAAAACAAATAGTTTTTCATCTTCAACAATTTCTAAAGCACTTTCTACACTAACATAGAGTTCATAGCAATCCTTAAGATCATCTTCTTTATGATAGCTAACAGCAATCATTCGATCTTTCAATTTTGCTTCTTTGATTTCTTCTTGAACTTTTTCTTTATCAAGACGTTCAAAATGACACCAAGAATGAATACAAAGATTTTTAGCTTGCTCTTTTGAAACAAGATAGTTATTACTTAAACCACGATTTGCGCGTTCCTTAAACCAATCAAAGTGTTCAACTGCAATCATATTATCAAACATATTCATTCTCTCTTTGTTAGTAGATCATCTCTCTACATAAACAATATTAGTGGTTTTTAGATTTCATGTCAACAACTTTTTTAAATGGTCGTGTATTTCTTGATCATTTAATTCTAAGTCAGGAAATTGATGTGTTGGTTTTATAGACATTCTAAATCTATTGTCAGTATTTTCTATTTCAGTTAATACGATCACATCGTCCCAATCTTTCATTTCTTCCGTTAAATCAGAATTAAAATATACAATATAATGAATTCTTTTTACACGGCGAGATAATTTAAGAATCGTAATTTTACGACCACCAATTTCAGTCTCTTTTACAAATTCAGTTCGATCTTTTCTTAATGTATTTGCAGTTCTAGTATAAATAGTTCTCAAACCACGTTTAAATTCTCCCATTTATACTCCAATCTTTTCAATAATTTTTTCCATCCACCATCTAGGAAATTGTTCATCATTCAACAACTCTTTTTTAGTGATCAATCCAGTTTGTAAGTCTTCTTTCCAAGATGTAACAGATAAATCTAAATTATGTTTACACCAAAAGAAACCATTTTTAGATAAGTCCGTTTTAACTCCGCGCGATTCAAATTCATACATCTGTAATAAAGCTTCGTCACTATAATCAAGATGATCACAATTATCTAAGCGAAATGCGTTATAAACTTCAATCATCTTTTTATATTTTTTACTAATTTTCAATTATTCATTCCTCATAATTTCTAATTGTAACTTTCTAATAATTCCAAGACGAATTTTTTTAGCATCCTGTATAATATTTTCTTGTTCAGCGATTTTATTAAAAACTTCTTGTAAGTCTTCTTTTTCGCCTACTGTAACAATTGTATTTTTCATTTGTGTGAATTCACTTTTTGGATATCCTTCAGGGAGTGTACGTCCATAATCAATTTCAAAAGTGAATTTAGCTTTAGTTTCGCTTTTTACTTTAACTAATTTATGTGAGTCAATACCAAAACTACAAATTACATATTTGTCTTTAATGTTTTGCATAATTAACAAACTCCTCATTGAAGACTTTAATAATAAAAGGTTTTAGTTCAGGATATTCTAATTTCTTTGAATACTTAAAAGAAAAAGCATGACTTATTCCATACGACCATTCAAACTGATATAATTCTTTTTCAGGGTCATATTCTAAAATCAAAGTCACATTTTCAGAAATAAAGTTTTGATCAATTGACCATATAGCAACTTTAGTATTTCCATATACTTTAGTTACTTTAACTTCCTTTTGACGTGTATTATTAACAAAACTTTTCAAACCTCTTTGAATTTTGTCAAGATATTCTTTATCACTCCCATCTGGCATGTGTTTAATATATTCTTTAATCTTTTTTCTTGCGCTGATTAATTCTAATGTCATAATTTCCTCACTGTTTACATATATACTCATTCAATAATCGAGTATTAGTTTTTTCTTGTGTGTCAGTCCAAATTAAATCTCTGTTTAATTCTTCACGTACAAATTGACCATCTTTATTGTATACATGTAAAAATAAAATCATATTACTTTTATTAATACAATCGAAGTACATATATGAAATAAAATTAGTACCTGCTTTTTCTGTCTCTTGATCTGTTTTTAATTCCATTCGAATTGGTGAGGCACGAACTTCATCGAAAACATTTGTTGTACTAACTTGATAAATTAATTTTGTATTAATATACATTTTTAAAATATCATTTTCTCCAGCGTACTGAAATTGTTTTGTTTTAAATGGTTCAACTGTTAAAGGCTTTACGTCCTCTGGCTCATATTGAATGTTTACAACTTCTGCATTAGCAACACTAGAAAATAGAGTCAAAGCAAGTAATAATTTTTTAAACATATTTAGTCTCCAGGTCTGATATCATCAATATCATTTTTACGTTTTTTAATTTCTGTAATTTTTACTTTAATATATTTGCTTAATTTTGTCAATGCGTATCCAACGAATAATAACGGCCAACAAAACGGCATAACTAACGCGCCCAAAATTCCAAGTAAATGTACAATAAGGAATGAATCTGCATCTTTCATATCCATATAGTACCAGTCATCTTTATTGAACTCGATATACAACAATATACCGAACCAACTAATAATAAAAGTTATAATATAATACCACATTTTAATCTCCTTTTTCTTTTCTTTCATTGCCTTGCATTTTAATTAATTTAGCTATTGATTTAACAATAATTCTAATCACATAATAGAATAATATTAATGGCCAAAACCATGGAAGCATTAATGAGATTACTATAATTAAGGCGTGTGTTAATAAGACTAGGAAAAAATCATCGTCAAATTCATACATATACTTAAAATCATCATCTCTTCTTAATTCAACAAAAACTAAACATCCAATCCATGATAAAAATGCAAAAACCATATAATAAATATGTATTAATTCCATATTTTCCTCATAAATAATAAACTGCTATTTCTACATCTGGAGTTACTGAGTTGATAACTTTTTTAATTTCTTTCCAGTTACCACCTGCTAATCCAGCACCTATTTTTGGAATACATATTACTTTTCCTGAATAATCTTCATTAATCTTTTCAAACACTTTTTTAATCGCATCTAAATCAGCATTATTTCGACCACCACCATATTTGAACTGTGTATAAGCATTTATGATAGTTCCATTTTTTGTTTCAGTGAAACTATATGTTCCAAGTTTTGATTTATCACCAAAATTAGTTTCTTGATCTGCTTTCAAAGCTGATCCATAATTTTTAGCAATTGTTTTTGCTAATCCTGCACCCATATTACAAAAGCAGTTACAGCCATGTACAAGTGCATCATAATTATTAGTTTTAAACGCTTTTATTATACAGCCATTTATACTAATATCAATCATCTTTTAGTCCTCTTAAAAATACTTTTCTAATTTCACTGCGATTTTTAGAATCTTTTTTAATTCTATTCTCTTCAATAGTTCTTTCGAATATTCTATGAGAATGAACTTTATTCGGATGTTTATAATCAAAACATCCAGCTTCTAAAATTCCAAAATATTCAGCTAATTCCAATGGAATTTCTTTTGCTATAACTCTTTCTTCGCTCTCAAATCCGTAAGAAAACATTTTTTTCCAGCGTTCAAAATCATTTGTTTTATTTGTGAATTTCCATCCAAGTAAACAAAATGGTTGCACTTTGAAAAACTTTTTTAATTTATCTCTATCAAATACTGCTACATAAGGACGACTTGCAGACATATAAACCACATTTCTTGTCATACATATCTGATTGCCAATAATATCTTTATGTGATTTAATAGAATTAGATTCCAACACGGCGTCCAAGTTTTTTGGGTGAACACGATGATATAGCAAATTTTTCATAAAATTCCTATTAATAAATATTTTTATAAGTATACAGTAGTTTTTAAATCATTACAATATTATAGCCACAAAAAAGCACTCCGAAGAGTGCTATATTTTATTTTTCAACTTTATAACCAAATTTTTCAAGTAATTCGACAACTGGATTGATTAATTTTTTCTCACCATGTTTTACAACAACTTCGCATAGTCTTTTTTCTACTTTATTCTCTGATGAATAAAGATAAACTATTACACCTTCTGAGTTTGATTTTCCAGCACTTACATAGATGTTTGCATTTACTTTTCTTTTGCGAACGATATCAGAAACAGCATCTCGAACATTAGCCCATGAGCTAGATTCTTTTGCATTTAGAACTTTTTCGATACTTGATACTTTCATGTTCATTCTCTCTTTCGATTTAGTTGGTAGATCATCTCTCTACATGATCATTATTGCAATTTTTGAACTGCTTGTCAACATCTTTTTAATTTATTTTAGATATAAAAAAGCACTCCGAAGAGTGCATTATTTTATTTTGATACATAGGAGAAAACTACAATTTTTCCTGATCGTTTTTCATCTTTTTTTGGTTCAACTCCTGCCGATAAGTAAAAATTAAACCAATGGTCTGTTTTTACTGTTTTTTCATCAACTAAATTAAATTTCCATGCGCTTGATTCTTTCACATATTCAACATCATTATCTTGATTTGGTTTGTAAGAAATTGATGTGAAATAGTAGATAGCAACTAACAACGCAATAAAAAAGATTTTAAACATAATACATAATTCTCCAATTAATAAACAATAATACTTATAAGTCCTTCAAGCGATGCACCAAAATAAGAATCAGCCATTTTTTCCCACTCATTCTCTTTACAGTTGCCCATTTCTAACTCACGTAACCCTAAATCATTTGAATTATCCCAAGCTTTACTAACAATATGATTCCAAATTCGTTCAATATTCTTTTCATTCTTTTCTACAACTTCACATTTATAGAAAATGTTAGAAAAACCAACACCACGATAGTATTCAACAAATTTTTCAAAGTTTGATTCAACATCTTTACGATATTGATTTTCATCTTTTTTTGAAATTGGTAACATCATTTGAATTATCTCATTTAGGTCTCATTTATATAATATCACATAAATAAATTATTGCAATAGTTTTTAATCTTTTTCATTAAAAGATAATGTTGAAGTAGAAACAGATTTTTTAGTTTCTGTTGTAACGGTAATACTTACTCTGTCTTTAACTTCTTCTTTCTCTTCAAGTTCAATTTCTTTATCTAATTTCTTAAACAAAAATTTATATCTCTCCTTTACATATAAATAATTATTTGAACTTACACTGTAAGAAATATCACTGGCAAAATATATAATTGCAAATAGTATAATTAAAAAAGTTATCACTATTCACCTATTGCAATAATATTTTTTTCGCGGATTGCGACAAGTTTACGTTCTTCTTCACCAACTCGACATTCAACTGAACTAAACCAAACTAAATCTCCGACCTTCAATTCTTTGTTAGTAACAGTATCACCAATTGATTCAATAATACCATTATTTTCAGCGTCTTTATTTGCACGTTTAATTACTAAACCACTTTCGCGTGTTTGTTCTTCCATCATTGTGTTTTTTACAATGATAAAATCATTTGCTGCTTTCATTATTTCTCCTAATATATTTTATTTATCAGTTTCAGGATTCCAACCTGAAACATATTTTAATTTTCCTTTCTTAACAGTATCTCGAATTTCTTCCTTAACATCATTTTCTTTAGAAGTCATGTGTATACTTAAATATTTCTTACCCCTCGGAGCTTGATTCCAAAGAACCTTTCCATTTGAAATGCGACGATAAACAATAAAAGCCATACTACCTCGACTTGTATTATATTCAGAAAAGATTTCCCAATCTGTATCGTTTTTCTTAATTTCAACATCTTCTTTATTTTTGTTGATAACTTCTAAGAATCGTTTTTCTCCAGCTTTATCAACAATTTTTTTCAATTCTTCTTTTGCCTTTTCAACTGATGCGTCTGGCAATTTAGTTAGGAATTTATCAGCGCCGTCAATATTCAAACGATATTCATTACTGATATGATTAATAGTAAGCTTTAGTTTTTCTTTGCCAATTTCATATTCAAAATTAGCAACTTCTTTACCTTTGTTTACTGACTCTGTAATATATGTTTTAAATGACTTCATTGTTCGTCTCCTTTATACGTGTATTCTATCAAATAGTGCCATTTAAGTCAATTATTCTAAACCAACAATTCGTAAATATTCATCAACGGCGCTTTCGAATTCTTCTTGTAAATCGTCTAGGCTATCTGCTTCATATTCAACTGGTACTTGTACATCTAGTACAGTCCCCCAATAATAACCAAGTTCAACTTCTGCGATTACACTTCCAATATAACCTTTGTGTGGCTTCAACTTAAAACCTTGATTCATTTCACTACTCTCCTATTATGTAGATTGATTACTTTGTTTCAAAGTGCATAATTTTTGCACTAATTTTATTTGTATTAATATTTAGTTATAAGAAATAACTCTAAATTTCTACAAAAATTTTCTGGATTTGATTTTATACTATATCCAACTCCGTAATTAAATTTATTTAAATCAGTACAACCTACTAGATAAGTATATGCTTTATAATTTTTGTTTTTTGTTGTAATATTTTTCCATAAAAAATCCCCTAATACTAATAAATTCATATAAGTATTTAGGGGATTTTTTATTTCCGCAAGTCGCCTTAGTTACCCACAGCTCGCACGTGTAATTTTGAGTTGCCCGACCAAGATACGTGGCGCACCATCACCAGATTGAACTGATTTTGGAGTAGCAATACGTCCGACCCACATTAAAACGTCAACTTTATCGCCTGAGTTTCCTGGATCGCCACCACCTGATCCTGCGGAAGTATATTCTGATGCTAAAATTCCACATCCAGTAATCGTACCCCAAGACTGAGTTCCAGGAACTGGGAATACAATTTCAACTAAATTTGAAATTTCCATTGTACCATCTGTCGCTGCTGACCACGTTTGATCATTTGCAGGAAGTGTAACACGTTTGTATTTTGTATTATCATTCTCAATAACTTCGACACCTGTATCACCGATACCTGAACCTGGTGTTGTAGTATAAAGAGCAATTTTTACTTGAGGAGTCGGAGTCCAAGCTTTTCCTCTCAAGATATAATACATGTATTTTTTATATAACCAATCTGTTGTTGTAGCTGATGTTGCCATGATTGTCTCCTAATATATTTCTTATATTTATATTTAGTTTAAATTTATAACGGGTGCTGTCATTTTCATCTGCCCCCCTGATTTTGCTGTCATATTACTTGATGATTGTAATCCCATACTCGATCCAGCTTTTAAATTCATTGTTGATCCGGCCTGTAAATTAATACTACCCGAAACTTTATATGATAAATTTCCACCTACGATCAACTCATAATTTCCACTAACTACATGCTTGAAATTTCCATTTGTTATTTGGTGCATGTTTCCATTTGTCAGAAAATAAACATCTCCTTGATGTCTATAAACTGTTTGTCCATTTGGATGTACTTCGTAATAAGTTCCACTCTTATGATATAAATGAAAACGTTCAGCTCCTGGAGTATCATCAATTTCTAAAATATGTCCAGAAGTTGTAGTCATTACTTTATTATGTGGATATTGTGCTTTATATGGAGATGCTGGTTCTTTAATTCCATTTGCTGACATTAATGTTTTCTTAACAGTATTTTTACCTTTAATTAAATCACTAATATCTCCAACACCTGCGAATGTAAACATCACAAAAGGCAATTGAGCATCTGCTCCATCTAAAAAGAATCCTAATGCTAAAGCATCTTTTACTAGAGCATGAGGTCCAAATCCAAGTCCTTTTGTCGCACTTGACATTAAACTATTTGCACATTGCGCCCACGGCAAATCACCTGTTGCAATTTGTCCTTCTGCATCTGGATGATAACCAAAAATTCTAACTCTTACACGTCCATCTTTTTCGGGATCATTTATGTCATCAATTGTCCCAACGAACCAAACGAAAGGTCCGTTAGTAAATGAATTTGTCTTTCCTGTATCAAACATTATAAACTCCGTCTAACTAATTCTAAAGTATTAGAATATGTTTGTCTGTCAAAATTATGAACAACTGCTGTAACTAAATATCGTCCTGATCGTTTAGAATCAATCGCATTATTTGAAGTTGCATCTTGGTTTGGAAGATCAACATTTACAGTTTTTCCTAACCACTCATAAACTCCTACTGTTCCAGGAATTTTAACTACAAGTTTTTCTTGTTCAAGATTCATCAAAGATGCCATTCTTGATTGTAGCCAAATATTTGCATCATCTGATGGAGACACGGCGTTACCATTTACACCAAAAGATTTAGCTTTGAAATTTACAACTGATTCAGTAGCATTATCAAATTCACTTCCTTTCCAATTCTTAGCTTCTGATGTTTTATATGTCTGAACATTCCATTGTTTTTTTCTAAAATCAAAAGTCTTTAGTGTATTTCCATAATATCCTGATGACATATTTGCGGAAGCATCTGAATGTATAAATTCATATTCAAAAATATTATAAATATCTGATGGCTTCTCTAATGAAATATTTGCAGGACGAATTTTAAGAATTTCGCTTGTTGCAGACTTCGAAAAACAATTTAAAATAGAATCTAGTGTATATTCATTTTGTTCTGATTGAAAAAATAAAAAATCAGCTCTATTATTAATATGAGCCATTTTAATCATCCAACCAATAGAGTTAAACGGCGTCCAATTTGGAATAATTAAATTTGCATTATTATCACAAGCCATTCCAATAACACTCATATTAGGGAATGTTTCACTGACAATTGTTTTAATAGAATCAGTCATCTTTGTATTTTTAAAGTTTCTTGAAATACGTGTTGATAAGTTTACAACAAATTCATTTGACACTGCGAACGCTGTGTAAAGTAAAGATTGTTGGTTCTGCATATCTTTATCACCAATTCTATAAATCACAAACTCAAATTCTTTTTTCTTATCTGTAGAAACATTATGTTTAGTTTCTAGTAATATCTTAATCTTAGAACCTGAAACGATAGGTAATGTATTAATTAAATTCGCTGAGTCCATAAAGAAAATTTGAGCTGACCAAGTTGGCGATTGCATATCATGAAATATTTTGCAACCCAATGTTGCGTCCGTTACATCATAATTATCAATAATTACTCTGTATTGTCTTAAATTACCTATTTTCACCTGAATTAATCCTCATTGCTGTTTCAAATACATCATTGAAAGCTAATAGGCTTGATTCTGGTACATATCTAATTGATCGAAGTTTTTCATTTTCTCTTCGTTCATGCTCATAATTAGTTACTTTCTGAATATATACGGGTAATTCGCCGTCATTATCTTCCATGTATTTATAAATTTTATCTTCTTCGATACCTACTAATATTTGTCCATCTCGCACATCAATAAAATAACGAGGAGCAAATAAAATATCTTTTGTCTTATATTTAATCATACAATATTCTTCAAGTTCTTCTGATGTCTTGACCCATTCAGTAAAAGGATTAACTACACGATTAACGTATAATATATTCCAATAATAAGCTGGATCACGATAAAGACTTTCGGAAATTGCTTCGGGTGTTTCATCTCCAATGATTTTATTATCGAAATATCTATTTGAATAAATGTCATCAACTGGATTAACAGCGATGACAATATTTTCAACTTCTTTAATATCTCTATTACCAAAATCATAATCGACTGTTGGCATAAATTGAAAGAACATTTTTAACCTCTCTTAGTATCCTAAATATTCAATATCTTGACGTGTAACAATTTCTATTTCTTTCCATTGTGTAGATAAAGTAATATGAGCTGGCATACCATTTCTTAATGTTGCGAATGTACCTGCTGATGTATAATCAACATCAATTCCCGTACAAACTGCGCGTTTAAATCTGTGCATATAAGGATTTAATTTTCCTTTCCAAAAATATGCAATCATACATTCGGAAGGATATGATAAGAATGCACTGTCATCCATGTAATTTGGATAAGCGTGTTTTCTCATTGTCTTAATAATATTTGTGATTAAAGTACAGTCGCTTTCACTCATTGGAGTGAATTTGAATGTGAAGTTGAAGTTACGAAAGTCAACTCCGCGGAAGATACAAGTCAAATATGGATTCGGAACTTTTCCTGCAACTTCACCACCAAGACCTACTCCTGACATGTTTCCACTTGCTCCAATCTTATCATTAACTTTTCCGACACCTGACGCAGCAGTTGTAAAAATTGCTTGATGTTTAACTCGATCTAAAGCTCCATTAATTGTACTTTCCATATCAGTTGCAGATTGTTCACTCTTCATCATATTCGCTACTGTATTTCCTAAAAACCCAAAGTTTTCAGAATCCCACGAAACTGATGACGGTGCCGAAGCTTGTTCTGGCATATATAATTGAATTGCGTCACTTGGAACTAATCTTTGTATTTGATTTCTGCTAAAGAACTGAAATTGAATAATTCCTGGATGTAAATTAATGTTTTCTAAATTTCGAGGATAGCGATATTCTGCCATTATTGTTTTCTCCTTAAATTTATCTATTAAATATAGATATTAACTATAATTATTTAAGGAGATTTAAAATGGCGACTAATAAATCATATCCAAAAGTCGTTAAATTCTTACCTCGAAATGTTGATAAATATATTGGCAATCCGTATAAAATAGAATCAAGATCATCTTGGGAAACTAAATTAATGAGATGGTGTGACTCAAATCCAGCAGTAATAAAATGGAGTTCTGAAACTGTACATATTCCTTATTTTTCATCGTGTGAAAATAAAAATAGAATGTATCACATGGACTTTTTTATTTATTATAAAACTGACAAAGGCGAAACTCGTAAACTATTAGTCGAAGTTAAACCTTATGCTCAAACTATTCCACCAAAAAAACGTGGACGTAAAAAATTAGAAACGTTCCTAAATGAACAAAAGACTTATCAAGTTAATCGAGATAAATGGGAAGCTGCGAAAAAATACGCTGCTGGTAAAGGATGGGGGTTTGTAATCATGACCGAATATGAACTTTATCCAGACAAAGCTAAAAAAGGGCGCCCTAAGTCTTAATTAAATACAATTATATCAATAATATGAATTAGTGTCAAGAGGTAATGATCATGGCAGAAAATAAAAAGCCTAAATCAACGGCTGATATTAAAAAAGCTAATGATGCTAAAAAAGCATCTAAAACTAAAAAGCCACATTCGACTGGTGACAATGGAACAACTGGAACTTTACGTTATAAGCAAATTCCGAACGTATTAGATAAAAAGAAAGGTTTCTTAGATACGTCGAATCAAAAATTTGCTGCGAAAACTTCCGCCGTGCGATGGTTTACTAAGGCAGTTGCTGGAATATCGTCTAAGCATTCTAAAATGCCTGAGGGGCTATATTCTATTAATAATCGTGAACATCCTTTTTACGGCGAAATGGCATTATTTGGTTATGATGCAAAACATAAAGATACTCTTCCATATTGGGATGCTTATCCTCTTATAATTGTAACTGCAATTCGCCCAAATGGATTTTCAGGTCTTAACTTACACTATATGCCACCTCAAGCGCGAAAAGAAATTATAAAATATTTAGTACACTATAAAAATAAGTCTAAATCACCTATGTTGTATGCTCATAAAGTAGTACCCGTTTTAAATCAACTCTCAAAAAGTGATATTGCTTTTTGTTATAAAAATTACTTAGGAAATCATGTTCGATCTAAGTTTGTAATTGTTGGTCAAGATTATTGGGAACTTGCTTGCGAATTACCTTTACAAGAATTCAGAAAAGCTACAGCAAGAGAAGTTTGGGCAGACAGAAGGAGAAAAAGATAATGTTTTTATCTTCATTATTATCATTCGCTGCTGATACGCTTCTAGCGTTTATCAGATCAAATTTAGCAGTAGGTCAGTTTATTGATATCTTAAATCCAGAATCAAGATTGCCTACTTTTATTAAACATAAACAAGATGGTGAGATTTGGAGATTCTTATCTCACTTCAAAAAAGGATTTGCGAAATCTAGTCGTTATAGAATTGAATTTTCATTGCCGAAAGGAGCTAATGGTCCCCGTGGGTCTGTAAATGATGTCAATCAATTTAGTAGGGCTGGACAAATTCAAACTGCGGAAAAGTTATATAATAGAAATGGCTCGATTAATATTAAAGCTCATACTGTAACTTTTCCACAAAGAGCTTTAAGTACATTTGAAATTAAACATAATAGTGCGCCGTTCAAAATTCCTTATACAAGTACATACGATCCAATTACAATTTCATTCTATAATGATCAGGATATGGATACTAGACGTTACTTTGATATTTGGCAAGGTGCAATTATGAACTTTTCGAATAATACAACAAATTTTTATTCTGAATATACAAGCGATATAAAAATGTACATTCAAAATGATGCTGGTGAAGATGTTTATGGTATTTTGTTAGTCGAAGCTTATCCAATGGGGCTTTCAATTATGGATATGTCTTACAGTTCTCAGAATCAAATGCTTCCAAGTTCTGTAACTTTTTCATACAAATATTGGTTACCTATGGATTCTTCACAAAGAGTTCAAAGATCAGGATAAGTTATTGAAAGATAATAAATTATTATAAATTCTTTAAAGAAAAATACACACTTATTTCATATATATAGTATTAAAAAAGTATAAAAAAATATTTAAAGAAGTATTCTTCAATGCGTAGCATTGATTCATGCTTCGCATGAGTAAGTGTATATTCTATATGTTATAATAAATTATTAAATATTCGTGTAAGTATTTGAAAATACAAAGAAATATATAAATTCTTTAAATAAAAATACGCACTTATTACATATATATAATATTAAAAAAGTATAAAAAAATATTTAAAGTTTTCTTCTGTGCGTAGCACATGAAGCGTAGCTTCATATAGTTTATTATATTTTAAAGGAGTAAGTAATTTGATAACAATGTATTCAATAGTAAATGATGAAATTGTAAATAGAAGATTCTATAAAAATAATACAATGCAAACTAGAGATCATTACATTTCAACTTTAAGAAGACACTTTACTGGAAAGTATGAAATGCTAGATATCATAAATGAATATAGATCAGATTTTGTTCATAGAAATGTGCTACCGTATGATGATAATTTCACTTTTGTAATAGAAGATCAGTATATGGATGGACACATGTTCTCAGATACATTTTTTTCTTATAATTTTGATATAAATTCGACTGTAAATTTAACGATTCTCTTTAGCCACGATGATTATAGCTCAAGAAAGATATTCATTAATGAAGTTGTATTTTATTTGAAAAACTATGGATACCATGACATTCTTAATAGATATAGTAAACAAATACAAGAATTCCAAAACGATGATTGTGAAATTATCTATGTAGAAAAACATAAACTATCAATGAGAAAAGAAGACGATTAATTTTTAAAAAAAGTATTGACATACATATCACGGCGTTCTATAATGCGTACATAGATTGATAAAACCTACTAAGGAAAAATGAAATGGCTAAATTACATACTATTATTGTTAAGTCTAATCGTCGTGATGATAAAGTAGTAACAGACAATTTAGAAAATTTAATCTCTTATTTCGGATATACTCTTGAAGTCGGACAATCTTGGCAACATGAGAAAGGAAATAAGAAAATCAATCGTAACCCAAAAACAGCAAAGTCTTTAGTGACTAACTTAAATAATGCGAAAACAAATTCCGCAGCAAATGGTTGTCCTGATACTTGGTATGAATTAGAAGTTTGACAGTTTTAAAAACATAATATATAATTCGAGTCTTCAAAAATACAAGGATTATATATTATGTACGATTCAAAATCAGATTCTTTACCACCTGTTCCAAGACGACAAGATATTAACGCTTCATTAGAAGACTTGACTTTTAATCTTGATAGTTTAAAATCATCAATTGAAGCACTTGAAAGTGTGTTATCAAAAGTTAGCGTTAATCGTCTTGAAGATAGTTGTTCTAGTAAAGATGGTGTAAGTCCATCAAATGTTTCATCAATTCGAAAGACTATTGATGATGAAGTACAAAAAGTAAAACGTTTGGATTCACAGATATGCAAACTAATTGATAATCTTGATCTTTAAGATTTGACAATACTGCAAATTACTGTATAATAGTTTGCAGTTTTTGATTAAAGGGCCTTTAGCTCAATTGGTAGAGCAGTCCACTCATAATGGATTGGTTCTCGGTTCGAGTCCGGGGAGGCCCACCAAAATCAATTATAAATGTCATTTTATAAATGTCATTTTATAAATGTCATTTTATAGATGATAACTATAATTGATTTTTTATGTGATGAGGTAAATATATGCAACGTAATGTTTTTAAAGAATCAATTTATTTTAATGTCTATGGTACGATTATTGAAGTTCCATATAAAAATTTAGAAAATACGCATTTTAAAAATTTTATTGGATATCATGACGTAGCAAAATATTCAGAATGGGTTATCGACTACACTGGAAAGATTTATAAAAATCGTTCTGACAAAATTGATCATTTAAAAGAATTTTTGAATAGTGAACGTAATAATACACTTGAATTTAAAGATTATTCGGAAGCATTAAAATTTTCGAATCAGCTTGTACAATCAATTGCAAATTATAGTTTAATGTTGAGTTCTAAAAATTTAGTTACTGTTCCAAAAGATGCAGTAATAAAAGAATATTTTCTTATTACACACATGAGGGCTTTATGAGTAGAACTATAAAAGGTTCAAAGTGCGTTGGATATGATTTTTGGTCTAAGCGTCCTTGTTCGAAGAATGGATACGGTCCTATTGTAAAAGATATGACTAAACGCCGTGAACGAATGGAAGAAAAGAAAATAGTTAGAAACGAGGTCAAAAATTATGACTCGTAATTCTAAGTATAAAGAAATTAATTCTGTAATAGAAAAATGTGGATGTGAGTGTCATGAACCTAATATTATGTTAATGCACTGCTTTCCATGTTGTTCTTATTGTGAAGTTAAAAAAATTGAATTGGATGTATGCAGGATATGTAAGACAGAACTTTCAGATGATCCAAATTCTGATTTTTATGACTGCGGTGGCGATTGTAAAAAATGTGTTGAAAATTTTTAAATAAAAAATATTTGACAAGTAAATAAAACTGTTGTATAATACTCGTCATTAAATAACGAAGAGTTATAAAAATAATTGTTACTCTTCTATATTTGACAAGATAGTAAAATGATGATATAATAATTTCGTATTTTACTAAATATAAATATGTTTAAAGCTTATGATAAAGTTACTTCTACTTTTATAATTGAAAATTACTTTATTTGCTTTCTTTAAATATATATGTTATAATAGCTTAAATAATAGTTACTTCTACTTTATTATTTTCGAGCTTGACTCGAAGCCAGAAACCACTATTATTACTTTCTATTAGAAATGTGTTAGCGTGACCCGAATTGGTAAGGGAGCGGACTGTAAATCCGTCGCCAAAAGCACTGTAGGTTCAAGTCCTACCGCTAACACCAATTATATTGTGTTTGATAATTTGTGACTCACTACATAAGTTATCAAACACAATATAATCAAAACCTATCTAATGCGAGCCATTAGACTAAGATTATATTGATGACGGATTATAAAGGCGAACCTGAGTATTTATACTTTAGCGATGATGTTTGGATAATTTGCATAATACAACAAGCGCGATGTCTTATTGGGGCGAACCACTTGAAAACTTGTTTCAAGTTAGTAAAAAGAGTTGAGTTTTGATAATGATGCAAGTCTTGTCTTTAAAAAATTAAAAAATGATGTTGATTAAAAACTTCTTTGATGCACTTTTGTTGATATCTGAGCAATCAGCTAAATAAAAGTTACTGCATCAAAGATAGTTAATTTAGAACAATAAAGCTAGATTAATGTTACTTCTATATACATTAAGAGTAAGGTTTAGCTTAATTTTCAGTAAAATGTTAATTAAGCTAATAATAATACATTAATCACTTTCTTTATTGTTCTAAGTTAATACGCGCCTGTAACTCAGTTGGTAGAGTGTCTGCTTGAAGCGCAGAAGGTCAGTGGTTCGACTCCACTCGGGCGCACCAAATTAAAATTGATATTTTTATGACTTACATAACCTAAAGTGGTACGAAGGATCGGTCTGCAACATCGAGTTTAGTGGGTTCGAGTCCCACATGTAAGTCAAAAAATATTAAAAAGTTTATGGAAGAGTAAGCCAAGTCGGTCTATGGGTCGCTGTCTTGAAAACAGTTGGATGTAATGTCGTGTGAGTTCAAGTCTCACCTCTTCCGCCAAATTATAAAGTTTTATTAAATACTTATATTAACATATAGGAGAATTAATATGCAAACTTTAGAAGAAGCTTTAATGGAAGCAGTTGAAAAACGTTTAGTTGCTGGAAAGTATACTTTAGGTAAATCAAGTGAGCCATTTAAACTGAGTATGAAAACTCTTGGAAAATCAGCAGTCGAAGAAGCAAAAGAAAAGCTAAAAGAAAAAGGTATTACAGATTTTAAAATGTATCAGCCTGATAAAACTTTAGTTTATTTTATTTCTGGTGATAAAATTGTAGCTAAGATTTTCACATTTAAACCTCATATTAAAGAAGTTGTGATGGCTTTCTATGAGTAATAAAATTAAAACATTTAGACGATTCATAACAGAAGATAAACGAGATATTGTTATGGAAAAGATGAATGACCTAAATTCAAAAATGTATTCATTAAATGCTTCGAGAGAAAGACGAATTGATGGATATATTATGTTTAGAGAATCATCACGAAAATGTCGATTTAAGAAAACAAGTGACGGAACAGATTTTTACATTGAAGTCGTGAATAAATCTGATGAATCTTTTGTTGCAGATATTGGCTCATGTATGAGTAAAACAATTGAAGAAATGATTGACTTAATTAAAGAATTTTAGTATTATAGGGATATGGTGAAGTGGTTTAACACGCTGGATTTTGATTCCAGTATATGTCCTTGGTTCGAATCCAAGTATCCCTTCCATGTTGGTAGCAAGATCAGTAATTAATTTTACAAGTTCTATAGAACAATTTTCTCCTATAGAATGATGGTTGTTGTATATAGTCAAGTACCGGTCATTCAGTTGATGGTCTATATCGGCAATTTATTTGATCCTAGGAAATCAATATTTTGCTTACGAGAGAAAACTTGAAATTTCTTTGTGTAGCTCAGTTTGGTAGAGCATTGCGTTTGGGACGCAAGGGTCGTAGGTTCAAATCCTACCGCGAAGACCAATTTATTTTTAAATATCATATAGTAATTTCATTAAATAAGTATTATAATAAACTTATTAAGAAAGGAGATAGATGATGTTAAAAACTTTTGATGAAGCTTTACAAGAAGCAATGGGCGGAGATGTCGCTCTTCCAGATCAAAAGATTGCAGGGAAATATGCTGTTGGTAAAAGTGGAAAAACATTTAAATTGTCATATAAAACAATTGGCAAAAATACAATGAAAGAAGCAACAGAAGAAATTTTTTCACGCGGATATAAAAATATTACTAAATATACTGCAAATAAAGATTTAGTATATTTTATTGCCGACGGTGATAAAGTTATTGCTAAAATTTTTAAAGGCGTATCTGGAAATGTTGCGATGGTGTTTCATGCTCATCCAGGACTTCCAATTAAAGAGAAGCAATAAAAATTCTCCATCTAACTAATTAGATGGGGTTTATTCCAATCGGGCCGGCTTGGTGAAGGCACCTGACTGTTAATCAGAGATTCCGCAAGGAGCGAGGTTCGAAACCTCGGATTGGAGCCAAATCTATTTTATTTATGATCATTGCAGGTTGGCAAGCTCTACAACATTTATTAAAATCATATGAACGTATACAAGATTATGAATTTTACTTAAATGCGCTGAACGTAATTAACTCAGTGAAGGAAAATTGTATCTCAGACGGGTTCAATTCCCCATTTGATCATAAATAAAATAGATTTTTAGGGAGGTGTTCTGTAATGGTAGCATTGCGGATTCCAAATCCGCCGGTCTAAGTTCGATTCTTAGTCTCCCTGCCAGTTTATTTTTGGAATTTATTAAAATAAGTGAATAATCAACACTATCAAGATAAGTTGCCCTAACGGTTGAAACATTATGATGATGTAAAATCGAGTTAGCACGTAATTAAGAGCGTTAATTCTTAATGACTTATGATTTCAATATATATTAACGTGATATTGCGAGATGTGAAATAAGTTTCGAATTTTGATAAATTTACAAAAATTAATTTAAAAGTTTATGGCTCATTAACTCAATTGGTGGAGTAACTCCCTGTCTAGGAGAAGGTTGTCGGTTCGAGTCCGTCATGGGTCGCCATTTTAATTATTATCGTTGTCTATAATCGTCTGTGAAAGTCAGTAAAAATAGACATATTTATTATGTAGAATAAAATGTTTGATAAACAATTCTTACAAGATTTAAAAGATAATAAGCATTTATCTGAATTTGGTATGAACCAAGAAACAATTGATTTTACAAATTCAACTAAAGATAAATATCATTCCTAATTTTAAGGATGATGAAGATTATAGTAAGTTGACCGAGAGGCCGAAGGTAGGCGGTTGCTAACCGTTAGGATGAATTAAGTAGTTCCGTGAGTTCGAATCTCACACTTACTGCCAGTTATTAATTTGCACCGAAGAACATAACCAGAAGTGGCGTGAAGGCTGAAACTGTATTCCAATAAGTTTGGTGGAGTGACTTAGATACACGTTAAATACAGAGAGCAAATTAATTTTTAAAAAGAGGTATAATATGTTAAAAGAATTATTTAGACGAGAATTTCAATCATTTGCATTCTTGTTCATGTGGTTTGCTTTACTTTATGCTAGATTTGATGTTTTATTTTCAAGTGTTACAGATGTTATCTTGACTATTATCGCGTTTGTATTTATAATGATAGAAGTTAAAGACATTTATTATCAATGTAATAAACTAAAATCTGAAAAGAAAGAGACTTAACTCTTTCACAATGTTCCGTTCGACTAGCGGTTAGGTCACTACCCTTTCAAGGTAGGAACACGGGTTCGAATCCCGTACGGAATACCAATTTCTTCTTAGCTCAGTTGGATTAGAGCGTCTGCCTACGAAGCAGAGGGTCGCAAGTTCGAGTCTTGCAGAGGAAACCAGTTTACGGATGTATAGCTTAGTCGGTAGAGCAGAGGATTTTTAATCCTAAGGTCCATGGTTCGAATCCATGTGCATCCACCAAATTGCCATTATAGCTCAGTAGGTAGAGCAACGGTTTTGTAATCCGGAGGTCGCAAGTTCGATTCTTGCTGATGGCACCAAATTTTTAAATAATTAAGCTGATAAGCAGGTCAAGTATCCTCTTGTAAAAAGTACCAAACTTGAAAGATTTACTTAGTGAGTTATAGAATGCTCGAAAGTATAAAAGGTCATTCTATGCTTAATTGTTTAAAATATAAATAAATTAACGTCCTTCCCATACGTTGTATGTTCTAGTAGTTAATTATTATATTAAAGTAAGTTTTATTTGACTTTGTTTAAACAATCTCATATAATAGCGTAATCGAAAGATGCTTTAATATATTTTGCGGAATTAGTTCAGTTGGTAGAACGCTGTCCTTCCAAGTCAGATGTCAGGAGTTCGAGTCTCCTATTCCGCTCCAACTATTTTTAAGAAAGATGTTGACAAGTATGAAGATGTTTGTTAATATAGTAAAAAATGAAATGCGCCGTTAGCTCAGCTGGATAGAGCATCCGCCTTCTAAGCGGAGGGTCACTGGTTCGAATCCAGTACGGCGCACCAAGATTTATTTTTATAATTCCTCGATAGCTCAGTTGGTAGAGCAGAAGACTGTTAATCTTTTGGTCGGTGGTTCGAGCCCACCTCGGGGAGCCAAATTTATTTAGTATGTATATAATAAACTATTAATTTTTCCCTAAGATGGGGAATTTGAAAATAATTATAATATACATACTAAATAGATTTATTATAAAATTCTTCAATGATATATGTTTTGATTAACCCATCTAAACTATATTACTCTTTGAAAAAGTTCATTAAGTAAAAGAGTCGTGAATGAACGCATGTTTGAAGGATTTTATAATAGATTTATTAAAGATATTATTTGCATAATATCACTCACTATTAAATTTCTGGTGATGCGGAAATTAGTATAATTTCTTAGGAGACATTTGATTTGTCGGAGATTATATCTTTAATAAATTTGTTGACACATTTTTAAAAACTATGTTAGAATTAATCATAACTTAGAAAAGAGATTTAAAAATGTCGAATATTGCTAATGTAAATGATGCGGTTGAAGTTATTGTTGATAAACTAAAATCAAAAGGTTTGAAAGCAATTAAACTTAGAAATTATGGATACTACTCGTTTATTGTTAAAAATATATCTTATAAAGAATTAGTTGAAACAGCATTTGAAAATGATCCAAGATTTGAATTAGCTGTAAAAAATTCATATTTGGAATACATTATTAAATCAAATGATTTGGACTTAGAATTTAAGTTGAATTATGAGAGTTTAAAGCAAAATTCGAAATTGATTCTTAGTTTAAACTTGTAAATTATACACTGTTAGCTCAGCGGTAGAGCATACGCTTGATAAGCGTCAGGTCGCTGGTTCAAATCCAGCACGGTGTACCAAACATTATAGATAATTGACTAGATACCTTGTGTTTAATATCAAGGCGAATTATTAAAATTCTGATAAGTCTTACAATGTATCAATCTAAGTAATTTTAAATGGAATTATATTTTGATATATCTATAATAATAAGTTGCATAAATTAAATTTATATTATGTTGGCATAAGAAAGGCGGTTTGCAACAGTGCGCTTATGTTAATGGATACTATACTGAACTTGTTGTCGAAAGATGCGTTAGACGTTTGGGTACTATCTAATATAAATTTAATTATGCAATTTATTAAAAGTAGCTGTCCTTGAATCCCAAAACGAGGACGAATTGGGTATAGTGAGTCTGACACTGTATTACTAAAAACAGACCCAAATTTTTAAATGAACAAGGAAAAATATGAAAGCTGATTATAGAAAATATAATGACCATTCAATGAGTTCTAGCACGTATCATAAAAAGGATGGTACTAATGTTAGAGCAATTTTAAAAGATCAACTTGTTAAAGAACTTAAAAAGTTACGTTAGTTAATAAAGACCTCCATCTCAAAATACTAACAAACTTATTAATTATTACATTTAATCAAAGCTCCTGATTAAATTATTGGATAGTTAATATTAAAAAGTGTTTCACTGCTTATAAATTACATGGCTACTTTCACAATAATGTGACTGGTAATTATCAATGTGAACTAAAAAAGTGTCGGAAGACATAAAATTCGGAGCATGTCAATGATAGAATTAACCGTTTAGGTAAGTTTCCTTAATATGCGTTTACGCAAGTTTTAGTCTATTTTATCATTGACAAATTTATTGTACGGTGCTATGTTGGTTAGCAGTAGGGCTCATAACCCTATCCACGCGGGTTCGATTCCCGCCTGTACATCCAAATTATATCGAGATATAAAGCTCATACAAAAGTTACTTCTACATTTTTATTTGAAGCTAAAAGACCACTTTTTTAACTTTCTTTATATCATCCATGTGATTTGTCATTTCATGTGAATTAAACCTCTAAACAAAAAGACCGATTAAGATTAATTTCTTAGTCGGTTTTTTTATTTGTATAATTTATTAAAATAGTATATAATTTTATTTTTTAAATAATGGAGAAAACAATGCTTAGAAATGTAGCGTTAATTATATTTGCTGTATTACTTGTCGCGGAGCTTACTGGAATTAAAGACTTTACTTGGTTTGAAATTGCTTTACCTATTCTGATTTATATCGGTGTTAAAGTATCAGTATTACTATTTGTTCTAGTAGTTGCAATTGTTGCAAATAGATGATAAATTACTTCAACTAAATAGATATGAAAGAAGACAACAAAGTTTGTCAATATAATAAAAATAATGAGGAGATATTATGACTATTTCAAAATATAAAAAACTTACAGAAGTTGAACACGTCCTAGCACGTCCGGGACGATATATTGGATCAATCAATCAAGAGACTCATTCAAAATGGTATGTTGAAGACGAACAGATTAAAGAACGAAAAATGACTTTCACTCCATCATTCCATAAGTTATTCGATGAAATTATTTCTAATAGTGCTGACCATGCGCGTACAGAAGAAGGAAAGAATTTAACTAAAATTGAAGTTACTTTGACAGACGATACAATTACAGTTTTAGATAATGGTGGTATTCCAGTTGTTATCCATCCTGAATATAATCAATATATTCCAGATATGATTTTCGGTGAACTTCGTTCAGGTTCAAACTTCGAAGATAATGCAGATAGTTTATCTACTGGTCAAAACGGTGAAGGATCAAGCCTAGTGAATATTTTTTCAAAATCGTTTATTGTAGAAACTGCATTAGATGGAAAGAAGTTTAAAATCGAATACATTAATAATATGTCTGAGAAAACAGATCCTAAGATTACAACCTCTAAAACAAATTACACACAAATTACTTATATTCCTGATATTGCACGATTAAACATGGAATCTATTAGCTTAGATGATAAATTATTGATTGAACGCCGTGTTCATGAGATTGCATTTACTAATCCTAATTTGAAAGTATTCTTTAATAAAAAACGTTGTACTATTGACAGTTTCGAGAAGTTTGTTAAGACTTATGATAAAGAATCTGTATTTTATGAAATTGATCGTTGGCGTTTAGGTGTCGCATATAGTAAAGATGGATTTAAGCATGTTTCTTATGTAAATAGCACACCATCATTTGACGGCGGAACTCATGTTGATTATGTAGTTGATAAGTTAGTTGAAGCAGTTCGAGAAAAGATTGAGAAGAAAACTAAACAAAGTATTCGTCCAAGTGAAATCAAAAATAACTTAGTAATCATGTTAGATTGCAATATTAACAATCCACGTTATAATTCACAGACAAAAGAAAAGTTGATCACTCAGCCAAGCCAATTTGGTTCTCGATTTGAACTGGATGATAAATTCATTAAAAAACTTCTTTCGAGTAAAGTTGTTGAAAATATCATTGAATGGGCTATGAAGAAAAAAGACATGGATGACTTGAAAGATATTGAACAGCGTGAAAATGCTGTTAGAAAATCTGGATTCTATGATATTCCAAAATATCGTCCAGCAACGTCTAAAAGTCGTAAAGAATGTTCTTTATTCTTATCTGAAGGTGATTCAGCGAACGCGCCTTTACTTGATGCGTCTAATCCAAAAGTTCACGGATTATTTCCACTCAAAGGTAAACCTGAAAACTGTTATGCTAAAAAATTAACGGATGTAGTGTCACAAGAAATTATGTATATTTCTCGAATTTTAAATTTGAGTATTACTAAACCTGATTATGATAATATGCGATATGATAAAATTGTTTTTGCGACTGATGCGGATACAGATGGTCAACATATTATTGGATTATTATCATTACTATTTTCAAGATTTTGGCCTGAATTGTTGAAAGAAGGAAGAGTACAAATTTTCCAAACTCCGTCAGTTATTGCAACATATAAAGGTAAGAAATATAACTTTGTCCGTGAAGCTGAATATGATGAATGGATTAAAGATAAGAAAGGGTATACTACAAAGTATTGTAAAGGATTAGGTGGACATGATTCTAAAACATTCTCAGAATTCTTGAATGATCCTAAATCTTATATTACAATAGACTATAATCCAGAACGCGATGATGATGCACTAGGAATGGCATTTGATCCAAAACGTGCTGATGATCGTAAGGAATGGGTTGCTATCATTTAAGTATTTTAACTAAATATAATAAAATAATATTGTATTTGGAGAAAACAATGAATGATTTATTAACCTTTGAAGACGCTCTTACCGAAGCTAAAAAAGAAAAATCAAGTCCAAAAAATAAGGTTGGGAAAGCTCAATCTTATTTTAAAAAAGACTGGACATTTAAGAAAGGAAATCACTATACTGAATTAAAAGACACTAAACCTCTTAAAGCTGACGGCTTTGTAGCAGGTGAAAATAGTTTTATTATTGATAAAGAAAAAACTATGGATTTTGATGGTGTTACAGCTTATAAAGCAGTTGATGACGAATTAGATAGATTTGTAATTTATATTGACAAAGATGGAAATTTATATACTGACTTAGATGATAAAGTAGGGCTATACAAAAAAATATTAAAATAAAAAATGAGGAATTATAATGACAAATAATACAATTACAGATTTAATTCAAGATGATAAAAGTGACGAACAAGTAAAGACAATTAATGATTTTATTCAAAATGAACTAAAAGAATTCGCCGTGTATGATAACTCACGAAGTATTCCAAGCGTAGTTGATGGTCTTAAGACTTCACAGCGTAAAGTAATTTATGCAACATTTACATTGAAAAAAGATACTCCAATTAAAACTTCTGCTTTAGGTGCAAAGTCTTCTGACTTAACACACTATAAGCACGGCGAAGCGAGTATTATTGGTACAGTTATTAAATTAGCACAAGATTATGCAGGATCAAATAACTATCCACTTTTATTAAAAGACGGTCAGTTCGGAACAGCACAGAATAATATTTCAAGTTCGCCACGTTATATTCACGTTTCTCGAAGCGATAATCTTGATACAATGTTCGATGAAAATGATCGTGAAATTGTAAATTATTTGAAATTTGATGGTGATGATATTGAGCCAGAATATTACTTACCAAAATTGCCTGTTATTGCGATTAACGGAACAGCAGGTATTGGTAATGGATATAGTACAAAAATTCTACAGCGTAGTGTTAAAAATGTTAAAGAATATGTTGAGCAATTAATCAACAAGACAGAACCAGATAAGAAATTATTAATTCCAGCATTTAATGGATTTAATGGAACGGTTGAAGTTATTACAGATTCATCATTCTTATTAAAAGGACGATTTGAACGAATTAATTCAACAACATTAGTTATTAAAGATTTACCTCCTACAAGTTCTTTCCAATATGAGAATTATAAAGAACGAGTTTTGATTCCATTAAAAATTGATACTAAGTCAGGTATTGGTGAATTTGAAAATGAATCAAAAGACGGTTCTTGGGAAATCATTATTAAACATGATCGTGCATTTGGTAAACAAACTGATGATGAAATTTTAAAAGCGTTAAAGATGACAGAAAAAGTAAGTGAAAACATTACTGTTTGGGGTTTCGATAATAAATTTAAGATTTTTGAAAATATTTATCAATTAGTAGAATATTGGGTAACTGAACGAGCTAAATGGCATCAAGTTCGTAAAGATCATGTATTAAGTAAAATGGCTATAAAGAATGCTTATCAAGAAGACTTATTGAAACTTATTGAATTTTGGCTTGAAAATAAAGATATTACATCAATGAAAAAAGATGATCTTATTAATAAATTAAAAACAGTAGTTGAAAATGAAGATCATATTTCTAAATTTTTAGATCAAAATATTATGTCATTAACTAAAGAACGAGTTGATAAATTGCGTAAAGATATTGGTGTTTTGTTGAAAGAGAAAAAGACACTAGAAAAGAAAACAGTACAATCATTGTTTTTAGAAGATATTAATATTTTTTAAAAATAAACAATAATTTATATTGTATTTTATATTAAATATGCTATAATTAAAACATAAAGAGAGATATCGTGTTATAAATCACTTTTCGGAGTTATAATTATGGAATCACCTAAATATAAAATAAAACGCTTTAAGCTCGGAGGTACTCCTGGTAATGAGGGCGGATTTGAATATCGTGGTATTCGGATATATAAGTATTCTAAAATTGATCCGGGAATGAAATATAAATATTATCTACCTGGTCATGGGACTCATAATTTTTATGGAAGAACTGAGTATGGAATTAAATCTAGTATTGATTCATTTTTAGATAAGAAATAATTTAAATAAACTAAAACGGCGTGTACTTATTGTATACGCCGTTTTTTGCTAAATATAATATATAAACAATAAAGGGATTCTGATATGAAAACATTTGATGAAATTCTAAAGGAAAGACAATCATCATATCAAGATATTAATAATGAAATCTCAAAAGCAGAATATAACGATATAGATTTAAAAAAGAAAGTTGCAGAGCTTGTGGAAAGCAAAATGACTGACTCACCAAATTTAAAACCTGTTTTTGATATAAATGAACGAAATGTTCATGAGAAAGTAACCGCAACAGTTTCAGCATTAATTGGAACGATGATCAAAGAGGGAAATAATGATTATCGAATTATTGTTAAAATTCTTGAAGCTACTGTGGCATTAGTTAGTTTAATGAATCAATATGATATTGTAATCAGAGAGCCAAAATTTAAAAAGAATGTAGATATTACATCAAAAATTATGGGAATGACTTCTGATGAATATAATATTTTAATAAACAAAGAATTAAATGGATATAAGCAAGCTATAGAGAATCAATGTACAGTATTGAATAAATTGCTTAATACAAAAATAGAATTAAAAATAGAATAGGAGATTAATCTATGGAATTAAAGAACTTTAATGATTTTATTGCAGAAGCAAAAGACAGTCAGAAATCAAAAGTAAATAACGATATGCATAATAAAGATGCAACACACGGCGACAAACCAGAGGTATTAGATACAAAAGTTAAATCTGATGGTAACAACTATGAGGGTGACAAACCTGATATTCTGGATACTTCAATTAATGAAGCTGATGCACAAAAGGAAAAAGAAAATTCTGATCTTAAAGCAAAAGATGCTAGTCATGGTGAAAAAGCTCAAGTAATCAAAGAAGATGGTGAAGATGACGACGAAGATGATGAAGATGACGACGATGATGACGAGAAAGTCCTTCACGGTGAAAAATGTGATGGCGATTTAAAAGAATCATTTACACCAAATTTTGAGGAAAATGCAAATCGTAAACTAGGTGATAAAGTAATCAAAGATGGGAAAGAAAAAAAATCAACTATTTTAGATGCAAATAATGGATATATTAAATTTGTTGAAGTAACCAGTGACGGAATTATTATTCACGAAATAGATAAAAATAAACATATAAGCATTACTATTGATAATGATGAAATTAAATATCTAAAAAAATAAATTAAGACACGCTTTCGGGCGTGTTTTTTATTGCTTGACAAACACATAATAAGTATATATAATCGCATCTAAATTAATAGAGAGGAAATATATATGTTTAAGCAAAAATTCGCAATTAAAACTTTGAATACTATCTTAATCACACCACAAACTGGTGATTTATTGACACAGGAAGACAAGCTTGTATTTTTAGGCATTCTCCGTGATAATGGATATATTTTAAATAAAGATGATTTACAAAAACTTCTTGAAACTGATGTTACAGTTAATACTGGACGTGAAGTTTTAGAGACAGTAAAAACTATTCGCGGTGGCGATGTAGTACATCAAACACTATTAACAAAATTCCCTATTCAAGATCGTGATCAATGGGGTCGCTCATTAATTGCATTTGTCAATCACATTTCTGGATTCATTCCACAAATTCCAACAATGTTACAAGATGATGTTACATTATACCAACTTTCTGAAAAAGGAAATTTAGTATCTTTGACATTAAGCGAAAATATTGATGCACAGATTTTAACAATGTTCACTTCTAAAATTCCATTGTCATTAGAACATGAAGAATTTATTGCTGAACTATATAAACATAAAGATGAAATCATTACTAAAGTCGATCCAAAAACTATTGTGCTAAAAGAAATTTTAGCTCGACAAGTTGCAATGGAAATCACTCTAGGATTAGAAACTGTATCTGCTAAAAATGCTATTGATGTTTTACGTGCGATTGCTATTATTTCGGGTGAACCGAATGCTAAACTTGATGAAAAATTTAAGATTAAAGCATTATCTAATCCGATTCGCCGTAAAGTTGTTGAGGTATTAGATAAGGTTGCTAATATTGATGATCTAGTATCTAAAAAAGCTTTGTTCAAAACATTATTCAAATTGTTGCACGTTCACGAAAGTAAATATGCTAAGTTTGGTAATATTCGAGCATTAGCAAAAGAATTGCAAACTGTTAATAATCCAAAAACTTCACGTACTGAATTGTACAAATTAGTTAATGGTATTGGAACAGAAGCAGGTTTTGACATTATCTTAGGAAATCCTTCATTGTTTATTCGTAACCTTGACGCGATTTTGCGTAAACATGACGCTGATTCAGTTTTACAATTGTTTCAAATGTCTTTACATACGCGAGATGTTGAAACTAAACTTTTACTTCAAATTTTAGAGCATTTCCGTAATCGTGATAAGGATGTTGAACGCCGTACGTTTACAGCTAAAGGGAAATCGACTCCAGTTGTAGTAGAAAAAGGATTAGAAGCATTGGAGCAAGGTGTGATTGACAAGCTCGATGCTATTATCAAGAATGAATTGAAACGCCAATATAGTAAAAGTGAAACATATTTTGAGAAATCATATATTCATCCGTCACTATATAAAATCAACTTACCAAAAGGGTTATCAGATCAAGATGGAATGAAAGTTGTGGCACGTGGTTCGCGTTATAAGTTTAAAGGCACAGGCGATACAATTCGAATGTTTGTTCACTGGAAAGATCGTTGCGATATTGATTTATCTGCAATTGTTTTAGATGAAAATTATTCTCAAGTACATTCATCAATTAACTTTGGCAATTTGTCAGGGGATTTTTGGGAACATTCGGGTGATGTACGCTCAGCCCCGAACGGCGGTAGCGAATTCATTGATATTTATCTTGAAAAACTTCCAAAAGGAACACGTTATATTGGAATGGCTGTAAACTGCTATTCAGGAAAAGATTATGACGATATTCCTGAGTTATTCGGTGGCTTTATGGTTCGAGAAGATCGTTTGGCTGGTAAGAAATTCGAACCGAAGACTGTAGAAGAGAAATTTTCAATCACTGGTGGAACAAATTTCAAACTATGCGTTTTATTTGACGTATTAACACGTGAAGTTATTATGATTAATTCAAGTCTTGAATCAGGCTCATGCTGGAGTATTCGTGACGTTAGTTTTAAATCAGTAATCGAAGGTGTAATGAATCACAAAACTTTAACAGTTGGTGAGTTATTAGAATTGCGTAGTCGATATGTGTTATGTGAGGATGAACAGTTAGCAATGACTCAACAAGAGCTTGAATCTGTTCAAAAGTTTGATGAGGATTACGGTTTTAATGTCTTAGATATTACATCGAATCTTCTGTAATAAAAAGGGCTTCGGCCCTTTTCCACTAGGAGATATATAAATGGGCGGAAACGCATTTAATCACATTGGTTATACAGCCGAAAGAATGAGTAAGGAAGAATTTCATACTATAGAAAGAGAAATTTTTACAGTATTACACGAATTAAATATTTATGGTTTAAGTATTCCTTATGTTAAAGAAAAAGAAAGTTTTGGTGATATTGATATTGTAATCGTAAAAGAAGACGATAGAAATGTTAAAGAAATTATTTGTGATAATATTGAAAAATTCGGTCTTCGAGAAGAATTGATCTTTAGAAATAAAGATGTTATTTCAATATTATATAAAGAAAAATATCAGATTGATTTTATTTTCACAAACAGAAAAGAGAAAGACTACCATCAAGCATATCTTGCTTATAATGATCTAGGGAACTTATTGGGTCGTATTATTAAGGAGTCAGGATTCCAACATGGGCATAATGGATTATTCTATGTTTATCGAGAAGGTAATCATTATAAAGAATTGATCGAGTTGACTACTGATTATGCAGATGCTTTAGACATTCTTGGTCTTGATGTAGAAAAATTTTATTCTGGATTTGATACTTTCACTGAAATGTTTGAATATGTCACCTCTTGTAAGTATTTTAAAAAGTCAAGGTTTGCTCTTGAGAATTTAAATAATAGAAATAGAGTACGTGATAGAAAACGAAAAGTTTATAATGAGTTTTTAAAATATATTGAAACTGTTCAAGATAAAGACGGAGAAGTACCTTCACCATTCGATGAATTTCCTTGGTTACAAGAACGCTGTAATAAAATTAAAGAATCAAGAATTCATAAAAATTTATTGCGCGAAAAATTCAATGGAAATAATATTCATAAATGGACGGGTATGACTGGTGGTAAAAGTGATGAACGTGCAATGTTCGGAAAGTTTATGGAATATGTTCAATATCAAGAAGGATTTGAATCTTTTTTAGAAACGTGTACTATTGAAGAACTTGAGAAATATGTTAAAAAACAACATGAAAACTTTAAAAAGTCAAATATAAGCTAAATACTACATATAATATTTTTATTTGTGGAGTTACAAAATGATTGATTTTAAACTTTTCCTTAAAGAAGCAAAGAAAAAAGCTAAGAATGAAGAAACCGAAATTAAGAATGACGGTCCGAGTGAATTAGAAAAATCTGAAAAAGCTGGAGATAAGGAAAAAGAAGACAGAGCTGACGAAAAAGAAGCAGAAAAGGAAAACAAGAAGCGTGATGCTGAAAAAGAAATGGAAGCAACTGGTAAAAAATCTGATGAGTCTGATTCTGATGAAGATAAAGAGGAAAAGCCTTTTCCTAAGAAAGATGATAAAGAGTCTAAAGAAGATGACAAAAAAGAAAAGACAGACGATGAAGACGATGAAGAATCTGACGATGATGAAAAGAAAAAATCTAAAGACGCGACAGAGAATGACGAGTAGATTGTAAAGTTTTGTAATTTTAGTTGACTTAAAGAAAAAAACTTACTATATTATAAGTATAGAAGAACGCACGAACATAAGGAGGAAAAGATGATGAATGCTGAATTTTTAATTGTTGTAGTTATTTCTTTGCTTGTCCTTATGATACGTGCAAAGATTAAGAGTAAATATGATGAAAAAGCATTACGCCGTGATATGAATCGCCGATACCGCGAAAAACACGATGTAAAAGTCGTATTAGTACGCAAACGGGAGAAAGTCGCATGAATATGTTAAGTCTATTAGAAAATTTTGAAAAAGGAAATACTATCCGTCTTTTCATGGACGATGAAAAACAATATGTTGTAAATAATGCACAATATAAAAAACATGATTTTTTACGAATGCTTAGTCGAGTAGAAGACTTTAAAGTAATCTATATAAATAAATAACAAATTTCAGTTTTAAAGCTCACTTTTATAGTGAGCTTTTTTTTGTTTAAATACAATAATAAGAAAGAATAATAACGGAGCAAAAATGAAAAAGTTTATTGAAGTCATAGACGTAGATGACTATGAAATTGAAACCGACGACGGATGGAAAGATATTGAAAAAGTAATGCGTACAGAAGAATATCAAGTCTATACAGTTATGACAAAAAATAGAACTATGAAATGTGCTGATAAACATATTTTCATAGATGAAAATGATAATGAAGTATATGCAATTGATTCATACGGCGTAAATATAAAAACCGAATCTGGTATTGAACGAGTTGAAAAAATTATTGATCTTGGATATAAAGAATCAATGTATGATATACAAATGAAAGAGCATCATAAATTTTATACAAATGGATTTCTATCACATAATACCACAGTAGTAGGTGGATATCTTTTACATCTTGCAGTTTTTAACAAAAGTTATACAATTGCTTGCTTAGCAAATAAACGAGATCAAGCTCAAGAAATTTTAGGACGTATTCAATTAATGTATGAACGTCTTCCGTGGTTTTTGCAAATGGGTGTAAAGGGATGGAACAAAGGAGATATTTGGCTCGGTAACGGAACAAAAATATTTATTGCTGCAACATCGGGTTCAGCAGTTCGTGGACGTTCTTTAAACTGCCTGGGTCCAAATACCCCAATCACAGTACAAAATAAAAATACACTCGGTATTAAAACTGTACAAATGTATGAATTGGAGAAAGAATTACATGCTAACAATATCAAACCAAATCCGTGAGTTGAAACCTGATTCATGGTATAACTTTAAACCCGAAGACACTTCAATAGTATTTGATACAAATAAAAGATACGGCGTAGATGAAGATAATTCTTATATTTTTAACTCAGTAACTCCTAATTACTTGGTCCCAAGATGGAATAAGCCAGTTGAATCATTTACTGGAGTTGATGAAGATTATACATCCAATCAATTAGCTGAAAGTGAATTCTTAATGGAAAACGATGCTTCATTGATGTGTGGAAGAAATAAATCTAAAATGGCAGGATTATTAGTTCATGAAACTACTGATGAAATCGAAACTTTGGATGATGTATTAAGAAAAATTGATAGTGGTGAACAACGGCAATATTTATTTCAATTTCGAGGTAGTTCAAATACTACAGATTTTAATTATATTTCTTTTAACTATGATCATGATGGTAATGAATATTTTGTTCCTCTGGTATATGATTCAAATTCTTTAGATAGTTCATTTGCTGTTACTGAGACGTATACTAATACAGCAGGTGATTATGAAATTTGGGGAGCAGAATTTAAGCCCGCCGTGTTAGAGCCTGATGGATTCGGAACTCCACAAGATATTAGAGACTTAACTTTTAAATTAGTAAATCCAAAAACAGGAAAAACTGTTGGTAATTCTAAAACTTATATGTTCACTCGAAATGGCTCATTAACTGATTTAAATTCAGAAAAAATACCTAATCCATTTGAAAATTTTGATATGTATAGACAACAGCAATATCTACCGGGAAATTCTGATAATGCTAAACATTTAAGTATAGTAGTTAAAAAAGGTGGACAGTATTATAGAATGAAAGATCAAGAAGGCGATTTAAAATTAAGTATACCTAAAGTCGATGAAGTATATTTTGTAGTTAAAACTCCTTATCTATTAAGTAGTCGTTCTTATGAATTTGGAGAGAATTTAACTAATGTAAATTCACAAGATTATTTCATGGAATTTTTAGGATTTAGATTCTTTTACAGATTATCAGATAGAGTAATTCGTTTATTTAATATTGACCGACAATCATTTGAGAGTGCAACCTTTTCCGCTGCAGCAAATGATACAATATTATTTTTTATAAAAACAAGTTATGAAAAATTAGCTGAACATGATCCAGTAAATGGCAAATTTCATTATAAATTAGTTCTTAAAATGAGAACTGTTAATAGAAGTTCAGAAATTACTTTCGAGCGTGTTTATAAAGGTGGTATTAAAAATTTCAAATATAAAGGATTATTTGACGTTAGTTCTATTCCATCATTTGATTCAGCAGTTTTTCAAATAGGAAATATGCCTCAAAATACTTATGTACGAAAAAATGAAGAATTAAGAACAAAAGAAATAAGTTGTAGAATAGCAATAGATGGACAATATAATAATGTTTTAGTTCCCGAAAAAATTATACATCGTTCTCCTTATGCTATTTCAGCAGTTGATAATTTTTGTTTTTTTATTAATAGGGATATCGAATCTGAAATTGAAAAACTATATATAACACAATATCGAGAAGATGAATCATTATTAGATAGATCATTAATTCAATATTGGCCAATGGATAGTTTACGTCCTGAGAATTTAAGGAGTGGGCCAAATAGTATTAATAGTGGAACAGGAAATACATATTATAACTTATACGGATATATGGGATATAATGGAGTAGGTAAAGTACATACTGAAAAAGTAGATCATTCAGTAGTTAAAGCATGTACATTCTTTGATGGACAAGTTACTGGAAATAGTAATAACTTTTCTTCATGGTCAAATAATAATAATTATACTATGAATTTTTGGTTTAAGTCTAATCAAAAATCAAGAGGTGTCATACTATGTGATATGGATAAAGAATCTATTGTAACTGCTGGAATATATATAGGAGTTTCAGATAGTGGAACTTTAGAAGTTGCTTTTAATACTAGATCAACAAGAATTTACAATAATAACATTACTGATAATGAATGGCATATGATAAGTTTAGTTATTAGTGAACGAAGAGAATATTTATTATATCTTGATGCTAAATTAATAGATACTATTATTCCAACAACGGGCGCCGTGAATAAATCTTATACAACTAACTATCAGATTTATTTTATGGGTCATCCGTTAGGAAAAAATGTCAAGGGATATTTGTCTCGAATTGGATTTTATGGAACTAGAATTGATAGTACAAGATTATTTGAAATATATCAAGGTGATGTTGAGCATAGAATATACGGAACAATATTAGCGTCTAACATGCCATTCGAAACAGAAATTAGATTTTATGATTATCGTACTGGACGATATTTAAATTCTTCTTATAGCTCAAGTGAAACAGGTAAATTTATTTATCGAAATTATGATGGAATGGATGTTCATTTATTAGTTGTTAATAACAATCATAAATATGGAACAATTCAAGTTATGGGACCTTTAACTCCATCGTCGGTTGAAAATTAACTTAAATACTGATAATAATTAAATAAACTTGGGTAGGATGAATATGACAAATAAAATAAATATAATATTTGACAATTCTGATCTACACATACAAGAAAACTTAACGCCGAATAATATAAAAATATTTTTCGGCGTTGAAGATGAAAAACCTACATTACCTTGCGACAATTTTTGGACTGAGATTGACGGTGATATAATTGACTTAGATTGTTCTTGTACAGAGAACTGGTTCGAAGTTGATGGCGATATAGTTGATTTAGATTTAGATTGTACTATTCCTGGGAATGAATGTGATTACACTTGGAAACCAACCAATCCTGGAGACAGTATTGATTTCGGATGTAATTGTGCAAAACCTTGGGATGATTCAACCAATGATTTCAATATTGATTGTGATAAGAAAGATACTACAGATTTAGGACGTTTTAGAGTTGATGCTGGTGAATCAGTTAAATTCGAAATTCATGGACTAGAAAAGTATGAAGCTAGTTCAGGTGAATCTTTAGCAGTTGATTTAAACATCAATAAAACAGTTTTAGATTTATTCAAAACTGATGCTGGTGAAACACTTGGAGGACAATTATACCGAGATCGTGAATTCAAAACAGAAATCGGTGAAGGTCATAAATTCTTAGTCGATGTTAAATTTTCAGCGATAGCAAAGTTTGAGTCTAAAACAGAAATCGGTGAATTTGTTGATTTAACTTTAAACACTCAAGATACACTTGACATTTTAGTTGATAATAATGACCAAAAACTTGATACTGAATTAAAAGCATATCCAAGCGCAACACTAGAATTTAATTCTTATGACGGACATAAACTTGAAGTTAAGAATTTAACAACAAGCGTTATATTTAAACCGTATATTGATACTGGTGAAGACGTTTTATTTGAACTAGATAAACCGTACAATCCAAATATTGAAAGTGATATTGATATTGGTGAAACAGTTGATATTGTTATAAATAATGATTCTGTTTTATATCCATTTATTCAACACGGCGAACGTGCTGACTTTGAATTAAGTGCAACATATTCATTATATCCTAATACTTATGAAATGGGTGAAGATGCGTACATTATAATGTATGAATCACAAAATCACACATTTAACGTAAAATATGATATTGGTGAAAAACTCGAAGATTTCAAACTTTCTACAGAAACAGGATTTGTAGTAGAAGCTAGTGACGGACAATCTCTTTATTCAAATATTGAGTATGATCCATACACCGGTTTCCCAACGCAAGTTGACGCCGGAGAAGCTTTAAGTATTGAGCTTTATAGAAATCGTGTTTTATATCCAGATAATATTGAAGTTGGTGAAAGTGTAAATGTAACTTTAACTGATTATCCATATTTGAAATTAACTTCTAAAGTTGATATCGGTGAAAGTGCTGACTTTAAATTATTAGCTGATGTACGTCTAGGCGTATTTAAAGCTGAAATTGGAGAAAGTGCGTTAATCACTAAACTTGATGAATTAGATAATTATGAAGTTGAAATTGGAGAATATTCAGAGTTTACATTAGCAACGGCTATGGCACTCACGCCAGATACAATTTATCAAGGCGAAAAACTTTATACTGATGTTAAACGCGGTGAGCCAGTTTACTTCTCGTTTAAGGGAGCAACTGGAGAAACAGCAATAACAGAAGTTAAGACATTAAGATCATATTCTTTTGCCGTAAGATTTACTGTAGGTGAGCGATTATATCCTAATGATTGGGTGAATGAGCCGATATTGATTGATTTAGATAAGAGAAAATGTTGTGACATTGTTTTAGGTGATTTGAGAAATGTTGAAATGGACTTAGCACCATATAATCATACAACATATGATCAAACATTTGCAATGTGTGAATTAGTAACTTTCGATTTATCAAGTAGAATTGCATTATCTTTTGAAGCAGGTTCAGGTGAACATTTAGCATATAACAATAATTTAAACACATTCAATTTTGAAGTTTATGAAGGACATCAATTGTCTGTTCCTAACTTTAGAACTACTCCAACAACTGAACTAGAAGACGGAAATCAAACACCAGAAAATCCAGTAATTGATATTGATAGACCTGAAATTCCAAGTGGTTTAGATTATATCATGATGGGAGTTGGTGAACGCGCAAGCGCATCGCTTAGCGCATCATTTGCATTAAAAAATGTTGACTGTACAACTGGTGAACATTTAGCAATTGATCTTTTAACTTCTCCACCGTTTAGATTTAATACTTGGATAGGTGAACGTGCTGATGTTGTTCTCAACACTAATATGCAATTCCCAATGAGGTTTGCAACTGGTGAATCAATTCAAATTCGTTTTTATGAGCCAGGATTTAATGTTGCGACAGGTGAAACAATGATATGTGAACTTGAGACTAAATCAGATTACTATGCTGAATTTGTAACAGAAGGATGTTTGAATAATGACTATCAAGACATTGATCCTGAAAGCGGACAGCCATTACCACAAGAGTATAATGGAACAAGCGTAGAGGGTGAAATGTTCTCGAAATATATTGTAGGGAGATGTTTCTAATGCCGAATTGTGCAATTAGCATCCCGAAGTGGGAGACAGAGGGCAGACCTTTGTCTTCGACTCCAACGGATGTAAGTTTTACGATGATAAAAAACGATACGTTATTTTTTGAGTTATCAAATACTCAAACTGTATATATGTATTTTAATTTAAGCGGGTCTGGTGGGCCAGTAAGTTATATGATTAGTATCTATGATGCTTCAACATTTAATTTAGTTTCATCGCTTACCAGTACATCTTTAAATTTGTCAACAAATATTGATTTGTTGTCAGGCGTTTATATTGTATGTCTAAGATCATTAGCTGGTTCATATACTGGAACAGCAAGAGCAGATTATTACGGTTTTGGTCGTGTTGTGACTTTCGCTCCAGTTGTGGGTGAGTCTGGATCAATAGCGGAATTCGATTTAAAAACAGAACCAAAAAGAAAGCCGTGTGATAAAGATATGACTTGGAAAATTGTTGATGGAAAACTTCCACCTGGATTATCATTAGATAGCAGGACTGGATTAGTTTACGGGCAATTACCTTATCTTGATTGTATTGATGATCCGGATGACGCTTTTAATACAATACCAAGCGCGAACTTATTTTATTCGTCTGGAATAGATAAATATGAAACAGTTGAACCTTGGGGGAGACGATGGAATTTTAAATTAAGAATTTCAATTACTGATCAACCTGAACATTTTGACGAAAAATGGTTTTGTATTTTAATTTATAATAACTGGACAAGAACACAAGCAAAATTCTTTAAAGAATATGACAACGGTTTAATATACGGAAACATTATTAAAGATGTTGATCAAAATTATCAAATAGGATTATGCGACAATATTTGTCCACCTAAAGAAAATATAGAAATTATAGATGAAGTAATTAAAGACTTCTTAAGTAATGGAATTCAAATTACTGACGATAATGATATATTACATATTGATATACCAGAAATTCCAGATTTTAACTCAGTGAATCCAAACTCGGTTGATATATATACTAGAATTGACGGTAATATTACAAAAAGAAAAATAACTATTGAAAATGACGGGATAAATCATTTTGGTGCATATACTAATTATCAAACAACAATCGAAATGGACCCTGAGATTTTAAATCAAAGAAACGTTTATGTTCCAGAGATTCAACCAGGTTATATCAGTGAAGATATTATGATTGAGGTTGATAGTTATGACCAATATCTTTCATTTAGACAATATTCAAGATACGCAAAAGATAATCCACAAACTAAAGTTTATGAATATAGAGACAGTAAATTATTCAAAGCATTTATGAATGTTGATTCTAATGTTAAATATGAGTATATAACATATGATCCTAGTTTAGGTGTTGATGGTGTCGAAGATTCTAAAGGTATATCTGAGAAACTTCAACAATATATTTATATATATTATGAGAATATTGAATTACCCGAAGTTAAAAGAATAGAAGAATTAAACAATAAACAATTAGAAAAAGCGCCAATCATGTTTGAATTAGCAATGGGTGAAGGCGTAGATTTTTCACTGACAAGAATAGGAAGAAATAATGAAATTATCTGATCTATGTACAGTTTGTGAACCGTCAAAATATGATCCAACTATATATGACGATTACGGAGATAAAGTAGAACCTAAACTTTGTGATGAAGAAATAATTGAAAAAAGTGTAATTACAAATGTATTAGTACAAGAAGTAATTCCATTCGACAAAATGATGGAAACTAATGAATCAGTTTTCACAACAAAAAATAAATTATATTGCGGAGAAAAATAAATGGGCAAACCTGCTGCGAGAGTTGGGGATATGCACAGTGGGCATGGATGCTTTCCACCGACTAATGCAGTCGTCGGTTCTCCAAATGTAAAAATAAATGGAAGACAAGCAATGATGGTTGGTGGTATGTATCAAACTCATTGTTGTCCAAAAAAAGGCTGTCACCCTCCGATTCAATCGAGTGGGAGCGGGACAGTGCGAATTAATGGCAGACCAGCATCCCGATTAGGAGATATGACAGGATGTGGTGCTGCGACAATATCTGGATCATCAAATGTTTTAATTGGAGGATAAAATGGCACAAGATATGTTATATACGGATTTAGACTTAAATTTTAAGCCGGACCCTTCAACAGGTGATGTTGGAATGTTAGAAAATTCAGATTGTATTCGAAGTTCAGTATATAGAATTATATCACTAGACAAATATGATATTCCTTTTAATATTATTGATTATTCGAATTTAAAAAGACTTTTGTTTGAGCAACCATCTCATGCAACTTATGCAAGTATTTCGTCTTCATTGCAATTATTAATAGAAAACTTAGAACCTAGAATCACAGTTAAAGATATTAATATTGAATATGATGAAGTAAATAGTGAGTTTAATGTTGATATTAAATACATGATAATAAGAACGAATACAGAAGAAGTATTAAACAAAAAAATAGAGAGAGTTCGATAATGATAAAATTAAATATCTCGTCTTTGGAATTCGAAGACATTAAAACAAGCATTAAAGAATATTATAAAAAAGATACTCAATGGACTGACTATAATTTTGAAGGTTCAGCGATTTCAAGTTATTTAAACATTCTTGCATATAATACTCATTATATGGGTTATTATATTAAAATGCTTTTGAACGAAGCATTTACAGATACATCACAAACAAAAGAAGCGTTAATTTCTAAAGCAAAACAAACTGGATATATTGCAAAAGGTAAAAGTTCAGCATATGCTAGTTTGGGTGTATTAGTTGAAAATGTTGATCCTGCAATAAAATTTATTACAATTCCAGCAGGGACAACATTTAATACAACTTCAACAACTGAAAACAAAAATATTTTCCATACTACTACAGATTTTACTATTAAAAATGTAGGTGGAGTATTTGAGCATAAAAATATAATTGTTCAGCAAGGTAATGTTGTTAAGAATACATTCTTAGTTAAAGAAGCAAAACAGCGATTACGTTTATCAGACTTGAATTGTGATGTTAATACAATTAAACTATATGTAAAGTCAAGTGAAAATTCAAGAATTAGAACACAATATAATCGTGTTGATGATATCATAGACATCAAGCCAGATTCTAAAGTTTGGTATGTTGTAATGGCATCAAGTGGATTATTTGATATTTATTTCGGTGAAGATCGTTTTGGATATCAACCTAAAATCGGTGAATATATTGATGTAGAATTTATGTCTACTAATGGAGCAAACGGAAATAATGTAAAAAACTTTACAATTGCTCCTAGTAACTCTACTAATCCAACGAATATTGGATATTATAAAGAAATAAAAGTTACAACTATTGAACCATCGCACGGCGGAACTGACGCTGAGACAGTAGAAGATTTAAGATTCTCAATTCCAAACCATAACCGCCGTCAAAAACGTGTAGTAAATGAAAACGATTATCGAAGCGTTTTATTGTCAGAATTTAGAGATGTTGAGAGTATTACAGTATGGGGTGGCGAAAAGAACACTGAACGTATGTATGCTAAGATGTTTGTATCTATCAAACCTAAAAACTCAGATAATCTTTCTGAAACAGCAAAGACAATAATTAGACAAAATCTAGTTAAGCGTTATGGTATTATTGGTTCTAATATTATTTTCATGAAACCTGAATTTATCAATTTAGACTTGACAATCAATGTAAAAATCTCTAAACTTTCTGCAATTGATCCTGATACAGTAGAATCAGAGATTACACAAAAAGCAGAAATTTATAATAATACAGTTTTGAATAGATTCGATACAATTTATTCCGATGCTGAGTTTATTAACTTCTTAAAAGAAGATACTGACTATATTACTTCAATTTATACTCAAAAAATCTTGAGCAAAAAGGTAAATTATGATAAAGGTAAAAACACAAGATATCATATTATAATGGGTAATCCTATTTCTAATGTTGTATCTGAACCTTTTGAATATGGATTATATAATGCGTATCTTAAAAATGAAGAAGGATATTTATACGTTTATAATACTGCAAATAATAAAAAACTAACAGAAATTGAAGTCGGTACAGTAGAATTTGATAGTGGTGATATTTATTTTGATGTCCCACGCGATGTTCTTTCTGATTCATTGACAGTAATATGTAATCCAATGAATCCAGATATTGAAACATATTTGAATAATATTGTTAGATTCTCAAGTATAAACGTTAAGGTGACATAATGATAACATTAGTAAGTAAAATAAGACAATCAATTCCAACATATATTCAGGAAACTTATCCTGAATTTGTTAATTTCTTAATAACATATTATACTTACTTAGAAACCGAAGGTGTAGTAGCTGAGCTTTTAAGATTCGAAGAAAATATTATGGGATTGAAAGATGATCCTGATTATATTCGCCGTTTCTTAAAAGAACTCGGTTTTGATATTGGAGTTAATCTTGATTTACAACCAGAGTTGCAATATAAGTTAATTAATGACTTTTTTGCAATGCGTGGAAGTGAACCATCATTAAAGCTTTTATTTAGAATGCTTTTCAATGCAGACGTTTCGGTAGAATACCCTAGGGATAGATTATTATATCCATCTTTTGCAAATTACACACATAATATTTTCTTAATTACTACTGCTCCAGATAATATAGTTTTACCTGATATTTCTTTTGCAGGAATTATTGGATTAACAAGTAAATCAACTGCCTCAGTTGAAAATATTGATATTATTGTTTCTCCAGATCAAAAAAGATATTATTTAATAGAATGTTCTTTTGCATCTGATGAATTTAATCAAAATGAGGTCATTAGAATATTAGCAGATAATCAAGAAATTGATGTTGTTAATACTGGTGCTTTTGATATTGATATTGAAACATGTGGTAACGGATATAAAGTTTATGATACTGTTAATATAAGTGGATGTGTACAAACAGGATTAGGATATGTAAGTTCTATTTCAAACGGTCCAATTGAAGAATTAACTGTTATTAAAGGCGGAACTAATTATAAAGTTGGTGAAGTAATCACAGCATTTAATGGATTTTATGCAAATATTACAGAAGTTGGAATAAACGGTGATATTATAAGTATAAAGATTAAACATGGTGGATATAAATATAAAGAATATCCAGAATTAAGAATCTTAACTAAAGACGGCATAGACGCTGAGTTATTACCTTACGGGTCTCAAATCGGTGGAGTCAAAAAGATATCATTTGAAAATCCTTATGCTTTATGTAATAATAGTATTATCTCAATTGCTAGTGTTTCAGGCTACGGTTTTGTAGGTCAAACTAAATTGGTACCAAAAGTAAACATTAATAAGTGGACAAATGAGAAAGGATTTTTAGAAATAAATAGTATGGTTCAAGATAGTGATACATATCACGAATACGCTTATCATATTATATCAAATGTTCCAAGTAATAAATATGTTGAATTAGTCGATGAATTCACACATCCTTATGGATTTGTAAGAGTTCCGATTTTAAGAGTTCAAGTAGGGATGGACTTTAATTTAAGTAATCAAAAAACAACTATTGAAGGTGAAATTGAACATGATAAAGTTGTCGATATTAATATCACAAATTTAAAAGATATTGAAGTCGATGAAACTTTGGAAATGAGCATTCAAGTAGAAGTTGAAAGAGTAACTGAAAAACTTACTCTATAAAAATTTAATGCACCCATAGAGGTGCATTATTTTTCACTAAATATATATAACGAATTAACCACGAGAAATTATAATGAAAATTTTAAGAAAAATGACACAATTCGCTAGAATGTCGTTTGCTGTTGGCTATACTGCAAAATTTAACAAAGGCGAAATTCAAGTAAATGATAATGTTATAAATGAAGTTTATACATCTATGATTTCAGCAATTAAAATAGAATCACCTGAAATTGATTTAGTTACAGAGCGAAATCTATATATTGTAGATAGAGTATATCCTCAATATGATCCAAAAAACAGTACGGCGTATCATGTAACTGTTGGAGATAATATTTATATCTGTATTTCAAACAATAATGGTGCTATTAGTAAAGTTGCTCCGAGTGGAACTTTATTGAACAATATAATTAAAAGCGATGGATATGTTTGGGCCTATATTGGAAAAGTAAATTCTGATGAAGTAGATCAAGAAACTCCTTTTATTTCAATTCCAAAAAGTATATATAGCTCAAGAGAAATTGGAAGTATTGCACGATTAAAAGATGTTGTTGAGACCACAAATAACTTTGACGTAACTCCAAAATATAAAATTATTGGTACTGGATCAAATGCTATTTTCGATATTTCTTTAACTGACGTTGGGGACATATCATATATTTCATGCGCTAATGGTGGTTTTGGATATTCATCTAATGACTATATTGCTATTTCTGATAACTTTGATGGAACAGGCGCAGAAGTAAAACTTAAAATAGTGAACGGAGCAATTGAATTAGAATCATTTACATCTGGACAAAACTATACAGAATGTACAATTCTTGTTATTGGTGATGGAACTGATGGGACTTTGAGTCCAACAACTTTAAATGGACAATTAACAGACGTAACAGTACAAGATGGTGGCAAAGACTATACATGGGCGAAGGCATTTGTATTTTCCTCAGATCGTGCTATACTAGCGTCATTAGAACTTATGCCAATGAACGGCAAAGCTACTGATCCCGCGTATTTATTAAGAGCAAATACTTGGCGTATTAAGAAAACACTAGATATCAAAGATATGGATGGATATGTATACGATAATTTAGAAATAAATTTAGTATCATTGATAGATCAATATAATGACAATTTAGTGGCTGGACTAAATAATAAATATACAGGGAATGTTCAATTGAAACATGCAACGGAAGTAAAAGAAGTCTTTGCAGTTAATAAAATTGAACCAATTATAATTAAAACAGACGAAAGAATAACATTAACATTAACAGTCAAATTGGATGATAATAAAATATGTCAAATATAAATGATTTTAACAGAGCGCCATATTATGACGACTTTGATAAATATAAAAATTATTTGCGAATCTTGTTCAAGCCGGGTTATCCAGTACAAGGTCGCGAATTAAACCAACTCCAAAGCATACTGAAAAATCAGATCGGTGATTTTGCTGATCACGTTTTTAAGAACGGTTCTAAAGTTTCAAACTGTAGAACTTCAATCGTGTATAGAAACTATGCTCGATTATTAGATAATTATGCAGATACAAATACAGAAGTAAATATCGAACAATTTGATGAAACTTATCGTTTAGTCGGAGAATCTTCAAAAGTAGAAGGGCGCTTTGTAAAAGGTACAAATAAAACTATTGATGATCCAGCAACAATGTTCTTATTGTATGACACAACAGGATCATTTAATGGCGAAGAAGTTGTCGAATTTATTCCTGGTGAAGTTGTTGCAATCTTAGACAAAAATAATGTAGCTATTCAGCGCGTTATTGTTCGTTGTCCTGGTTGTCCTGAATCAGGTTTACCAAAAGAAACTCCGTCAATCGGTAATTCTGCTTTCTTTGCGATTGATGATGGTGTTATCTATTTCAATCAAAATTTTGTTCAAATTTCACGTCAAGAAATTATTTTAGTAAAATATCTTGAATATAAAGAAAATGGAACAATTGCAACTCAAGATAAATTCAAAGTTGGTCTTGATTTTGTTGAATCAATTGTTACAGCAGACGAAGACCCGACTTTACTTGATCCTTCATTAGGATATCCAAACTATGCTGCACCTGGTGCTGATCGTTATCACGGCGAATTTGTATTAGTTAAACGCGAGTATGGTTCAGAAGATGGAGACACTTTTGTTTTACTTGCCAAAATCTTAGGTGGATTACAGCCAGAATTTATTAAAGCTGATGCTGAGTATGGACAATTAAATGAAGAATTTGCTCGAAGAACTTTTGAGACTTCTGGAAACTTTACAGTTAGTCCTTATAAAACTAAATTTTATGAAGCTAAAAAGACACCAGAAAACGGCGCACAAGGTTGGAGTGAAACAGGAAAAGAAAAAGATTTAGTAGCAGTTGTAAGTCCTGGTATTTCTTATGTTAAAGGAAATCGAAATGAGACTAAAGCGGATAGTGTAGTATCTTTTGAAAAAGCGCGTGATACTGAAAAAGTTGATAACTTTACACAATATTTCCCTAACCGTCCATATATTACAGTTAAGCCAGTAAGTATTTCTCATATTGTTGCTCCTAATAATACACCAAGTATTGTTAGTACAACTGAGTTACAATTATATAGTGGAGTTGTAACTGGTGGTGATACATCGGGAGAATATTTGGGATTCGTAAAAGTAATTGATCAATCTAAGAATGGAAATAACTATAAACTTTTCATTTATGATGTTACAATTACTAAAGCAGGTGCAAACATTGGTCAAGCTAGATCATTGAAAACTGCCGATAAATCTTTTGTTGCAGAAGCAGTATTAACAAATGATCGTTTAGAACTAAGTGATGCCAATAACATCTCTTTATTATATAGAATCAATAAAGATTACATCAAATCTTTACGTGATGTTGATAATAAAGATAATGGTGATACTACTATGTTTTTACGCCGTAAATTAATCGGACGAACAGATAATACTGGACGTGTTACTTTTAATGCTCAAACAAATGAATCTTTCTTAGTATTCAATCCACAAGAAAACTTTGCTTATGTTGGGACAGCAAGTGTACCATCTGCAATGTTAGCTCTTAACGGTTCTAATTATATTTCTAGTGGTGGTACATTAATTGTTGAAGCAGGTTCAGCAAATGCAAATACTGAAATTGTAGTTTACTCTAATATCCAAAAAGTAAATCAAACTGAAAACACAAAAGTATTAACTTTAAAAACTTTCACAGTTGCAAATGCTTCGGGTGCTGTAGGAAATACAATTAAACTTGGGGTTGCTGATGCGTTCCAAATTAAGTCTATTTCATTTAATAACGGAACTGATATTATTGATATTAGTGACGAATATAAATTGAACAACGGCCAAACCGATATGTTCTATACTGAGTCTTCAATCGAAAGAACAGTTAATAGAAATATGCCAGGAACTTCATCTCTTATTATTAGTGTTTATTATTTTAAACATGAAGGCTCAGCAGGATTCTTCACAGTTGACAGCTATAGCCAATTACTAGATGAAGAAAATGAATGGGGACTTTCATATAAAGATATTCCAAGTTTTACTACTTCAAATGGTATTACTATGCGTTTATCTGATGCGTTTGACTTTAGACCGATTTTTATGGAAGGTGCTATTGGTTCAGGAACTTCAATTCCAGTTCAAAGTACAACTACTATTTTCGACGTAGAATTTTATTTGCCACGAACCGACTTGCTTTGTATCAATTCTAAAAATGAATTTTATGTTAAGAAAGGTACAGCATCTTTAAATCCTATTGCTCCGTTGCCTGATACTGACTCAATGAGTTTATATGAAATTCGCTTATCTGCTTATACGTTTGACATTAAAGGAGTTTCAACTAAATTTATTGAAAATAAACGTTATACAATGCGCGACATTGGGCGTTTAGAAAAACGTATTGAAAATCTTGAATATTATGTTCAATTGAACGCTTTAGAGCAATCAACTGTAAACATGAATGTAAAAGATAAAGATGGATTTGATCGTTATAAAAACGGTATGCTTGTTGATAGTTTTAAATCTATTGACGCAGGTGGTGATATTTTAAATAAAGAATTCCAATGTACTTATGATACTACACGCGGAGAGCTTCGCCCAATCGGTGTTGCAAATTCAACTAAATTAGAAATTGACTTTGATCAATCAGTTAATTTAGAGCGTAAAGGTAACATGGTAATGATTCCTTATGATGAAGAACGTTTCCAAGAAAATCCATATGCAACTAGATCAATTTCGATCAATCCATATATGACTTACAACAAAAAAGGAAGTTTAGTATTATCACCAAATATTGATACTTGGTCAGATACAGAAAGATTGCCTGATGTTGTCGTTGATATTGATAGTGGAACAGAAGCAATTAAAGAAATTGCAGAAGCGTCTGGCGTACTTGGTACAAAATACGGTTCTTGGTCTGCAATGAATACAACTACACAGTTGACAGATAATTTATCTACAACAACGTCATTGACTGGTGAAAGAAACTGGATGCGTTTTAATAACGGGATGCACTGGGGATTAGGACAAGTTACAACAACTACTAATCAACAAACTGGTACAATTACTAGCACACAATCAAGAACTGCAACAACTACAACAATGGAATCACGTGTCAATGAATACAAGATTACTGATATTGTTAAAGATGTTTCTATTCAGCCTTATGTAAGAAGTCGAATTGTTGAATTTTATGGTTCGAAGATGAAAGCTAATAGAACAGTTTACGCATTCTTTGATGGTATTGATGTTACAAAACATTGTCGTATGATGGAAGCTGTAATATATGATGCTATGGAAATTGAAAAAATGCGCCGTGCAACTATTTTTGGTGGTAATCCATTAAAAACTGATGAAAACGGTGAGATTCGAGGCGAGTTTAAAATTCCAGCAAATACTTTCTTTACTGGAGAAAAGACATTTGTTTTAACTGACGATCCACAAAATACAGGTAATGACGATAGAGCTACAACTACAGCTTCATCAATTTATTTTGCAGGTGGTATTAATCAATCTAAACAAGATAGTACATTAAACGTAATTACACCTCAGTTCAATAGTACATCAAGAACAGAAGAAAAAACAACTACACAAACATTAACTTCACGTGATCAAACAACTACAGAAGTAATCAGGGATGTATCTACTGGTACAATAATTGATTCAAAAACTACTGTTGTTAATGAAGCTGCTCCAACTACTATTGTTAATCAATGGAAAACTTGGTGGAATGTCGATCCAATAGCGCAAGCTTTTGTTGTAAGTGAACCTTGTTTTATTACTCGTTTACAGTTATACTTTAAAGAAGTTGACTTGACTTCTGATTCGATTTGGGTTGAATTGCGTACAATGCAAAATGGTTATCCTACTACTGTTTCATTAGGTAGAAAAGAATATACACCTAATGATATTGTAAATTTTGTAAGTGAAGATTCTACAACCCCGTTCGATGTAATTTTTGATATGCCTATCTTTGTTGATGCTAATATCAGCTATTGTTTTGTAATTGGTGGATATAGTCCAGATACAAGAATGTGGTTAAGTCATTTAGGCGAAACTGTTGTAAACATTCCTGGAAAAGTTGTTGAAGAACCACCTACTCCATTCTCAAGCTTTAGATCAATCAACGGAGAGACTTGGAACGCAGAACAATATGAAAACATTAAACATGGACTTTATAGGGCTGTTTTCAAATCAAGAGAAATGAAAGTTAAAGTTCGAAATTCAGTAGAACAAACTGCTTTGAAATTGGAAAATGATCCGATTGAAATTCAAGCAAACGTAAACCGTGTACGAATTCATGCGAAGAATCATGGTGTAAGTGTAACTGATCGTGTAAGTTTAAGCTTATTCGATGGAATTGAAATTGATGTTGAAGTTGGGAATACAACCCCACCACAGATCACACAAAAAATTACTACTCCAACGGGGTCAGGAATTGTGACTGATATTCAATTGACAGATCAAGCAAACGTATATAAAATTAAACTTAAACAAGTACAAGGAATCTTTGAAGTTGGACAAGCTTACAATGGCGAAGTCGGCTCAAGACCATTCCGAGATACTTCATTAATGACAGCAAATGGAAACACAATTCCAAAAGAAATTCTGATTAATGAATCACATGGTATAATCAAAAGTGATCCTACAGTAGAAATTGGATATAGTGATATTGGTGGAGCATCTTTTGCTTTGTTCAATTATGAACATGTTGTTGTTGAAGTTGATAGTTTAGATTCGTTTATTGTTGAAGTTGCATACTCATTTAATAAAAATGGGCGTTTCGGAGGAAAATACGGACAAGCGTTTGATATTTCAAGACGTTATGAAATGTATAATATTAGTGGTGCTTATCTGCCTTATGGTGCATCTGAGAGTTTAACAATGACTCCGATTAAGTATAATCAGAACGGCGGAAATGATATTGATAAAACATTAGAATTTTCAGTCAATTATGATCATTACTTACCATATAGTATGAAATTACTATCAAATAAAAACGAAGTTCGTGTATTTGGTACTAATAGAAGAAGTATTGATGCTAACTTTAATTTTGTAAGTGGAAGTCCTTACTTGTCACCAGTAATTAACGCTGATTCATTCAGTATTATTACAGTGTCAAATAGAGTAAGTGAACATGACAAAACAAAAATGAATGTTGCGCCAAGTCCACAAGTTCAATATATTGATGAAACTGAAACAACTGGAAATAGTGCATTTAAATATGTTACTAAGAAAGTGTTAATGAAAGATGCAGCACAAGAATTAAAAATCTTTGTTGATATCTATCGTGATGTTACAGCCGATTTTGATATATATGTTAAACCAATCGAAGCTCATGAGACTAGAACGGAAGAGACATTAAAATGGACTAAAGTTGATTTACTAGATAAAACATTAAGCTCGAATAGTGTAAGTGATTACCTAGAATATGAAATTTCTTGTTCTGTTGATTGCAGTACATGGAAAGCTAATTTAGAGTTTATTGGATACAGAGTAAAAATTGTTGGTAAAACTTCAAACTATGCTAAACCTCCAATGTTCAAAAACTTAAGAACAATTGCAGTTACATAAGAACACAATTAAAAGCAACTTTCGAGTTGCTTTTTTTGTATATATAGTTTATTGTTTAATAGTAAATTAAATTATAGAGATGATTATTATGAAATCTATTGAAATCTTATTTAAAACACGTTTGATCAATGAATTTAATTGGTCAGGTGTAAAAAGCAATCCTGAATTTGTAACTTATATATATGATAGTTATCGTTATACTATTGAGTTTCGTTTCGGTGAAGTTATTCTACATGCAAAAGGCGTTGAACATAAAATTAATGATATTAGTGATCATGATTTTAACTCAGAAGAAATTTATAAAACAACTAAATTTATTCATGATAAGTTTATTGAAATTAGTTGTGGAATTTAATAAAAAGTTGTTGACAAGCAGTTCAAAAATTGCAATAATGATCATGTAGAGAGATGATCTACTAACTAAATCGAGAGAGAAAGAAAATGGCTAAACGTCTAAGTAAAGCAATGATCGCGAAATTACCTAAAGCATACCATAACTATTTCAAAGACGATGTTGTTAGTTTCTATGAAGTTAAAGACTTTTTAGGTGATATACACATTGAAATGATAGATAAACACGGTGAAAAATCAAGCATGAGTAAGCGCCGATTCGACGAAATGTATATCAAAATGTAATTATCATCCAATAAAAAGGCGCCAATTACGGCGCCTTTTGTTATTTAGGTTTAATTGTATCTTTACGATTTTCTAGGTAAACTTGCTTGTAATCTATTTCAAAATTCTCATTAATTAGACTCAAAAGGAAGTCTTTCCCACCAACATAGTCTGATCGAATAAGTTCGCATTCAGCTTGAAGTTCTTCAATATCTTTATCAGCAGATTTAAGTTTCCAATAAAAACGCTGAAAACTATTTAATACTTTTCGTTCATTCCCTTCACCACGTAAAACTATTGTATAGCTAACGCGAGTAATCGTTAGATATTTACTAACAATAATAATCAATAAGATCAAAGCAGATATAAATCCACTACCAATTAGTAATGCTTCATACATAATTTTATTTCTCCAAATAGTTAAATACTAATATTATATAACATAATTAGTAAAATTAAAAGAGGCAATAAATATGGCGATTAATAAATACTTTAATCAAACAAGACGAAAATCTGAACAAGATTTATATACTTCTTTAGTAATAGAAACAATTCAAATACACGGCGTGGACGTTCTGTATATCAAGAGAGAAAATTTAGAAATTGATCCGATTTTAAATGAGACAAAAAGTTCAACTTTTAAAGATACATTAGAAATAGAAATGTATATTCCCGAAAGTGAACAACCTCAGGGCGATTTATATTTTATGAGTCAGATTGGTATTTCTTATAAAGAGACTAGCGAAGCTTATGTTTCAATTCGCCGTTGGAGAGAAGTTGCTGGAGATGAATTAATTCAACCTAGAGAAGGTGATTTAATATATGTGGGTAATCCTTATGATACTTATGAATCATTTATTAATAAAATGTATGAGATTAAAAGTGTAAGTGTTGGACACCCTGAAAGAGGACAATTTGGTAAAAATCATACATACAGAATTTTGATGGAAATTTATTCATCTGGATATGATGAATTTGATACTGATATTAACGATATTGATAATAATTATAATACTGATTTACAAGAAGAGTTAGCAAATGCAATTAATGCGTCTTCTGATAAAGAAGCTTGCAAAGTTATGGAACAGACAGAAAACCCATTCGGTGAAGATTATAAAACAAATTCTATCAACAATCCATTTGGAGATATAATGTAATGATGAATAATAAATTTTACCATGCGACAACAAGAAAAATGATTACAGCATTTTCAACTATATTTGACAATCTTCGAATTGATCTAGGGAACGGAAAAGAAATCCAAGTACCTCTATTTTATAGTCAAGGCGAAACATTCTTATATAGAACTGTAAGATATAAAAATGATGAAACTACAGTTAAACCAGTTGCTCTTCCTGTTATGGGTTTTGAATTGAGTTCAATGAATTTTGATCCTGAGCGTCATACTAATACAATGTCTAAATTACAAGATAGAAAATTAGATGAAAGAAGACAATATATGTTTAACCGAGTTCCTATTAGCTTTAACTTTGAATTATTTATTGCAGCTAAAAGAATGGAAGATGGACTTAAGATAGTCGAACAAATTATTCCTTTCTTTACTCCTGAATTAGTTATTCGAGTTAAAGGAATAGAAGAGTTACATCAAGCAACAAATATACCTGTTATCTTGACTTCATTCAGTCAACAAATTGTTAATGATGGGCCTTTAGAATCAGGAAATATTCGCGCCGTGACTTGGCAATTATCATTTACAATGAAAGGATTCTTATATCCAAATATCAGAAATAGAAAAACTATTGAAGATGTAATTGTTAATATGAGTGAACAAGATCATGAACGTAAATTTGAAAAATTATTAATTAACACTTTAGACGGCGAAATTAATGTAGACGTTTTGAGTCCAGGAGAAATACATGAGTGATACAATCGGAGCTTTTTTAGGTGCTGCTATTGAAGATGAAGAGCCTAAAGTTACAAAAAATGAAATTGAAATTGCAACTGGCGAATTAGATGTTGCGAATAAAAACGCTAAATTTGATGAAGCTAGTGAATATGTAAACAAAAATTTAAAAGAAATCATTGACAATAGTATGGATAGTTTACCAGGATTATTCAGAGTAATGGCAGATAGTGAAGACCCGAAAATGTATCAGGTCGGAGCTACTTTCATTAAAACTCTTTCTGAAATCAACAAAACATATTATGAAGTCAATAAGCCGATGGGTGGGATTAGTGTAGGTGGGAAACAAGTTGAACAAGCTAATGGTCAACAAAATATTCAAATCAACAATAGTTCTGTTCAGCTAGTAAGTACAAAAGATTTACTAGACGATTAATTATTTTCTGGTGGTTCTTCTGTAGTAGAAGAGCCATCAATTTCACTATTCAATCTAGCTAAAGTTGTTTCCAAAGCATCTGTTAGCCTATCAATAATTTCCTCAAGATTTTTTATCTTAGTTTCATATCTTTTTAGGTCAGCTTTGACTATTTCAATTTCTTGAAGAGCTTCATCTCTTTCCTTTCCAATAATTTGAGTACGTTCCTCAAGATCATTATATTTTGTTCTAAAGGTTGTTAAGTCTTCGTTTGATGCTTTAATTTGTTCTCTTAATAATTCTATAAGTTCTCTTTCAGTGTTACTTTTTGTGATTTCTAAATTATCAAAAGAGTATTTTTTTCTTGCATAAGCATAGATACCTGCAGCACCTATTAAGCCAGCAATAATTTCTTTAATGTCGAAAGTAGTTCCTAAGTCCATTTCTAAATCCTCTTTTAGGGTTTTATTAAATATGTATATACTTACTATTTATCTATTTACGGAGATTTCTATGCAAGAACAAATAGATTTAATGATTCTTGAAAGAGTATCACACGGATTTTTTGACTTATCAGTAAAATATTCAGTTCATAGCCGAGACATTGAACGCGAGTACAAAGACCGCGGTTTTAAAGTTAGAAGCAATGAAAACTTCACTACAATAACTTGGTCGCATCCACACTTGGATCGTATGCAACAACCTAATTCAAGAATTTTTTCTTATTTCACAGCACAGCAATTATATTATGTGTTGACTCAAGGTAAAGATTTAAGACATCTAACCTCGGCAGTTATATATGAAAAATTAATTCGAGAAAAAACGATTATTGATACTTACGGCATGGAAAAAGTCGCTGTATATAATTTATTTAACCAAGCTATAAAAATGGCAGAAGACAAAGGCTTCATTGTTGTAATTAGCGATGATGGCGTATTAAGTGCAAATAAAAATTTGGATTTTAATGTCGATGAAGTTAGAGAAGTTGATAGAAATAATACTGACAAAACAAATAACTGTAATGATCTTTTAAGTGTCATCAAAGAATAACACTTTTCACTAAATAAATATGTGTATGAATTTTTTAGAGGAGAATGAAAATGAAAGACACAATTTTTGATTTTTTGAAAAGCAAAACTTTTTGGACTGTGCTTACTTTACAAGTAATTGCTATTGAGCCTTATCTTCCAATGCTTAAAGAATATCTTCCAGTGGAGTTCGGATATGTAGCAACATTAATTCTCCCTGTTGCGATTCTTTGGGCAAAGATTTTACGAGATAAAGCTTTGATTGATACAATGACTAATAAAGAAAAGGACATCGTTAAGGAAGCGATTAAAACAAAAGCAAAAACGGAAGTTAAAAAGAAAGTCACAAAAAAACTAGAACAATTAAATAAAAATAAAGAACTAGAACAAGGAGAATAATTACTATGGCAACATATGAATGTCCATGGATTTTCAAAGGAAAGGAATTCGAAAGTGAAGATATTCCATTACCCGTTAAGAAAAAAACTTACGAGTATATATTTGTTTATCTTATTACAGATAATGAAAATGGAAAGAAATATATTGGACAGAAAATGTTCTATACTAAGAAGCCAGTGACTAAAAATAAAGTGACTAAAAAGGTGAAATGTGAATCAGATTGGAAGACTTATTTTTCATCATCTGAGACTATAAAACAATTAGTTAAAGATCAAGGAAGCTCAAAATTAAAACGGGAAATTATTTATATTTGTTGTTCAAAGGGCCAAGCAAACTACTTAGAAACAAAACTACAATTTGAATTACAATGCTTGGAAGATCAAGAAACGTGGTACAACGGAATTGTCAATCTAAGGTGTAATTGGAAGCATTTAAAACTTGATGAGTTAATCGACAAGGATGAAGATTTACTTAAAGAATTATATGCACAATATAGACCTACTTTTTAAATTTACAAAAACAAAAAGCGCCAATTACGGCGCTTTTTTTATGGTTTGATTATGCGTAATCAGGTGGCATATATTTTTTAACAATATAAATATCATAGATATCAATTTTTGGAATATTATAATCTAATACACAATCCTCAATTGCTTTTTCTTCTGATTCGGCATGATATGTTACTGCCCAATCAATGTCGTCACTTTCTTCATCTAGTCCTTGCTCCTTCATTTCCATATTTGAAAATAAAGACATTGGAGAAATACTAAAACATAAACGATAATATTTCTTTTCAACTTCACTCATAAAAAAACCTCAATTAACTAAAAATATGATTTCGAGCATCTTCAAGAAATTCTTTATGAATTCTGAAAATACCATGTCTATCTTCATACCAATATTTTTGTTTCATATTTAATAATGTCCAAGCTGAATATTGATCTACTCCACCTAGTTTTTTTAGAAAATCTCTTTCGATTAATTCCTCAAGTGTACATGGAATAACAGCAATTGAACACAAAATATCTTCTGCTAATTCGGACAACTCAGACATATTAAACTCCTACCAACCAATTTGGATTGTGTTATAAATATGATATTCAACAACTGCAAAGAACATACTATCATAACTCCAGCTTAATTCTGGACAAGATGGATGTTGTTTATCATATTCAGTTTCAGTTACGTTTACATGGACAAATGATAATAATTCATCTAGTTCTAACTGTAATTCAAATAAGTTATCATATTTCTTTCGTGGAATCAAGTCATGATCAAAAAGAAATTCTAATGATTCTTTATTAACAATATGGAACGGCGCACCAACATTGACTTTCATATTAAGCTCCTTGCATCAAAGCACGTACTTCTGGAATAGATTTAACTAAAGAACGTTGTTCTGATAAAGTGTGTTTGTGCATTTTACCAAACTCATCCATTACATCTTCGGTAAGTTTTGTGCTTGATAATACATCAAAATGATTTAAGAAATCACAAAAATGATCAAACTCAGTTTTGTAAAAATCTGCTTTACGGAATTCATTTTCCGTATGATACGTTGAGCGAATAAGCTCTAAAATGGTACTATTGATATCTTTTTGATTTTTTAGTTTATATAATTTTTTTAATAGTGTACGTTGGTATTCCATTAGTTCTCCGTTCCAAATTTTTGGTTGGATGCCCGCTGGTTCACCTGATGCTTTATTGTATTCTTCAAAACTCATAATTTAAATTCACTCCTAGATAAGTGAATTATTGACACTTACTTTTTCTTAACTAACATGCTAATGAAAAATAACGGTATAACAATAATCCACAACATTACATTATTTGGATCATTTAGCGCAGGATAGTTTAACACATAAATTGATAACAGCACAAGAGCGATAATACTTAAAAAGAATATCACAATTTTTCTAATTACATCACAAATGAAATTAATTATGCTCATTTCGATCTCCTTACGTTACATTATTATATTAACGCATTAATATAACAAAGTCAACTGTATTTTGAAAATCTTCATCTAATTCACGTAAACTTTTTCCTGATACTGCTGAATCGAACTCATTTTCTACATATCCTACATACATGTCAAGTTTTATATCATGTTCATACGTGCATTTGTATCCTTTATATACAAGTGGTACATTATAGTCATATTGATATAAGTCACCTAACATATGTAGTCTGTTTATTAGATAGTCAAAATATTTTTCACTATCTTTACTATATTGTCTTAAACTCTTTGATGTGCAAAATTCATCGTAATATTTTTGGATTACTTCCTCATCTATATTGATGTTGCACGTTTTGAAAAAGTTTTCATAACTTTTGTAATAGTTGAATAATCTTATTACATGACGCATTTTAAAAAACCTCTTGCAATAAATGTGAAGCTATTATAAAATCAAGTCTTATATTTGTCAAATCGGAGAAATTATGGAAACTTATCAAATGAAAGCAAAATATCTGAACTTATTAGGTCATGCAGTATGGTTAAAGTCTAACAATCAAACAACTGCCGAAAATGCACATACTTTAAGTAAATTAATGTCTAAAATTGAATTCTTAGATTCTCGAAGTATCGCAATGAGTACAGTCGAAAAAATCATTTATCATTATGTTATGAATGATTTCCGTCGAACGCCGTATGATGACTTTGAACAATGTGAGTATCAAAATGCACATATAGAAGAAAACAATGATATCGAAAAAATCAAATATATGATTGCATTTACATGTGGTTATAATACAACTTACTTTAATGAAGAACTGAAAGAAGAAATGAAAGATTTTGATCTTCGATTTAATTTTGAGGTGTAAACTATGATCTATACATTAGACGAACTAAATATTGCTTCAATTTTCCTATTGCGCGGATTCATATCTGGAAAAACGTCTTCAATGATTGTGATTTCAGGACTAATTGGAGAAATTATTGATGTTTTGAAAAATCGCGGTTTTTATGAAGATCGAGTATATATTATTTTCTATGCAATAGGAATGCTTTCAGAATCAACTTTTGAAAGTGAATTTAAAAGTATTTTAAGAGAAAAAAATTATTCTGCTGAACGAATTTTAGAATTAAATAAATTTGCAAAAAGTGTTGCACACGCTTTAGAAAATTGCTAATATAAGTCTTAAGTTATTAAAGAGTTCTAAAAATGATTACTGATAATATTGTTGCAGAATTTAAAGATTTAGATGATGCTAAACATATGGTTCAAGTCACTCCGACACGTTGGGGTATGGAAACTGTGATAGGTATATATAAAACTGAACACGGCGAACATCAAAACTATTATTATGCACTTTTTTACAGTAATCAAGAACTTAATGATAATACCGAAATTGTATTAACAAATAATACTATGGGAATTGGACAACCGCCAATTCGACGAACTTTAAAATGGTTAAACGAAAATCATCACACTGTTTTTAAACTTTCTGATCTTATTAAAGAAATTGAGGGAAAATAAAATGAATTTAACTCATGATGTTTTGTACCAAGATTTTGATGACGTTTCAGTCCGTCTAGTATACGAATCTATGATTGATCGTAATATATCCAGTTGTGATGTTGAAGGATTGACTTTAGATGAAGTTAAAAACAAAATTCTTCCGGGAAATCGTTTACATCGAATTATTGTAAACGGAGAAGTTGTTGGTATTTTTAAACCTGGTGTTGTAGATATATCTTGTTATTTTGAATGGGGACTTGAACGTCGATTCCACTATTCGAGAATTGGATTTATTTATATTGATGAAAAACATCGAAATAAAGGTTATGCTAGTAAAATTTTAGCTGAACATGTTGAAGGTTGTACAAAATACGCGGAATGTTGTCATGAGGACAATGTTGCTAGTAATGCAATGCTTTCAAAAGTATTGAAATTTCATAAACGTGCATATATTTCTTATCGCCGTGCGTATTATAATATTTATATAAAATAGACATAAATATCTTGACTCATTCTTATGTATTGTTTATTATATACATATAGTAAATGATCAAGAAAGGAAATACTATGAACGCTATCAATGAAATCATGAAAAAACTTGATGAAATTTTTGCTGAAATGGATGCAAAAATTTTGGAAGCATCTAAAAAATGGGCTCTTGAACGCCGTGATGCAATGTATGAGTTTTTAAGTTCTGATGAAGCTAAAAGTATGAAAATGGATAAATATCCAAAAGCTTTTTCTATCGCAGGAGGAAAAAGTTGGTATAATGTTTTCTATGGTAATAGTGAAGCAGGAATTATTGAATTTATTGAAAAAAACTGTGCAGCAATCGTAAAACGCCGTAACGCAAGTATTGCAAAAAAGTTAGAAAAAGCTGGTGTAAAAGAAGTCATTAGTGAAGAATTTTCTCGTTGTAATGATGGATTTAACGGATTCTTTATGATTAATTGTGATAGCGGTATTAAAAAAGTTTCAATCGAAAGTATTTACGCTGGAGGTTACAATATTCAATGTTTACACCAACGTGTTCTTTGTAAAGTTAAATAAGATTAAATACCGTAAACATTAATAAATCGGAGAATTAAAATGGTTAAAAGTTTAAATGAAAAATTGGACGATGCTTTCATGTCACGTGCAGAAAATTTGGTAGAATCAAAAGAAGAAAAAACTTCCGAGTCTATCAAAGCTGAATTTGCTGAACTTGAAAAAATTCATAAAAAATATTTTCCAGACTCAGAATCTTGGTTTCAATCAAGTGCTTTAGGTCTACCTGCAATATTTTTTGGCTCAACTGTCACCCCTGAAAAGTCTTGGCAATACGGTTATTCAGATAATGACCCTATGAAATCAATGTTTTCAATCTCTTATAAGTCAGATGGAAAATTTGTTGTTGAGCTTATTCGAGGCGCACAATTATTAGTTATGCCAGGTCCTGGCTCAGTATATGCCCGTGAAGGTATTAAAGTCCCATTTCGTAAATATACGGGTACTGTAAAACAAATCATTGCAAAAATTGAAGCATGGGAAAAGAAACGTAAAGAAACTTTTGAAGAATATAAAGACCGTCTTCCAAAGTAATTTCAAATAAAAAAGAGGCGATTAAGCCTCTTTTTGTTTTTTAGCTAACTGGTGAAATTCTTCGAAAGTCATTTCTAGTATTTCTCCAGTTTTTTTATTTCTTACTTTTATTGATGTTTCTTTCTCGCTGCACTTGCCCATTTGTCGAGGAAGTAAATTAACGACAAAGCGATTCTCATCCATTAATTTAATCATATTCTTTTGATATTGATAAAGTGAAAAATTAATTTCACCATCGTTCAAAGAAATGATCTTACCATAATTCATTAAGAAATAAAATATATCATTTTTGCATCTTTTAAATTCAGCTATATGCGCGTCCGTCATAGGAACTTTAACGTTTGCTCCCATTAAAGATTGGTTACCTTTATAGCAATTTAATTTTTTAAAATCGTCATCCACATCATCTAATATTGGAGATTTTGGAACATCTCTAAAAGCGTCCATACCTATATCATTATCAAATGGAAGGGGAAATTCATATCCCGCTGGAACTGGCATTTCTAACTCCTTTTAAATCGTGATTCCCCACATTTTGTCTACCATCTCATCAAAAATATTTTCGAATTCTATAACACTATCTTCAATATCATTACTTTCGCGAATGATTCGAGTGGGATTTCCTAGCATAATTTTAGTATGGAAATGTCCACCAATTTTACGCTGATAGAAGAAATCTTTTAATGTAGGTAATGCTTTGACGTTTCTATCTCCTTCAGGAACTTCTGTAGAAAATTCATCATCTTTTAGTTTTAACATTTCTTTTACTTTTTCTCTAGGAATAGCAAATTTAGTAATAGTTTCAACACCTGCAACTTTTTTAATAAATCCCAATGCTGCTTCTGATACTTCTGTATATGATCTTGAGAATTCATTCTTTAAAATATCTGCAAGTTGTTTTTTACCTTCTGTAGAACCATCTGTGAATGATGCAACAATTTTCCGTCCACCTTTGTCTTTATACAAAACTCCAGCAACAATTTTCCCGTCTTTACGAGATAACTTCCACATTGGAATATTTTTTACCATATCGTCTGCATTTTCAAATCCAGAACCTTTGATACCACCAATAGCTGAATAAGCTTGCTGGAGTGCGCCGTATACTTCATCTTTGTATTCTTCTTTTTCTTTATCAGAAAATAGGTTAATAAACCTTTCTGTAAGATATGATTCGCTTAAAACATAATCTTTAAAATCTAACATATTAATTTCCTTGTTATTTATAGTTCTTATTTGTATTTAATAAAAAAAGCTCGATCATTTCTGTCGAGCTTTTATTTTTAGTAGTATGAAGTTTTAACACATTCATCCTCATATTCTTCCTTAGTTACAACTTTTGCAAAGTCTTCTACATGTTTTTTAACTTCGTCATTTTCTGTATAAATTACTAATGGAGTTAATTTACCATAAAAGTAATCACGATCAATATCAGAAATATCAGGATCATACAGTCCAATACCACATAAATGAAGTTCAGATAAAACAATTGCGGTTTTATTTTCATCTTTATTTTGTGATATTACAAAGTAAACATCTTTAGCTTTTTTTCGAGATACATCATATTCAATTTGTCTCATTTACGTTCCTCCAAGTTTAATTTTTATTATACTTTACATTCAATATTCCCGTCAAGTATATTTGACTTCCTAAATCTTTGAATATACATTTGAGTAACGTTAAAGCTTACATCACATATAATTATTTCGGCTTCTGCGCCAGTTGAAGTATAGTTAATACTACCTAAGTTAGTAAGTGAAGCATCTGTAAATTTAAATACGGCGATAGGGACTTTATTCGATGAATATCTAATGACAGTTAAATCATGTAATATTTCTCTAATTTTATTCCCATTACCTTTGCTTGCTGTTTCTTGTCTTTTAAACTCTTCTAATATCGCATCATAGTTTTCAAAATCTTCATCAACAATAAAAGAAATATTTAATTGACCGTAATCAATCTGATTATCAGGTAAATACATTCTTTGGTTTTGGAAAGAAGTTTTGATTCCATCAACTGTTACGGATGGAATAGTTACTGACTGAGCAAAATAAATTAAATCGGGAAACTTGTTAAAAACAAGCTCCCAACTGGTTGTTAATGCTTCGTTGTAATTTTTTAAGTTTTGCGCTCTATTAAAAATTTCAATTTCTGTATTATCTATCATGCCATAAATCCGTATGCAGGTAATTGGAATTCGTTATATAAACGATCTTCTAAAGTTTGTTTATCTGTCATGCCAGCTTGATAAATGTCTGCTCCATTTAATGTTCCTCCACCTGGCAATCCGGGTCCAGTATATTTCATCAAATTGCTTCCCCACTGTGCGCGAAGTAAAGCAGTTGCATATTGTTTAAGCCAATAATCATTCCAAACTAGAGGGTTATTATCAGGATTTAACATTCTTTGAACTTCGAGTCCAATTAAATCTCCTGCTTTAATTTTCCCCCAATCATAGTGTATAATTACATCGTTTCCGTGTAATCTAAAATTAGTGATATTATATATACCACCTACAATTTGTCCGAGCATTGATAAATATGATCTTGTAATTACATATGAAGACATACCATCATTTTGACTAAACGTTCTTGATATTAAATCGCTGAAATACATTTGGTATTGCAAATTATTCAAGCTGAAACTTGAACTAGGCTGATGAACAACATCAATAACGCCAATGATATCTTTATCCAATGTTAAGGTCTGATTTTTGATATTTTCTTCTGTAACTTTTATTGTGATTACTTCTCTATAAGAGGCATCGAAATGATATTGAATGAACATTTGTAAAGCATCATTTATTCTATCTTCTGCTTGTTCTTGATCAACATTCACTTGGATGACTGGCTCACCGAGTTGTCTAAAACAGTAATCAATAAACTCGTCCCGATTTCTAACAACATTCATCATAGTTAAATATCCTTAGGTTCGTCGCGTTTAATTTGTTTGTGTTTTGCGTATCTTTTTAGTGTATCATCTAAGTTCATTAATGTTTTAGAAATGTTATTCACATCTATCTTTGGACATTTTCCCTTATACTCTAAAATCTCCTCAGCAATTTTTGATATTGTTCGATCTTGCATATTACTTCTCCTGTAATAATCTCAAAATAGTATCCATCTTTTGGTCTAAACTTTTAAGATCATCTCCCATTTTTTTATTCTGTTCTTCTAGCTCATCAATACGGCGCCGTTGTTTGATCTGAGCCAAACGCTTTTGATAAGCGTCTGAGTCAGTTGAAATTACACTTCCGTTTTCTTTTGATAAATTAGGATAATCTTTTACTTTCATAAATTTTCCTTATATATGTATTTAGTATTATTTTGAATGATATTTATTCGGTACAGTATAACCATTTATTGGATATCTTGCATATTTTGTAACACGTAAAGCACTAATATATCCATTATATAAATTTTCATTATTAGTATTTCTACCTATATAAAAATCATTTAATACACTCATTGATGGATATTCTTTTGATCCAATAAGAATACCATCAATAAAAAAATAAAATACTCCATCTTTACGCATTGCACATAAATTATAAAATCTTTTGTCATTTTCTTCTTTAACTTCTGTCCAACCTGTAGGTAATACTGCTGTCCAAGTATTATCATTATAGAATTGTAATCCGATTTTATTTGTGTTTGAAAACGCCATCTTAATGTGTCCATTTGAAGTAATAGGACCTGCTGCAAAAAATGTTTGCCATTGATTATATTGTGTTCCCCAACACGCATTGCATTCTATTGTAAAATCATTTTTTCCAAATTCTTGACCGGAAATAGTAAAATATGAATTTTGTTTCAACCATATAAATCCTTTATCAATTAATGGAACAATAGTATGAAAATTACCAATTCTATTTACAATTAATTTTTTAGATGATAAATCTTGTATTTCTGATTTGAAATTATTTTCTGATTGCTCACTAGCATCAATCAAAAATTCAACTGAATTAAAATATTGGTCGTCAGTTAAATTTTTTTCAAATGGTTTAGTTCTTGGAGTATATCCATTTACATTATATCTAGCAACACCTAAAGTAAATCTACATGAGTCAATCACTCCTGTAAATGCTTCGGTGTTTACTTCATTAGTACAAATATTCAATTGATTAGAATCAAATGATACTGTCAAATTTTGATCATCTTTAGCAACTAATACACCATCTTGGAAAAGATAAAATATTCCTAATTTACGCATTGCACAAAATTCATGATACTTATTATTTGTATAATCTACACTAGAAACATTTGTTTTATGAACAGTACCATTATGATATGTTAATTCAACTTTATTTGTTGCAGCACTTCGAGTAAGCCAAATACCCTTTCCTGATCCAGCTGCTGTTGTACCTAACTGGAATAGTCTTGCATTATTGTCTGAATAACTATCAAAAGCAGATATAAATTCAATTGTAAAATCTTCGGTGAGTAATCTTTTAGATAATGTTATTCTTAGTGATCCGTTATCTGAGTTATTTGAACTGGTCTGAGGTGAACATATATGATAAAAATTTTCTTTATCATTAAACTTTGATTGATATATAACACTTGCCCCATTTGGAGTTATTGTTTTTGTTGGTGTTGATAAATCTTTTATTGTAGAATTGATTCCCTCTTTTACTTCAACTCTAGCAGTAATCAAATTGAAATATATATCCGTATCTGATGCAATGATAGCAGTCGTATTAAAAACTTTAACTATATCATTTTCTATTATTGAAACTGCATAGTAGTATACATTATTTTCAATAATATCAGTGTCAATATACTCATCACCAACAAAATCTTTGACGATCGGTGTAGGTAAAAAACTTGTGCTTATATAGTTATTACTTTTATATATATTACATACTAAACTCGTTGGTTTATTTTTAATTTTTAATGTTATTTTAGGCACTATATTCTCCATTTACAACAATTTTACTATAATTATTATAATCAATTTCGATCAATTTACTATAAGCTCTGGTATCATCATTAATACATTCTATCATAAAATATTTATTAATTTTATTTGAAATGTAGTAGCTAAATAAATCTCCATATTCAAATTGAACATTTTTTAAATCAGAAATATTAAAAGGATTTTCTGAATAATATATTTTAATTTTTTCTATACTATTTATATCTTTATTATATTCATATTCCCAATTAATTTTATATATTGGCTCTTGTGAATAAACAACTTCATTAATAATATTAGGCGCGACTAATTTAGTATACGGATATTTTAAAGTTGGCTGTCTATGAGAAGAAACTTGGGTTTCTAATATTTTTGGAACTGATGTATCAACTAAATGGATATCATAAAATGTATTATAATCTAAATTATCTATGAAATATGCGCCGTCAGAATTTATATCATATTCTCCAATCAATAATCCGTCATATTCTCTATAACAGAATATTTTCATATTAGATAAATTACTTCCACAATTTTTTAGATTTACTATTCCATTTAAAATACCTTTAACCATGGGCTTATCAAAAATTTTAATTTCTCTATGATATTTTCTTTCAATATTTGATATAATATACTTATCCATAACAATATCTTCAATTGTCTTTAAATCATTATTTTTTAATGTGTATGTAAATGTTTTACCTAATGATTTACCATCTATTTTTATATTAATATTTTTATCTGAAGGCGCCCCCTCAATAAAAACGTCAATCAAATAACTATCTAATTTTAATTTATTATAAACATTATAATTATCAGTATCAAAATTATTAATAGTATCAACCTTTTTAACTATATAAGTATAATCATAAAATTTATCTGAATTAAAATTATATTTTCTTACTTGCTTATTAATAGCATTATATGGTACAAATGTTTGTACTGGCCAGCCTTTTACTTTAGTGTTTGTTGACATTGGTGTATCGCCAACTCTAACAATTATTGGATTCCATCTAGTAACTTCTCTATTATAATTTTTATAGTCCATCAACAAATTATTATTAACATTAGTTAAAACATTTGTATTCTTATTATGACTTTCTACTAAATTATAATTATCTTGTTTATCTAAAATAAAATAAAAATAATACAATCCATATGATCTTAATTCAAACTCACAATAACATGCAAGATATCTTTCATCATAGAAAAGATTTAACTTATTCATATATTCATCATTTTCTACAATTCTATAGCAAAATAAATAGTCAGGTTCTATATTGTTGAAAAAATACATTCTACCCCAACCATTAAATCCTGAGTTTCTTTTTTGTAAATTTGGGAATGTTATACCAACATTCCCTTCACCACCATAATCAAGATATGCGTCTTCCCAACCTTTTCCTATAAATTGATACTTTCTTGCTGTATCATCATTTCTATTATTATCTATAAAATTTATAGGATTTACTAAAAGTTCATTTACTCTACTAATAAAGTATGCTGATAAATCTGGTATATCAGCAATACTAGGTTCGACTGGTGGAAAGGATGTTAATATATTACCAAATTTTATATATTCTGGATGAACTTCTGCCATATTATTATTCTCTATCTAATTTAATAAAAAATTGACTTGATTGATTACTATACATCCATTTTACAAACATATATAATTCTTCATCAATTATTGCAAGTGTATCTCGATTATTATTATAAGAAGTGTTTATCCATTTACAATCATACATATTTCCAAAATATTGATTTGAACCATGAATAATTACATTAGAAAAATATACTCCTTTATCTATATTATTTGGGATAGTCATTCCAGACCCACTCGGTTGCCAACCACCCAAATAAAATTCTCCGTTATTATTAACCCACATAGAATCACTACTCGAATTATAATTATCAAAAATAGTATAATGTCTTGCAGTCACTTCATTTTCATCCATAAATGACGAATATTGACGCTGTGATGTTTGTAAATAACTACCATTTGTAGAATTATATGTATTGTCACCCCAAGGTCGCTGAGCCATTAATAATCCATTTTTCTTAGTTTTATCTATTGCATCAAAATTTCCAAGCATGAAGAACTTAGATTCATTATCGTTATAATTATAAATCATAAATTGAAATAATATAAATTTATCTGATGCCCATATTCTATATTCATACCGTGAACGAACATCTGTATATGATGTATCTGTTATATAACGTTTATTTAAATTTGCTATTGTATATGGTAAAAATGCTTGCCCAATATAATTTCCGCTTGGTGTAAAATTTTCAGTAGGTCTTGCTGCATTAAATGGATATTGTTTTGTAGATGTACTATCTAAAGTATCAAAATATTCCGCCATACATACCCTAGCTACTTTAGTCCAATCCGCGCGTGTTGTGATAGGAGGATTTAAAAGTGGACCAAAGTCACGATCATCGAGACGATATTCAACACTATTACCAGAGAATCTAAATACAGTTCTTTTTTCATCTACACCACCAAAAACTTTAGTGATTCCAGCAGGAGTAATTTTTGCTTTCATTGAAGCAGTTTCAATAGGTGAAGTTTGTGTTACTTTAGAATTATAGCAAATAACATATTTATCAGCCACGTTAATAGCTTCAATAAAAAATTTATAATTGTTATATGATGCTGAACCTGATGATATTGTAATTGATTGAGATAAAATCCACGGACATTGAGCAAGAGCAGGATCATACCAAATTTTTACTTTTTTGTCTGCTGAAGGTTCAATTTTTAGAATTGAATATTCGTTACCGCCGTCAATTATATAATTTAAAACTTTATTTAAGTCACCGTAAGTATTTGTAATTACTGGTGAATCACTTGATGCGCTTGAGTAGAAATACATTTGTTTCTCCATATATTCTTTTATTTATAAATATTTAATAAAAAACAATAAAGGGACGCATAAGCATCCCTAAAATTGTACGATCAATATTTCATCGGTTTACGATAGTTTGAAATCTGATCTTTTATCTTTTTAGTCTTATCTCTGAATATTATATCATATCTTGAGTTTACGTCAAGGTTTGGTATAACATACTTTCCGTCTTTATCGACTGAGTAAGTTCCAATGTGTCTGTAGTTATCAGAACGATAGCAGAAAACTTCCATATTATTTGAAGTTACTCCACAGTTTTTAAGATTCACTGTTCCAGATATAAATCCTTTGATCATCTCATGAGTTAAAACTTTATATTTTTCTCCACTTACTAGATCATTTATTTCATAGTCATCTAAACTATATTCATCCAAACCAGTAATATTATAATCTTCAATTCCTTCATATAATTTATATTTATAAAATGTATTATAAATACTAAATTTTCTATCAGTATAACCCTCGATAAATCCGACTAGATTGAATTCTCCTTCAGGCAAAAATAATTCCATTTCGTCGTCAGCATATTCAACTTCACCAAATTCTGTATCAATAGGATCATTACCTAAGAAAATATCTTCATCTATGAAAGATTTATCATATAACTTAATATCAGATACTTTACCATTATAATTATCAAATAAAATTAAATCGTCTGTTGTATTTACAACATTCGGTACTTCAACAAATTCTCCATCAACTATTAATTTTGTTGATTCTTCGTCTTTAATAAATCTAACATCATGAGATTCAACTTTTTTATTATTAGTAATAACTTGATCTAAAATTTCGTCTCCATTTGTTAATTTAAATGATTCATTAAAAACATCAAGTTCATCTTCTAATAAGGATAAGTCAGTTGTATTTCTTAATATTTTAAGTGAGTAAATCGTTCCTTGTAAAAAGTCAGTATTCATAATATTACCAATCCAAGTATTATTGTTACCATTTAAATTTATTGCATCTGTTGTAGTATTTTCACCTAAAACAACGCCATCAACATACAATGTAAATTTATTATTTATGCGTGTTATTGTCATATCATATATAGTATTTACAACAACATTTCCACCCGTCAACATCATATTGCTTGCTCCACTAGGTAAACCATAACCAAACTGAAATTGATTTGTGCTAGTTGTACAAATAAATATACGTCCCGCAACGGAAGTAATTGCATTTGCAAGTAACGGTTGTGTTTTATTTAAAGTATTAACTTTAAACTTAATATTAATCACAAAGTCATCATTACCAAAATTCAACAAATCATTTTTACCCAATTGTAAATATTTATCAACTCCATTAAATGAGCAGCAATATTGAGAATCTTGATAATCTCTTTGTGTAATATTAACTGGATGTATAACGCATTTATTATTATTATCTTTGAATAAATATGATTTTCTTGTTGGTTTAAAATCTAAATCCAATACTTTTTTATCATTATATGTTTCTGGTATTTCACTTGTACCGACAAACATTTTAAAGTTAGACATATAACCGTTTAATGATCTTTGTACGCCACCATCTGAATAAGAACCTAATGATGTACCACCAGATGACAAGTTAATTAATAAATTTGATGATAAATGTATCCAAATATCATTATCTATATACAAAATAACGTCAATCCCTTTTCTAATAAATTTAAAATTATAAAATATATTAGGTTGTAAAGCTAATGTACTTATTTTTTGATTAATAACATTAGAATTATTTACATGGGTGAAAGATATTTTATTATTCCCATCTACCCTAATATAAAAATTATCTTCATTATTTGTATATGGATTAATTGAAGATAATAAATATTGACGGTCACTCGTATCATTAATATAAAAATCAAATTCAATATAAAAATCAGAATTAGTTCCAAGATTAAAAATATTATTAGCATTAATTGTTAAATATTTGTCACTTTCAAACTTGATACACTTCTTACCATCTACTATCGAATAAGTAGGTGATCCTACAGTATTTATTGTCAATTCTGAAAAGCCTGTATTAATTGCATTAGTCTCTAACGGTAAATGTACTGCTGGTTTATCAATAATATTTTCAATTTTAGATTTGAAATCTTTATAATATATCTCCACGCCATTTAAATCTGTTATTTTAATTGATTTAATATTTGGTTTTATTGAAGTAAAATTATAAAATACATGTCCAATCTGCGAAGAATTTGTATAAGTATTATCAGTCACATCTATCATTAATGTACCATCATAATAAACTTTAAAATTAGATTCATTAGCAATTACTTTTAACTTATGAATATTAACATCTGCAACTGGTATATTAGCCTCCCCTAATTTAACCCACCCTGCTGTGCTAGAATTACTACCGCGCCCAAAACGAATTAAGTCACCTGTAATATATGCAATATATCCGAATTTATCCATGTTGTTTAATGAATAATCATTTGTTCTAAAAACAATGCTATTATAGTTTGTATTTCCAGGATATACATTACATTCTATCTCAGCAACAAAATTTTTAACTACTGGTGAACCCTCATTAATAACAGAATGATATGAATTATCTCCACTAGCATTATTAAATTTTATAATCATTGATTCGTTTTCAACATATGCAGAACTATTAGTTTTGTAATGTTTCAAACCCATTATTGTCAAATCTTCTTTATATGCTTTAAAATTATCAATATAACCAGTAAATTGAGAACTTGATGTAGTATTTGCATCATTTCCTCTCCATAAACATTTACCAATAATAGTATTCGAATTACTATTTAAATTGAACGGTAGACTCAAATTATAATTTGATGCATTTGTTATAACGTCATTAACACGCTGTATAAGTACATTACTCTTTTTACTTTGATGATATTTATAATATATGTTACGCATTACTGAAAAGTTCTGTAATATATTCACACCATTATAATAATATCCAAATATCAATCTACTTTTCAATTCATTTACACCAAATGTACTACTTTGATAATGTACGCCTATAGGTGATATTTTAGTAGTATTAGTATTGAAAGAAGTATCACCAGATGCAACTAAGACTTCCAATTTAGAAGTATTTACATTAGTGTTTTTAACATCGAAACCAAATTCAAAATCATTATTTTCAAAATTTAGATTTTCATTTAATCCTGAATTAATATAGCTATTATTACCACTAAACGATAAACTGTATCCATTTACTGAATTCAGTTGATCATAAGTAGTACCATTATTCGTCCAAGTTGAATTACCATATTTATCATTTAAGTTATTATCAAAATCTAATTGGATTTTACCTGTCGGTGACTCTGGAATTACTGCAACACCTTTATATATTTTAAAATTCTTGATATATCCATTTAAACCAGTTGCAGTTCCTGATGATTCACTCCAAGCAGCATGACCTATACACAATTTACCAAAATTAACACTCCTATCAGAAAAAATACTACTCTGTGCATCTAATACATTATCAATATATAAATACATAGTTTTATTTTTTCTAATTATGTCTATTTTATACTTTACATTATCTAATATAGTCTTATTAGAAATTAAACTATTTTGTCCGTCTGTATTAAAGTTTTTTTCATCAATAAAACTTAGTTTATTTTTTAAATATGTTGCAGTTGGTGTTACATAATAATCTGTAAACGCATTTATAGAAAATATATTCTCACTAGATTGATAATTACTATTATTAGTTGATACTAAAACTACATAAGTTTGGGTCGATGGTGATCGTACAAACTCAAAACTAAAAGTAAAATCTTCAACCTCATTAAATGAAACATCAATATCACTTTTTATATTTTGGTAACCATTTAAATATAATGCATTATTATTAAAATAGCTTATTGTTTTAAATGTAGGATTTGCGTAATTGTTTATCCAATTAGATCGAAGTGTACCATTATCAACAATTTTAGTTGAATTATTTTCACCGTCTAGTGATAAATCCACAACTAAATTATCAGCATGTTCATCATAGTTTCTAACTTGTCTAGCTTCACCATCAAATATATTAATATTATCAATTATTCCAACACTACTTGTCCTATAAGACTCATATCCTGGTACATACGAATCAAAAAATGCCCACGGTCTATTTGCGGATCCGCTTACTGTCATACCATTTGTCAAACCTATAATATTATCTAATTTATCGTTAATAAATAACCTTAATGCTGATCCATCATATGATACAGTATATTTATTAATTTCATTATATTTTATAGATTCACTTCCATATATTTCATATGCTGAACCCACATTTGCTTGTCTAACAATTACTGATTTACCACCTTTCGCGAAATCAATATGCATTTGTTGATTTGTTGATGGTCCAGACCCATTTTTTGAATAAAGTGGAGCTTGTACATATTGAGCAGACGAGAATCCTAGCTGTTTACTTATTAATGCATAGAATTCAATTGTAAATGGTATAGCACCTCCTGTAATAATACTAGAATTTGTACTTAAGCTATCAGCAAAGGCTTTTGTCTCAAAGCTACTATTACCATAAATCTTATTTGTATTAGTTACATCCGCCGTACCTATTTTATCCCAAACAGTCGTTGATATTGCATCAATAATTCCGTCTTCAAAATCTAATGCTGATGTAGTTTTATCTGTTACAATAACCTCAGGTTCTGGAACTCCAACATAATTATATATAACTTTATAATTCCCATACTCAATAAGTTTAGTATCAATATTTTTTCTATTATTACTCATTTTTAATAATAAAGTAAAATCAGTTGAAATATTAGTTTTAAAAGTTGTATTTACATAATAATCAGTTAATTTACTATTATCATATTCCCAGTTTACTTTTGAATTAATTAGTGATTCCAAAGACGGCGTAAAAATATTAACAGACGTTGCTTGTTGAATATTATCAAAATTCAATCTTGATAATAAATTTGATCCGTATTTTGTTAAGTGTGTAGAATCTTCATTTTTCACACCCGCGCCATATGAAATATTTACATTCCATATTTTTCCATTTGACATATTATCAGTCTGTGACGTTAAATTATTACCACTTCCTAATACAGACATAAAATTTGAATTTGCTGGAAGTGAAGAAATAAATATAGATGAATCAATAAATCCTATAGTTTCTCCGTTAATAATAAGTCTATATTTATTATCAATCGAACTTACAATAATATTATAATCTTTGTTACTTTCGAATTTATAGTTAAATTGCATACTTTTATTTGCAGAAGATACTATTGACAGACCGCCAATAAAAGTATTCCTAACATTAAAGTATATCCAATTACTACCGGAAGATGTTATACCAAAAAAATTATTATTACTATTTAAAGTATTAAAACTAATATTAATATCCAATTCAAAATCATTAATCCTAAATTGTTTATCAGTTGTAAAAGTGTTTGATGCAACTCTAATATTTACGCTTGTGATATTCAATACATTTACGTTATTTGAATGTGTAATTTTTGCAGTGCTATAAGTGTTCCATATTAAGCTTGAATATTTATTATTATCTTTATATGTAACTGGTAAATTTGTATTGTCTGCAATATCATCAAAAGTTAGCTTTGATATTATGTTTTTAATCATAGTTACTCCAATCATTATAGTCTAAGCTAATATTATATATAGTTTGAATTCTACTACTTGTTGAACCGGTGGCGGAATAAGTATAGGAAGTTACAATATTATATAAATATTTTTCTTTACTATTAAATTTATATTTAGAAACTGAATTATTCCGTATATTTCCGCTACCATTATGTACCCACATTAATCCTGGTAATGTGCCTATGATACCTTTTAAATTATTTATGTTTATTTTGCTAATATAATACTTTCTAGTATAAATATCGGGATATTGCATTTCAGTTCTAGGGTTACCACTTACAGCATAATCAATTATTGAATTATTAAATAATCCTTTTAACGGAGTATAAAATACTGGGGCAGTTTCATTTTCACAAGATAATATGCCTGCTGTGTATCTATAAGCCACATTATTATTTTTAACTATCATATAATCGGCACTAAGTTCATTAATATTTGTTAATGTTTTATATGCACCATATTTTATTGATGAATATACTCCAATATCTGTATTACTTAAAGCATAACTATTTGCATGTAAAATATAAGGCAAATTATTTTTTAATTTATTTGTAGTATTATATTTACCCCAAGCATAAATATTAATATTTTCTTGTGAATATATAGTATTATCGACATTTATCATTAAATAAAATAGTCTACCGTTTCCAACAATTTGGTATTCTAATTTTTTTGTTTTATTTGCAACTGATGTGGCTGGATATGTAGAAAAGTTCATAATTCCATTTCTTAATCTTGTTCCTTCACTATAACTTCTTAATTTATGCCAAGTTGGATTTGCGCTATTATAAGGAAATATACATTTTCCTTTATCAGTATTAATATCAATAATGTTATCTGACATATATACAATAGGTGCAATCCCATATGAAGTTGCAGTTGCAGACCAATTATCAGGTTGTGTATCATCTATATAAAAAAATGCCTCGTCTTCGTCTGTTGTAAAAACACTTCGATTACCATCTTTAAATTTCTCAATAAATCCTAACGGCGCAACAATCGCTTTAGCTGTTACTGAGTTTGTTTGTCCTACAAGACCTGTTAAATCATTATAAGATTTTATAATAACTTCTTTAGCAGTTGTTGAAATAATAAAAGAATCATCATTTAATTCTTGGAATGGTGTTCCACTAATTTTAATTGTTTGATTTTCTTTATAGTTATGATTATCTGTGAAAGTAAATTTTACCGTTTCTGGAGTTAAAACTTCGAAATTAACTAAATCCGTTCTTTCATTAAATCCAGTAACAAGACATGTTCTCAATAATTCGACACAATAACCCCAACGGTCACCTTTTAATTCAGGTGAACCAAAGTGATCACTCGAAATATATTTTACATACTTTGACATTTTAGTCTCCATTAATTTTTATTGTTTTATACTTGTATTTATATAAATAAAAAGATGGTCGCAATTGCGACCATCTTTTTATATTTTTTGAAATTATCCACTATAATGATTTTTGTATAAGAATGCTTCATGGCGTTGGCTTACAAAAAATTCATTTTGGCGTCCAAATGCGTTATAAAGATTTAATTCTTGCATAGGCAATAAACATAATTTTTCATCAAGAGGCTCTCTTTTTAAGTCAACTACTCGAAAGCAGTGTTTAAAGTTACGAACTCGAACATTTACACCATGTTTTGCAAAAACTTCTTTAACTTTTTTAGAGTCGATCATGATATTTCCTTAGTCAGATAATTTCTCTATATGAATATAATATCATAATCTTAAATTAATGCAAGTGTTTCATCATAAATTTCTAATAATTGTTTAAGTTCAAAATACATATACCAAGTTCCTTTATATTCAACTTCTCCATTGCTACTATAAAAAGAACTAATATATACATTACTTAAATTTTTGCGAGTTTCAAAGACTTTAATGATATCGTCCTTTGACCACCAACCGTCTTCAAAAATACTCATTGATTTTCTACACTATCATAAATTTCACGATACTTATTACAAACATCAATAAAAATTTGATCTTTCATTTTATCGACATCATTCATAAGGTCATAATCAATAATTAAAGGATGTGTTTTTAGCTCAGGGTCTTTAACATCTCCAAATTTCCATCCATCTGCAATTTTATTATTCATCCATTCGTCGTGCATATCTTTAGCAGTTAAATCTGGATTTTCTAATGCTTTGATTACAGATTTTAAATTGATGAATTTTGTATGACGATCTAGCGAATCCCAATTACCATTTTGTTCTTCACCGTTCATCATCATTAATTCATTGTTTTTAGTATGACATTCTTGTGCAATGTCAACTAAAGTTCTATATTTTTTAAAGTTCATTTCGTTTATTACTCCTTCTCGTTCAAGCCGGCGTTTCATGCGTAATTCATGTAAATATTCATGTTCTGATGATCTTTTTTTCATCATCTCCATTAGCCAACTTGCGCGTTCTTCTACAGTGTTATGTATCGGAAGTTCAATAAAATCACTTTTAAGATTTTCTTCCATTTTCTTAATATCAAACACGATATAATTCATCGCATCGAATAGATAGAATCTCAAGAATTTCGATTAGGCTTAAATCTTCAAAATCTTCGTCATATATGTCATCTGGACTTTCACAACTATGATAATCAATATAATAGAATAAAGGAATTTCTTCAACAAGTTCATATATATTTCTTACATACTCTTTAAAGTATTCTCGTAATTTATATATTTCAGAAATAAACTCTGGATTCTTGAAATCTCCATTGTATTTATTATAAAGTAGCTTACACGTAAAATTTGCAAAAATTGATCTACCGTACATTACTTTTTCTCCCACACATATTCTTTCTTAACTTTCTTGGCTTCTTTAAGTAAACGATATAATTTAATATTTGTTAGTCTTGAACCTCGAACAGTATCACATCCACTTTCATATAAATGGAAATCAGATTGAGATAGAACCTTCCATTTCCAAAGAATACGTCCACCGAATTCTACTCGACAATCACACCCATCCATATATTTTGGAATTTCGCCTTCTTTGAGTTTTTTGATTAACCACTCGTCAAATTCTTTACAATAAGGATATTTTTTCATTGTGAACCAATATCTCGGATGCACTAAGATTAAAAGAATTTTTCTAATAATCGCGATAGTATTCATTTAATTCCTCCTGTTTAAAAAGCTTTCCTGCAAGCTTTAATAAAACTTTAGATGTTCTAACATTTTCTTGACAGAAAATTTCAAATTCATCTTCTGTCATATCCATTTCTTCTGGAGTCATTCCACCTTGATGTAAATCATAAATCATATCGCTTGCACTTAACAATGATTGAATTCTAAGCTTTCGCCGTGTATCTGATAAACTCATTAGTTATATTCCATTTTTAATTTAAATACTTGTCCAGTTGGTCTTGTAATTTTTTGCAAACCAATCTTTGAGGCTTCTATTACATCATTATCATTAGTTGACTTATAAGAATTAGAGTATGAATTAAAAAATAAATTACCTATTTTATTCCCGTAAATATCTAATAAATTTACTGAACTTTGATAAGCAAATACTTTTTCATCATAATCATCACAAAAACTTAATTCATAAATTTCGGTTATTTTTTCTTCAATAATATTCATACTTTAATCCCAAAATACTCAAATGCTTTTTTATTATATTCAGCAAACGGACTTGAATCTAAAAGTTTTTTAATTTCAACAAATTCAACTTTTCCAGTTTCTTCAATTGCAGTTTCTTCAACTGTAAAGTCTTCTCGAATTAATGGATAACAAATAACATAAAAGTCGTCTATATTATCTGCAAATGAATCTAATGAATTAATTTTAACTTTCATTCCAGTTTCTTCAAAACATTCACGGATTATTGCTGATTGAGGCAATTCGCCACGATCAACTTTACCACCAGGAAGTCCTAATTTAGTATGATCATTCTTTCGAGAAACAGTTAAGATTTTTCCATCTTCAATAAGAATTCCACATACTGCTAATTGTTGACCTGTTACCATGTTTCAATAAACTCCTTCGCTAATGCTCTAATTAATTTCTCTTTATCTATTGCATAAAATCCTGAATTATGAATACTATTCACTTCGATTACACCAATATCATTTTCTGACACGGCGACATCAATAACGCACGGAATACGCATTCCAACACGTTTATAAAATTCAAGAGCAATATCTTTTACATTTTGTGGTGAGTCATGTTCTGTAATTACAATTCCATTTTCACGATATTTACTGGATGTTACAACTTCATCACCCACAATGAATAGTCTATATTCTATCATAGGCATATTAACTTCTGCAACAAAAACTTTTTCATAAGCCAAATGACTATCAGCTTCGATCATACGTTTAGCCATATCACATAATTCTAAACTATCACAAACCATACCTGAAAACAATTTATCATCAATCTCTGGACGTACAAAAAGTTCACAATCTAAATCAAGATCAATTAATGATTCAAGTGTACCTTGATAAATTCTATTACTCCACATCAAGTCAGACGCTTTATCATATAATTTATTAATATTAATTGATTTAGTATGATTACAAACTCCCATCATTCTATATTCATAATCATCAAAAATTTGATCTGTTACAGAACTAGCAGCGTATACAAATAAGTCTTCTGTAGTATTCTCTAAATTTGGATACGATGTATCAAATGGAATATGAAAAAATGTTTCGTATGTATGACCTTCTTTTTCAATTGCATCAATTAAACTTTTAAGATCATTTTCATTTATATTTTGCTGTAAAATAAAGTGCATACTTATTCCCTAATATTGTCAACCATTCGTTTTAATAAATTCCGACTATCTGGTGAGTTCAAGTCTCGTATATTGTCTATACTTTTTAGTATTTCACTCTTTGAGTATTTTTGTACTTCACGACCTTCAATCATATACATATCGCCAATTTTGTCACCGACTTTCAATAAGCTATGATCTTGGAATTTTTTAATCTTCCATTCGACAATGTTATTTCCTGATTTTAATCCCATACAAAAAAAGCTATTATCGAATGAATCAAAGCAAACAAAGTTTTTATAATTATTTTTTCCAACAACTATATCACCTACATATAACGGCGCTCCGTCAATATCTATTAAATCTGTTTTAGTTCCAATAGTTCCATAATATTCAGATTGAACTTTATTTTCACCAATAACACTCATATATACTCTTGATAAAAAATTCTCTCTAACGTATTTGCTTTTAAAAAACATAATTATCCCTCGAAAATAATTCCAACAACATGATTGATAAATGTATCAGTTTCAATCATTTTTTTAATATAAATTTCTTGTGCAACACTAAAGAAGTTTGCACCAGTGAATGGAATGTTATTATCTTTAATATGTTTTTGTGCTTTATTCTTAGCTTCATTAAAGATTGATCTTCCTTCGTCAGTTCCAAGTCCAGACCAAAAGCCTTCACTTTCTACAACTTTCTTATAGAAATATTCTACTCGTTCACCATCTGTAAATTCAGCAATCTTTTCAGCTAAAATTAAATGATCATATTTCAATTGAGCAATTTCACTCTTTGGTTTTGCTTCCTCTTCTGCTTTTTTCTTAGCTAAACGTTCTGCTCGTTCTTCTTTTTCACGGCGTTCTAATTCAATTCCAAAATCTTCATAATCTAAATAATTATCAGTTTCATAAAATTCATTGACATGATCTTCCCATTCAGGATAATGTCCAAGTGATTCGCTATACCATTCCCAATTATCCACACCGCCGTTTTCTAATGCACATAGTAAATCTGCATCATCTTCGATTTCATAATTATCATTTTCAAATTGTTCAATTGATTCGCTGTACCAAGTCCAGTTATCGACTCCGCCTGCTTGTAATAAACTAATTTTTACACTATCAAGTAGTTCTTGTTTGCTCATGATATTCCTCATAATATTTTAATTTTTTATTTATAAAATCTAATATTGTTACTTCCTCAAAAGTATCTATATAGATTTCAGCATTATATTCCATTGCTACACGTATTTTATTAGTAAATTCATAAAAATTATCAACGCTAGTATCAAACTCTTTTAAATCTCTTACAAGTTGCTCATACGATAAACGCAATATTTCTAAATGAAGTTCTTCTCTAACGGAGTCATCTACATTTAGATATAATTTAAATCTCGATTGTAAATCAAATTTTAAATATACATAACTATTTCTATAGCCTTTTAAACTATCTATTTTTGAATCTATTTCTCTTGGTTTACAAAGTAATTTCATAAGCAATTATCCAATATAAAAACACGTTTAACAATATTAGCTTTGATATCTGTATATCCTTTTCGAATATAAGTATCAAACCATTTCATATTCATTTCAGTTAATCCTAAAGTATGAATAGAGTCATTATTCTTATTTGTCATTTTATAAATTATAGGAGAAATACTATATTGTAGTTCTTCATGATATGCTTGACTACTTTCATAAAGTCTTAAGAACTTTTTATGGTAAGTATAATTAAATTGATCATCTGACATATTGTAATGATCGCGATAAAAATAATTGTCAGCAACAAGCAAAAAGTAAGAAACGATTGTTTCATTTTTTACTAATTTATATTTGATCAAAAAATCGTTAAAAATTTCGATTTTTCCTTGTGAATAATATAAGACTCTTTTCATAATAAATCCTTAATCTAATGATGCGTTATGGTATGTTCCTGACCAGTCACTTTGTTCTTTACAAACTTCAATAAAAGAATGATCACTTAAACTTAAATTAATTTGAGATTTATTTCCATCTACAGTTAAAGCAATAGCATCACCAACAATATCATGCAGTTTTTGCATTCTCTTATATGCTCGACTATATTTTAACTGATTTTCTTTTGGCTGTACTTTAGTTTTAAGATATTCTTCGTAGGACCCGTTGAATTGCTTAACCCAAAAATAATACCAATGGCGTTTTGTGTCTCGTTCATAACTATACTTTGTAATTCGATCAAAGTCAAGATACTCCACACGCTCAATATTTACCAGTCCTTGACAAATATCATTATAAAGTTTGCTGATTGCATCACCCATATATAATGAGGTTGTTGCATTTTGTCTACTCATAATTTTTCCTCAAATAAATAATATAAAAAATTTAATTCTTTTACATCAAGTATAATGTCACCAGAATTTTTTACACATAATTCTAAATCTTCAATAAATGATTTATCGTAATGTAAACCACATATTCCTTCTGTCAAAGCTTCACGGCGAACAGCTTTCATATCAAGTTCTTTTTTAAAAAAAGACTTTGATTCTTCGTGACGTTTAACGATCTCTTTAATGCGCCGTTCGAGCTTTGTATTAAACTTTGATTTTATAACTGGAATCATAGGTTTCACAACATTTACACTTATTACTTTTTGCATTTAATTCTCCAGATACAAAAAAAGCACTCGTTGGAGTGCTTTAATTTTAAAGATATTATTTCAAATAAAGCTCCATCATATTACCACTATATTTATTTTTATAATATAATTCTTCACAAATTACATCAATTTCGCTTTGAGTGAAAATATACAACCGATCAATATATTCCAACTGATCCATCAAATCTTGCTTTAATTCAGTAACCTCTACATCTTTACTATATAAGCCTGAACTTAATTGATAACGAAAATCTAAAATAGCCATATTAAATATCTCTTCATTTGTTGTCTATAAACATAATATACTGTTTATTTTTAAAAATGTCAACTATTATTTTTTTCAATAAATTCGACTGATTTTTCGACAACTTCCTCTTCTGTTAGAGCTTTAGGTGTAATCAATTCAACACGACCACTTTTATATACTGCTGAAATAAAAAATCTTGCATCTGATTCAATATCTTTTTCAACAACATCAATACGTTCTAAAACTTTATCATTTTGTTTAATTCTATAACGTAATGTATAGATTATAAGTCCGATAATACAACCAAGAATAAATCCAATTATGATATATGGATCCATCGTTTACTCTCCTTTACTTTGAAAAAAGAAAACAAATCTTTATCAATTTTACACGCATGATTAATAAGATACGGCGTAACATGCTTATAGTATAAATCGTCTGTAAGATACATCATTAAAATCGGATAAGATTGTAATGCTAAAAACATGCCTTCAAATTTTTCAATCTCATTCAATAACATTTTAGAATATTTTTCTTCATGTCCAGACTGACTAATTCCGTAGTAAGCTTCGATAATATCAATATTAGAACAATTTAAAAAGTGTTTGATATTAGATTCATTTAATTCTATTAATGAAATATTATATGGATCACGTAAAGCAAGATGTTTAATATTTTTATCATTCTGTTTTTCTTCACTTAGTTCAGAATAAAAATAAGGAAAATATTTAATTACAAGCTCAGCGTTATCCTCCAACCAATCGCTTTCGATCATATCAATATCAAGCCCCATTTCAATAGCTTTATTAAAAAGAGATAATGATCTAATCGCAAAATATTTAGTTGAGTTGTGATATTCCCAAAATTTCAATACAGTAGATTCAAATTTTGCAAATTTAACTAATTCCAACTTATCAATGAAACGTAATAAATCTTGATCTGAAAACTCGTTAGAATTTAAGTAGTAGAATGATTCGTCCCACACTTCAATCATACGTTCTTTAAACTTTTCTTTTATAAAATTGATATTAGATTTAATATAATCAGCGTCTTTATGCTCTAATGCTATTAACGCCATATTATAATCAAAATTATCTTTTACTGTTTCAAATTTATCATGTAATTCAGGATACGCTTTGGAATATGTAGAGCGTTGGCGCTTTGAATCAAATATTAAAGATAATGATTCTAATTCTTTTTCAGTATCATAAATTTTATCGTTAATTCCTTTAATGATACGGCAGATATCAAATTGTGTTTGTGTGAATTTATCTGTAAACATATCATTCTTTTCGAAGTGTAACATTATTGATGGACTTCGAATAATGTTACTTAAATCTGATTCGTTATAAAACTTATATAAAAGCTCTGGAAAGTTATATGCAATTATTGGGTGCATATTCTTTGTAATTGAAAGGCTTGTTTGATCCAATAATTTTGAAAAATATTCTGAATCATATTTGTGGAATTCTTTGATCTTTTCGGGGAATTTTTTATCTAAATAGCAATCGCTCATGTTTCTGTTCTCTGTAATGCTTGATTAATCCGAGGAAAAGCAACACCCGTTCCATATATGAAACGACCAAAAGCAGTTTCTCGGACGCCGTATGAACCAACCTCAATTCCATTAATTAAAATGTCATATTGATTATGGCCACCAACTACAGTTTCAATTGTTGATCTGTAATTTAATTGTTTTTTAAAAAATGATTTTGCTGAACTAATCATATTAGAAAGAGCTATTAAATGTTCATTCATAAATATTTCATGATCATTCCATTTAGTGTGATATTCAATCAATTCTAATTTCATAAACATTAAGTTATGTAAATCGTCAAGAATTTCTTCATCACGATAACACGGCGTAATACACATTTGTTTACCACTTAATAATTTTTTATCTTTCATCAATTGAATGAATGATTGTTCACCACTACCAACATATACTTTTTCTTTACTATGATGTAAGTCTTTTACAAAATCTGGCTTAGTTGATGCGCTAACATCAACGTCCACCATGTAAGGAACATCAATTAAAGTAAAATCTTTTGAATAATGATTTACTGCATTAATTAATAATTCACTCATACTTTCACCATATTTTCATCAAATATTTTTTGATATTTTTCTTCATCCGATTTATAAATTTCATCTATCTTAGAGTTATAAGTCGAATATTCACCACTACAAATAAATAAAATAGAATGATGATCTGTACCTAAAATTGTTGCTTTGAATTCTTCATTTGATGTTAAAGAATTGCCTGGCTCAATTTCAAAAGTTTCTAACTTAATATTATTGTCAATATTAACTGTCATTTTAAAAGGATTCAAGTTTTTAATTTCTTTAGTTACTACTTGTAAAGAATGTTCTGGTGATTGTTTTGTACGCATGATATAAAAATTCTTATCGTCACGTGTATAAACAGTTCCATTAAAATTTGAATATTTCTTAATTTTGAATTCAACGTTACCAAATTCTGAAAGCATTGTATACTCTTCTGCTGTTGGAATGCCTACAGTTCGATGAAATCCTGGAAGAGTTTTGGAACGAATGAAGAATAAATAATCTGTTTCTTTTTCTAACTGTACATCAATATCAACTGGCAAGTATTGTGTATAATGATTCTTATGTGTAATTTCACGGCGTTCAGACCAAATACGAATTCCTAAACTATGACCAGAAAAATTATGAATACTATCTGTCATAAATTTCATACTATCATGATGAGTATCACAACGATATTTTACAAAAAAACCATTCATTTTTGGTGAATAAAAATAAGTAATATCTCGCGATTGATCTTTATCTGTATACTTATAAATATTATGTCGTGTTGTCTTAACTGCTAGTTTTGATTTTTCAATCAAGTATGTTGCGGTTGTATATTTTTCAATATCGACTTCACTAGGAGTACCACCTGAAATAAGTTCACCTTCATAATAAACAAAATAATTATTCTCTTTACCTAAATGTAAATAAACTTCATTCTCAGTTATATCAGAATATTCATTTTTCATTAGTAGTAAATCTGTATCAGAATTATGACAACCACTTACTCGAATACCTGAATCGCACATATTAACAATTTTTGTTGCTCTTAATCCAATCGAGCCAGCGTTATCTGATTTATTAACTAATAAATATCCTGGAGAATTGCTTAATTTGTATACAACAAAAACAGCATTTTCTTCATCAACATCATAATCATAACGTGTTAATGTAATTGCTTCTTTTTCTTTATCTGCAATTGATTCACCGAATTTAGATTTTTTACGTTCTGCTCGTACGGATTCTACATAGTCACTTAACGTTGGGATAGCGTCCAAATCTAAATTATGGTTTTCTGCTTCTTCTTCGATACTTACACGGCGTCCAGATTTAAAAGCGCGTTTAGTTGCCTCAGACATAATAGATAAATCATCCATAGTTAATCCAAACTTATTTGCATAAGCTTCGACTGCACCATATAAATCAGACAATTCACATCCGATCATGATTTTATTATTCTGTTGTTCAGCATCTTTGATTTCGTCTAACTCTTCTTGAATTTTAGACAATTCACCTAGAACACCTTTTGCAATTTCAGTCAAATGGTAACTCATTATATATCTCCGTAATCCCAATATTTTGGTTGATAATATTTTAAGAAAATTTCTAAATGCTTTTTATTTGATGAAATGACTGTTTTTTCAAAGTCACCTATAATAAAGTTTTTATTATCATCAAATATAACAATGAAAAAATTTACCCATGTATAATAATCTTCTTGAATTACCGCATATGTAGTAAATTTTCCACCTTCACAATAACCTATACAGTTAATATCTAATGTATATGCGTTTGGATATTGTACATTATAATCTTTTCTATAATTATTTTCAAATTTTTTATCAATTAAAAGTTGTTCAAATTTTTCTATTGACTTACTTTCTTTAAAATTTTCAAATAAATTCAATATTTTGCTTATGTTTTTATTCATAAATATGCCACCATTTTACAATGTTCAAAATCAATAACACGGTCATATCCCTCATCAAAAGGAATGCAGATTAACATAGGTTGTGGACCTGATGCAGTATCTTCCCATGAATAAGTTGAAATACAATGTACTAATGTATCATCCTCAGTTATAACAACAAATTGTTGGTCTTGCTCTGATGGATAATTTAAAATTACACCGTCACTAAACATAATAGGTTCAAAATTAAGTTGCATAAATAAATTCCTTAATCATTTAAAAATAAATATAAAAGATAATGCAAGTATTTTATTCAAATGTATATAAACCAATCCATGCGAATCTTTGCATAAACATATATGAATTCATTGTCCCCACATACGTTTTACCTTCAAGTAATTCTTCATATAAATAAGATAGAATTTTTTTAAATTTATCATTGTTGAAGTGTAATCCAACTTTTTTTTCAAGTTCTAAAATTACATCATTTTCATCATACCAAAACCAACGGTCACAATCTTTATCTAAATGATATTTTTTAGTTTCTTCATTAAAAACTAAATTGATAATTTCACCAGTATCCCAATATCCTAGTACAGAATCTCCATCAACATCAATATCGACTAATTCACATAGTTCCATAGAAAAATATTTATTTGGGATTGGTGTTGGAACGAAATATCCTTTAAACATTTCATTTGTAATTTCTGTCATATTAACCTCATTCTATAAATCTAATTATTAATGTTTGAATATTTCCAACATCATCTTCAACAATAATTTCAAGCTCAGTTTCATCTGATGCACCATTAATAATACGCATCATTCGAATTGTTTCGTACTCAAGTCTTTCGTATTCAAGCTTTTCATATGCAATATTAAATGTACTAGAAATTATATTTGGAAATTTAATATGTTCCACATCAATGATATTCACGTCATAATCAGTAATTATTAATGCGTGAGTTGACATACCATTAGGTAAATTAATTACTGCGGTCATTTTAGTTTCATTTATAACTAATGCTTTGGAGTATTTGTATTTCATTCCCAAACTACCTTTTTCTTTAGATATCCACTTCCGTTACATTTCGAACAACGATAGAAATATCTCCATTCAGCGTCTGGAGTTTCACCACTCCCATCACATAAATTACATACTTTGACAGTTCCGTTTAATAGACCTTCATTTCGTTCAGCGTCTTTCAACTCAGTGTAAATTTTCCCATCACTTGTTTTATATTTTTTAATCACAATAACTTCTTGAATTTCTTCAATCATGTTTCATCCTCATCAAATAAAATATTGTTTAAATCACTAACAAGCTTAGAATATTGTAGCGTACTTGGCATTTTAACATTATTGAATCGTTTAAGGACTTCTTTGATATTTTCTAATTGATGAGATTGGATGTTATGAGATTCAATCAATTCACTTATACCTTCAATCATAAAACAGTATCTCCTTTCTTTTGATTACAATAATAGCACATAGTTTGCATATTATTAATATGGTCTTTACCACCTTTTGATTTTGGAAAGATATGATCTTTCGTCATCAAAACTCCTTCAATAGAATATAAATTCAAGTGTGGTTTGGCTTGGTCACCTTTTGCACCAACTTGAGATTCTAAACTAAAATATGCTCCAGTATTACTACAAGATGCACAAATTAAACCTTTTTCATGAAAAGTGTCTAATCGTAAGCTTTTAACATTGAAGTTAAAACCTTTGTAATCAATTCGACCTTTTTCTTTACGATTTTCAGATTGACGTTTTTTGAATGATTTAATTAATTCAAAGATTTCATCAATTTGAAATTTAGCTACTGAAATATAAGAGTTATGTGGCTTGATCATAATATTTTACTCTGTTGTTAATAAGTAAGTTGCTTGTGTACATCCACGTTCAATGACTAATTTACCTTTAAGTTCATTTTGTGGAACTTCTGTACCAATATCATAAACTCGATATTGTCCTTGTGTCAAGTCAATAATGTAATAAAAATAAATTATTGAAGTATATGTTGTGTTAGGATCAGGTCCAATTCTTGAAACAAATCCATATTTTAATTTACTTTCATCAAATTCATCAAAATCATCTTTGATATATTCGATTAATAATTTTCGTACTTTATTTGAAAATGCAGTTGGTTTTTTCTGAACTCGCATTTATAACTCCTAACATTTGAAAAAGTTTCTAACCTCATCTAATGTGAATATAGAAACAATTTCCCATTTCTTTTGTGTTCTATGATAATAATATGCACGATTTCGAGAAATTTTAAAATAAGTTTTATTATTGTAAAACATTGCGCCTTTCGGTTTGTCTTTAGTATTTTCATAAACATACTTTTGTAAAACTTCTCTTGAAACCATATTAATTACCTTTACAATTATCAAAAATTCTTTGATCTACTTCGGATTGTGGAATAACTTGCAATCCTGATGATAATGAGTATACAACTGTTTTAGCATCACAGTCAACAAATCTATCAAGATAATAGTTATTATTTTCAGAAATACGTTCCATCCAAACTCTATCTTGAGTAGTTGATGAACTAGAATTATTCTGAGTATTGGTACCTTCTTTTTTAGCACATCCAACTAAACTTAAAGACAGAAACACGGCGCATAATAATTTATTCATTTATTGCTCACTTAATTTGTGACATAATAAAATAATTATGCAATACTTCTTTACGATCATCAAAATATTTTTTTGTGAAATCAAAACCTAAAGCATCATTTAAAAGCTGAATACTTGCTAGAACATCACCTATTTCTTTTTTAATCAAATCCCGATTAGCCTCACCTGTTTTTGGGTTAATGCTATCAATACCAAAAATTAAACTCTTCATTGCAATTTGAGTAAGTTCCCCACACTCTTCTGCAAGCTTACTTAAGTTATAATCAAATTCATTATTTAATGACATTTATATTCTCCTATTATTTGGAGATTAAAATCTCCGTTATTTATAATTCGCGTAATTTAATATACGCTAAAATCTTTTTCTTATCTTCAACATCAAAACCAAACATACCATCAATAACTGTTAGATTTTGGTGTCGTGTAAAAATACCGTTGGAAAGACTCATTGAACGCATATCATATATAACTACTAGATATTCGCCGTTTTCAAAATCTTTATATTTTTTAGTTAATATTTCGTCTTGAGGTACATAATTAAACTCGATACCATTAATTTTTCCTAAGACAACTGGAACATGTTGAATAATATTTTCTTCATCTTCTGACCATAATCGTTTACCTTCAGAATCTTTAAAACAAATATTGTTAGAACTATCACTTTTACATGATACTACTTCTTTTCCGTCAAGTGTAAAGAATACACCACGTTGCTGATATTCTTTTAAATCAAGTAAAAACGAATGTTCGAACTTAGTTGAAATTAAATATTGCATTTTCATGTTCCGTTATAATTAATGATGTTTTATTATATCTATATTAGCAGAAGATTACAACACCATTTTTATTTCCTGCGATTTCAAAAGCTTCTTTAAAGTTTTGATAAATCTTATAAAACCACTCATCTTCTTTTTTTGCTTGTTCTTCATAAAGCTCAAAATCAGCAAGTAATTTTTTAGAAATTTTTGAATTGATTGCACCTTCACAATCTGAGAAATGAATCAACTCAATAAAAGGACCAAATTCACATTGCCAAGCTGCTTCATCACATTCCATACCGTCTTCTTGATATCCAGCAATTTTTGCAAGATTTCGACGCCACTGATTATATCCGCCGTATGAGCCTGCTCGGAAACCATAATCACGCCATTTATCATTTTCATCTAATAAAATAAATTCGCTTAATCCTTCACTTTGTTTTGGAAAATGTGGATTTAAATAGATATGATAAAATTGTTCCTCTTCATATTTTACGCCATTAATATCAACAACACTATATTCGTCTTGTGTATCAATAAGTTCGCCACCCTCAATAAATTTTACATCTTTAAAAACGCTAATATCTAATCCCATAATATAATCCTTTTCAAATTAATACTAAATAAAATTATACATGATGAATTGGAGTAAGTCAAATGAATAACGTAGTTTATAAAATTACATTCACCGAAAGAAAAAAGAATAATAATTATCCGTATTACTATATTGGAGTAAAATCTAACTGTGAATTTATAAATGAAAAAATTATTTCAAATAACAAAGAATATTATGGATCAAGTTCACACAAGGAATATAAAAGTGCGATTGAAAATGAAAAATATATAAAAATTGAAATATTATTTTCGTCTGATTCTTTTAAAACAGCCTTAGAAAAAGAATCTGAATTACAAAGACTTTATAAAGTGGTTGAGTCAAAAGAGTATTTCAACTTATCTATTGCAGTTTCATCTACATATAATGATCCTGATTATATAACCGTTAGACACAAAGATCATGGTAAAATTTGTAGAATTCATTATAGTGATTTTGATAAAAATATTTGGGAAGGTGTTTCTAAAGGCAAAAAATGGTATAATGATGGAACAGTTTCAAAAACATTTCATCCAGATTTTGTTCCAGATGACTGGAAATTAGGAAGGCTTGGTGACTTTTCATATTCAAGCAAAAATTTTTTAAAAACTAATACTAAAGAAGAATTAATTGAAAAATCTGTGAAAAGTAGAAAAAATAACAATAATTATGTTGCATGGAATAAAAATAAAAAGTGTGGTCCACAATCCACAGAAACTAAAAATAAAAGATCACTTACACATAAAGAACTTTCAAAAAAAGAAGATTACAAAAATGCAATGAGTAATAAAATTTGGATTAATGATGGTATATCAAATAAAGTTATTGATAGTTCATCTGATATACCAATAAATTGGAAAAGAGGTATGATTAAGAAGAAGTAATTTCACTCAAAATAAAATCAACCATTTCTTCCGCCGTGACACCAATATAATTTTTCAAGTTATAAACGGGAATATTATAGTCACTTGCAATTCTTAGGGCTTGCCCCGTACCTCCGGTGTCATATGTTGTCACAGTTTCAGCACCATCTGGAGTATAACATATAACAAATTTACTATTTTCAGTTACTTCACCTACACCAAAAATCTGAAAGGTATTTCTTGAAAGTAATTCTTTCGCTGTAGTATTTTTAATTCCATTTCCACCTTTTTTATAAGATGGATGATATTCTTTAAGAATCTTATCAGCAAATGATAAATCTGATTTTTCATAATATATATTTTCTTCGCCGTTAATGCTATAACTATGGCGATAGAAAATTTCTTTATATCGAGTTACACCATTTTCAAATGCTGTATCTGCTCCGACTGCTCCACCTGAACGCAAGATATATTTCTTGCGCTCTAAGATTTCAGCTATTTTTGTCATCAAAGTCATAATATGTTCGGGTGTTTCACGTGAACCGATTCCAGCATAATATTTAAAACTAGCCATTTATTCCTCGTCTTTAATTTCTTCTGTACGATACATTTCTCGCCAAGTATCTTCAAATATCATTCCAAATATTAAGTCTTTACGTTTATTAAAAACTTTTTGTAATTCTTCTGATGATTTTGCAGTATATAAAGTTTTTTCACTTTCTTGACGATATTTCATAATCATAATATTGACCACATCTCTAGTTGGAAATGAGTTTTTTATTACATCAAAGTAAAATTTATTATCTCTACCAACTCGATCATGATCAATCTTAATAAATCCAAAATGATAAGTCATTCCATTTTTTACTGCAATCATAAATTCAGGAATTTCGTTTTCCATTGTTACTCCTCTTTGAAGTCACAACCCTCCATAAATTTTAATTCTTCATGAATGTTTGAGCTACAAAATATTTTATTGTTTTTATCAACGACATAAACATAATCTGTATAAGGATAATGTTCTTTGCGTTCTCTCATTTTTATTGTTTTCATTTCGAGTTTAGCTTTATCGAAACTTTCATTTTTAATATCTCTTGAATATACAATAGATACGTCTGATTGTGGATAATCAGTTGAATGATATCCAAGTGGATTAGGTTCATACTTACTTTTTAATGATCTAATATTTCCTTGAGCCATGATAAATTCAATGTCATAACTCCTTAGAATTTCTGTAAGTCTAGGTACAATATTATCAGGATATCCATCTGAATTTACTTGAATCATATTAAAATGACGGTCATACAATTGATCATATAGACTAGCATCAAAAACACCTAATTCAATATTTTCAACTAATTTTGCAATTATTGCTTTTGATGCCATTTTAATACGCCCTCTTTATATTCAATCCAAGCCAATTGAGCAATAGCCCAATCAACTTTTTCACTCAACTCATCTAATATTCGCATAGCTTCATTATAAGTTTCGCGTGTCATGATTTATTCCTTACTATCAAAAGTAATATCAACATCCAATACATAATCAAAAGCATCACTTGCTTTTTCTTGTTCTTGAGCGCCGTTCGCAAGCATGAATAAATTTAGTTCAGATTCTTCACGTGCATAAACTTCAACTTTGAAAGTTTCGAATTCTTCTTCCATTTCAAGAACAAATCCTTCTGGAATTTCAAAAGTTGCATCACCTTCCTGATCATCATTAATACGAGAAAGCATAATGAAATCAGTGTACGGCGTAGTTTCACGATAAATTTCAGCACCACCAATTACAAAAATTGTATTTTTATTTGCGATTTCAGACGCTTTTTCTAAAGCTTGTTCAACTGAATTTCCTGAACGAGAAACTGGAATAAGTACACGACCTTGATTAACTGCTTTTGGTAAAGTATCTAATGTTTTACGCCCAACAACTAAAGCATTCCACATAGTAACTTCTTTAAAATGTGCTAAGTCTTCTTTATTATGCCACATTAATGTTCCATCTTTTCCGATAAAACCTTTATTATTAACTGCTACAATTTGAGTAACAATCTTATTATTAAACATTTATTTCTCCTGATCTTTTTCAATAATACGACCAATATATTCACTTCGAATATGATCACATGATATACATTTAAATATCAATTTATCAATTATTTGATTTTCATCTTCTTCTATTTGGTGTTCAATTCGCCATTGCTTCTCACCACATTTGAAACACAAAGTTTCCTTATGTATTTTTTTAATAATGAAATATGAGATTATAGCGAGGATAAAAAAGGGAGACAAAGTAGCTCCCATTAATCCAATTTCGTATAGATCAATAGTCATTATGTCTCCCTTTATGTTTTGAATACCCGGCTTTCATATTTCTCTTACGATCAACATGAGTCGCGGGGCGGTTGAATTCCTCCATGTGCTTAGCAACTAAATTGTTAAGTGATGGTTTCTTTTTTGCATCTTTAGACATAATGTTATCTCCTTAGTATAAACACATTATACATATATTTATTAAAAGATGCAAGTATTATCATTCTAATAATCCAAGTTCCTCTGCTTCTTCTTCGCAATTAGTCCACCAGAAATATTCTTGCACGGCGCTATCTAATTCGTCTTTATCCATACAAAATGTTTCAACTCCACAGATACTTAGAATATAGAAATTTCCATCCGATTCTTCATATTCACTAATATAAATGTTATAAAAAGCATCATCAATTCCGCTGTGATATTTAACAGAATATTCAGTACCTTTATAATAGTGAAATGGATCACCGTTTTTTTGTCCCATTTTCTCAATAGCTTTCTGCTCTTTGAAATTTGAAAGATTTATTTTTCTACCATTTCCATTCCCATGTAAATCAAAAGGACATTTCATCGTACTACTCCCATATCAGAATTAATAATATAAGTTGTATACGTTTCTTCATCATATTGGAAATCAAGTTCTTTATGTAATACTATATGACAAGGAAATTTTAAATCTTGCTCATTATGAATATATGCACTGTAATTCTCTTTGAAAATTTCATACTCATGCTCGTTTTCAATTTTGAATAAAAAATCTCGAACTGACATTTTAGCAAGCATAGTTTCATTTATATAATGTTTTGCACATAATAAACGATCATTAAACGCGCCGTAAATTTGTTTTGAATGATTACATGCCGAACAACGCTGATCTTCTGATTCATATAATACATGAATTTTTTTAAGATAAGGAACTTCATAATGATTGAATAATTCTCCAGCCATATCTGTTAATACAAGTGATCCTTGCATTACACCAAGTTTAACTCGATATGTAGTATTTGAATCAGGCTCTGTGACTAAATCAAATTGTGTTCCAACGTTATTAAAGTCATAGTCACTAAATGTAAATTTTTTCATTTGATCGACTCCATATATTTTTTAAATTTTTTAGTTTCAGGATCAATCCCTAACCATTCTGCAAAAGATTGATCATTATAATCACGCTGATTCAAATATTCTTGATAGCGTTTTTGTGATCTTGTCATTTTACGAACCTCATCAAGTCCTTGATACTCAACTTCCCATGTCGGATGACAGTTAAGAATACAATTAGGTTTTTGATTATCAAATAATACTCCAATGTAACTTCCTCTATCTTCTGCAATAATTCCAGCTTCGCCGTCAACAACGACACGGCGACCAATACATGCTGGAACGCCGTAAGTTTTAATTATATATTCAAATGCCATTTGATTTAATATACTCAATTGTTTCGGGACTCAATTTTGAAATCTCATCCTTAATTTTACTTGTTGGGTCTTTAAACTTAACAATACCATTCTTTTGAACAATAACACTAATGTTTGGATTTTCTTTATTGAACTCAGCAATTTCTTTTGCTAAGAACTCTTTATTTTTATCATGACTAAAATGAAATAAATCCAGTGCATTTACTTCAACATTTTTAGTAAATGAATATTTTCGATTATATCGGTCTTCACCTTGTTTTCGTAAAGTATCTAAACGATAAATTGAAAATGACGTTTCTTGATGTTCATAATTAACGTTGTTATCAAATTTCTTATGAAGAATATCAATTAAATTTCCAGAAAAAATTCCAACGGGTTCACAGTATTCATCATCAATACCAATGATTAGATATTCATTCATAGTGGATATCCTGCAACTGTTAAAATCACAGATGAAATGATCAAACTTAAAACGCCTGAAACAAAGAAATTGTTATAGCGATGTTTTAATTCTTCATGATAAGAAATATAAGGCGCCAGTGGAATATTATATCCTAACACGGCGCCGATGATCATACAAATTAAAATAAAAGTCATTTTAAATCTCCAAATAAATAATATAATATAACAAAAACAAACGCACCAAGTAATGCAGAAATTAAAGAATTAATTAGTTTTTCTTCTCCGTTGTAGGGATTAAAACTAAGCATTTCAGTTATCCAATATCCTAGCGCACTAAAACAAAGAACAGTTAAAATAAACCAAACCAATAACATATATTATTGTCCTATTAAAATCATAGATATAGCTAGAATAGCACCAAGTAAAGCAAACAATCCAGCACTCATTACTTTATTTTCATCATTTTTTTCGTGTGAAAAATTCCAGTTATAACCAATTAATCCAAATATTACTACTGAGATTAATATAATAAAGATGTTTAAGATCATTTGTTTTCTCCTGTTCGTTTGTTAAGCTCTTCATTAGCATCGACGATTAATTTAGAATTAATATAAACTGCTTTATTAATAGTTTCTTTTAATTCAGGTGAACATTCATTTCTTTCAAGGAACACACGCCAAAGCTCATTAATATTTTTATGTGATTTAACAATATTTTTTAATTCATCAATGCTAAAATTTTCCATTATTCAATCTCTACTGTTGTAAAAAGTATTCTATGTGTAATTTGAATAGTTTCTGGTTTGTAATCATAATCACTAGAACTATCATTTTCATTAATAATTTCAGCTTCGATCAAATAGAAACCACCCAGGTTAGTATGTTTTAAACGCCCTAAACGTAAAACAGAAGTATTTGGACAAATAAATAAAATTTGTTTATTGTCTATTGCTAATTGTAAATGTTCTTCTAAATCACTATCAAAGTATTTTAATTTAAATGTCATAAGGATCTCCTTGTTCTAAAAGTAATTTTTTAATATTACTAAATTTACTGAATGCCTCAGAAATTTGTTCTTTTGTTGCACGATATCCATTTGTATTACTATAAGCAACGGTAATTACATATTTCAATTCATGTTTTACACAAATAATAAATTCGAGAAATTCAGTATACTCAATAATCAAACTTTTTAATTCAGATTCATCAATATCATTATAATCATAATTTTCATTAATAATTGAATAATAAATATTTGATTTAAAAGTTTCTGTTGCAATCAAGCTATGTAAAATTGAACGAACTGTATTTTCAATATTTTGGATATTGAAAGTATATTCATACATTTTATATGTATATTGTTCGCTACCTAATTCTCTAAAATTTTGCAAATATTTAATGACTTTTGGTTTTAAATCTTTACAACGCTTACTTAGTATTTTATAGTCAAACTCAAATTCTGTAATCATGCAAAAGCTTCCTCTTCACCTTCAAATACATTTGAAACAACATCAAAACGATCACCAATTAAAATTGGCCCATTATCTTTTGAGTCAATCACTAAAACTTCTGTAAAGGCATAAGCAGAACGCAACACAATCGCACGATGAAGATGGCAAGGTAAAATCATACCGCGTACTGCAAATTCATCACTTGCAAAGCACACACCTAAAACATCCTCTCCCAAAGCTTTTAATTCATTTGCTTTAAAAGGTGCGTAACCTTTTTTGCGAAGATACGCATTAATTACTTTGATTTCTTCTTTACTTAAAAAACATACTTTAGACATTTTAAAATCTCTTCAATGATTTAACTTATACAGATAATATAACGTATATCCTGATTTATTGTCAAGATAAATTATCAAATTCTTTTAAAATAAATGAAGTTTTTTTACTATCACCTTCATAACGAACTAGAAAACCTTTAGAATTGATTGTTTCTAATTCTGCATCCGTCAATTTATATTTCTCAAATGCGGAATTCTGTAAAGCTTTATTTGTATAAATTGTGTCGAAAGTTGTTGTATATTTTTGTAACATAACAACATAAATTTCAGATTTAATTTCAACCATATTAATCTCCATAAAACACGTGTAGTTCAATTTCAAAACGATTTTCATTAGTATATAGAAGTTTTAATGTTTCTTCTAATTGACGTTTTAAAATATTCAAATCAAAAACTGGACGAAGCGTAAAAAACTGTAATAATGCACTAAGATTGTCTGATGAAACAGAACGACCAAAAGATTTAAATTTTAAAGGTTGTGCATAAATTGTACGGCGTTTTGTCCAATCGCGTTCATCAACAATTTCAGCTTTAGAAATACAAGATTCACCGACTGAATTTATTGATCCTTTCAAGTCATAAGGTTTACGAAGTTCTGGAAAATAACGATAACTCAAACCTTGATAATTTGAATAAATCGAATTAGCTAATGATTTAATATCTGGAGTATCAGTTACTCCGATAATATCATAAATCTGTTTTAATGATTTTTCAATCACTGCTTTACGTTCAGTATGAGTATAATTAAAACTTTGTGAACTGTTTGCAACGGTTTCTAATCCTAACCCTACTAAGTGAGCGCGAACTAACATTCCAAAGTCATGATCAAATTTTTGCATTTTTACTCCATAAAAAAGATGCGCTAATAAGCACATCTTTGATTTAATTAATTAGATAATGTTTTCGGCTTTAACGTAAACAACTATTGATTTATTACTATGAGATGATAGAATCTCAACATCACCAAGAGCTAAAGATTCTACTTTTGCTTTAATATTTTCCATTACTTTTTCATTTCGTGAAATGTTGTAAAGCTTAACACGCAAAGAACCGTCTTTTTTAATCAAGTTAGAATACATTTTTTCATATTTTACGTTTTCAGAAAAAACTTCTGCTTTGATCATTTCTTTAACAAGTAGGTTACGTTCGTTTAACATATTCATTCTCTCTTTCGATTTAGTTAGTAGATCATCTCTCTACATGATCATTATTGCAATTTTTAAACTGATTGTCAAGCGTTTTTATCAAACATTTTTTCTAAAACTGCTAGATAATCTTTACTAATATCCATTGATTTATATTCATAATCAATTTTACTAGCTGAAATCAATTTCACATATTTACTTTCTTTATTTGAGATAGCAAATACAATTGATAAATCGCACACTTCCAAAATTTTTGAATTTGGTACATCTTTGAGTTCTAAATCTTTTGCTACATCACCAACTTGAGCGTCTTTGTTGTTTTGGATTAAATCAACAATTTCATGTTTGTTTAGCATATTCATTCTCTCTTTCGATTTAGTTACTTTATTCCATCTTTTAAACTGTTTGTTAGAAACTTTTTAATATTTCTAATTCTTTCTTATTGAAATGAATAACATTGAAAGAATCATCAAGACTACAAGCTTCAACAACTTTGATATAGTCTAATTCTTCAATGACATATTTGATATGGCATGAATCTACACTTAAAATTTTTGAACCAACAAGATATTCATTTGCAAAATCTTTCATCATTTCGCCTGGATTTGCTTTCTTGTTAATTTCAATGATTTCTGCAATTCGTTTACTGTTCATAACATTTCTCAATTTAGTTAGTAGATCATCTCTCTACATGATCATTATTACAATTTTATACTCTATTGTCAACAACTTTTTTAATTTATTTTAGATATAAAAAAAGCACTCCGAAGAGTGCTTGATTTTATTTATATTTTAGGCTTCACACGCGACACAGGCCTCAGGCTCAGCTTTACCGCTTGATCCTTTGATCTTAGCTTCTGAACGTTGATAGTATAGTGACTTGATCCATTTCTTAGCCATTGCATATTGAGTAGTATCAGCAATAAATGATTCATCGGCATCACCCGTAAAGAATAAGTTAATTGATTGAGCTTGACAAACAAAAGGTTGTCTATCTGCTGCGAGATCAATAATAACTTTCTGATCTATTTCATAAGCTGTTTTGAATACAAGCTTTTCATGTGCTGTAAGCCAAGTAATTTCTGGCGATTGTACTGATCCATTATATTTCATTCCAATTTCATCAACTAATTCTTGAGAATAAATTCCTTTCTCTTTCATAAGTTTCAACAATGTTGGATTCACACGTGTAACAGTACCGCCTGCCATTTTTTGTTGATATGTATTAGAGAAGATTGGCTCAATACCTTGAGATGTTCCACCTACTAAAATACTTGATGACATATTTGGAGCGATTGCAATTAAATGTGTATTTCGAACGCCGTATCCTTCACAGAATTCTGGTTCACCTAAATGCTTAGCCATATATTTACTTGCGCGTTTTGCTTCTGTGTTTAAGTGTTTGAAAATTTCTTCATTTGCAATAACTGCATCAACACTTTCAAACGGAATCATATTTTCTTGGAAGTAAGTATGTAAACCTAATAAGCCTAGACCTAATGGACGACCTTTTTCAGCACCACGAATAACATTTTCCATTCCTGGAATTTCACGTCCTAATTGGATAAGTTCTTCGTTTACACAATCTAAGAAAATAGTAGCAACATAAACAGCGTCAGTATTTTTCCATTTATCAAAATTCGCTGCGTTCATACTAGAAAGTACACAAGCATAAGTATGTAATTCATCTGCATGTAATGTAATTTCAGTACATAAATTCGATGCCCACGATTTTAAAATACGCTTAGTTTTAATAATGAATTTTGTTTCTGTTTCTTCAATATCATATACTGTTAATAGTGTTAATGTTTTCGTAGGAATACGAACATATTCACCTTTCTTAAATAATTCAACTAAACTTTCAACTGAATTAAATTTAAAACGATAATCATAATAATATTGAATGAATTCGCCTTTGTCATATTCAAATACAAATTCTTTTTCATCTTTATACATATCTGGTTGAAGAGCTGCGACTTTATCAGGGAAATAGAAATATCCTTTTCCAAATACAGAACGTAGTTTCATATGTTTTTGCCAACGTTTGAAAATTTCGTCTGTATCATCGTTGCTAAGAACTCGTTTAATTTCTTCATTAGAATAATTAATACCTAAATTCTTTCCTTCTGGCTCAGACATAATATTAGTTAATAATTCATGAAAATCGCCGTGTGATACTGGAACATATCCTCCGTATGATCCTCGACGCATTGTTCCCTGAGTAATATCAACCATATCTTGTGCAATGCCGTTAAATACAGGAACTAATCCCGCTGCGGTTCCGCCTCGTCCGATTTTGGATCCACGTGGGCGAATTGCACCTAAATATCCACTTGTACCAAATTGTTCTTGTGTTAATACTGCTACTTCTCGACGATGATCATAAAATCCTACAACTTCATCACGAATATAACCACCTGAACAAGAAACTGGAAGTCCACGTTTTGTTCCTAAATTATAAACAGGAGACGCTGCGGCTAGATCACCATCCCAAAGAATTTCAAAGAAACGTCGATGTAAATAATTGACTTCATCATCAGGAAGTTTACCTCGTAAATGTTTAATTGCTGTATCAGCCATTCGTTGGAATGTTTGTTTTAATGTACTATCACCCCAAAGATATTTATCTTTTAATAGTTGATAGCCTGGCGTCATATACCAGTCTGGAAGAGAACCTTCTTCTTGTAAACGTTTTCTTTCAATACTTAATTCTTCATAATTGCTCATTTATTTTATTCCCTTAATTCTTTTTATTATTCTTCAAATGTATATTTATTTTTTTCTACTACAAATTCGCTTTCTGACCAATCACGATTGTATTGTGAACCTAAGTTTACAAAGAAGTCATGAATTGTCGGCATGTTAATATTTGCATAGAACCATGTAGCAACTTTATTTGCACCGATTTCGTCATAAGAGAAAATTGATTTAATACCCAAGTTCTGTAAGCATAAGTTTACGCGACTCATTACAAACTGTTTCATTGATTCTTTCATATTATCTTTATCACCTTTTTCAAAGATCATATCAATAATACGGAATTCATGTTCAGCAAGAATTTTTGCAGCATCTCGTACTTTTTCTTTGAATTCTTCTAGTTGAGCCTCTGTAAGAATTCCATCTTTTAAAATTTCTTCAACTGCAATTTTGAATGCCATTGCACCACCTACGCTGTGTAAGTTTTCGTCACGTACTGAAAAGTCAACACCTGAAACAATTGCACCGATTTTGTTTTTACCGTTGGTTTGATATGATTTCAAATAAGCGAATGATGAGTAAAGTACAGCACCTTCAACTAATGAGAAAACAGCCAAAGACATAAGATCGTCAGTAATATCACCTTTCTTAGAAACGATTTCATCAATGAAATCCATACGTTCTTTTAAGATTGGATCTTTTACATAAGAGCTATAAAATTCGTCTGTTGCTAAACCAAGTAAGTTGTTAATATCATTATAGAACGGCGCATGAACTGACAATTCAAAGAATTGAAACGCTGCGGCCATACGACGAAATTCAGGACGTGGGAACATGCGTTTGAAACGTCCACCCCAATATTCATCACCAACTACTAATTCATATAATGTAAATAATTTTAAACATGTAATAATACCATGACGTTCTTCGTCAGTCATTTCAGTCAAAATACAATGAATATCTTTTTCGACTTTTGGCTCAGTCGGTAACCAGAAGTTTTCAATTTGCTGTGTTTCTAATTTTAAAACTTGTGGATAATCAAACGTGTATGTGCTTTTTGGCGTCATGCAACGTGGTTTTAATATTGTCATTATAATCTCCTTATCACCATTTACCTAATGGACATGATGCTTTTTTTAATGTTGTTTTCATTGGAATCATGCACCCACACATTTTGCATAACTGCATTCTGTTATGTTCGCATACATTACAAATCTCTATTCTTTTTCTTTTTGTTTCTTGTGGCACATATTCAAGATCACCTTTTACGATGTCTGTTGCCAAATCTTTTAAATTATATCCCATTTTATTATACTTCTACTTTATAAATTCTTGGATTCATTTTTGGCGTTGGATATAATTGCATATCTTCATTTGTTTTACGCTTAAAATATTTATAAACACAATCTTTAACATTTATTAAAATAATGTCTGTATTTTGAAGGGTAATTCCTCTTACACAATCTGGATAATTATTCGTTTTATAATTTACGACTAAATTATTCATACTTGATCTATGTACAATATGTGTTTCTGAAATTGGTTGTTCTTCTAAATATTTCTCAATATCGTTTTTTGATCCTACCAATATATATCTTCGCCAATTAGTAAATTCTTTTTCTAAGATCATATTAATTCTCTCCATCAATATCTATATTCCAAATTTCGATAGCTTCAATATTTACTTTCTTATATACCATTAAATCTAAAGCATCTTGGACATGATATCTTTGCATAAATGCGTCTGATCCACGATTAATATAGTAAACATTTTTGAAGATGTAATTACTATTTAGTAAATAATCAACGGCGCAATTAATACATGATGGATGAGTTATATAAATTGACAATTCTTCTGTTGTCTCTTTCAATCTTGATAAAGCCATTATTTCTGCATGTAAGAAAGCATATTTTTTAATTGTTTTATTTAGATTTATATAGTCAATATCTTTTATAGGTATATAATCTTTAATTTTATTGTAGCCAACACTCAATACTTCATTATCTTGATTCGTAATTACACAACCTACTTTTGTTGTGGGGTCTTTACTTAGATGTGAAATAGTGAGCGCAAGCTTCATAATATTTTCGTCGTACATTTTTTATTGTTCTCAATTTATAATTGTTTTTAATGTTTCAAGACGAGATAGTATAACATGAATTACTGTTTTTTTCAAATATTATTATTGATCTTCGGGATCGTCAGAACTAATCGAGTCTACATACTCATCAAAGTTTCTTAACGTTTCGTCAGTCAATAATTCAATAGCTTCTTCAATAATTTCAATGTTATCTAAATCGGTAAATACTTCCTTAAGTTGTTCAGATTGTTCACCTAGCAAATTTAAAAATCGTAATGCTGTCTCTCTAATCAAATTCTCGACCATTTTAATTGTTCTCCTTGTTAATAGTAATTTTTGTTTAATGTTATATTATCTACAAATATTTAGCTACTTTACAAGTTTGTAGGCTGAGACATGCTTCTTAGTATTGTTCGATACTTGTGTTGTATTCTTAACTTCATACCAATTTTTAATATCCGATGCTTTTGCCGTAACATCTAAATCATATATGTTATAAACTCGTTGGATTTCATTTTTTAAATATGTTCCTGAATACACGGCGCCGACTTTTAGTTTAAAATCTTTCTTTGTAATCTTGGATAAAACGATAACTTCATTATATCTATCATTTAAACGCTTTTTAACATACACACATTTCTTATAATCTTTTGGTGTTAGTACGCCGTGATACTTTTTAATTTCTTCACAGTTATCTAAAATTTCACTTATTTTCTGTTGATTTTCTATATCATTAGGTTCAATTTCCAATTCTTCAAGTGTCTTGACATATTCTTTGGCTAAGTCTTTAAAGTTGAAAACGCGCTTTAAATTACATGAATGCTTAAAAGAAAGTGATGGAATATCTAAACTTTCATTAACGATAAAAATATCATTAACTCGTTCAAGTCCTTTACACTCTTTTTTATCTTGATCATCAATTACATAATAATCATTATACATTGCATGGTAAGAACTCATCATACTTTCAAAGGCATATTGATTAATTGTTACTAGCGGTTTATCTTTATCGTCACGATCAACATAATAATGTGGTGAATCGCTTGATTTTGCTGCGAGGAAAAAAGCGTTTTGAATTTGTTTATTTTTGGCATTCTCACCAGTTAAAGCTTTTTTAGCTTCATCATGTTCAGTTTTGAATTTATCAATAAAATCCTCTTCACTCATTGAAATCTGATCTGTATATGTACTCCAGATAAAATCAATATCACAATAACGACATAATCTAAATCGTCCAACAATCTGTTGTAAGTCAATTGAAATATCATAACGCATAGATTTATAACGAGGATCGGAAACAACTAATACAGCAACATCTTTATTATAAAAGTCTACACCTTCAAATCCGAATGAGCTTACAAAATTTATTCGTCTTTGATTAGTTGCTAGTGGAACAGAAATATCAAAATCTTGTCCTAATTGCTTTTTAAAATACTCTTCATTTTGTTCATTTTTTGAGAAGAATATATTAATCGCGTTTTTTGTTATATCAGGTTCCGCTTTAATTAACTTTTTAATAGTGTTTGCAACACCAGTCCTAGAATTATAGAAAACAAAAATATCTGAGTTAGTATTTGCATACTTATCCAAAATATAAGAAACTGTTTTTGTTGAAACTTGATTTCCGACATACATATGATTAATGTTTGGTTTAACTGTATTTTGCCAAATATATTTGTAGTATTCGAGTTTTTTCATAGGTGACGGGAGATATTTATATGGAGGTGCTGTTGCTGTCATATAAGATACGCTTTTGAATTCGAAACTGTTATTAATGAGTTTATTACATACTTTACTTTTAAATAAGCCAGCATATCGGATTAATACTTGTACTTCATCAACAAGTAAGCGAAATTTTTTAGGCTCGATATTCTGTAATAGTTTATGTAAAGAATCATAAGTCACAATAATTTTCTTTCCACCGAACTCGATGAACTCGTTAATTTCTTGTGAAGTTGTTTCGCCGTACACACCAAGAACGTTTTTATGTTGTTCACATTTATTTTTTAACAGTGCAATAGAATGTACTGCAATAACATAAGGTTCGTTATTTGTTAAAACAATAGTAGTGCCACCACAAGCTGTAACGCCCTTGTCAATAAAAGCATTGTGTGGTAAGTCTTCCATAATTTCTGAAAGATATTTCACATTTTTTTCAATTTTAATTTTATTGATCATAATAAATCAAACTCCATTTGTATTTTTTATTTGTATAGAATTTTTCAAAAAGAATTTTAGTCTAATTTCATGTAAAAGTCAATTTTTTATATTGACATTTGTTTTTATTTGTGGACGTATTCTACATGAAATTTTATAAATTGCAATAAATTACTTTAAGTCATTGAAATATATAAATTAATCATCAATTCTTTAAATAAAAATACGCACTTATTACATATATATAGTATTAAAAAAGTATAAAAAAATATTTAAAAATATTCTTCAATGCGAAGCATTGATTCATGCTTCGCATGAAATATTTCATAGTTTATATTAAAAAGTATTAATATTCAATAACTTATAAAGAATTATTAATTACAAAATATTATTATAAAACAATAACTTACAAGATTTTAAATATTTTGAATACTTAGATACACAAAAATGCTTAACATATCTAAAAAATGAAATCAATAACAATTTTGTATGAAATTTGACATTTTAAGTAAATGATAGTATAATTGAATGATTATAAAAACGTTAATGAAAATAATAATTATTATGAATTGGAGATAAGAATGAAGTTAGAAGAAATTGAATTACAAATTGCAGAAGATTCAATGATAGATGTAAATAAGCTATCAACCGAATCCCTAAAAATTCCTATGCTTGCTGCAAAATATAGAAAATACTATATCGTTGAATCAAAAATCTTGATGCAAGCTCAAATTCGTTTAAACGAAATGGAATTCAATCTTTTTAAATACTATAACGGTGAAGGCACCGACGAAGAATATAAACAACATCCACTAAACAAATTACCGCTCAAAGGCAATATTGATAAGTGCATTAAAGTCGATAAACGATATGTCGAGTTATCAGAAAAAGTTAAAAACCAAGAATTAAAAGTTTTTGCTGTGCAAGATTTTATGAAAGAATTAAATTCACGGTCATTTAATATTAAAAATGCTATCGAGTGGGAGAAGTTTAAGAATGGATTAAACTAATAGGATAAAAAATAACAAATGGATATAATAATTAGATTTAAGGATGAGTTGAAATGTTATATCGAATGTGATCGAAGTATTGCATTAGGTATTAAAGATAGATTCTCATTCATGGCTAAAAACTATAAATATGCACCGTCTTATAAATATGGAACATGGGATGGACGTATTTCACTTTATAACTTAAAAACACGCGAGTTTTATGTTGGATTAATACCTGATTTATTTAAGTGGGCAAAAGAGCTAGGATATACAGTAGGATTTTTAGACGATGAAAAATATTTATTTAAACCGTTTATTAAATTTGATAAATCATTCTTTACTGATGAACTTCCAAAGATGGCTAAATTCCCTCCTAAAGATTATCAAGTAAAATATGTAACAGAAGCATTAACATGGAACAAATTATTAATTTTATCACCAACAGGGTCAGGAAAATCATTCACAATCTATTGTATGATTCGATATATTTTAAAATATACAGATTTCAAAATTTTAATTAATGTACCAAGTATTTCTTTAGTTGAACAGTTATTCAGTGATTTTAAAGATTACACAATTGATGACTGGAATGTAGATGAAGACGTTACAAAGGTTTATTCTAAATCAGAAGAAAATCCAAACGCTAGAATTGTAATTTCAACATGGCAATCGTGCGCGAGTAAGCCAGCAAGTTATTACCAACAATTTGATGCTTATTTCTGTGATGAAGCACACGGCGCAAGCGCGAAAGTTATTACAGGGATCATTGATCATTTAGCTCATGCTAAAGTTCGGGTTGGATTAACAGGTACATTAGATGGAACAGATTTACATGAATTAGAAATGATTGGTCGTTTTGGACGATTGTTTAGAGTTGTTACTACTGCTGATTTGATGGACTCGGGAGACTTAGCAGAATTAAAAGTTAATTTCTTAAAATTAAAATATCCTCTTGATGAATGTAAATTGATTACTAAAAAATCGACTGAATACCAAGAAGAAATTGCATATATTTTAGATCATGAAGCAAGGAATAAATTATTAATCAAACTTGCAATGAATCAAAAGAAAAACACATTGATGCTTTTTCAATTTGTTGATCGACATGGTAAGAAATTATTGGCAGATATGAATGCTCAATCTGATAAACATTTAAAGAAAGTATTTTTCATTTATCAGAAAGTATCAGGTGATGAACGTGAACTTATTCGAAAAACACTAGACGGAGCTGATCCAGTATGGTACGATTTTGAATTTGAAAACGGCGCAATGATGCGATTCAAAGATTATGAAAAAATCAATCTTGCAAATGGTAAGCAGAAAGACGCAAAAGATATAACTATGATTGATAAAGTTGACATTGAATGGATTAATACAAAATTTGCACATGCGACTAATTATAGAACTGGTGCGATAGCTGATAAGTTGAAAACTATTAAGAAGCAAGTGGGAACAAACATTCTTTTAGCATCTTATGGGACACTGGCAGTTGGTGTAAACATTAAGAATTTACACTGTTTGATTTTATGTCATCCACTCAAAGCTAAGATTAAAACTTTGCAGTCAATTGGACGTATTTTGCGTACTGCTGATGGTAAAGGAGTAGTTAAGTTGATTGACATTGTGGACGATTTCAGTTATACTAGAGGATCAAAAGTACAGTCAAATATAGTAATGAGACACTACTTAGAAAGACTTAAAATATATGAGTCTGAGAAGTTCTCTTATGATATTAATGAGTACAAGCTCGGAGAATAATAAAAATGCAAGAGACAGAAGAAGAACAAAAAAAGGAACTAACTTTACAAGTGTTCCAATACTCCGATTATGAATATGTAATCGGTTTGGTTGATTTTGATCAATTAAACTCTTCTGATTTCGCTTTTACAATAAATCATGTTTTAGCTTTGATCTATGATGAAGACATAGGAAATTATAGATTATTTGAAGATACGATCATTGATTCGTCAATGATCTTTAATCTAAGCAAACATAAAGTGATTGCAATGTTCAGTCCGTCAGAAACTCTGGCGACTGAATATTTTGAATTAGCGTATAGAATCAGTGAAAGAGATAATTTTGTCGAAGATGACAATGATCAAGATTTTGATAATTTTTTAGAAATCGGACAAATACAATAATTATGAATAACACACTAGGACAGGAACGCCGTTCGAGCGTAACTGGTAAAAAAGTAAGAGACTATGTTGATAACAAAAAATTTACAAGAGAAGTTATCGCATATAACGAACGCCATAAAATCAGAATGGAAGAAGGAAAACCTCAAGAAAGAATGCCTGACATTATCGGATTAGGTATCATGAAAATTGCAGACGGATTAGGTTCACGTCATAACTTTCGTGGATATACTTATGTTGATGAGATGGTGGCAGACGCAATAGTTCAAGCGGTGTATGCTGTTACTAGATTTAAAGTTGATAAGCTGAAATTACATTATGTTGAACAAAAAATAAACTTTACTTTTATAGACCCTAAGCACTATAAAAAGACAAAGAAAACAAAAGAAGAAGAAGAGCTTTTTATTAAAGCCAAAAAAGCAAATCCAGCAACACATATTTTTTATGCTGGTAGTAAGATTAAAGAACCAAACGCATACGGATATTTAACTTTAGTTATGTGGAGATCAATGACCGCTAGAATTAAAGAAGAAGCTGAACAACAAAGATTGATCGAATCATTAATGATGGATCCAAGCTTCGTTTGTTATGAAGCAGATGAAAACGACAACGATCACGGCGTAGATATTACAAAAGAAAACGCAGTCGATTTTTACTTTGATGGGAAATAATATTTATGAAAATAGAAAATACATTTCAAGAATGGTTAGATTTAGTTGAACAATCATCTTTTAATTTTAAAGGAATCATACAGGAAGAAAATAGAGAAGTAGACTTGACAGAATTAATTCCATCACTATCAAAATTAAAAGAGAAAAATATTAAAATTATTAATGTACCATATTTTATTAGAACAAATGGTGATGAATTGAAACGTAAACAAATCGAAATTGATGAGTTAGAAAATGAACTTAATAATTTAACACATATTTATAGCATTACTATTACACGCTCAATTAATACAGATTTGTTTACACTTAAAAATGCGCTAATTGTTCGTGGAGTATTTAAAGAGTAATTATGTTTAGTAATGATGATAGAAAAATTATATTAGAAATTAATGAACATATTAAAGCTGGTAAAAGAGATTTTTGTATAACATTTAATAGATATATTGGTAATGCAGATATTTATGAAGTTTGTGCATATTATAAACGTCATGGATTTAAAATTGGATATCTAAAAAAAGAATTGAATAACGATTATCAAGATACTTTCGACTCATTAGAATACAACTTAACTTTTTGGATTCGTCCTATTGACACCGAAAGTTAAGTTGTGTAAGATATCTAAAAATATTATTGGAGATACAAATGCAAGAAGTAACTAAACTTAGTCCTTATTGTGCAAAACTATTCAGTGATTTAAATCCTTTAATGCTAATGGATGAAGAGCTATATCTTGAAGAAATTGACAAAAACGGAGAAAAACAAGAAAAGCGAGTAGGTCAAATCACTTCAATTGGAATTAATTATCCAGCTCTTGCTTTTACAATTAAGGGTGGAGAACAAATTTATTTTATTGATCAATATAAGTTTGCATCTATTGATGGTGGTTTAATTTCATTTGATGAATTGAAAGCTGAAATTAAAAAATTGTCGGCAGACGATTTCGAAGCTAAAAACGAAAATGAATTTATGAATTCATTAACTTTGAACTTGCGCCGTGATAAATATATTGAAAAACATAAAGGAGTCTTTCTTGAATATGAAAATATTTCCTTTGACTTCCATGATCGTATCAGGTCACAACTTAAGTTTTTAAAATTTAAATTTGATGACGAATATACAGTAAATCGAAAATATGACGGAAGTGATTCTAAACACATTAAAACCGATAATAGTTCAAAATCTAAATTTACAGTTTATTTTTAAAAAATGGCACCTTAATTGGTGCTTTTTTTGTTTTTATACTTGACAAATGTTAGTTAAATCCTTAATATATGTACATAGAAACAAATTAGTAAACAAATTGGAGTTATTATGAAAACTGTTGAAGTTCTATACAATCAATGCTATGGAGGTTTTTCCCTTTCAAAAGAAGCGGTTGACGAATTAAATCATACTTATGGTTGGAAGAAATCTTCTAGTGAAATTGCTAAACGCCGTCATGATCCACGTCTTATTTCACTTTTCAAAGAAAAAGGAAGTAAATGGATGAGTGGTGAATGTTCTGAACTTGCTGTTATTAAACTTGTTGATGTTGATGGATATCGAATTACAGAATATGATGGTAAAGAAAATGTCGAAGAATGCTATGCAGACTTTGTAATAATTTAAAGATAGTATTTTTAAAACGGTGCTAAATGCGCCGTTTTTTGTCATGAGGGAATAATGATAGAAAAAACAATAATAGATAAAAAGATAGAAAATTTAATTTATAGAATAAATAGTTTGATTACAATTTCTGAAACTATGCCTGATGATAGAGGAAAGTTCAACTTGTTTATTTATGCAAGTGATGATATACTAACGCCCACTGAACAAAAGACTGTAATTGATAGTGCTGTTGCTTATTTCAAAAGCGTATATATCAATTACTCGAATCAGAAATATTATATTAGTATTCATAATGAAAATGAGAAAGATTACTATTTATATATGGAATGGCAATAAAAAATAATTTGAAAGGATAATAATAATGAAGTTTGCAATAATTACTGACCAGCATTTTATGGTAAGAGATTCTTCTGAGTATTTCAGAAATAACTATACAAAGTTTTATAATGAAGTATTTTTTCCTACTTTGAAAAAAGAGGGAGTTAAGACAATTGTAGGTTTAGGTGATACTTTCGAAGATCGTAAAAAAATGAATATTCTAGGAATTAGTCATGCGCGTGAAGTTTACTTTGATCCAGCAGAAAAGAATGGAATTGAGATTATTACAATTCTAGGAAATCATGACGTATATTATAGAAACACAAATGAGATTAATGCACTTGACTTAATTGACAAAGCATATTCTAATGTTAAGGTAATTCATGATACAGAAGTATTAAATTTTGATGGATTCAAACTAGGATTAGTATCTTGGATTAATAAAGAGAATTATGAACAGCGTTTAGAGTTTATGAAAACTTGTGATGTTGACGTATTAGCTGGACATTTTGAAATTTCAGGTTTTGAAATGACGAAAGGAAATTTCTGTGACGGCGGAATGTCACAAGATTTATTTAAACGATTCCAAGAAGTTTGGTCGGGTCATTTCCACATTGCATCTAAGCAAGGATGTATCCGTTATTTGGGAAATCCATCTCAGACAAACAAAGGTGATGTTGGATATGAACGTGGATTCTATATTTTTGATACAGAAACGCGAGAATTGACATTTCACCTAAATCCATTTAATGTATACGATACTATTGATTATGATGAATCTTATGATATTTTACAATATGATTTTGAAAAATACCGCGATCAAATGATTTCTTTATATATTACAGCATGGCACAAAGTCGATAAAACTAAGCTTAATATATTTGTAGATGAGCTTAATAAAGTTACTTATTCACTTGATGTTATTGAAACCGAAAGCTTAGTAAGTGATATTAATAAAGAAGCAAATAAGATTGAATATACTTCACATATTGAAATGATTACTTCATGGATTGATCGTGAATTTGAATCTGCCGATGATAAGAAAAATTTAAAAGATATGATGAATGAGCTTTATGACGAAGCTTTACAAATGAGTGAGGATGACTAATGAAACAAGATGATAAATTATATATTTGTATTCTGGATGAATTTCCAGACTATATGACCCCGACATTAGTTGGACATGCAGTATTGCGCCACCACTTGAATATGGAATTTAAATTTCCTGCTGATCGTGTCAGATATGAGAATTGGTTGAAAAATTCTTTTAAAAAATGCGTTGTTCGTGTGAATCGAAAAGAGTTTGATAAAATCATGATGATCGAGGGTTGTGTTGAATCATGGGAAAATAATACTCTTGGTGGAGAAGTTAGTTGTTTAACTGTTGTTGCAAATACAGAAGAACATAACGTTTTAAAATTTGCGAAATTGTGGAAGCCTGTTGAATGAAATTAGAATTAGAAACAGCGGGTTGGAAGAATTTCAACTCGTATGGAAATATGTGGACAGAAATCCAACTCAATAGAAATCCTCTTACAGTCATCGAAGGAAAGACTGGAGATAATAAATCTAACGGCGCAGGTAAATCGACTATTACAGATGTTCTATCATTTGTATTATTTGGTAAACCGATTAGATTGAATAAGAAAGGTAATATTGTCAATCGTACTAATAAAAAAGGTCTTTTAGCAGAAGTCAAGTTTAATATTGACGGAGTTGTAAATTATCGTGTAGTACGTGGACTAAAGCCAGAAGTATTTGAAATCTATGAAAATGGTGAATTACTTAATCAAGATGCAGCTAAGAAAGATTATCAAAAATTCTTAGAGGATAAAATTTTGCGTATGAACTTCATTACTTTTACACAAAGTATTGTTGTATCAAAAACTTTATATACTCCATTTATGCAATTGACAAAACCGAAACGCCGTGAATTTGTAGAATCTGTTTTACGTTTGAAAGTTTTTAGTAATATGTCAAAGTTACATGCTGAGAATTTAAAACGCACTAAAGCAGAATATAATGATATTCGTTATGAAAATGACAAACTAGAAATTGAAGTAGAAAACCTTGAGGAAAGTGTTGAAACTTTGGCACGTGTTTTAGAAAGTAGTTCAAAAGAGAAAGAAGATTTTATTAACAGTAAAATTATTGAAGTTGATGAAAAAATAAACTCACATGTTAAAGAATATAATGATATTAAATCTCAAGTAGTCGAAGTTGACAACACGGCGAAAACCAAATATACTTCGAATCAGAAAGCACTTGTACGATTAAAAGATAAATTATCTGATACAGAAGACGCTTTGAAAAAAGTTGACTTATCAGAAAATGTATGTACAATGTGTGGACATGAATTATCGACTGATCATAGAGAAGAACATAAAAAAACTTTGAATGAACAGATTGAAAAATTAAAAGATGGTATTATTAAAGTTGAAGAGTTATTGGCTGAACTTGAACCACAAGTTAAATCAATTGATGAATCAGAAGAAAGAAACCAGACTTTTAAAAGTGAAATGATGGCAATTCAGCGTTTATTACAATCATTAAGCACTGAAAAGAAATCATTACAAGCTGAGTTGTCGAACATTTCAGTAGATACTAGCGAACTTGACACAGCGAAAGAAAAACTATATAATGTGTCACAACAAAAACAAGAAAAACAAATTGAATTAGATACAATAACAAAACAATTAGAATATTGTAATCTTGTTGCAACTATGCTTAAAGATAATGGCATTAAAGCTTCAATTGTTGAAAAATCTATTCCCTTAATTAATAAACTAATCAATCAGAACTTAAGTCGTTTCGGATTCTTTGCGAATTTTGAACTTGATAGTGAATTCAATGAAAAAATTCTTATGCGAGGCTTCCAGGAAGCATCTTATTATGATTTTAGTGAAGGTGAAAAATTGAGAATTGACATGGCGATTTTATTAGCATGGCGTGAAATTACTATGCTACAAAATGCTATGTTCTGTAATGTGTTATTTTTAGACGAGATGACGGACGCATCTCTTGATGACGAAGGGATTGCAATTTTTTCAAATATGCTAACATGTTTAAAAGATAATAACGTTTTTGTTATTACTCATAAACCTGAAAAGTTAGATAACATTGCAAGATCAAGAATTATCATTGAGAAAGTAGACGGCTATTCTCGAATCGCAAAATAAAAAATAAATAAACAAATATATAATAAAAATAAGGATGGACAATTATAATGAAACAACGTACTTTTGAAATTTTGAAAAACTTCTCTGGCATTAACAAATCTTGCTTAATCCGTGAAGGTGATGTAATTCGTATCATGAACCCTGAAAAAACTGTATTTGCTCAAGCGCGAGTTGATGACGTTTTTCCACGTGAGTTCGGTGTATTCGATCTTCCATCTTTACTTTCAGCGATTTCATTATTCCAAGATGCTGAAATTACTTATGAAGAAGATCATTTGTTAATTTCTGAAGGTCGTCGTAAGACTCGTTTCTATTACACAAATACTCGACACATTAAAGCAGCTCCAGCTGGTGATATTAAATTACCACCAACTTTGATGTCTTTCTTACTTGAGAAAAAAGAACTCGAAGATATGTTGAAAGCGTCTTCTGTATTGAAACTAACAAACTTATACATCAATGGAAATAAAGTAGTTTGTAAGAATGCTGATGGTACTGGTAATGATTACGAATTATTAATTGAAAATATTAATGTGAGTCCAGACACTAATGTCGAAGATATCCAAATTAATATTAATATTGATACACTTAAATTAATCCCAGGTGATTATGATGTAAGTGTAACTGAAAAAGCAATCTTGTTTAAATCTACAACAAGCGAATTGCAATATGTTGTTATTCTAAACAACTAATTTGAAAAAACTATTATTTACAATTAAAATAAAAAGGAATATATTATGAGCATTATTGATAACTTAGACGCGCAACTTTGGGTAGAAAAATATCGTCCTCGTTGCGTGGAGGACACAATCCTACCTGATCGAATTAAAAACGTATTACGCGAATATGCAACTTCAAAGCAGATTCGCAGTTATACCGCAATTGGTTCAGCAGGTTCAGGTAAAACAAGTTCAGCACGTGCATTACTTGAGGAACTTGATGCAGAATACTTATTGATTAACGCATCCGAAACTGGTAATATTGAAACTATTCGAACTAAAGTTCGTGAATATGCTTCAAAAATGACATTGAGCGAACTAGGATACAAAGTTATTATCCTAGACGAGGCCGACGGTTTATCTATCGCAGCACAAAATGCTTTGCGTGGTGTAATCGAAGAATTCCAAGAAGATTGTCGCTTTATCTTAACTGCAAACTATGCTAACAAAGTTAGTGATGCAATTAAGTCACGTTGTCCAGTGTTAGAATTCTCTTTCATGGACAAAGAAGAAAAAACAGCAATGTTAAAACAGTTCTTCGGTCGTGTTGAATCAATCTTAAATGAAAACAATGTTCACTATGATCGTGCTGAACTCTTGAAATTCTGTAATAAGAACTTTCCTGACTTCCGTAAATCATTGAACTTAATTTCTCGAAATGTAATCAATAATACACTTGAGCTTAAAAATGTTGGTTCTGCAAATGATGACAAAATTTCTGAAATTACAAGTTTCATCAAAGGATGTCAATGGACTAATATGCGTAAGTGGGTAGCTGAGTCAATGGATACTGAGCCAGCGTTAATTCGCCGTGCATTGTATGATTCAATGACTGATAAAGTTACTAATCAATCAAAATTATGTTTGATCATGATCTTGAATGAATATGATTATAAGGAATCTTTTGTAGTAGATAAGGAGATCAACATGGTTGCAATGTTTACACAAATGATTAATTCTGTAGCAGATGGTGATTTGGAGTTTGTATAATGAGTGTTAGTCCGTGGGATATTGCTAAAGTAATTAACTCAAAGACTGGACCGATTGAAGTTGATAAGGATAATTATAATATCTTCCTTATCAATAAGATTTTCTCGAATACACAAGATAGCGTTTTCTTTGCAAATGAAGCAAACGCTTTCACTAAAAATATTCCTGAACAAATCTATTTTGATTTTTATTACTATGGATTGTCAAAAGCATCTCGATATGGGAAATGGCACAAACAGCCTAAAGAAGATGATCCAGAGGTAATTGAATATGTCCAAACTTATTTTAATTATAATAAAGCAAAAGCAATTGAAGCTATTGAATGCTTTGATGAAGAAACAATAAAAGCTATTAAAGACGATATAAAATTAATGAAAAAATCAGTCGTGAAAGGTTAATAAAAATAAAAATAAAAAAATATTATGGAGAATAATTATAATGAAAGAGAAGCGTTTTGTTTCTATCGAGAAACTTAATAAGATCGTTGGAGAGGGTAACGAACCAATTGAAATCGAAGCACTTGACAACGATCAATTTTTAAAAGTACGTGAAACATTGTCACGTATTGGAATCGCTACTACCCAAGAAGGTGAAAATGTTCTTTGGCAGTCATGCAATTTATTGAGTAAGAAAGGTAAATATTACATTGTACATTTTAAACACATGTTCCTTTTAGACGGAGCATTTAAAACTACTCAATTGACTGATGATGATATTAAACGTACAAAATATATCGCGTCATTACTAGAAGCTTGGGGTCTTGTTACTCGTACTGGTAAGAATCGTGGAAAAGAAGTTGAAAAAATTAATGTTAGAGTTATTAATTTCAATGAAAAATCAGAATGGACATTAAAACAAAAATACGATATGTCAAAAAATATTAAGAAAGTCCAACCTACGGATTAAGAGGGAAATATGAGCGATTTAAAATTTATTCGTGTTAAAGATGATATTTATAGAGAAGATCAAGTAAAACGTATTGTAACAGATATTCATGATAATGATCCTGATGAAACTCCTGAATATGATTTAATTGTATATTATATTGATGTCGGACAATGGAATGATGAGAGATTTACTATTTATTCATATCCGAACCGAGACGCTTTAAAACGTGCGGTTGATTATATTGCAGAAAATTTAGATATTAAAGGATAATAATATGAGTATTGAAGTATTTATTAATGATGTTTCTACATATTCATTGCAGGATTATAATATTGCGTATGTTAAATTTGATAAAAAATCTTTAAATTTATCAATTACAAATTCTGGTATTCAAGGTGAGCTAAAAAGTATTAATATGGGATACTCTGCAAACGAATATGATTATGTCCAAGATCGTTTACTAAAATTAAGCGATACAAGTGATTTTTTATATATTGATACTGATGATTTTTTATTATGTTTGAGAAAGCATAATATTACTTCAATCATTAGCGCATTTGAATTATTAACTGTAAAAACTTATGATCATGAATTTAGTGGAAGAATCGAAGGAATTATTGAAAACGGCGCGTCTCATATGTATGTTGCACAAAAATATGCGCTTGAATTGATTGATGAATTGAATCAAGACTAACATTGACAAAATAATAAAAGTGACGTATAATATGCGTCACTTATCAAGAATAAAAATAAATTTATAATGGAGAATATTATGACTACTGAAACTCAAACCGAAGTATTAGAAACTAAAGAAGTCGTTGAGACAACTGAACAAGAAACTAAAGAAGTTGTTGAAAAGCCAAAACGCGGTCCTAAAGCGAAAAGTGCTGAACCTACTGTAGTAACTGGTGATGTTAATTTAAAAACAGCTAAAATTCAAGAACCAGAAACACGTGGTTTGAAAGTTTTTAAATTAAATGAACACACTCAAGTCCCATCATACGGAACTAAAGCAAGTGCATGTTTTGACATTCGTGTAAATCTTAAAGGTGAATTAGACGCTGGTAATACTTTTGTTACTACTTTCACTAAACAAAATCAAACTATCAATCGTAAAATCGAAACTGACAATGAAGGTCGTGTTTTTGTTGAACTTCGTCCTTATGAACGTTTGATTGCACCAACTGGTGCTATCTTTGATATTCCGGAAGGATTTAGTTTGAAAGTACATCCACGCTCAGGTACATCACTTAAGCAAGGTATTAACTTGATCAATCAGGAAGCTGTTATTGATGCTGATTTTGTTGAAGAGCTTAAACTTTTACTTGTAAATAGCTCGGAAGCTTATGTAAAAATCTATCATGATGAACGTTATGCTCAAGGTGAATTACAAGTTGTTATTCAAACTGATTTCGAAGAAATTACAGAACGTCCACAACAAAAAACTGATCGTACTGGTGGTTTAGGTCATACAGGAACTAAATAATGGAACAAAAATATCATTGGTATTTGTTCTGTGGATATAGTGCTTTAGGGACTCATAATCTAACAGTTGGATTTGAGAATAAAGACGAAATTACAGAATTAGATTTAGCTCATGTTAAAAAAGATTTAATTAAACGTGCAAAATTATCTTTTGGTGTAGATGATATTGATGTAGGAATTACATCAATTAATTATCTAGGACACATGACAGATAGCACATTTTTAAATAATGATTGAGTATAGAAGAACTGTAAGTGGTGAAGAAGTAGCGATACATCTTTACCACGATTTAACAGAAGCAGAAGAAGAACGTTTAAACGAAGAGATTAAACAAAAATATTTTAAAGAAGAGGATAAAAAAGAAAATGAGTGAAGAATTAGACATTCGTATTGTATTAGATGATAACGCAACTATTATTGGTGTTGCTAAAGTGGGCTTGAATGGAGACGTTACTCTTGAAAATCCAGCTTTCTTAATTCCTACAGAAACAGGTGAAGTTCACTTTATTCCAGCTCTTCAAGCAATGGGTATTGATGAATCTGAAACAGAAATCTTTTTGACTAAAGATAAACTTAAGTTCGGTAAGGCATTTGTTGCTGATCCACGAATGGCAAGTCAATATAAATCGGCGATGGGTTATACTGTTTTAGAATTACCAGAAGATAAGAAATTAATCTTGTAATTGAATAAAACAAAGGCATTAGTTGAGAAATTGACTAATGCCTTTTTATATGAGAGAATTATGAAAATAAATTTACAACTTGTAAAAATTGAAGAAAAGAAAAATATTATTTATTTTAAATTAAATGAAGTCAACTATTATTATAATACTAAAACGCAGTTTATATTTAAATCTGATAATAAAAATAAGTATTCGTATGATTCTAGTTTTGATCCAAAGATTAAAAAACTAATTAAAGAACGATATGAGTCTTATAAGAAGTACAATAAAAATATCGAGGAGAAATAAATGTCAAATAAATTCTACACTTTTGTTGGTACAATGGATAACGCCATTTACCATAGATATTATGATGAAAATAAAAATGAAGTTTGTGAAAAAGTGGAAGAATATGACTATACATTATATGTTGAGCATCATTCTGATTATTCGGGATATAAGTCATTACTTGGTAAGAAACTAAAAGAATTTCATTTTGAAACTCCAGCAGACTTATCAAAATTCTATCGTGAAAATAAAGATATGTTACAAATTCATGGTAATGATTCAGCAGTCCAACAATTCATTGCTAAAGAATATGATTATGATGTTAAACAGACGTGTAATGTAAATGTGTTAAATTTCGACTTGGAGGTTGAACACAGTCAAGGATTTCCTGATCCTCAAAAAGGTGAACAAGAAATCTTATCAGTTTCAGTTAAAAAATTCGGAACTAATGAAATTATGTATTCTATCGGTACTAAACCACTGTTAGAATATGATAACCCAAAAGGTAAATATATTCAGTGTAAAGATGAAAAAGAAGTCATTGTACAATTTTTGAAATTGTGGAAAGATATCAACCCTCAAATTATCACTGGATGGAACATTGATAACTTTGATATTCCATACCTTGTCAATCGTATTAAAAACGTATTCGGTAAAAAAGCTTTAGCACATCTTTCACCTTTTAAAGATAAAGTGAAAAATAATGATAAACTTATTTCTGAACGTATTGTAAATGATAAAATTCAATATGATATTTTTGGTATTACATCATTTGACTATATCGAATTATATCAAAAATATAACTTATCCAAACAAGAATCATATAAGTTAGATTATATTGGTGAAGTCGAAATTGGTCAGCGTAAAGTAAACTTTGATGAATATAAAAAATCTCTTATGAATTTATATAACGGTGATATTACAGTTGATTTAAAAACTCCATTTAATGAACTAGATGAAATTATGAAATTCGCACGTATTCGCGAAGTTGTTCGTCGTCGTCTTGATCAAGTCGGTTTCTCATTAGATAATGGTGATAAATTCTTAGGTGATAATATTCATCGTTTTGAATTAGATTCTTTTGATTTTGTAACTATTAAAAATGCTGATAATGAAACATTAAAAGGTTTATACAATTTCTGTGAAGAACGTGTAAGAACTCTTAGCTATAAAAAGTTTGTTATGTACAACGAACAGGATGCTAACATTGTCGAATTACTAGACGACAAAATGAAATTTATTAAACAGGCTATTCGTGTTGCACACATGTCGCGTTCACGTTTTAGAGATATCTTTGGTACTGTTGCGCCGTGGGATAATATGATCTATGCTCGATTACTTGCAAAGAATATTCAAATTCCTCCACGTGAATCATTTGAAAAAGATGAGAAGTTTACTGGTGCTTATGTAAAAGATCCTATTCTAGGTTTTCACAAATGGATTGTATCATTTGACTATAAGAGTCTATATCCGTCTATTATTCGTTTATTGAAAATGTCACCTGAAAGTCTAATCAAAGGTCAAGATGATAATCGTTTTGATACATTGAAAAAAATCTTACATCGTGAATATGAAACTGATAGTATTCGTGAAAAAGGTCACGGCGTAGCTGGAAACGGTTCTGTATTCGATCAATCTATTGACGGCGTATTGCCTGAAACGATGGAATTCTTGATGGAAGAGCGTGATGTAGTAAAATCTGAAATGAAAGATTACAAAAACTACATGGAACACATTTTAAAATATGTTGAATTTGTAGAAGGACGTATTGATACTTTCGAAAAAGATTCAAACTATGCAAAATCATACGCACGTCATGAAAGCGCGTTTATGACTGATGAACAGATCAAAGAATTGAATTTGAAAGCAATACCTGCTATAATTGCAGAAATCGAAGATCATATCTCTATGCTAGATGCAACACAACAAGCGTTAAAAATTCTAGCGAACTCAGGATATGGAGCGATTGGAAATATTGCATTCCGTTACTTCCGTATTGATATTGCTGAGGCAATTACTCTTACTGGACAGTTAGCTTTACGTTATGTATCTGCTAAAGTAGATGAATATTTAAATAAGTTGTGTGGAACAAAAGATGTTGTATATGCCATTTACGGTGATACTGACTCAATTTATGTTACTCTTGACAATTGGGTTAAAGTAAATAATATTGATGAATCTGATCCAAACAAAGTAATTGATATTATGGATGACTTTGTAAATAAAGATTTGAGTCCGTTTATTTGTGATACTAATGAAGACTTATCAAAATACATTGGTGCAAAAGAAAACTTATTGATTATGAAGCGTGAAGCTTTAGGTGATTCAATGATTTTCCGAGGTAAGAAAAACTATATTATTCAAGTTTACGATAATGAATTTGTTCGATACTCAAAACCAAAAATTAAGATGATGGGTGTAGAAACAGCAAAATCTAGTACGGCAATGATTATTCGTAAGAAGTTAGAAGAATGCTTTAATATTGTTATCAATAAAGATACACATGAACCTTTACAATTAAAAGAAATGGTTGATGATTTCAGAAAAGAATTTGATGAAGTTGATATTGTAACGATTGCATCTCCGCGTGGAATTAAAGATATAGACAAATGGATAGATGAGAAAGGTAATATTTTATCAGGATGTCCAATTCATGTTCGCGCAGCGATTGTTTATAATAATTTTATTGCGTCAGATGAAAAATTAAAACGTCAATATGAAGAAATTAAGAACGGTTCTAAGATTCGTTTTGTAAAACTTAAGCAACCAAATATTCTACATTCTCATGTTGTCGCGTTTGTCGATGACATTCCAGAAGAAATGGAATTAGATAAATATGTAGATAGAAAGACACAGTTCGAAGATACTTTCATGAAACCACTTGAGTCATTTACTCAATTGATTGATTGGGATGTTCGCCGTACAAATAGTCTTACAAGCTTATTCGGGGATGAAGATTGGGACACTCAAATTCAACACGAAGAACTGGAAGTTAAAAAAGAAAAAGCAAAACAAAAACCACAAAAAATTTCAGTAGACAGCTTATTCGGTTAAGCTGATCTACTCAAAATAATAAAAATAATGAGGATAACAAAAATAATGTTAAAAGAATTTGAAAAAGGTACAGTCGCTTCGTTAGCAGACGAAGGATTTAATGGACGTGAAATTGCTGAACTTGTATTTGGTACAGCAACTTCAACTAATGTAAGAGATATTAATGATTTTTTGACAACTTATGAATGTGATCAACTCCGTGGATTGAGTGCGGATTATGCTCTTTTAGAAGATTGGCATTTAGGTGCTGTTAAATATAAGTCACATGGATTTTCTAACAATTCAATCGCTGAACAAGTTTTAGGCTCAGAATCAAAAGTTAATACAATTGCTCGTTTCTTCAAAACATCTTTAGCACATGAATTATTGGCTGAAATTACAGAAGATACAGAAAAAAATAGCTTATCTGTTAAAGACGAAGATAAGCAAGCAATTATTGCTAAACAACGTAAATTAAACATTTTATATTGGGATATTGAAACAAGTCCTTGCTTGTCATATCATTATCAACATTGGAAAGTTAATATTCGCCAAGATCAGGCAGTTAAACAAAGCCATTTACTTTCTATCTCATATGCGTTCAATGATGAAGAACCAGTTGGATTTAAACTTGATCCAGAAGATGTTAAAGATGAAAACGATTTAACACTTGTTGTTAATATGATTGAAGCTATTGAAAAAGCTGATATTATTGTTGGATATAATAGTAAAAACTTTGACTTGAAAGTATTGAATACACGTGCTTTATATTGGGATTTAGCTCCGATCAAGCCAACAAAACATATTGATCTTTATGAACAAATTAAGAAAACATTTAGATTTCCGTCTAATTCATTAGGTAATGTTTCTTCTTATTTACAACTTGAAGGTAAGTTAATCAATGAACCTGGTTTATGGCGCCGTTGTATGGAGTTCTGGAATCTTGAAGAATGTGAAAAAGCTCTTGAAGATATGTTGACTTATAATAAACAAGATATCGTGGCGACACGTGATCTTTATTATCGTATCCGCGGATGGACTAAACAAACAGCTAACTTAGGTGCAATTACAAATATTGTGAATAATAAAGCTGAAACTTTACGTTGTTCTAAGTGTGCCAGCGATGATGTTGCTCCAATCGAAGGTAGTATTGCATTTACAAACGTTAAAGGTTTCCAAATGTATCGTTGTAATCATTGTGGTGGCGTAAGTCGTATTTCTGCAAGCGGTTTAGTAGGTTGTCCAGTTAGCTGATTCTAAATATTAACATTGACAGGTTAATCATATTAATGTATAATCTGTCAATAGTTTTTACAATAAATAATAAAAATAATTTAAAAATAAAATAACAAGGAGCATAATATATTATGGCTATTAATAAATTCTTAAAAAATAGTTCTATTAAAGCAGCAGCAATGATTGAAGAATCTAAAGTCTTCAAAGAGCGTGAGCTTGCACCTACTCAAGTATATGCTTTGAATATTGCATATAGTGGAAGTCTTTTCGGTGGATTAGATACAGGTCTAACTTTATGGGCAGGCCCATCACGTCACTTTAAATCTGTTTATACTTTGATTTCTGTTAAAGCATGGATGGATAAATATCCTGATGCTATTTGTTTGTTCTATGACTCAGAATTTGGTACGCCGTCAGCTTACTTTAAATCAGTAGGTATTGATACTTCTCGCGTTGTTCACTTACCAGTAACAAATATCGAAGATTTGAAATTTGATGTAATGAAACAACTTGACATTATTGACGATTCAGATAAAGTAATTATTGCTATTGACTCAATCGGTAACACTGCATCTATTAAAGAAGTACAAGACGCATTGGATGAAAAATCAGTTGCGGATATGTCACGTGCTAAAGCACTTAAAGGCTTTACTCGTATGATTACTCCAATCTTGAAAACTAAAGATATTCCATGTATCGGTGTAAACCACACATATCAAGAAATCGGTATGTTCCCTAAAACTATCATGGGTGGTGGTACTGGATTAATGTACTCAGCAGATCAAGTTTTCTTTGTTGGACGTTCTCAAGAAAAAGAAGGAACAGAAATCGCTGGTTATACTTTTACAATCAATATTGAAAAATCACGTCATGTTAAAGAGAAATCTAAAATCGGTATTACTGTAAAACATGAAGGTGGTCTTGATGTATATTCAGGATTACTTGATATTGCAATAGATACTGGATTCGTGGTTAAGCCGAGCAACGGCTGGTACAGCCGTGTAATTGATGGTGTTGCGGAAGATCGTAAATGGAGAGCGCGTGATACTTCAACTAAAGAATTCTGGAATGCGTTAATTTATGATGAGCCAGGTTTCGAAGCTGCAATTAACAAAAAATATAAAGTTGCAAACTCTGATCTATTGAAAAAAGATCCTGAGGAAATGAGTGATGAAGAACTCATGGACGAATTAGATTAATGAATACTAAAACTAAAGAAGAACAAGAAAAAGAAGAATCAATGATTGAATCAATTTCAATCGTTAATTCAGGTCTTGCTGAAACTGTAGAAACGTCATCTATCAAAGAAGATGTTGTATTACAAGGTGAAACTTTGAAAGAAGTTGCTTATAGTAATTACAGCGTTTTGAAAGGATAAAATTAAAGCACTCTTCGGGGTGCTTTTTTATTGCGTATTGAAAAGTATTATGATAAAATTGATAAAAATTTAGGAGATTACCATGTCAAGCGATTATTTATTTATGTGCATCAATGACTATAATTCAGGAAAAGCAATTTCAATTCCATTTGAAGTAAGTAACACGGCGAACGCCTTTATTGTTGCTCAAGCAGTACATGAACGTTCTGAAGGATATTTATATTTTAGTGAAGCTTTGGACTATGTTTCAAATATCAATGAAAAAGATGAATTATTTGGAATGCCGTTTGGGTATGATGGTTCTTATCGAACAGCATATTTGGAGCGTTGTTATGTATGTGTACGTGATGAATGGAATCCGTTACATTTGGAAGATATGAAATTCAAGCCATTCGAATATGTTATTGTAAATGGTAAACCATCACTGAACAATGATTATATTTTTAATAAAGACGATTTAGTAAAAGATATTATTTCTCAACATCTACATTCAGAATCACAAAAAATGGTTGAAGCTGTAGGTGGTTTCGATGTATATTTTAGTAAGGGTTTTGAACGATATGATTATGAAAGTAATCGTAAAATATTAGAAGATTTATTTGCAGAAAATGACAAATTTACTCTAGGTGATTTGACTATCGAACATAATCTAACAATTAACACTTTTGAAGAATTAATTGAAGTATTTCCTGATTATGTGGAATATGCAACAAAATATAAGGATGAAAAATTTTATGGATAATAGAACAAAATTATCATTGGTATTGAGTTTATCAATTACAATTCTTATTAATATAATGGTTTCTATTTTGGAGAAACAAATTCCAAGTATTAATTCTGTTATTATTACATTTATTGTATTATTTATTGGTTATTATATTTTTGTAGGAAAGGAGGAAACTAATGACTGAATATACTATTAATGATCGTGCGTTTTGTATTGTAAATGTGTATGCAGATGGACCTTATTCAAAAATGGTTTTTAAATGTCGTTTACAAGAAGATGTACATCCGTTTATTATCACTCAGCATATTTTTAAAGCAATTGATAAATCTATGGATATTGGATTTGATGATTTATATAACGCCGTGAAGCGTACTTATAAAGAAGATAATTTACAATTGACTATTGATGACAGATACAATACTTATATTGTTTCTGGATATGATGCTTTTGGTCATGAAGTAGATTGTGGCCGAGAATACCAAACACTAGAAATTTGGAATGATAGTTTATATCCATTTAATGTATTTTATGTAAATGCTTGTAATTTAATACTTGATGAAACAGACATTTTTTCAAATAAACTTTCATTACGAAAAGTTCAAGATTACATTATCCAAGAAGAATCATTCAAAAGTGGTAAACAGTTAGAATTTAGTAAACATGCAAGAGATATTAGAAATTATATAAATGAAAAATATGATTGCTTTCCAGATCATTTCAAGTATAATGATTATGTTATTTGTCGTAAGTCAATAACAAGATTAGATCAATTAGAAGATATAGGATTTAAATTATGAATGTAGATCAATACACAGAAGTACCTGGCTGGTGGAATCGTGAAGAAATCAAAGCGCAATTGATTTCAGCAGTAGAAAAAGATAAACTTTTAAAAGAGATGGAAAATACAGACAATAAAGTTGTTATTGAAATCGACTCATTAAGTGCATATAAAGGTGAATAATCATGAATCGCTTAGAAAAAGTGGTTGGTAAATTTGTTTATGAAGTATGGAATCACAATAATGTTTGGAATCTTTGTTTAGTTAATACTTATGCTAATGAAGATGATACTTATTTTATTGCTGAATTCGATACATTTGAAAAAGCAGAAATTGCATTTAATAAAATGGTTGCAGTACATGAGGAAATTTTAAAATGATTAAAAGTATGAAAGATTACACTTTTGAAATTGGTAATATGTTAGAGCATCTATTCGGACGCCGTGAAGTTAAAATGCTTTACATTTACATGAATGGAAAATTTACAATTTATGTTGATGGTAAAGAACTCGAAACTGACACTTGGTTAGATGATATCATTAAAAAATATGATTACATGCAACGAATGGAAACTAAACTTTTCAAAAAAATTAAATCGTATGAAGATATGATTAAAATTATTGAAGATGAACAATTAGAGGTATATATCTTTCCTGAACAATATGAATGGACGAGAAACTAATGAATAGTTTTTATTTCATACCATTATTGTTATATGCTAATATTGCATTTATTGCAGCATTGCATTTTATTTATCCCGGATTATTTAAAGCGAATGCTTTAATATTTGCTTTGTTGATATGTCAAATTATATCAGTCATCTATATGGCGGTTAAACTTTACAAAACCAAGAATCTGTAGTATAATTGAGACTAAATACAATTATAGCATTATGAGCTATAGCCTCAACCGAAACATAAGAAACCGAAAAGGAATAAATTAATGAATAAAAATAATAAAGAATTAGGTCTTAAAGTAAAAGAGCATTTGATTAGTTTAGGAGTAGAAACTCCGATTATTGAAAATGGCTTAACTGATGATCAAAAAATTGAAAGTTTAACAGAATTACATCATGCAATTCATGAAGTTCTTGGACTAGATATCAATGACGATTCAATTGCAGAAACTCCAAAACGTATTGCTAAACTGCAAGTTTTAGAGAGTATGAAAGGATTGAATTATGAAAATTTTCCAAAAATGACAACTGTTGAAAATAAATTTTACGAAGGTATGGTATCTGTAAATGATATCAAAGTTCATTCTTTATGTGAACATCACCACGAACGTGTGACAATGCTAGTAAGTATTGCATATATTCCAGAGAAAGGTGGTAAAGTTCTTGGGTTGTCTAAGCTTGCACGTTTAGCAGATTTCTTTGGATCACGTCCAATTGTACAAGAACGTTTTACAACTCAAGTAATTGAAGCAATGAAATTTATCTTAGGGACCGAAGATGTAGCAATTCACGTCCGCGGTATCCACATGTGTATGTATTCACGTGGAGTTAAAGAACCTTGCTCAAATACAACAACTACAATTTTATCAGGGGAGTTTAAGACTGATTTCGCGCTACGCGGTGAGTTCTTAAAAGGTATTGATATTACAAAACCTATCATTGGTTAAAAATAAAAGCGCAATTCATTTAAAAAGTGATTGCGCTTTTTTGTTTTTTATGTATAATGAATTTAAATTAATTGAGGTTTATAATATGAAATTAAAAGACATTGTTTTTCTAACAAATGATACACGGCGCAAACCAGACTTGTATATTGTTTCTGACGTTTCTGATGAAGGACGTGTTTTACTTCGCCGTAAAGATGGAAGCGGATTTGGTTGGTGGTCAATATCACAATTAACATTATTGTATGAATATCCTGAAAATTGTATTTCAGTTGAAGACTTACGAACTCTTTTAACTGATCGTCTTAATATGAAAGACTTTGAAATTGAGTTACATTTATTTCCACATCAACAAGAAAGTCAAGATTATTGGGGTGGATATCGAGGATTTTGGATTAAAAACGATGCTTGGAAAGTTCAAATCCAATTCCAAAATACTTTTTATGTAGAGTGTTTAATGCCTAGTTTTTCTAGTATCAATTATTTTTGGCAGAAGTTAGAACCATCTTATGATAATATTAATAAAATCTTAAGTCGTTCACGATTTCGATTAGATCAAATGTTAGTAGAAAGAAAAAAAGAAATTGAAATTCTTTCATAAAACGATTGACAAATAGGATATAAATTGAAATAATGTTTATGTAGCGAAATGAGTTATATAAACAAAGTGAGAATAGATATGCAAGTATATGATCTTAATCTTAAACATGTTGGAGATGAAAATCTAACTTTAGTTAAAGAAGAAATGTTAAATTTTGAGTTCAATATTTTTGATCAAAAAATGATATTTCTAGGCTTAGAAAACGCAAGAAAAAATTCACGTGCTGTTGTAATGAATGTTACTAAAAACCGTTTACAAACTATGCAACAACGAGCAATCAATTTTTGGTGGAAGAAATCACAAGGAGAGTTCAAGAAATGAAAGGTCTATTTGAAATTTGTTCTGATGACTGTACATATTCTTATGAAAATTTGATTTTCGTTATGGGAGATGAAGTACCATATACGATTCGCTTCCAAGAAAAAATTATGGAAATGTATCCAGATACTGATTTCTTGGAGTACGCGAAACTTGTGCTTGAAAATGAATCAATTGAGGTTGTAGATGAAAAAGGATACAGACATCGAATTCAAATTCAAGAAATTCAGCAATTTGATTAAAAAGCTGTCGATCTTAGCTGTGAAGAGGAAGGATTTGCTCAAATGATTGAAAATTACAAAGATTAAAAGTTTATAAGACACTCAATCCCCTTTGATGAGTGTCTTTTTTTATAAATACTAATACAATATTAATTTGGAGTATTAGTATCATGCAAATAGAAAAAGGAAGCGTAACATTTGAACGTTTCAATACAAAACTAGGAATTCAATATTCTGATTACGCATCAAAAAAGCTAAAGAAAGATTATTGGGTTGTTAAAAAAGGATTCGTTTATTACTTAGACGATTCTTTTACATCTTATGTTTATATCCCTAAAGGATATTTAACTGACGGCGCAAGTGTTCCGCGTGTTTTTTGGAATATTGTTCCGCCGTGGGGACAGTATGGGCAGGCTTGTGTTCTACATGATTATTTATGTGAGCATAATTATTATTTTGACGGACTTAATTCTTTCTTATTGAGTAGAAAACAAGTAAACAAAATATTTGATGATGCAATGAGAGTTGCAGAAGTTCCGAACGGAAAAAGACGAATCATATATAGTGGGGTTGAATTATATAGACATACTGTAAATAATGGTTTCGAACCTAAGAATGTACCAAAAACTGTAACCGAATTTGAGCTGTTAGAACATTTCAAAAAAACTGGAATTTGGATTTAGATATTTTTTCAAATGTGCTTGTACTGTGCTTATTTTTATCGTATAATGTTTATGTAAAGAGATAATCAATGTGAGAATTTAAAATGGCGAATTATGAAATCATAAAAGTTAATAAAATAATGAAACATCCTCATTTCAAGCATGTTCGTGATTTACTAAAAAAGATTGTAAAAAAGAAAAATCATCAATCTGATGATGTTTTCATTAAACTTTCATATGTATATGAAGATGAACATGAGTGGTACGATTGTAGAGGTTTGAGTTGGCGCGGTGAACAAATTTCAGCAGTATTTGGTATTGAAATGAGTGATAATCCACAAAAAATAAAAGATGCGTATGATAGTTCGGGTGATGAAAATTATTATAAATGGTACTATTAATTAAAAATATTTTTTAAAAAGTGTTGACATAGTACCATAATTTTGTAATAATGATCATGTAGCGAGATGAGCTACTAATCAAAGAGAGAAAGAAAATGGCTAAATTTGAAATTAAAAATGTTGAAGATTCAAGACACAGTTTCTTCCGTGTTTTAAAAGATGGTATAATTAGTTTTCAATCTGATTGTGAGGTAGCATGTGAAGAATATATTCTTGAAGAAAAACGCAAAAATGCGTTGGCGTTATTAGAATACAATGATTTCGAATTGTCTAAACTTTCTGTAAAGTATGCCGAAAATCGTGACATGGGAATTGGATACGATAATTGTGATTATTATCCTAAAGAAGAACGTGAATATCATATTTTGAATGTATATCTTGATCTTGATGCCAATGATGATGGATGTATAATGTATAAAGTTTATGAATTCAAAGACGATAAGTTTTATGGAGAATTTTATGCAAGTTTATATGGTCGTGAAGCTGAAAAAATCATTAATGAAATTATGCCGAAAGTAATTCACGGCGAAAAAGAACTCCGCGCATCTCTTAAAGTTCTTGAAAAACATCGTGAAGAAATTCTTGGACTTTCTAACTAAGGAAATATAATTTATGGCGTCACAAAGTTTCGGTAAAGAAAAAATTGTTGAAATAGTAGAGTTTCTTTCTCAATATGAATATGAACTTGTTTACTACCAATTTGTAAATGTTTCAACTGATTTATATCAAATTCAATTTTTTGGATTACATAAAGAAGATCGTGAAAATCTTGAAATTGCTATTGATCTTCGTTTCTGTTAAAAAATAAAGCATGGTTTAATCGCCGTGCTTTTTTTATGTAAAAATATTGTATAATATACATTTTTGATGTATACTGTTTTTTTAATTGAGAGATACAAATGAATCCATCTATTTTTGTTGCTAATCAACTTTATAAATATTTTCCTACAGATACTTTAGTTAAAGTTGGTGTAGGTACTGCATTCTTAAAGAATCCGGATACAAAATATGAATTTGGTGGACATGTATTATATGAAAATGATGATGTAATTTTATTCACCGCATTACCAAAAAGAATTGAAGTTGATGGAGAGAATATGATAGAACTTTTCCAGTATCAACATAATTCTTTATTAGGTGGATGTTACGATCTTAAACAAACAAACAAATGTAAATTTGACGAATTTCATTTCGAATACGATAATAAAAAGTATTATGATATTGAAGACGTTGAGCTTTTATTATCTAATCTATAATGGAGATAAAAATGAGTTGCGGAAACTGTAATGTATGTTCTTGTACAAATAAATTTGAGCATGAGACATTAAAGTTTGATAAATTTCAAAATCTTCTAGGTGTTATCTTAGAAAAATTTGATTATAATGTAATTTATCAACCAGTACAAAAATTAGACAAAGATGATTTCTTCACAGTATTCTATAATGTTGAAGATGATCTTTTTGAAGTTCGTCCACATTATGAATTTCAAGATTATAGCCAAGTTGTTGAACTTATTAAGCATAAATCAACTGGCAATATTTATGATGAGCATGGAAAATTATTAGCTTCATTCCAATTGCATATTAAAAACAATGAATGGAATGATGAATTTAACTTTGAATATGAACGATTGAATAATAAATCTAGTGAATTATTCAGTGGTCCTGAAAGCTCAATTGGTTCGAATATTAAAGACTACAAGCTTAAACGTTTAATTTCTCGATATATTTCAATCATTGAAAACGAAGGAGTTACAAAACCAAAGAAACATGAATATGGAAGCTCAGAACTAGAACATTTATTGTGGATGCTTTATAACATTTATCCAAAAAAATCTCGTTCTATGCTTGAACGTTATATGTTTTTGGGTTATATTCAAGGCGTATTACGATCAAAAAATAAAATTGATGTTCGCCATGAACGTGATATAATGCACGAATTAGTTTAAAGGAGAATGAGATGATTGAAAATGTAGGCAAGTTTAAAGAACTTATTAATGATTGTGGTATTAATGAATCACAGTTACAAGAAATTTTTAAAAAATATGATCTTGGTGATGTATATGAAGAAGAAATCCGAGAAGATGATTTTGATGTAAGTTCTAACTCAGAATTTGAATACCATATCAAAAATGGGAATATTAAATCTATTCCTGAGGATATGATTCAATTCATCTCATTGAATGATTTCTATGCAACAACCGAACATGAATTTATTCTGGACGCTTATTATTCTAAATATCAATTTTTAGATGTAAGATTAATTAATCCTGATAATCGTGCGTGGGTTTATGATTATCTAACTAAAAATAATAAGCGAAAATCTATTACTTTTGGTTTAGATCAAGATTGGGATATTGAGCGTTTACTTGATGGGAGACCAGCAGATAAAAATTTAGATTTTAAAAATTGGGATCCTCGCCAAAATATGTCAGTGTTTCGTGATGGGGAACTTCGTTTAAATCTATTCCGTCATATTTGTAATTTGTATAGAATGTATCTAATTGGAGATGAGTTTTATCCATTGTTACAAGAACTTTTAATTAACCATAATGGATTCGAACTTTTAACGATTGCAAACCAATACGGCGATGATGTTCTAAGACGTTTCATTTATGATTTTGTAAAAAATGAACTGATTCGAAATATGTCAGTAATGAAAGCCTTGTCTGAATATTATATTGAAAATGATCATATTGTATATATGCTCGTTATGTCTATGCAAGGAAGTTCTGAATTCCATTGGCCAGCTCAATATGTCAATTTTGACTCAGTTGTTCGATATGTTAAAAATGCAAATATGCACATTAAAAACGGTTCAGCTAAAATGGATGAAATTGAATATACACAAACAGAATTGGATGCTTTTTCGGAAGCGTATATTCGAGCTTCAACTAATATTCATGATGAAAAAATTAAAAAAGAATTTACATCAAGTGCGGGATTTACGATTCCACCTTTGATGTACAGATTAATTCATTTAATTGCTAGATATAGAAATACAGGGAAATTTGATCCAACTCATTTATTAAAATGTGAAATTCAAAAACCTGATTATCCAGTTCTTATTGACTTCATGTTAAATCACATGAACAGTAAACATATTGAAATTATGTTAAAAGAAGATGTTTGGTTTGAATTTGATGTTTTCCGTAACAATCGTTTGCGCCGTGCTGATACTATCGAGTTAATTACTAAGTTTCCAGATTTAATCGTATATTTTGCAAACTGAGGAGAAATTAATGGAATTTAATCATCCTATTAAATTAGAGAATTATGAATTCATTACAGAGACAGTTTTCTTTAATTTTGAAAATGTTATTAAACACGATAATAGTTGGCAAAAATATACAGAACATCAAAATTCATTAATTGATTGGGATCATCCAGATGCGGATGATCAATATGAAGATGTAGAAGAAAATCATTTTTATAATGTTTTTTTAGAGGAAGCTATTTTAGGTGTATGTTTAGATCGGAGATTAAATCGACGAATTGCTAAAGGTATCGTAAATATGCAAACCAGTTGTGAAAAAGCTGAATATGATGAACGTTTTGTTCCATCTTATCGTTATGAATTTGCTGTTAATTCTTGGAACTCACATAGTTATTATGTAGAAATGAATTTACCAAACCCTGCACTTGATTACAAACTGTATAAAAAAGTTCGTAAAAAGATGCTTGAATTATTAGTTGAAGTAGGAGAGGAAAATAATGTCATTATCACAATTCCAAAAAAACCTGAATTTAAGTAGATATGAAGAAGCAAAGAAATTTGCTTCACATTATCACAAAAATGATAAGTACGGCGACAAGCCTTACTTTGATTTTCATTTAATGGGAGTTGCGAATTTAGTAAAACGATCAGGATACGGATTAGTATATCAGATCGTTGCAATTTTACATGATGTTAGAGAAGATCATAAAATACCCTTAGATATGTTAATAAGTAAATTTGGATATGACATTGGAATGGCAGTTGATGCTATGTCATATCGTAAAGGTGAAGAAACAAAGGCTGAATATTGGGAACGATGTTCACAAAATGCAATTGCAAGTGTAGTTAAATCTTTTGATGCAAAATTCAACAAAGAGCAATCTTTTTATGAATTAAATGACAAAAGAGGAAAATATTATGCTAAAATAGAATCTATAATGAACAAAGCAATGGAGCGTCATACTATGAAAGAATTTTTTGAATCGTTGGAAGAGTTTGGTGGTTTATATGACTACTCAGATTTAACTAATGCTAAGAGTATGATTTACACGATTCTTCTTGGATTGGATGATTTAATTTATTCACCTAAATTTATGTGGGATAAAAATGAATCAGGTGAACTAGAAGTTAAACCTATGTTTGCTTATGTAGTTAAAGAATTGCGTGAACGTACAAAATTAAGTAATGTACGATTAACAAATTTCTTTACTAAAAAAGAAGAATGGCCTGGTGTCGAAGAAAAAATTAACTTGATTGATTTATTCAAGACAGAAATGACTTTAGATCAACAAATGTATTTGGATATGAAAATCCAAAATGCTGGTACTAACAATTTACTTTGAGGAATAAAAAATGACTTTTGAATTTTCTGGTAATGAATATGTTGAATATCTTAAAAACAAATATATTAATAACTTTACTAAAGTAAATATTAAATTTATTGAAAATGGACGTGAAGAAATTCATCAAGTAGTTATTCCAATGTCTTGGTTAGATAGCGGATATGTTGCTATTGACTATGATGGTGGAGTTACAGTATTTGACACATATCCAACGGAACATTTATTTTCTAAGACTTGGGATATAAATGATATTGATGACGATTTTGTAGAAATTGGAACAATCAATCGACTTGTATCAGATTGGGAAAATATGTTACAGCCTATTGGAAATGCGAATTTCGTATTATGATTATATTGACACCACAAATTATATGTGGATTGATTGGTAAAATGTATATCCAACTATCAATGAGTGATGATAAAAGCATTTCTTATATGAATGGTTGGATGGATACTGTTTATCATTATGAAAGTGCATTAAAGTCTATGATGTATTTCAATCCAACAATGAAAGAAGTACCAGTACGGCGTAGATTATTTTCATTAACTGAACAAAGTTATGATAAAACTCTTTTTGGAAAAAATAGGGAATATTCAGACGGCGCTGTAGATGCAAATAATTATTTATGTTATCATGTTAAAAATTGCTATAAAGGAAAATAAACTGTGAATAAAGATCAAGAATTTATGAATTTAGTTAAGAGTGTTTTACTAGATGATGATTTACGTTTATTAAAAGCTTTTCCAATGTTTGTAGATTACAAACGGGATATTGTATATACTCCAGAAATTGTTGATTATTTTATTGATAATTATTTGTTTTTGAAAGAAGAATATATTTTCAAAATTCCATTAGAATCTTTTTCGGAAGAACAATATATTAGAATGATGTATAAAGCTTTTTCTAATGAACGTTCTTCATTTCACATTCCACACTTTTATGAAATGTGCGGAAAGAATTTCAATGTAAGCATTCGAGCTTTCGAAAGTAAGTTTGTATGTGTATTACCTTCTGATATTACAACAAGTCAGATGAAAAAGGTAAGAACTATTGCATTAAAGAAATTGAGAAATAAAAATTTCATTAATCGAGTACCATCATTACCTGATATTGTAATCTGCAACATTAGTAAATTTTTTATTGATCGCCCTAATATTATTGATCGAGTTTCAGCAAAAAATTATATTGAATTAACAACACGTACTTCATATATACAAGACGTTAAAGAACTTATCTATCAAGTTTATGATGTTATTTTAGATAAATTTCCAGATATGATTATTGAAGTTGCTGAGTCATATCATCGAACTACAATGGAACATTACATTCAAAAACATTACATTCCAAACAAAGGACAAGAACAGTTAGTTGATGAAGTTGTAAAACATTGGAATATCACAAAAGAAAAATTTAAGAAAGTTAAAATTAAACATGACTATTCTTGGGAAAGTTCAGGTATTCGATTATTAGTTTACTTGTTACGAGAAAACGGAATTATTACTACTGCTGTTTTTGGTAATCGCATTACTTATTATCGTGATGGCTTTATGAGTTATCACATTATGAAAATTTATAAAATTCTTACAGATGTTAATAATATGCAATCGTATATTAACAATGTTTATAAGAGAGGAGATTATATTGAACCTTAAAGTTGTAACTCATGATGGAAAATTCCATCCAGATGAAATCTTTGCTTGCGTATTATTGAGTTGGTCACATGTTGGACAGTTATCTTTTATTCGAACACGGAATCAAACATCATTAGAACGATACAAAAAAAGCGACCAATATTATGTAATTGATGTTGGCGATGAACATGATCCAAGTAAATTAAATTTTGATCATCATCAAGCTACTTTCAATTGTGTAGGTGAAAATGGTGATCTTTTATCATCTTGTGGACTAATGTGGAAGTATTTGTTAGAACAACCTAATTTTAGAGAAACTTGGAATGTAACTCCTTTTATTGAAAAGAAAGTTACGGAATTTACAATTATGGTTGATCGTCATGATAACGGTGTAGAATATGCACCTGAACTAGATTTTATTACAATGTACAATTATGCAAATTTTGATTCTAAAGTTCGATTTAAGCAAGCATTTCGAGCAGCAGAAAATTACTTTTTCCAAAAATTGACTTCGTGGCGTATTCATGAAGAACAAGAAAAGAAAGAAGACATTGCAATAAATAACGCCGTGAATGGAATTATTTTTTCAGAAGAAAAACTAAGTGTAAGTGAAAAGATTAATGGAACACCTAATTATCTTTTAGTTTGTGAACGGTCTAAAGATGAATATGTTATTGTTTCTTTGAATCAATTTTATGAAGTTGATTTTTCTGTTCGTTGTCCGGCACCTGCTGAATGGTCAGGTTTACACGAAAAAGATATTAAGAAATTTGATAAGAGTCTTATTTTTTCGCATAAGAACCGTTTCTTAACAATCGTTAAGGGTACTAAAGAAGATGCTTTACGAGTAGCAAATATTATTGTTGAAAATCATTTGAAAACTAAGAAAGAAAATGCTTTAAAATTTCTTGAAGAAATGAGGAATAATTAATGCGCCGTTTAGTTGAAGATGAAAAACAACATGACTATAGATGGTATGCTGATGTAAACAAAGGATATGGTGACAAAAAATATATTTCTTTTACAATGTTTGATCCAGTAGATTGGAAACGCTTCGAAGCTTGGTATTCTGAGTCAAATGATACTTTAAGATATTGTTCTAATTGTGACCAAGAAGAAAAAATCACTGTCAAAGTAATGAGAGATATGATAAAATTTATTGATTCTGATGAATTTAAAAATCTTGAGTTTATAGATGATGGTGAATATCATGAATATATTTTTGAGATTTAAAATATGAGTACCAATATATATTGTGTTAAAGTAAACTTTGTGAATGAAGATACTTTTGACGTGTGGAAAGTTGATTCTATTTCTTATGAATTAGATGAAGCGACAAATAGAATTTATTATATAGATTTTGTTTATGAAACAGAAGATGGAATTTATAAAGAAGCTAAATTCTCAGAAGAAAGTAATATGATTTACGGAATTGAAGATTATGACTTAACTATAGATGATCTTGAAATTTTGATTAAATTTATTAATCTAAAGACATACAAAACAAAAGAATTTGCTGATAAGTTAATCATTACCTTGAATTGTACACTTACACCAGAATATATTTATAAAGACATATTTTATTAGGAGAACAAATGTATATTGTTTATGAACACACTAGAGATAAATTATCTTATAATAGTGGAAAAGGCTTAAGTGAATATAAATATTTTGGATATATTAAAGATGTATTATTTTTTAAGACTTTACCACAATTAAAACAATATGTAGAAGCTAAAACACTTCAATTATTGATATGTTCTGAAACTCCGTATATTCAAACAGAAAATATTAAATTTGCTGAAAAATATGTTGAAGAGTTAGAAACCAATGATAAATCGGTTTCATGTAAATTCAGTGACAATTATATTACCATTAATAAGTTAAAAGATAATTTAGGAATGATTAAGAATACTTGTGAAGCTCTTGACAGTTTTTTATATAGTAGAGCAAAGAATGAAGATTTTGCTTTTATTTCTACTGATGGTAGAACTCTATTTTATAAAGATGATTTTTTTAATTATGAAGAGCGTATGAAACTATCTGTTTTTGAATCTGAAATAAATAGAACTGATTATTTTAGTAAAGATTGTATTGTTAAAATCAAAAAAATTATTAAAGATTTACATGCTAGTACATATTATATTGAAGATTTCCAGTATATGAATAAACATACTAGATTAGGTTATTTTATTGATGATGTACTTTTGTACAATGGTGAAGAAATTGCATATTGTAGATCATTTTTTGGTAAAACAAGCTTGATTAAGTTAGATGAATTGATTATACTATAGTCAAGTTATTAGAAAAGACTATCAAAGGAAAAATCTATGGGTGTACGAATTAACTATTTGTCTACTGATGAAGAACGTAACGTATTCTTTAAAGAGAAAAGCGAAGAGCTTGCACGTGCAAATAATATATTAATCCACTATTTGAGTCGTGACGAACATAATGATTTATACTATCAACTTGGTCGTCCGTCAGCAAATGGTATTTTCATTAAAAATGGTGAAATTTATTTAAATGCGCGTGATGCTACTAAAATGCTAATTGAACATGAATTAGTTTTTCATGAACTTTTACATATTTTATCTGTTCCACCTGAATATCGCGCTATGATGAATCATGATACTGAGAAGAGTTATAAAATGATTAAGCGTGAAAAATCATATAAAGATCCTAATCGTATTTCGTGTGAAAGTGCTGTAATTGGAGCGCAATCTTTAATCTATGAAATGATTGATGGAATAGGTTGGTTAGGTGGAGCGTTCTTCCGAGGTCACATTCGTCAAATTGATTCAAATGGAAACCAAAGCACGTGTGTTCCAAGCGAATGGCGAAAACGAGGTCGGCGTTTAATTAATCGAATTAATTTGGAGTTTTCATAGAATTAAATTGACTGAATTCATACATTAAATATAAATTAAAAAAGGAGATTTAATGTATGAAAGAAGATGTTTATTATGTATATGCGTATCTTGATCCAAGAGAAAAATATGATAGTGATCTTAATTATAGGCCGTTTTATATAGGAAAAGGAAAAAATAATAGGAAGAATGATCATATTAATGAACCTTGGGGTAAAAATTATTTAAAGTATAAGTATTTATCTTCCATGAAGAAAGATAATATTCTACCTATCATTGTATTAATTAAAGAAAATATGAATGAAAATGATGCATTTATACTTGAGAAGCATTTAATTAAGCAGTATGGTAGAATAGATAATGATAGTGGAATTTTATGTAATTTGACTGATGGTGGCGAAGGAACTTCTGGTAGAAAATGCACTGATACAACACGGAGCAAAATTTCAGAAGCTAACAAAAATAAAGTCGCATGGAATAAAAATAAGTCGCATAAAGAAGATAAAAGAATTTATCACGGTAAAAGCTATATCCGTACAGAAGAAACATTAAAAAAGATTAGTATTTCTCAAAAGATTTGTAAGTCAACTAAAGAACATAAAGAAAAGTTTGTTGAAATCATGACTTCCGATGAAGTAATTGAAAAAAGACGTAAAAAAATTATTGAAAATGGGTCATTACGTGGTGAAAATAATCCCATTTACGGAACAAAAAGATCGAATGAGACTGTAGCTAAAATAAAGAATACATTGATAAAGTATAAATATACCATCATAAAAGACGGTAAAATTTTACAAACTGATGTTATTTTTATTAAAGATTGGGCTAAAGATAATGGTTTTTCTTTTTCAACAATAGAAAAATCAGCAAAAATGAATCATACTATTACAAGCGGTAAATTACAAGGATATTTATTTATGAGAGAAAAGAGAGATGAATAATAGAGAAAATATATTATTTGATAATACATTATTGGAGGTTTTTTTACATATAAAATCCTTAAATTCTAACGCATATCTTGTTGGTGGTTGTGTACGAGATTTAATATTAAACCGGCCAGTAAATGATTATGATATAGTGACAGATTGTAACTTAGATTTGTTAAATACTGAACTTTTAAAAAATGGTTGGAATATTGTTGAGGCAGGAAAACAGTTTTTAGTAACAATTGTTTCTAAGCATGGGATAGAATATGAAATTTCAAATTTCCGAAAAGACGGAACATATAGTGATGGTCGTCGTCCAGATTTTGTAGAAATTGGTGATATTAATTCTGATGCTGAACGCCGTGATCTTACTATAAATTCTTTGTATATGTGTCCATATACCAAAGAAATTCTTGATCCAACTAAGAAAGGATTATCAGATATTCAAAATCGTTTAATTCGTATGAATGGACGAGCTGATGATCGAATTAAAGAAGATAAATTAAGAATTATGCGTGTTTATCGTTTCAGTAATCAATTAGGTTTTAAAATTGAAAAGCGCACGTTAAAAGCTTGTCGAAAATATTTTAATGATATGTATTCACAAGTAAGTCCAGAGCGTGTTAAAAATGAAATTGAAAAAATGTGTACTTTTGAATAAAAAGTATGTATAATGATTTTATCTTAATAGAGGATAATATTATGAGCATTTTAGAAGAAACTAGAATTGCAGTAGATGTATATCGTTACACTACACTTGAAGACCAAGAATTAATTCTTAAAGCATTAAATCATGACGATGAAACCGATAAAGATTCAGAAGCTGGATTAATTATTGTTCGTTGGACACAAGGTAACTATGCAGGTTCTTGGTCTGAAATTCAAATTATTGATAAAGAGGAAATTTATTTATGAAATTAGCACAAATCCGAGAATCATTTCAAGACAATACTTTTGCATTGATGTATTATAACTCAGAAGCTAAAGACAGCTTAATTACAGCTCATATCATTCATCCAAAAGAAGTTAAAATCAAAGAAGATTTAACAGTTTGGGATGCAAAAAAAGGTACATGTATTATCAATGGAATGCAAGATAAAGATCATTTTATTGTTGCATCATCTATTAAAGAACTTGAAGCTAAAGTAAAAAAAGATTATCCTAATGATATTCTTAAGCTTAAAGTCAAAAAGAAAAAACTTTGAGGTATAGTTAAATGACAGACGAAGTACGCATTACTAAAATGGAAATGTTAAGTCCTGAATTGTATAAGTTACATGTTGATTTATATAAATTAGGTATGTCATTTGATGAATATCAAAAATCTGGATATGTCTATGTAACAGATGTATCCCTATTTGATCCAGAAGAATCTGTAAATGATTTTAGTTTAACATAGAGAGGTTATGAGTGAGTATTGAATTTCTTAAACAAATAAAATACTTAGATGTATTAGTAAAAGTTAGAAATATAAAAAAAGATTGTTATGCTCTAGTTTATATTGAACCCTATGATGATGGATTTGAAATTCGCCTTGATTCTGATTATACTCGAATTGATAATTATAATGATTATGAATTGGCTGAGGTTCTTGATGATGCTAATCTTGAAAAAGTATTATGCGAAAAGTGCGAAAAAAACGAAGCTACTTTAATTAAAAATTGTTATGTTCTTTGTGAAACATGCGTAAAAATTCAAGACATTGAAGAGATTACGTTAAATGTTTATAAGTTTAATAGTAATGAAGAATTAAAAGTTATCTGTTTTTCTCATAAAATAGAACATGAATATTTAACTGATAAAGATTTAGAAAAAGGTCTTGCTGTAATTGATTATGATCCAGATTATGATCATTATAGTGTTAAACTTATTGATGCAAAATTAATTGGAGAATTCTAATGGTACAAGAACGAGTTAGATTAAAGTTAGTAAACTCCGACTTAATTAAAGTGGTCGAAGAATATAAGCAAAATTATATTACAATGAAACAAATTTCATATACATATCTTAATATTTTTAAAAAATATGGTGATGAAGGTGTACGAAGTATTTTTACAACTAATTATACTGAGGGATTTGATGAATTAGTTGGTTTTCAAAAACCTAGTGGTGATCCAGATCAAAAAGAATTTGAAGAACTATTTAATGGATATTTAAATAGATTTAAACCCGGCAAAACTTATCAACCATTACGAAAAAATAGTAATTTCAATAAAGAAACAACAGGAAATTTTACAAAAACAAAAGTTTCATATACTCCAATTATTGAAGTGATTTATGGATCACCAGAGACTATGGTATATGAAGAAGGTACAGACGGCGAAATTGGATATTTACGAGTTAAATCATTTTCAACTGATTCACAAGATGATGGATTTTATGTTGAAGTTGAACGCCGTGATATTACACAACATACATTAGATAATTTTGTGGAGGTTTAAATGACTTTAATTGAAGAGTATCGTTCAGACGTACTAGAATTAACAACTGAATATTTAGATAAATTAATTGGTGAAATTTATTCAATTTATGGATTTCGCCGTATGTTTGTTGTAAATGAATATGAGGGCGAAGGAATTTCAAATACTCAGCTTGCATTTAGTGAAGAAGATGGAATTATTCTTTCTGGTGTTCCTTTACAAATTTATACTGATTTAATGGTTGATAGTGATCCAGTAGAAATGGATGAAAGTGATCGTGATGGAATTTGTGTAACTTTTGAAATGTTAATGTATAACACTTATGGATTTGATTGGGTTATTTCAGTCGAAGAAAAAGAAAGCCGTGATGGTGTTCGCTATACAGTACATGTATTAGACAGTGATAATTTAGATTTTTAAAAAGGAGAATAAAATGAGTTTTAAAGAATATCTAGCACATAATGAAATTGATGTTGATAATCTTCCTCAAGTTGTTACTGTTGAAGTAATGCGAGATGAAAGTTGTGATATGGCATATATCACTGTAAATGATGTTTCAGTACATTATGGTAATGATTGGGATTTTCATGATGGTTGCTTAGCTCATCCTGATATCGGTGAATTTAATTCAATTGAAGAATTGACAGAAATTATTGAAATTGGTTTGAATGAATTAGGTCATGCTGTTGAAATTGTTAATGGAGAATTTAGTTACGATGACTAATGACGTATTTAAAAAATTAGATATTATTCGAGATGAGAATGAATCTAATATTAATGAATTCAATAAAACAATTATTGAAAATACATTTAGTGATGTTATCAGTATAGTTAATAAAAATATAGCTGTTCCACTTGAAGGTTTTTTAATTCGTGGTATGACACCTTATTTTAATGACGGTGAAGAATGCGTACATAGTTCAGAATTCGCTTTACATTCAATTTCACTTGATGATAATTTTGATTATGAATTATTAGAACGTTGTGATATGTTTGAAATCATTTTCAAAGATTACGAGTTTTATAAGGATGCGGATATTTCAGATTCTTGGGATTATAAACAAGAAATAAAAAGTGGAAAAATGCAACCAATTTTACCATGTTCTAGTTTAGAAGAGCTTGAGATTATTGAACACGGCGTTTCTATAATTGAACAATTGATTGAAAAATTAATGATTACTAATTATATTGCAGTTGCTAAACTACAAGATGATGGAAATTATACATTCACTTATGAGCATTTCGAGCCAGATTATTAATGAAATATTTACACACATTCGATGATATCGACTGGAGTGGAATTGAATTAACAGAATTGAAATACAAAAAAGTAACGCGCCGTCTATTGGAAACTTTAGATGGCCGTATTCGTTTTATAGTTGACAAAATGTTAAGTTATCCAGTTGATGAATATGATAGATGTTTACTTGATGTTAAAGTAAGACATTTAAAGAAAGATAGTTTTTCTTGTGCATTGCCTGAGTTACATTATGATTGGGTTCGCACGTATGAAGAGCTTCCAGAAAAACATGAAACACATTTCATTTATTCTAATATAGATGGGACTGAATTTTCTGACGGAACAAAATGTTTAGATAACTCGATTTATACTTATGGAAGAGAGTTACATAGAGGTGTTTTGATGAAAGAAGATACAACACGTATATTAATTAGACTAACGTATGCAAATAATAAGTCAATTGTATACAAATAAAACAACATGGTATTGCATAGTATGACAAGCAGTATATAATGAGAAACATAGAGATTGTTAAACAAAAGAGGAAATCTTAATGAGCCGTAAATTCTATGCTTGCCAATGTTTATTCAAGAAAGGTCGTGAAGCTGTTAATCTAGCTTTTGGTAAAACAATTTATGTATTTACTACATTGAAAGATCGAAATGCTTTTGTTGATAAACAAAATAATGAAGCAGAATTCTATGCAGTTTCTCAGAAAGAAGCGTATGCGGTAACAAACTTAAATAAATCGAATTCAATAGCTTGTGTTTATTCTCATTCACAATATAAAGAATTATTTGTTTTAGCTGATATCAAACAATGTTACGGCGATAAGTATATTCCAATGAATGAATTTGCTTAATTCATAAACTTATTATACAATGATCTAAATTTAATTATGGAGACAAAAATGTCATTTAAAGCAGAACATAAAAAGTTGAACTCAACTGGTATCGAAGCTTTGCACTTTTGGGAAGCTAACAAAGATATGGAATGGAAAAATCATCCTTCATTTGCAGTTTCAAAAATCATGAATAAATTCTTTAAATCAAAGAATATGGAATCTCATGTTTTTAACGGTACTAATCCAAAAAATCATAACATTGCTTTTTTAGTATATAGTGGGCAAGATGCAGATTTTGATTTTGAAGGTCGAGTTGATTGGAATCCAGGAACAGGTCATAATCACTTAATCGAAACTCTTGAACTGTTAGGAATTAATTGTCATGAATGATAATATTATGAACGCCGTGTCAGGTCAGTATAAATCATTACACGACATATATAAAAGTTTAGCGAAAGCTTATATTGACAATCATTTGGATATTAAAGATTTAAATGAATATATTAAAAAAGATTATCGTATACTTTCACTATTTGATATTTCTAAGTTTACACTTGATCAAAAGAAATCATTGATTGATAGTAATATTGAATCGTTTTATGAAATGTATAAAACAAATGATTTAGAATTATTTGAGTATGTAATTAATTCAGATAAATGTTATCAAAATATTTTATCGACTATTTTAAATTCTTTAACAACTTATACACACTTTGAAGAAGGCTTTAATTTTGTTTATAAAAACATTGATAAATTTAATGATAGCTGGAGTATTTCAAACTATCTTGGTGTTTATCCAACACTCTTTACAAAAGATCAAATAGAATTAATTGTTAATGCTAATGGTTTAAAATTTGCTGAATTTATATGTGAATATAGCAATAATTTACTTGAACCTGATGATATTATAAATACTCTTTCAAAAAGTGTGATTTATCATATCGAAAATGATATTGACTATTTCTATTATTTATTTGAAAAATTAGCTTTGTGTGATAATGGTGGAGACTTTGTTTATATTGCTGATCAACTTAAATTAGATTTCACGTATGAAAAAACTTTAAACTGTATTAAATCAATTATTGAAAAAGATGGTGATACAGAATGTATCCGCACTTTAGTTCAAATTTGTATTGATAATGATTGGTTAGAAATCTTTAATGATACTGAACTTGATTATATGCGTTACTCTACAGCATTATATTCAGCCAAATTTAATTTGACAATGAGTAAAATTAATGGCTATGATAGTGAGTTATTTGTTAAAAATATTTTAAAGCATATTACTTATGCGAAATGGCAAGATGTAAAACGTTTTATTAGTTTTTCAAAATATGTAATGATTAAAATTCGAGGTGTTAAATGATTGAGATTTATACAGACGGCGCATGTAAAGGTAACGGAAAATCTGATGCAGTTGGAGGTTGGGGATTTCATGCAGTAGATCGTTATTCGGGAGAACGTATTAAACAAGATTTTGGTGGTGAACAAGGGACAACTAATAACCGAATGGAATTGCAAGCTGCAATTGAAGCGTTAAAGTTTGCTAAAACACTCCCTCAATCTGATAAAATGCGCGTTAAAATTCATACTGATTCAAATTATGTATATAAAGGAATTACTACTTGGATTCATGGATGGATTCGTAAAGACTGGAAAGATGTTAAAAATGTAGATCAATGGAAAGAACTAGATCAATTAAACAATGATTTATATGATTGGAATTGGGTAAAAGCACATAATGGGCATAGTGATAATGAATATGCTGATCATCTAGCAAATAAAGGTTGTTCTACTCTTGAGATGGTTGAACATTCTAATGAACTTGCTGAATATGGGATTGAAAAGAAAGAACGCTTTATTTCAGCAATGGGATCAATTTATGCAATTAGTCGAGTATCAGCAATTGAACTATTTGATAAATATTCAAACCAAGAAGCTCATGACTATCATTCAGTTTCCAACCGCGTATTTGTAGAGATTATGGAGAACTAAAATGAAATTTAATAAAGTATTAAATGATGTGAATGTCTCATTCGAAACAAAACGTTATGTAAATAATTACATTAATGAATCAATAAAACTTATGAATGAGTCAGGAAAAATTGAAGAATTTATTTGGACACCTACATGGACTTTTGATCGTTATCAAGATGAAATTCAAGAACTGTTAGAAAAAAATGTAATTACATTTGGTAATGAGAATGAATCAGGTATTTTAATTCCAGTATCTAAAAATTATCATGGAACAGAGACAGACGGAATTGTAGTTCTTAAATATATGCTATCAGATAGAGTTCTATTAGAGAACGGATTTAAGACACCAAAATTAAAAGAGGAAAGAAATGTTTGAAAAATATGAAATCAATAGCTTTAAAGGTGTAAATCAATGGTTGTCAAATATGACACCGATTCAAGCTTTTATTGTAGACGGAATTTCTTATAATGCAGTAGAAAATTTTTATCAAGCACAAAAAACTTTAGCAGTTGGTAGACGTTTGCAAATGTCTAAGATGAATCCTTATGATTCTAAAGCTTGGGGGAGTGCATTAACGTTAAGAAGTGATTGGGCTGATATTAAAGATAGTGTAATGAAACAAGGACTGGAAATTAAATTTTCACAACCTCGTTTTTATAACTTACTAGCAAATACAGGAATTTATGAATTAGTTGAAGGTAATCATCACGGCGATATGTATTGGGGTGTTTGCTTGAAAACTAAGAATGGTAAGAATAAATTAGGTCAATTCATCACTGAAATCAGAACACGAATTTTTGAAGAACTTGACAATACAGAAATGTTAATTGATAATTATCCGAATATTCGCCGTGAGCTTGCAAACTTTGATTATAAGCACATGGATAAAGCGACCATTCGTTTTATGCAAAATGAATTTATTAAAAACACGTATGAATTAGACGCATTAAAAATTATTGATGAGTTATTCGAAACTGTTTCTTATGAACAGATTATGGAAGAAGTTTTATCACAAGATTACCACAAACAATCTTTGTCTGATAAGATGCGCGTTTCATTAATTGGAAGTAACTTAATTGATTTTGTAAGTCGTTTTAGAGACTATGCAAATCAAACACAATTAACAGTTAAAATCAAGTAATTTTTGAGGAAATATATATTATGACATATCGTAACGGTTACACTTCGACTCCAGAAATTTTAGCAATGAAAAAAGAAATTCGTAAGATTAAAATTGATATTAATCGCCTAGCATCAATTACACTTGATTATGCTGATGAAATTACAGACAATGACGTTGTTAAAGGTCGATTACCTAAACCGATTGAACATATTTTAGTAGCAACAAAACATATGAATGAACGTATTGAAGAATTAGCTCTTAAGATTAAACGAGAACGAAATAAAATTTCTGATGCGAATCCAACATTAAATCGAAATTATTTTAAATGTGAAAATTCTAATTTAAAATTATTTACAGAAGCATTTAAAGGAAAACTTGGTTTATCACGATTTACTAATACTTTAATTGAATCGACAAATTCTATGATTTTAAGTAGTGGATTTAACTCAATTGTTATTAAAGAAATTAAAGATATTTGGGATCGTCCACAAAACACAACTTTCGCTTTCCGTGATCGTGAATATATTGCTAAAGCAGAAGAATTATTTGTTAAAGCTAAACTATTCGGATTAAGTGAATTATCTAAATTTATTGAAAGTAATATTAATGATATTCAAGTGAATACAGATAATTCTAATTTATATATTGTTTTTACTACTTCGAGTAAATCAACGTTTTTAGTTTATTTTAACTTTTAAAAAATAAACATTGAGGATTATATTATGATGACTTTACTTAGAATGGCATTCCCATTCTTGTTTAAAGTGAAAGAAAAAGAATTAATAGTAACTGAACCTAGTCAATTATCGGATACTATTAAGAGTAATACAAAGGCTGAGCAAATTATTGTCCCTGAAAAACCTAAACATAAATATCATGTTAATCTTGATGTTATTATTGGAAAGAATGATACTAGCAATTTAAAATGGTGTACTGTTGAGATTACAGCGGACGGTCAAAGACTAGAAAATAAAAAGGAATTGGCAACTGATACTTCAATTAACTTATTACTAGATGATATTTTAATGGCAGTATATGACGTTAGATTTTCATTTGATCATAGTAAAGTTAGATCAAGAATTGGCGCAAAAATGAATCTATATATGTCAAGCGAAGAATTTATTCCTTATAAATCAGACAAAATTTGCATTACAGTCAATATTATTAAACGATAAACTGTCCTGGTGACAACCTAACAATCAAACTTTATTGGAGATTAAAATGAGTTTAATTAATACTGACCAAAACTATAACGACCATAATTATTATTTGAGATTTATTTCTTCTCAAATTAAATGGCGTAAAACAATGAGAGACAGAGGACATTTTAATAATCTTTGTCCAGAGCAAAAACTATATGAATTTTCTATTGTTAATGCTACCGGATTAAGAGCATCTGGAGCAACAACTGCAATTTCACATTTGTTTAATCCTAAAAAAGATTTATATATTGGATGTAATGATATGATGTGCCAAGAATTTAAAAAGGCTATTTTTGAACGTGAAAAACGTTTAGAAAGTAATTATGATGAACGCCAATATAAAATGTCTTATTTAAATTTTAAATCTGTCAATTTTGATAATACTAATATTGATAGTAAAGTGATCGAAGATAAAATCGAAGAATTCTTTGATAATGAAAATCTTGAGATTATGGCTATTAAATCACAATTTAATCCTTACGGAAAATCTAAAAAACAAATTGTTCAAATTGATATAGAAGATATTAAAAAAGATATTGCAGAAAGTTTATTATATGGTCATGAAAAACATGATTATAACAGTAATAATTTTACTGATAAATTTGTAAGTAGTAATCTAATCCACATGCGCCGTGGGATATCTGATATTATTGTATATATTGATGTTGGTGCTTATAACCATCGTGAATATAGCGTTCGAGTAAATAGATTGATTAAGTATATATATTCAAAATTTCCTTGTGCTTTAGATTTAATGTTCGTTTTGACTTAATTAAAAATTTGAGCTACTATATGTAGCTCATTTTGTTTATGGAGAATGTATGAAAAAAATTAATTATGTGAATAAATGCAAAATTGATTTAACACTTGTAGAAGACTTTTTAAAAAAACCAATCGAAGAAATTCTTGGAAAACGAATTATTGCAATACAAGAAAATGACTTTGTATCTAGTGGAATAATTATGTCAGAACAAGACCTTGTACTATTTTTTAATTATACTGATCATAAATTTGAAAGCTTACAATATCTTTTATCTTTGAAAAATGTTGATGAAGCTGATGTTAATTTATATGATTATGAAGAATTTAAGAATAGTATTAGTGAAAAAACTAATAAGTATGATGCGTTAAAAGCATTGAACTACGGATTTAAATATGTTGTTTTAGTAGATGATCTAAATATTGTAATTGATGCAGAAGATGAAGAGTTTGAACGAAATACTTTAAACTTGTTGACTTTTGATGAATCAATAGATTATTACTCGATGGGTTCTGCTTTAGTTGTTCAAGATAACTGTAAAACTACAGAAATTCAAACAATGCAACACTATCCAGCATCCCGGTTTAGTGATAATCACTTTATTGAGTTGCAAGCGTATGATATTATTGATCGTGTACAATATATGAACTATCATTTTAATATTGAATATTACTTACACGGCGAAAAACTTGCACCTTTTAAATAAATTTGCTATAATTACACAACTTAAAAATAATAATAAAATTGAACGGAGATTGATTTATAATGTATAATAATATTACCACTGGTGTTGAAGCACGTACAAAAATGATTGTAGGTGTAAATAAACTTGCTGATGCAGTCAAAGCAACACTCGGTCCAAAAGGACGTAACGTTATTTTAGAACGTCAAGGTAGCACACCTCATATTACTAAAGACGGCGTTTCTGTCGCAAAAGCTATTACTCTTCAAGATAAAATTGAAAACATCGGAGCGCAAATTGTACGCGAAGTATCTAGTCGTACAAATGACGTTGCTGGTGATGGAACCACTACTGCAACGGTTTTAGCTCAAGCAATTATTAATGAAGGTATCAAATATATTACTTCTGGAATGTCTCCAATTGAAGTTAAACGTGGTATTGATTTAGCAGTCGCAGCAGTTCTTGATGAACTTGAACGTATTGCACAACCAGTAACTGATGTTGAAACTATTCGCCAAGTTGGTACTATTTCTGCTAACTCAGATAATATTATCGGAACTATTATTGCTAATGCAATCGCTTGTGTTGGTAACAAAGGTGTAATTACAGTTTCAGAAGGCACTGGATTAAATGATTCTTTAGAAGTTGTTGAGGGTATGGAATTCGATTCAGGTTATGCTAGTCACTTCTTTATTAATGCTCAAACAAATTCTTGGCAAGCTGAAAATCCTTTAGTTATGTTAGTAAACAAAAAAGTTGCTAATATGCAGGAGTTGATTCCAGCGTTAGAAATTGCAATCAAACAAAATAAACCTTTATTGATTATTGCAGAAGAATTCGAACTAGAAGCTTTAACTGTTTTAGCTCAAAATAAATTCAAAGGCATCATTAATGTTTGTCCTATCGTAAGTCCTGGATTCGGTGAACGCCGTACTGAAATGCTTAAAGATATTGCAGTTATTTCTGGTGTGGAATTTAGTTCTATTGTTGATGACCAGTTAGGTGTTGACTTTAAAGATTTTACATTAAATGATTTTGGTACTGTTGATAGTGTAACTGTTTCACAACATAGCACAACTATTGTTAGTTCAGCAGACAAAGAATTAATTAATGCACGTGTTGCAGAAATTGAAGCTCAAAAAGCAAATGTTGCTAGTGAATATGATCTTGAAAAAATCAATGAACGTATTGCTAAATTGACTGGTGGTGTTGCAGTGATTTCAATCGGTGCTTCGACTTCTGTTGAAATGAAAGAAAAGAAAGATCGTGTAGACGATGCGTTAAATGCAACTCGCGCTGCGGTCGAAGAAGGAATTGTAGCAGGTGGTGGTGTAGCTCTTATTCGTTGTATTGATGTATTAGAAAATCTTGAAGGTTTCAATACAGATCAAACAGCAGGAATTCAAATTATTCGCCGTGCTATTGAAGCTCCATTACGTCAAATTACCGCAAATGCTGGACTCGATTCGTCAGTAATTGTAAACAAAGTTCGTGAGTCTGATATTTCTACTTTTGGATTTAATGCTTCAAATGGTACATATTGTGATATGGTCGAAGTTGGTGTTATTGATCCTAAAAAAGTAACACGTACAGCACTAGAAAATGCAGCATCAATTGCAGGTTTAATGCTTACAACTGAATGTATTGTTTCTATTGAACGCGATGCAAATGATTTACCACAATATTAATAATAAAAATTAAAAAAGAACGGCGCTTAATTGCGTCTTTCTTTTTAAATGGAGAGAAAATGATTAAACAATCTTATAAAAAATTGCTAAGTATTACTCAAGAAAATAAAATAGAAGTTATTTCCACTGGTGATGTTGGGATTAATAATATATATGAAGAATATGCTTATGCAACTTTAAAATGCGGAAAATATACTTTGTCGATGTATCAAGATTTAAATGTTGAAATTCTTAATATGTTACGTGCAGTAGAAAGTAAACATGTATTTTTAGATAGATATAGCGATTTTATGCGTTACTCATTAGATTCTGGTGAAGTAGATAAAATTTTTACAATTAAAGAAATCCACGATGCTGGTACTTTGATTATGAATGGACCAACTGGATTATCATATTATTCTAATAATTTAGATGAAATTATAGAAATTGTCGCTCGAACTTTTCATTTTGAGAATTATGAAGATATCATCTTAAAAGAATTTTCACATATTTTATCTGTTAATAAAATTAATGGTGCTTATAAAGTACGTGGTGTTAAACATGAAGATTATAACAAGTCGATTAAAAATCATGAAGACCTTAAAAATTCGAACAGTAATAGTTAATATATTATATTTTATTGGAATTATTATTAGTTTATTGGGATTGTATTATTTATATAATATAGTCTCATTATACCTTTCAATCGCTGAATTTTTTCAGTCATTTATAAAGTGAGAACAAAAATGTTTTATAATACAAATTTAGAAACCGCAAGAGAAGAACTTGAACAATTATCAAAAATTATTCAAGAAATTAGAAAAATGAGTGATGAAGAATCTGAAACAATGAGTGAAGAATTTTATCCTTTATTAGAACAAATTGCAGATATTTCAGAAAATGAATTTAATTTTAGCTGGAAAGAAACGTATATTTATTTTAAAATTAAGTTGTGGCTTGAAATGTATAACAATACTTTCATTGAACAAACTCAGGCTGATGTTTTACGAGAACAAGTTAAAGGACGAATTCGTTTCTTAGACGATAAAGGTTCTGTTAAAGATCGTGATTTATTAAAAGCTTGTCTTGAGTATATTAAATGATTAAACGGGAATTAACTGTAGCTGATATTTTCACATATATGGAAATTGATTCTAAACAGCTTTATGATATGGTAAATAAACATTATAAAGATAAGCCCGACGATTATAAAGTTAGAATTGCTGATTTTAAAAATGATACAAGTAAATTTTTTACAGTATTAGAATTAAAATTAGCTGCGGATGATCTACATAATAGAGAACAGTCTCCTAAAATTGTAGATGAAGAATCTTTTAATAGATTTATTAACGAAGTTACTGTATTAAGATTAATAGAGTTTAATACTAATCCAAAAAGAATCGTACCTAAGCAATTACCAACTTTTGATATTTTTAAAGAAAATGAAATTTGTTTGCAGTGGTGTCCGAATCATGTTTTTCATGATCCTAAAGATAATACTATTTCATATACTGTTTCTTTATCCAGAAAATATAATGATTTTGAATCAATAAATTGGAATGAATATCGTATAATTTATGATTTCTATCAGAATAACGATGAAGACTCATATATTGTTAGAGGTATCACTAAACAAGCTTTAGAAAATACAAAGACACCACAATATCAAGATAAAATATATGGAGTAAGTCGAGTTTTATGAGGTTGGATTTATTTTTAGAAAAATATGATTTAGTTACTAAAGCATTTATAGAATATCGAAATCATAAAACAAATGAATTGGACGCATGGGATAATGTAATTACAATTGAAGATACTAAAAGAAATAAAACATATAATTTCATTGAGCGTGATTTAATGATCGCGCTTGAATATATTTGGTATTCATTGTAGAATACAACACAATTTTAAAAAGGAGAAATTATGAACAATAAAGAAGAACAACAATATTTGAATATCCTTGAAGAGCTAATCACAGCAGAACATAAAGATGATCGAACAGGTACAGGAACAAATGCACTATTTTGTCGCTACATGCGCTTTGATCTAAGTAAATCATTTCCACTACTTACAACTAAAAAAGTATTTTGGAAAGGTGTTGTTGCTGAATTATTATGGTTCTTGAGTGGTAGTCAAGACGAACGAGAATTATGCAATTTAACATATGGTACAGATTCATTAGATAAAAAAACTATATGGAGTGATAATTGTAAAGATCGTGCATATTTAGACGAAAATAGATTTAATGGATTTAATATGGGTAATATGTATAATGTGGCTTGGAGACTTCTTCCATGTGAACCTCACAATTATACTATAATTAAAAGACGTTCATATATTGATGATTATATTGAAACTGGTGTTGGTCAATATTTTAATATTACTGTTGCAGACCACGGGTATTTAGGTAGTGATTACCCAAAAAATAAAACATCAAAAAAATTATACAGAGTCTGGCAAGATATGTTGTTGCGAGTTTATAAACCTACAAAAAATCAAAAATCATATACCAAAGTAAATATCTGTAAAAGATGGCATAATTTTACAAATTTTTTACATGACGCATATATGTTACCGGGATTTCAAGAATTTGTTGATAGTGATTATAAATATCAATTAGATAAAGATTATTTTGGTAGCAACATTTATTCACCAAAAACATGTATATTTATTAATTCTAAATTAAATCAAAGTCTAAATGGTGGTGGCCATGGATTTAAAATTTACGAATATGATTCTAAAATATTTTATTCAAAAGCTTCATTAGCTAAATATAAAAATACATATGATAATTCAAAAAAATTATTAAACGATGTAAAAATAATAACTGATAATGATACTCATGTAGTACGACCAATAATCTTTATTGATCAAATACAAAATATGATAAACTTAATTAAAAATGATCCAAACTCCCGTAGAATTATCGTAGATGCGTGGAATCCGCGAGTAACTGAGAACGCTGTATTAGGAATTTGTCACCCATTGTTCCAAGTAGTTATTCATAATAATAAATTGAACTTAGTGTTTATGATGCGTTCGTCGGATTTCTTTTTGGGGGCGCCGTTTAATATTGCAAGTTACGCATTATTAGCTCATCTATTAGCATTAGAAACTGGATATGGAGTTGGTGAATTAGTATTTGAAGGTCATGATGTACATTTGTATTCAAATCACATTGAACAAGCTAAATTACAATTATCGCGTGAGCCGTTTGAATTTCCACAAATTAAGATCAATAAGAAGAATTCTATTTTTGAATATGAATTATCAGATTTTGAAATTATTGGTTATCAATCTCATGCTGGAATTAAAGCTCCAATTGCGGTATAAATAATATGATTGATTTTATTCAGTTTGATGACAGAAACGAAGAACATAAAAAATTAGCACAAGATAAACATGAAATTATTTTTGAAGACTATGACGGAATTTTACGTTTTGGTTGGTTGAATGAAGAATATCATGGTAATGGTACTAGCTCTTATGTAATTGTTTCAAATGGAGAAAGTTTTAGAGCAGACCGTAATTACTTTGCTTTAGTAAGAAGAAATAGAAAATAAAAATAAGACGCTTTCGAGCGTCTTTTTTATTGACTTTTAAAAAGTATGCGTGTATATTGATTTTATAAGTTAATCTTAGTGAGAAATATAATGTATATTCCTAGTCGTGGTGTTATTATACTTGGTGATATTATTCGCCAAAGTGATGCAATTAAAAATTTAGCAGAAGAAATACCAAATATTTCATATATTAAAATTGATTGCGGTCCTCGTATTATACGTGATGAAATACGCCGTAAAAATAAACAGCGTGAATCAGATACACGTAAAGGAATTTGGAGATACAATACATGAGTAATGAATATCAGTTTTTATTTGAACGATTCACACAGAATTCAAAATTTTTGAATTTCAAAGAATGGCCTGAGTACGGCGAAACGCGACAAGCGAAAGAACAATTTAATGTAAAACATTCAGTTGAATATAATCGCCCGTCTGGACGTGTAACTGGATATAACATCAAAGTTATGGATTTCCACACTAATAAAGATGTAATCATGATCAATTATCAAGCTGATGCTATTCCCTTTGTTCCTGAAACTGAAAAGTTTACTGAACCAACTTGGAAAGATTTCACTGATGAACAATTGAAAAAAGCAATCAAATATTTGACACCAATTCTTGAAATGAAAATGGATAATGAACGTGATCATTATAATATGTTAGTATTCAAAGATCGTTTTTATATTGGTATTCGAATTCCACATTTAGATGAATTTGAAAATAAAGAGCATAATCTTTGTATTACTGTTTATGACGTTTGTTTGGATGATATAAAATAATGTTTGATAAAGATATTGCACTTGGTTGGTATTTTGCCTTTATTATGATGATTTCTATTGCTTTACTTTTGAATAGTTTAATTATTATGTATCCTGATAACTTTTTTAATTATCAGTTTTTAGCAAAATATAATTTATTCACCGCTTTCGTCTTTTTACTTCTTTGTTTTAGAAGAATTTATAAAATTTTAGGAGATTTGAGAAAATAAATTAAAAAAGTTGTTGACAACCAGTTCAAAAATTGCAATAATGATCATGTAGAGAGATGATCTACTAACTAAATCGAAAGAGAGAATGAATATGACTACTATCACTAATGCTCGCGACCTTAAAGTTAAATCTGATGTTAAAGCTCTTGTTGCTGAAACTGCCACTTACAAAACAATGTATACTAGCGTTATGAAACGCGAAAACAAACTCCGCATCAAATTCTATGATGTTAAAACTGAAGGAACAATCACTGAGATTGTGAATAAGATCAAATCTCTTGGGCTGGGTACTGTTGAAAAACTAGCAGTCGGTACAATCGGTTTGAAAGTTAAACCAACTTGGTCAATCGTTGTTCAAATTGATGCTGAAAATGTAAAATAAACAACTAATGAAAGAAGACGCGAAAAGCGTCTTTTTTTATATCTAAAATAAATTAAAAATATTTTAAAAAAGTTATTGACAATAGAGTATAAAATTGCAATAATGCTTATGTAGAGAGATGATCTACTAACCAAATCTAAAGAGAGAATGAATATGAAAATCGAATCAATGAACAAAGTAAATGCTAAAGCTGTAAGTAGCCAAGTTGTTGAAAAATTGAAAGAACTCGAAGAGTTGCTTGGTGTACAATTCTCATACAACGGCGGTAAGTTTGATGAATCAATGCTTGAAATGAAAATTGTTGCTAATATTCAAGCAAAAGTAATCGAAGGTATCACTCCAGCAGAAATGAAATATGCAAAACATCTTAAAGCATGGGATTCATACGGAGGTTTCCAAGGTCTTCGTGAAAGCCACATTGGTAAAGAATTTACTTTCAATCGTGCTAAAATGATCCTTGTAGGTTTATCTTCAACTCGTTCAACTGCTAAAGCAATCTATCGTGATGTTAAAAGCGGTTCACTTTATGAAACAAAATCTATTGAGGCGATTGTTAAAGCATTAGCTAAGTAATATAAATTTTAAATCAAAGAAGCTTGAGAAATCAAGTTTCTTTAGTATCAGAGAGGTTATTATGATTAAAGATATTATCGAATATGGAACAATTGTAGGTTTTAAAGTTGATGAAAAAATCATTCGTGGTTTTGTAGTTAGCCATGATCCAGTTAATAAAGAATATAACATTGCAATTACTCATATTAACGGAGTACATCGTCCAGTTAAAAATTCAGAAATTGGATATGAAGTTGGAATGTGGGATGGACCGATTTTAGGAGTTGTTTAATATGGAATATCGTGAAGGTCCTCGATACTTTACTAAGAATAATTTCTTTATATATCAAAATTATTATCACATGGTTAAAGTTGCAAACTCTGGATATACGTCAGATTTAATTGATTTTGTCGAAAATGGAAATCCATATAAAAATCTTTCTGCCTTTGCTGTTGCTCTAAAAAGAGTAAAAGATTTTCGCCGTGTCGTTGTTGAAGGTCCAGCAGATAAAGATTTTACAGTTCATTTATCAGAATATCGTTATAATGAACCATTTGTACAAATTTATATGGCATTACGTCCAGAAGTTTTAGACAGAACAATTTATTCTGTAACTTTAAAAAATGAACTTGATTATGACATGATGTTATATGATGCTATCAATGATACAAAAAACGAATTGATGCGTAAATGGGAAGTTATTCGAGAAAAGATTGTTACTCCCGAATATATTAATGATTTAGATGAATTAATCGACGCTTTAGCATACGCAACTTTAAACGGAGAATTCGAATGCAAAAAGGATACTTAAGTCCTGGAAGATGGACGTGGTTTAAATCTGATAATTCTGACTTTATGGCTTATTCTGAACGAATGCGACATTTAAGAATTATTACGAATAAGGCTGGATTTAATGATGAGCATTCTTTTTGTAATAAAGAAGATATGAAAGCATTTATTTCATTCTTAAAAGAGTTTGTAATATTGCCATATAAAGCTGATATAGAATATATTTCTTCTCACAAGATTTCAAAAGATCGACCAATTCATAAAGTAATTACACGTTATTTTCAACCTGGTACTCCAAGAATTGTGTATGAAGATATTACTTATATTGAAGTGAATGCTTATACTAAAACTTCCGATATCGAAAACAAAGCTCATGAAATCCGTACTGGACTTAGAAAGAAAATTGTTGATTCATTCTCAGAAGATGAACGAGAATCTTTTTTTGATCTTTTAGATGAAATAAAAGAAAAACTTGATAAAAAAACTGATTGGAGTTAGAATGCTCGACACTAAATTACAAAAAGCACTCGATGAAGTTGTAAAGGAAATTAAATCAATGGATCCGAGTGTTTTAAAGCAAGAACTTGAAAAATCGTCAAAGTCTGTATTTGCTCAGACTATTGATGAATTAACTTATAATGGAGAAGAATAATAAATGATTCGCGTTTCACAAACATTTACTAAAGAAAAAGACCAAGTTAATACATTACTTGAAGTTGAAGGAAATAGTTTAATTAATAAACAAAAGTTTGTTATGAAAACTGAATATATTGATCGGAATACTGCGCCATCTAAATTAAAAGCAAAAGCGTATAAGCAATTCAATGATGCTTATTGTGAAATTAAAGAATTAATTGATCAAAATTTAACGCCTCGTTTAGTATCAGGTGAATATTTTTTTGATTTTAAAAATATTATTAGTGAAAGCTCGAAAAATTTATTTGTACAGACTTGCAATATTCATTATGAATTTGTGATTGGTGAAGAAGAATGGGGATTAGAACAAGCTAAAATAGATTTAACTGAACTTTTGTATAGTTATTTATATGCTATGGACGACATCCTTGACTTATTAATTGATTAAAAAGGAGAGAATATGTCTATCGAATCATTGTTCGATGAAGAACCTCAAAAAGCAGAAGAGCCAGCACAAATTCATGAAATTTCATATAACGATTATGAAGTAATTAAACGTGAATATGAAAATCGTGAGTTATACGCTTTAGCTAAAAACAAAAAAACTCAAATGTGGAAAGCTGTAATTCTTCCAGCATTGACTTCTGAGGGCTGGGCTGTAATTGAAGCGACATTTGGATTTACTGATGGTGCTAAGCAAACTAAAGAAACTTATGTAAAATCGGGTAAGAATATTGGTAAGAAAAATGAAACAACTCTTATCGAACAATCTTATATTAAACTTGAACAAATGTATCAAGATCGAATTAAGAAAAATTCTATGGTATGGGATATTTCAGAATGGGTTACGCCGTTACGTCCACAATTAGCTAGTCCATATCATAAACGTAAAAAACATTTGAGTCATGTTAAGGCTTGGCTTATTGATCGAAAGTTAGACGGTAATCGTGCATATACTTATGCTGATAGTAGTGTTCAATCTAAATCAGGTGAACCTATTACACCAATTAAACATCTTTATGAAGAGCATCAAAAAACTTTTGCTCTAGGACATCACAAATATGGAGAAATTCATATTGATGGTGAATACTATATTCACGGCGTACCACTTGAAGATATTACAAGTATTATTCGAAAGGAAAAGGATGAAGAACGTTCAACTGATTTACTTTTAGAATATCATGTTTACGATTGTTTTTTCCCTGAACATCCAAACTTAAATGCACTGCAACGATATGAAGCTTTACAAGAATTGTTTGCTGATAATGTTAATATTCACTATCACAAATTATCTGAAAAAGAAATCGTTAAGAATGATGAAAATGAAATTCGTAAAATTGCCAAGAAGTTTGTAGCAGAGGGATATGAAGGTGCTATGTTGCGCGATGTTGATGGCGTATACATGCACAGTAAAAATATTAGTGACCGTAATGATGTTCTATTAAAATATAAATTTATGGAAGATGATGAATTTTTCATTGTTGATATTATTGAGAATGAACAAGAATTAGGTTTACCAAAATTTATTATTGATCTTCGAAACGGAAATACATGTGAAGTTGTAATGTCTGGTAAGAAAGATAATGCAAAGAAATATTGGCTTGATCGTGATAAGTATATCAAGAAAGCCTGGATTAAAGTTCAATATCAATCTTGGACTAAGTATAACAAATTATCTTTCCCTGTAGGACTTGAAATTCGTGAAGGTTCTGTTGATAAAGATGGAAAGTTTGACCCTAAATATTAAGAGGAAATAATTATGAAAATGTCAAAATATGGTTCAATTGAACAATTCCGTAATATTGTTAAAGCAGTTAAAGACTCTACATATTACAATGGAAAAGATGATGAAGGTAATGTACTTTTTGATTACACTCGTAAACTCCCAACTATTACTTTTACTGGATTTGTAAAATTACATGGAACTAATGCAGGTATTGGTTTCGATGGTGAAAATTATTGGGCTCAAGCGCGTGAACGTATTATTTCATTGACAGAAGATAATGCTGGTTTCTATGTATATGCTAAAAAACAAGAATCTCATATTAAAGAACTTCTTAGACAGATTAAAGAAGAAACTGGATATGATGAAGTTTTAGTATACGGTGAATGGTGTGGCGCAGGAATTCAAAAAGGTGTCGGTATTTCTCAACTAGAAAAACGTCTTGTAGTATTTGATGTTTGTGGTGTAAATATTGATGAAAATGGAGAATCAAGTAAAGTTTATCTTGATCAATTTATTGATCGTTTTGAAAGTCCTGATCATGATCTTTATAACAAGAAAATGTTTAAAACTTTCTCTATTGATATTGACTTCGCTAATCCTGAACTTGCAGTTAATAAACTTGTTGAAATGACCATTAGTGTAGAAGATGAATGTCCAGTTGCAAAATACTTCGGTATTGATGACGGGCTTGGTGAAGGTATTGTTTTTGAAACTCATGTGAACGGTGCAAAACTACGCTTTAAATCTAAAGGCGAAAAACATAGTGTTAGTAAAGTTAAAACTATTGTTCAAGTTAATCCAGAAGTCGTTGAAAGTATTGTTGCATTCGTTGAATATGCTGCTACCGAAAATCGACTTGAACAAGGTTTAACTTATATGAAAGAAAATAACATTGAAATTAAAGTTGAGAACCTTTCTCATTATATCAAATGGGTTTCTAGTGATATTATGAAAGAAGAATCAGACGTTTTAGTTGCCAACAATCTTACTTATAAACAAGTAGGTGGAAAAATTGCTACTAAAGCACGTGAACATTTATTCGAATATGTGAATAAAAATCTTTAAAAAAACGGCGTTTACTTATTGTAATCGCCGTTTTTTATTGCTATAATTTCAGCATACTTAATTAAAGGGGTTTTAAAATGAATACTACTGATCGAATTAAAGAACAAATTGAAACGTTAGTAAAAAACATTGATAAGATTCGCGCGGAAGAAAATATTACTCTTCCAACTCTTATGTTACTTGAAACTATGAGTAATTATTTTGATTCATTTGATTTTTATCGTGAATTTGCTGACCGTTATACCAAATTGTCTCTTCCATATTCATATAGTACAGAACTAATTAAAACGACAAGTCCTATTGTTGATGATCTTGAAGAATTAACAAAATTGTTACGTTCAACAAATAGTATTCGAGATAAAGAGCTTGCTGATACTTTCGATTTATTTTTAAATTCTGTTCAATTTGCTCAAGTTATTAATGATCAAAATTTTGTCAAAGAAAATAATACAGAACAAGATTATGAATTTGATCAATATCTTGGAAAAATTAAATCTGTTGATATTGTTCTTGATGATCAAGGAAACTTCGGGATTACTTTTGATTTAAGTATTAATGGTGGAAGTATGGGAACAATTGACAACACTAAACGTTGGAAAAGTCAAGATACTTTGAAATCATTTGATCCAAAATATACAAAATGGTCTAAACTTACCACAACTTACCAATGCCGTAAATCTATGATTGAACTTGAAAATCTTATGAAAGATGCTAAAGTTACTAAAATGTCAGATTTAAAAGGTGTTGCAATTGAAGCAAATTTCTTAGAATTTACTTTAAAAAATTTCCGTATTTTAAAAGAAGTTTTATAAAAAAGTCTTTTCTTCTGTGAAAAATGTGTTATAATAATCATGTAAACAGAGAGATAGATAGGAAATACACTCATGAACGTATCAATCATTTTAGAAAGCCTAGGTGTTGCAGTAATCCTAATGGGAGTTTACTACTTCATGTACCGCATGGGATGGAACCTTGATTGTCGTCATGAGTATGACAAAGGTAAAATCTACTATCTAAGCAACAAACATTCACGAATCAAAAAAGTTTGTAAAAAATGTGGTAAAGTTAATGTTCGTGACATTCACATCTAAGAGGTAATCTAAAAAATGAGTTTGAACAAAGCAGAGCGATATATGATACATCGTTTCATTATCGCCGTGTTAATTATGATTCCAGTCGTTTTATCTATCGACACTGGATATAAAATGTACACAAATGATAATTTCCCACGTAAACTTTATAAAACTACGGCAGACGGTGAAATTACTGATAAATACCGAACAAATACTGGAAAAGGTTATGTTGTCGTAAACGGTAAAGCTCATTGGGTTCAAGAAAACGTTATGGCTCAATATAGTGTTGGTCATAAAATTGTTTTGACTGAATCCGCCGGCGAAGACGGTTGGGATATTATGCGTATTTTTATATTTATGCTTGTTTGTCTGGTATTGATTGTAGGCGCCTTCTTTGGATTTATTCATTTAATTGAATTATATTTTACATGGTTAAAGGGGAAATAAATATGGATATTTTATCAGATATCAAAAAACTTAAATTTGAAGATGCGGTAAAAGTTCTTGATAATTTATACACTGAACGTTATACTATTCCACAATATTATGAAGCTTATTCTTTTGTATGTGAAAAGTTTAATCATCGAAGTGCATTATTACCTCATAGAGAATATCGCCAAAAAGTTTGGAGCTAACATGTTTAAAATTATTTCATTAACACTTCCTTTATTAATATTAGTTGGTTGTCATCAATTACCAAAAACTGATACAGCTATAAAATACTATGATACAGAAACTAAAGAAGTTAAAATGGTTGCAAAATATCAGTCTGGACCTATTCCACGATTATTTTATGAAAATACTTGTATTGATGGTGATGCAGTTCGTTTAATGCGTAAACATAGTAATAAATCAGTAGAAGATTTATATAATTTAGGCTCCAACTGTGTTGAAATCAGTTTATCAGAAAATGGAATAAAATAATGGATTTAGAAAAATCAAAAAAAGTTATTCAAGCTTGGTATGAATTAAATAATCATCCAAAATTTACTCAGAATAAAGATGTTAATTTTCAAACACCACATTATCTTATTGATCCAATGTTAGAAAATGGACACGGCGAAAAGTCAGATAATGAAGAGGAAAATATTCATTTGCGATATTGGTATGAAATCATTATTCCATATCGTAAATCTGAACAAGAAAAAATTGAAACTCATGATCCTAAAGATATTGGGTGGATGCACGTTTGGAAATTAGATGGTGGTGCTGATACTTATGAAGATGCTATTTTAGAAATTCATAGTAAAATGATTGAAGCTTATGGGCCCTTTGAAGATTTATTTGCTGGTATTACTATCGAGCAAATATTAGGAATTGAAAATGAAAAAGAACCCTGAAATTGGACAAGTTGTTTATATTAAACAAGATTTAATAGAACACGCTTGTGGTGATCATCCTGCATATGGTTTAGCATATCGTGGAGATGCTGTCATAGTTAAAAAATTAGCATTTAAAGAAAATAACTTTTTAGTTGCACATTTAAATGTAAAATCAGATAATTGTTTCAGAGTATCGCGGGATGAGATTATGTTAGATGATCCACTCATTACTGTACTTGAACAAAGAGCTTATCTTAAAAGAACAAATTATAAGTCACTAGATGACCGTTATTATGAGGATTAAAAAATATGTTTATTCGGATTAAATCTAAAGCCTGCGGTGGAGCAACTACTACAGCAATTAAAATGGCGCGTGAGAAATCAAAAGTTTTGTTTATTTCTGGCGAAGACGGCGTAAATGAAATTATTCATAAATTATATACTACACCAGAATCGCGTTATAACAATGCACCAAAAATTGACAAAATCATTACACATAGTAAAAAACTTGTTGAAGAAACTCTTAAAAATAATTTATTTGTTGATACTGAATATGACAATATTATCATTGACAATTTTTCTTCATTATTTGCCACATCAAATGAACGAGACGAATGGATAAAAAAGTTTGAAGTATTTACTGAACGTAATACAAATAAAAATATTATCTTGGTTGAGCATTTAAACTTAGTTCATCATGGTTAGTATACTTATATTGATTGGAATCTTAATCGGCATTTGTTCAATTTATATTGTTGTAAATAATGCTGAAATGAGAGAAATGAATAATCATATAGCAGTTTTTATTGGTATTGTTACACAATTATATACACTATTCATTGATAAATTTACTACTAATTATCAAGGTGTTATTTGTAGTGCTTTCGCGTTATTAATTGTGTTTGTTCTGATATGCTATAAGATCAAAAATGATACAATTAAATATCATCAAAATTATTTGATTACTATATTGTCTTTTATTTTTGTTGTGTTCTGTGGAGTATTGACTTATGCAACGTTATAATTTTGAAATTCATATTACTGTAGAATGTAAAGATGAAGAAACTTTTATTAATTTTAAATCAATTTGTAATAAAATTGATGCAAAAGCTATTGCAATTAATTTAGTTTGTACATCTCAAACTATGACTTCTAAAACAGTAAATTCAACCGAATTTGAATTGTATGATATTATTGCAGAAGATAAAAATATTTTGATTGAAAATGGATTTAAAATTCTCCGTATTAAAGTTGAATCATGTCCTAAATTTATCAAAGACCATCCAGAAGCTGATTTCCATTACTATGAAATTCATGTTCCGTGTTTTTATGACAAAGTGAAAGATTTTGATTTACAATATTTGGATAAGCACTGGCATCGTTCTTTTAATCTTTTTAAAGATAATATTGTAATGCTAACGTGTCGAGAAAATTCAACACGTGAAATTAGTCGCATTGATAAAGATATTGAAAAACTTAAAACATTAGGCTTTGTTACTGAATCTTTTAAACATCATTATGAATATGCGATTGCTGATACAAATATTGATTTAGATAAAGGTTGGATTAATTGAGACATTATTCAGAAGATTATTTACTAGCATCTTGCTTTAAATGCTTTGATGATAAATTAGTCAGATTCTTTGTTCCTGGTGGTATAGTCGATGTTGGAATAAAAGCTTCCGATAAAGATGAAATGAAATCTGCTAGAGAAAAGAATCGTCATTTTGGTTTTGATTATGATGACTATTCAAAAGCAATTTGGCAGGCGTGTGATCACGTTATTAACAATATGCTAGAAACTAACACTAAAGAGGATTTCATTGATTCTTTAGGCTCTTCTAAAATAGAAATTGTTAAGATTGATTATTATACAGTTAAAATTACTCTTAGAGTCTCAAACAAAAATCAATCAAATACAAATTCAATAATTTTAGATAACTATGATGGTTGGTTTATTAGTAAACTTGTTTCGTTTGTACAGCGTACATTGACAAGAAAAATTTTTGATAGATGAAATATATTAAAATAATTTAAAAAAGGGATTGCTTATGCAGTCCCTTTTTTGTATAATGAGTATATAGAAAGGAGATACCGAAATGAATAACGTAATCAAAGCTGTTTTTATTGCAATGCTAGAGAATGTAGGAGCTGATTATAACGATGATATGTTAAATCGTTTAGTCGAAGCTTACTTAAAAGCTGATAAAGATGTTGGTGAGGTTAAGTTCATTCGTCAAGAAGTTCTTGACAAAGCAATGAAAGATCATGATGATTTTGAAGATTATTATGATTTAGAATGTATTGAAGTTATTCCCAATGAAGTATATAATGAATTTGTTAAAATGATTAATGTCTTTGTTCCTTACAATGACCCGTTAGATGGAGATTTAATTGAATTTCTTATCCTAGAACGTTTCTTTGCTAGTGAACATTATTCAGTAATCAAATCTATTTAAAAATCCCAGGAGTCAAAATGATTCAGTACAAATATGCAAATCACCCAAATAATGTTTTAGTTCGTGACTGGTGTAATGCTAACCGTGGCCGAGGTTCTTCATTATCTGAGTTCCTTTTCCCTGATATTATGCACCCTAAAGTAGGACTTGGAAAATATAAATGTGGTGAGCAATTTATTGATGATGAGATGTTGGAACGTGCAAAAGTTTGTATTGCAGAAATTGAAGCTTTAGAAAAAGCTGGAAAGCGTAAAGTATACAAAACAAAATTAAAAGGTTGTAAATTAGAAACTGCAAAAAATGTAAAGTATATTGAAATTGAAGGTACTAAAGATTATGAAGAATATGTAAATTTCTTTTATAATTACTTTGAATATGCTGATGTGTTTAAGCGTGAGTTTAAATTAGAATTACCTACCACTCCAAAAGCAAGTAACTTAACCGATCCAGAATTCGTTAAGAAAATTGCTAAAGCAAAAGAGTATGTACTAATTAATCAGCTTGCGCCGTCAAAGAAAAAACGTAAACTAATTAAAGCAGAAGCTCAACAATTTAATGCAATTCGTTTGGAAGCTTTACGTCAAGCATCTTTAGAATTAAAAATGAGTGGAAACTATACTCCTGGACTGGCACGTAAAAAAGCTTTATCAATCTCAGATAAAGAAGAGTTTTTACAAGTTGTTGAAGAAATTAAAAACGATGAAAAGTTGTCTAAGTTAGTACCTTGGATTCTAGCTTTAACTTTCGATAAAAATCTTGATGAATCTGATGTAATTTATTCTAAGTTTATTGATGTGAATATTTTCTCATTAGTTAAGTTAGTTAATATCAAAGCAGCTAAAAAGAAAGCTTCGGAAATGATTTTAAATGGATGGTTTGAAAAGTAATACATAATAAAAAAGGAGCTAATTTAGCTCCTTTTATTTTGTCTTAGTAATCGTAATAGTCTTCGTGTACTAATGCAATTTCATCATCTTTATTTACAAAAGCAAATACTTTATAGTTAGTTTCATATAGTTGCTCAAGAATGAATTCAACAACTTCCAATTCACCATTCATTTTGTTCAAGTCTTCACTATTTTCGCGCCAATTCCAAGCATCAACTTTTTCATTATATTTGAAGTCTGGATTTTCAACATGTAGTTTATAGTCATGATCTTCGTAATCTGCGCCGTCGAATTCTTCAAAATTGAAATGTTCAGCGTTTTCGCTTTTGTCTGTAACAGTATAAGAGCTATGTTCACATGGTTCACCATCATTGAAAGACGGCGTATAACCTACAAAAGTAATAAAGTCTAATTCATAAGTTTCCATGATTTCTTTTAAAATTAATTTCGCATTTTCTTCTGTACAATTAGCTTTAATAAATGTTCGGTACTCTTCACGTGCTTTTTCGATTGTATTAAAAATTTCAGTTTTCATTATTTTTCTCCAGTTTTAAAAATTATTTCATTTAATTGTATATAGTCCATTGTTAAGTCCGAACATTCTTCATGTAGAATATTAATCGAAGCTAAACTTTTTGCATCTCGTAATTTAATCGACAAATTTGGTCGATAATATGTTGGTTGTATTTTTTCTATATCATGTTGTTTTGATAAAATGCTTTCAGCAAAAAAAGAAATATAATCGTCTGAGACTGTAGGAAATTCTTCTTTAATTAAATTAATTATTTCTTGTTTTACTTTTGCATTAAGATCGTCCATTTCCTTTCCGATCTTAATCATTTCTTTATATTTTTCCCTTATTTCTTCATCGCTTAAAGTTTTGCTTGTACATGTATTCGTAAGCAAACTGTTCAAGCTTAGATCGTTTAAATTCATCTTTAGCCATTTCTCCGATTATGTGATTAGAAACATTATCCGTATCGGCGTCATACAAACTTATAGATGCTTCATGTATTAGTGAATGTCTTATTTCTTTAATAACAGCGTCTACAACTTCATGACTCCCATATAAACCTCGACATTCCATTAAATCATGAGAAATATCTACATTCATTTTACCTTTGTGAAGTTGTCCAGATATTTCTATTCCTTTTCGAGTATGGTTATTATCTGAAACATGAAGTTTAATTGTGTAGATTATTTCGAACATTAAACCAATCTTTTCTACTGATTCAAAAATCCATGTTGTAAATTTTTCATCATAATCAGGAAACATAAAACCGCTATGTAATCTCCCATAATAATCATTATCATAGATTATATTAGTTCTTTTAAAATCTCTACCAAATAATCCAAAGTCATGAGCGTGATGAATATCATCCAAAAAATCAATTCCCGTCATTATAAGAAGCTCCGCAAGTTCATAATAGTTAATTCACGACCATTACCAAACACGGCGCCAGTGTCGATGAAAATAGCATTTCCTACAGCTTTAGGATTATTTAAAACAGTATGACCTAAAAATACATAATCAATATTTGCGATTTCTGCATGATTATCATGTACTAAATTTCGACCCCAAGTTAAATGATCTTTGATAGGTCGTTCCATCCATTCATCATCGTTTTCTAGCATTAGTTTTAAAACATCCCAATCTTGAATAGGTAAGTCTGCATGTACTAAACCGAACTTTTTACCTGAGTATTTCAATTCAATCATATATGGAAGTGAATCCATTTTATCAGCTAATTTAATACGTTCATCTTGATTATGTTTATAGAACCACTCACCTCCATTATTACCTGCTTTATGATGAATTTCAATATAATAGTCTTCTGCGCCTTTAATACAAAAATCTTCATGATTTCCGCGCACAGAAATAAACCAAGGTTCATCAATTAGAGTTAAGCATTCTTTCGACTCTGGTCCTCGATCTACTAGATCACCAACACCTAAAAGAATATCATTCTCAAAATCAAAATTTAATTTCTTAAGTTCTTTCATGAGCAATGAATAACATCCGTGTAAGTCACCGACTACATAAATATTCTTTTCAGGTTCAAATTCATAATATTCAATCTTGTTCAACATTATAAGTTACCTCAATTTTAATTTTATTATCTTCGATATCAATAAATGTAACTTCGTCAACTTCATCTAATGATTCGATTGCTTCCTTTATTTTTTCTAGCATAGGACCTTTAACTTGTTCTAAGTCTTCGCCGTGTAGCTGTTTAGATAATTCGGATCCAAATGTACGTTTATAATGGTTTGTTGTTTCTGCTTCGACTAAACTAACAGTTATTGTAAATATACGGCGACAACCTTCAAAATTAACGGTTGAATCATCTTCTAATATTGTAAAAGAATCTCCATCAAATCCAACTGCAATTAATTCTTTAATATTTTTAATAATTTCTGGATTTAAAACATCTTCTCCGATCATATCCCAATATTCATTAAGTAACGCATTTACTCGGGCATCAAGATCATTAGAAGAGAAAAATCCTAAGAAATCTTTTCTGTATTCACTGTCATCAAAATATAATTGTGATTCAATTGTCAATTCGTAAATCATTTTTATTTTCCTCATTATTAATATTAGATTTTGCCCAAGCTCGTCTTTCTTCGCGAGTAAGCCCACTAGGCATTCTATAAAATTTTTCATTTTCAATTATATGTATTAATCGGTCTAATGTTTCTGCATCAATTACATATTCTGTTTCTTCTGTCATAATTATCTCTAAAAGCAAAAACCTCATAGCTTCATTCATAAACTATGAGGTAAGTCAATATTTATTTGTGTGTATTCTAACAATAATTTTACTATTTGTCAATTTCAATATTTCTTATATATCATTTTAGAATTATTTAAAATTCCTATTACTACGATTGAGTACATAGCAAAAATAAGAATACACACTGCAATTAAGTCAATAATATGTCTAGCATGATAAAGCATTACAAATACCATAACATAAATTAATACACATAAGTAATGTGTTGGACTTAGTAGTATACAGCGAATACTATCCTTCAATTGATTCAATCACTTTCAAAATGCGTTCTTTCGCGGTAATGTCTGTAGTAGTCTCAGCAAGATATTTTAATGTTTCATACATTAATGGCGATTTAACTACTAAAGCAATATTTCCAATTTGCTCTTGAAAATCTTCTACGCCGTGTCCGCAACTAGGCCAATATTGATCAAAAAGAATTACTTCATTTCCTTCTGAATCAGTTGCACAGATTGCACCATCATAATCGTGTTCTGTTTCATACCAAATACTTTTAGTATATTTCATTTATTTTTTCTCCATTAAATCCTGACTCAAGTGATCAACTGATTTATGTTTATTATCGGTAACAATTTCAGTTACTCGTTCTTTGTCAAACTTATCCTGAACTTTTTGTTTAAGCTCTTTAAAGTGTTTCTTACCTAAAGCATTTCGAGAAAATCCAGTCGGGAAAATATTAAAGTAACGTCTCAATTCTTCAAACTGTACATTATTAATAATATCCATATTGCTATTCATTCGAATAAGAGGAATGATTAAAACAGCTTGTAAATTATAATAATCATCATATGAGAACTCATAAGAATTAAAATCATCTAGTGCCGACATTTCATGAGTAAAATTATATAAAATTATATGAAATTGTTTACTTCCACTATAACGTGGTAATTTATTTCTATGCTCATAATTGTTTAAAAACTTTTTATATTGAAATCTAAAAATCATATTGATGAAAGGAATAGCTAAGAAGTTACACGGAATAGCTAAAATAAACGCCAAAAAGTTAAGCATAACAATATCTTCTGTCGTTGCTTGTGGCGTTACTAAATAGTTAATAATTGCAACAGGCAAAGCACCAAATAAAATATGAAATAAAATTCTAAGAAACATTATTTACTCCTTACATCATATCTTGGTTTAAATGATCTACAGATTTTTTAATTTCTGTAACTTTGGGATCAAGGACAATCAACTTTTCTTTAACTGTTTTAATTCCAAATTTTTCATCATATTTCAATTTAAGTTCTTTATATTCCTCAGAGTGAATATTTAGATAAGTTAAGAATAATTCCCAACGGCGCTTAATAATTTCGTTACGTTCAATAATAGTATTGTCATAAAGTGGAATTGAGCTAATTTTTAATGAATCTATATTCAACGCATTTAGATAATTTACTTCATTATACATGTGCTTAATAATTAGCGCCGTGTCTTTAGTTAATAGCTCACGCTGTCCCATGTGATATGTAAATGGTCGAGTGTAATTTTTAACTGCTGGAAGTTTATTAAACTTAGAAATAAATTTATGTAATTCCCACCAATGGTCAGATTTATCACCATAATAATAGAATGAATAATCTTTCTTTTCAAAATATTCACAAGATAGAATCATCTTATCCCAATACTTTTTTAAAATGTGTTCTTTATGAACCATCTTAATTAAATGATAACCTGGAAAAGTTGTAGCCATTGGAATTCCAAATGACCACGCTAGAGAGGATTCAATATTAACACCAAATGATAATGTTAGAATTAATACTGGAATAAAGATTATTAAAAAAGCAATACTTGTATAAATCAATTTATCTATCGTGGTCTTATTCATTACACTAATTCCTTTTCTGAAAAGAAGTCTTTGTTTAAATGATCTGGAAGATTTTTCAGGCGCTCTTCACGTTCTGCAATTTGTTTAACTTCTGCTGATGTTTTGATTTCAATTTTAGAGCGTGGATATAATTCACGATATAATTTTACCAAGTCATCGCGTTCAGAACAAGGGAACATGTTTTGGATATAAAATTCATAACGTTCTTTTTTCAATTTATCTGAGCTTTCGTTAGTGAATAACCAAGCGTTATGATTTTGAAACTTTTCTTTAGGAACTTTATTAATCCATTCAATTTCATCAAGAACACGTTTAACAATGTTTTTAGTATCACTAATAAAGCGATATGGACGTTCAAACATATTTCGATTATCACCGAGATACAATTTTTTATCTTCCAATTTTGCAGAAACATTATTTTTCAAGAAGTTATATAATGACGGTAAATGTTCTCCATCATCATCAAACGCATCAAGACCTTTTGATGCTTTACTTCGTAATTGTGTATACATATTCTGGTGAGTAGACAATCCGAATAAAGTTGCTGTTAAAATTGTTGCAAACGAGATAATTAATCCAGAAATTGTAGCATTGACCCAATTATCTAAAACTAAGTGTGAACCGTAAACATACAATCCAATCAATGCACTGTTACGAAAATAATTATACATTTCATTTTTCTCCAATATAACTTAAGTATAGATTTAGTTTACTCTTAATTGCTTTAATATGCAATTCTTTATTTTGAAATTTACATTCAGTATCTTTCAATAAATGATAACTGTATTTGAATTCATTAATATAAGGATAAAAGTGTACTTCAATATCACCCGGATAATTAATTACAACAAATGAATCCTTTTCACAATTTCCACTCATTGATAAAGAAAAACGTTTAACTTCAAACTTTCCTAATGTATCAAGATTAACAGATTCATTTTGTAGTTTCAAGTATTCTTTGATATCTTTTTCAATTTCTTCTAATTCTTCTTTAACACAATGAATATTATATGCAATTCGAATATTATTCTTTTTCAAGATTGTTTCAAATGCTTTTAATACTTTATTTACGTCAAAAGAATTAAAATCCTTGTCTGAAAGTAAAAATGAAATTCGAGTGCTTTCTTGTTCACGTTCACTTTCAAAATTCAAATATAGTGTTTTTGAAGGGAAGAAAATATGAAAATCATAATCACTGAGATAATACATCTCGTTTGATCCTGCAAATTCATATTTTAATCCGTTAATTTCTTTAATCATTTTTCTCCCTTAAGCATAACAGCTATAGAATTTCTTTTCGTAAACTTTAACACCGTCAACTACTTCGAATGGTTCAGGTTTAATATCTCGAACGCTGTCGATTTTAAATAGTGCGTATTTGCTTAATGATTTTTCAATGATATCTTCACTAACAAATTCGTTTTCAAGTGGAACACATTTACCAGTCATGTAATGAGCATTGTAATCACAATCAGCTTTGATTTTACGGAAACTGAATTTCTTACCTTTCATCGCAACAACTTGGTAATAATCAATATTAGTTTGTTCAAAACCCCAAGAAGCATAGAAAACATCACCAATTTTAGTATTTTCTAAAATCGCTTTACATTTATCAATACATTGTTGTTCATAGTCTTTGATTTCTTGAACACGGCGATCATTCCAGTTTTTTTCGCTTTCTAAAGCTTTTTCATAGCTATTCGCGTCATAGCGATAGTTTGAAACTGGTTTTTTACGATTGCCTTCCCATACGATCATGATTTTTAGATCATGATGAGCATATACTACACGCTTGATTTCAGGCCATTCGATCTTTTCAGACCCAACAACAAAAAAGTGTTTACCATCGCGATCATATTGGATATTGCTCATAGTGTTTTCCTCTTTAGTTCACTATCTCTTCTTTATGTACTCATTATAGCACAAGTTTCGAAGAATACAACACTTTTAAGAAGATTTTTTATCTTTTTTCTTTAATAATTCTGGAATAATTATCACTATGATTACAGAGAAAAACATCGCAATAGCACCAGAATAAAAAGCATAGTCCCAAGGACGGTTATCTAAATAGTGTATTGTTACAACACTAATAATATACGCGATAAAAATAGCAATTGAATATTTCATAATAAAACTCCAAAACAAGGTTCATAAGATGGTGTCAATTTATTAAAAGATAGAAACTCTTTAATACCTCTATCAAAATTCGTATAGTCTTCACTATCTGATACAATATATAAATAATCTATTGCTTTTTGTTTATCATTTTCATTATCAAAATGATTACTAGCAAATCTATATCCTCTAGTAAAATCTTTTATATCACCTATCATGATACGTCCTCAGTAACAATAAAAGTTAATGAGCCTGAAATTAACAAAGACAATATCATTAGAAAAAATGATAGTCTAATTGTGATATCAAGAATACTAGATGTTGATGATATTGTGGAAAACGCTGTTGCAATAAAGGGTAATGCAAAAACAAATCCACCTACATTAATTAAAAAGCATATTGATAATCCTCGAATAGTTCTTAATGGATGGTTTAACATTTAATTTTACCCTCAGTATAAATAATATGCCAAATTAGTATATATGTAATTCCAGACGCTGTAAATGATGACAACATAGAAAACGTCATATTTTCAGAATCACAATATCCAATAAATGACATTACTAAAAAAACAACGATACATATATATCCAGCATTTATTGATTTTTTAAGTCTACCCATATCATCACTTATAAATCATCATACTTATGTTTGCATAAGCTTCATTGAAACCACGGCGTATTTGAAAAAATGCTTTTTTATATCGTGTTTCTTTATTGTCAAATTCAGGAGAAACATATCCATCAACCATTAACCAAGCAGAGTTTACATATTCTAATTGTGGCGCATCAAATAAACGTTCTCGTTCATCTGAGAAAGCACTCCATTCAAAAAAGGTTGGATATGCTTCTTTGTCAACATTATTTTCATAATATTTTAAAGAATCAGGTTTAATATAAGTTCCTGTAATTGTTCCATTCTCATCAATTGTTACGTCATGTAAAAGAATATTCGAAGTTTCTTTGAACTCAACTGCCTCAGTACCATCCAAATTTGTAACTTTAAATTGTGCATCAACTGCGTTAAAAGTCATTGCTAATTCAGCTTTCATAGGTTTCATATTCTCCTTAGTAATTATCCATATATTTATATTATTTCTCAGTCAAAGAATTTTCCAAATATTCTCTAAAACGCTTCATGTAAGCAGTTTGTCCATATAAAGAATCTTGAATAAATGGATAAGTTGCTATTGTGTAGTCTTTAACATTCATTAATTCTTTTGATTCACTAAGTATAAAATCTTTAAGTTCTTTATCTTCAAGCTCTTTATACTGATCAATAGTTAGTTTACTTGAAATAATATCAAGCAATTCACGCTCAACTCTAACACGGCGTATAACCATTTGAATTGAGAAATAAAAAACAACCAAAATTAGTAATCCTGCAATTGTATTTTCAAGTATCGGATCCATATCTAAAAGTCCTCATTTAATAATTCAATTGTTAAGACAATTTCAATATCTTGATAAAATGGATCATAATATTCAACCAATTTAAGCTCTTTGACATTATATGTTCCCATATTGGATAGATTTAAAATACTTTCAACATCTCTTCCAATATAGTCTTTGAATTCATAGTTATCTTGGTATAGGGTTGCCTTTTCTCCCTTTTTCAAATATAAACGAAAATCTGAAATTAGATGTTCGCATTGGAAAGTAATACGCTCAATCTGTCCAGAAAAACGTTCAATAATTTCTTGCTTTAATCTATCAATATCCATTTCTTTACTAAGAAATTCATGTACACTTTTACGGCGTTCTGTTTCAATTTCTTTATTTTTTTCAATCAACAATTGACTTAAATTCACGGCATTCTCCGAATGAGCTATTAATTACAATAATTATATGAAATAAAAAAGGTAATGTCAATTAAAACATTACCTTTATTTTTATAGTGTAGGACTATTAAAGTTATTGACTTTTAATAATTCTTCTGTATTTGCTTTTGCAATTTCACGCGCAATACGAGCGTAGCGTAAACGTTCTTCCTCAGTCGGTGTTGGTTGACGATTCGGGCGTTTCTGTACTTTCAACATCTCCATCATAGTTTCCTCCTATAATTTTCCAAGTAAATAATGAATCTTCTGTTAGTTTCATTATTCGAATTTGTTTTCCATTTTCGATAACAATTTTATCTTCATAAAATACTAAATCCGTCATTGGCTTTGCGCCTTCGATTTTATCAGCAATTGATTCAATATTATCTGGTTTTTCTTTTATAAAGTCAATTAAATTAAATGGATTATGCCACTTCATATTTTTCAATTCCTATAAAATATTCTACAAAAGAATTATCTTTAATAGAAACGATTTCATCATAATGGCTTATAGTATTTACTGGTCTGTCACATAATTCATAATAAGATTTAGAAATTTTATGAGCAAGCATATTTACAAAATGTTCATTATCATAAGGATAGAAATCATAATCCAAGCTATCATAATCTGTTATTCTAAGTGTAACATGCTCGAAGAAATCCCAAGTACGAATTACATTTTTAATTTTATCTGGATAAGTTGCACTTACTAGAACACCCGTTCTTTCTTTATCAATATCTTCATTCCAGATATAAACAAGATACATATATTCTTTTTGATACATATTATACCCACAAACTATCTAAATTATCAACTAATCGTTCAATATCCAAAATATCTCTATCTAATCCGATCATTAAACATCGTTTCATAGATTTCTTGAATAATTCTTTTTTAACTTCATTCAGCTTATTTTGTAAATAATCATATTGATTAGATAAATGTAAATCAGTATCATCCATAAGTATCAATTTTGATCTAAGCATAGTTGAAGCACTCATACCATTTTCTAACTGAGTAGGTTTCCAAGTACATTCATAAGGATCAGGATCACTTAAGTCGTCATAAAAATAACTTTCTAAAAAATTATGAATACAAACTAAATCATGACGAAATGATTTATTTAATTTTTTACACTGATAATATTCTTTCAATAAAATAGTTACTCTTTCTTGAATTTGAGAAAACATCAATGTATCAGGATCTTGATAATTTTCTTTCAAATCATTGTCAAACAATTCAAATAATAATCCGAAAGAATTTCGTAAATCATCAAATAATCTGGAATCAATTTCAATAAAATGATTTAACTCTTTTAATGATTCTTGATATCCTTCTTCTTTTAAAATACCCGCAGATTTTAAAAACTCAAGGTGTTCTTTCTGCTCACTAATATATCGACGACAAGCATAAGCAATATACGGCGAAATAATAGCAACAAAATTTTTGTATTCTTCTTTCATACTTTCTCCTAATCGTAAGAAATTAATATACGCTCAACACCAAAACCTTTAAGAACTTTCAAAGCTTCAACAAAATAACCTAAACGATGTAAGTAAGTTGTTTCATCTTCTTCTAAAAAACGTTGATCTAGGTATACACTTTCAGGATTAATATCATACTCAATTTCTTTAGTATAGTCAAATGCCAATAAGTCATCAATTAAATATACATCTGATAAATAATTATATCCATTTTGAAGTTGTTTAGCAGAAGAAATAGAGATATCATTCTCAGCATAATATTCATAAATATGATCTTCATAACCAGGATAATATCTAGTCTCATTCAATCCATATTCTTCAAGAATTTCATTTTTTGTTTTTTCATCCCGTTTGAAAATTTCAGATTTTTTAACTACTGGATGTTTAATTACATAATAATTTCTGACTCCAGAAAGAAAAGCGTATTTAAAATAATCTTGAGATTCTACCATTTTATGGGCTGTTGCAAAATCAGGATCATTAATATAAACATCTTCCCACCGCCCATCTTTTTTAGCTTCTAAATAAAAACTCGCATAAGTTCCCATTAATAATCATCCTCATCATCAAATTGATCTTTAAACATTTCTTCACAAGTTTTTTCAAATAAACAATCTGTACAGATCATTTCTCCGTCTTCACTCATAACCACATCATCTTCACTTCCACATGACTCGCATGTGGCGCCGTTAAAAATTTCATACTCTTGTATCATAATTAATTTTCCCTCAAAAAGCCATTTCTTACTAATAAGAAAAACGGTAGATAAGTCCTACTATAATCTATATTAGGAATCTTGCTAACAGTATATCTTTTAGATGATATATTCAATACTTCACCTATACGATATGATTTAAAATTCTTTGCAACAAATTCTTCCGAATAATGATTTTCTGAACGCTGTGTAATTCTTCTAGGTGTTTGTCCTAGATATGTTGGTGATCTAGTATCAGCTAGTTGTATAGATTTTTTTGGAATGTCTATTACTGTTTCAGTTTTATTTGGAATGATTACTTGCTTTTCTTCTTCCTCTCTTTTATCTTTGTATTTACAAAAAATAATCTTAAAAGGGTTGAAATTTTTTAGATTTTCATCTCTTTGTTTTGTTATAATATTCATTCAAATCACTCAAGTCTATTTTTATAGGCATAGTGTTCCACGGACATAAATTAACCTCAGTTCTTGGTTGAACTTCAAAATTTGTATTTGAGCGTATAGGCTTAATTACTTTACGCTCAAACCCCAAGCATTCAAAAAATTCATCCCATGAATTAAATTTTCTATTTATTTCAAAAACACTTTCATAATCTTTTGATTTACAAGTTTTTATCTTCATGCGATAAAATCAATTCCTTGTAATTGCGTATCTGCTTCAACATCACTAATTGGAGTGAATTCTTCTGTAAATTGCATTGCTGTTTCTGTAAAAACTTCCCCAGATTTCAGAACTTGATATACAATCAAAATTTGTCGTCCATCTGTTGCTGTTGAGTTCGCAATTGCAATTACATCTACAGTTAAACCACTTTTATGTTTATATAGATTATTCATTTTGGTAATTCTCCTAAGTGACTTTTAATTTCTTTATTATTATGTTTCTCCAACAATTCTTTGAATGTCAAGTGTTTATAATCATAAATAAATTTTAAATTCTTCGCCGTGACTGGTACAAATGATCCATTAATTTTAATTAAAATATCATCATAGTTAAACTTAATTGTCATCATATCATCTAGTTTAGGTGGATGAGAATTATACATATAATCTTGAATTGTTGTAATGATACTCGCTTCATTATTTTCACCAGAATGAACTTTAACAATTACTTGTTTTAAAGTATTAATTATTGATAAGAAATTTTCTCTACCATTATGATATAATTTGATAAATGTATCAGTTTCTCTTGATAAAGTATCTCTTAATTCTTCCGCTTTCTTTGCATCATACGAAGCTTTAAGAATTGGTGGATTTCGCAATAAAAAATCTTTATTTACTGGAGGTAGACGAACATCAAAATCTTTGTACAAATTATAATCATTTTTAATTGATTCAATTCTTGAATTGCTACTTTCTGTTTCATCATTATCATCTGACATAAAGAATCTAACTTCTGATTGATTTACATTTAATCCGTTGGAAAGATCGAAAGAAAGTAAACTAAAATAATTCATAATATTATATACTTTTGTGATATATACTTCTTCATCTTTATATAACACGGCGCTCCCTAAAAGAGCTGAACATAATTTATCTTGTGGCATACTTTTCTTGATATCGTGATTAAACGTAATACGTCTTTCACCTAATAGACCGTTATCATTTAACATTATTTTTATTCCTCTTATTTATATAGAAAAAGGACTTAACAAACCAAGTGCTAAGCCCTATAGTGTGGCGTGTATTATACTTAATGAAATATATCAAGTCAAGTTTACTTAATTTTCATTTTCAGTAAATCAATAATCATTTCATTATCGTTTACAATATCTAAATACTTATCATTTTCTTTCTTTAGAATTCGAATTGCAGTTTCCAAAAAGCGATTTAAAAAATCTTCAAGTGATTCATCACCGATGGATGTTAATTGTTTGTGTGTCTCTGGTTTAAGTGCAATTTCTAAAATACTACATTTCCAAAGTCCACCATCTTGTTTCACTGCATAATCTCTTAAGTTTTTTACTAATCGAACAGTATATCGGTCAGTATCATTAAATTTAAATTCATACGCAATATAAGAACTGTCAGTAAATTGAGCTGTTTTTCTTGCATTTAAAAGATTTTCAATCATCCCAATTTCTTCATTTGTTGCTACGTTAATTTTACTATATGAAGAATTAACTTCGTATGAATCAACATCCCAATCGCTTTTCAATTGTAAATAACTACCAAACAATTTATCTAATAGTTCTTTAAGTAATCCACTTTTTTCTAATGGAACTCGAATTTGGTTTGGATGGCTATTATCACTTAACATCAAAAAGTTTTCTTCGATCTTAAGTTTAATATCATTTTTTCTAAAAATCAAGTTATATGCTTTTACTCGATCTTCATTTAAATTATCTGGTAGCAATAAAGGCTTACTAAAATAAAAACTTTTTGGCTCATCTAAAATTTCTGATAATTCGTCTGTTACACTCATTTCATTCTACTCCGAACACATCATTAATATCTACAAAAGTAGGATCATTATATTTTACTACTTCAAATCGAGTATCTTCACCAACATATCCTTCAATACCTGTTAAGTATTCATAAATAATATACTCTTCACATTTTGTATATCCAATAAACTTAGCAAAGTTCATTGATGGGGTAATATAAATATCTGCAAGAAATTCACAATACGGTGGAATAAACTTTTCTTTAAGTAAAAACATTAATAATTGTTCATTAGATTCAAAAATGTTATCCATAATATGATCTAATGTAGCAATATCACCATAACGTTTCAAATGAATTTTATCTGTATAAGCATCAATGTCTAATGTAAACCAATTTTGTTCTACATCCTCTCCACTAATTCGCATCCAAATATTTGTATTTCCATTATCAATGAATTCTTCATACTCAACATCTTTGAATACATTTTCTAATAGATGGATAAAATCTTCTGTAATCTTAATCATTTTAAACTCCTATTCAAAGTAAAACTGTAATTTCATCGTGAATTTCTTCATTGTTATTAACAACAATAGAAAATAATCCCAAATCAATTGTTGTAATACGATATTCCCGTCCTTTGTGGTCATCACACCATTTAGTATCAATAATACAAGACTCAGAAGAAATTTTATTAACGAATTCCTTCATATTGTCAGAGCTTACGCCGTATGTAATTGCATCTAGCGAAGACTTTAATAAAGTAATTTCATTCAGATCAATATCAGGATCATGATTTTCTTTGATTACTTTGAAAATCGCACGGCGCAAAGAATCTTTTACACAGTTTTCGCCAGAGTATGGGATTTTGAAAATCAATTCAATAGAATTTCGAGACTCAGCATAAACTTTTAATTGAAATCCATAAATTTCAAATGTTGCACTTAGATCAATATTATCTAATTCAAAGTCCATTTTATTATACATTCGCTGTAAAACTAATTGTACAAAGTCAGATTGTGAAATACCAGAGATGATCATTTTTGCAGTATCAGAACCTAATGAAACATCTACAACATCAATTTTATTTGAGATTTCAATATTTTTCAAAATATTGTTAAGAATAAGAGTAGCAACTGGTAAATTTTTCATGATTAAATTTCCTCCCAACGTGCAACGTTTGCAATTTCTTCGTCATCAAACTCATTTACCCACACTTCTTCGCCGTCTTCGTTCACGCTACGGTAAGCGATATATTCAGCATCCCACGCATCAAGAACACGACAAACAACTTCTAACTCTGGTAATTCGATATGAACTGGAATCATTGACTTTCTCTCTTTAGTCTATCTCTTGTCTACATGATCATTATACAAATATAACAATCATATAGCAAGTGTTTTTTCAAAATATTTTAAAAAATATTATTATTTAAAGTTCTACAATTGACTGTTTTTCAATAATTTGGATTGAATAATTTCCGAAATCATAATAACCTGAATTTAGATTACAAAAATTTTCATCTTCATATCCTGCAAGTTTATTATACTCTTTTTCACGTTCAATCATATATAAAAAAGAGCTATGTACTCGTTCAGATAATTCAAAGCGATTATGAATTAAATCGTCTAAAAATTGAACTTTATCTGTTACTAAAAGAATATAACATTCACCGTTATTTGGTAAACGTTCTTTTGAAATTGGATGAATCATTCCAGAATCTGAGTCCCAATTACAAATTACAATAATATCTGACATATTTTAATCCTTAGTCTTGTTACAAGTAATGCAACGGAATTCAATTTTTCCAGTGTGACTCAACTTTATATATTTGTGCCCACCAATTAACCAACAAAGCATATTAACCTCAGTTTGGGAAGAAATATTCCCACTCAACAACTTCATTATCAGGGAAAACGATGTCATGTAAATCGTTATACCAAACTTCTTCGCCGTGTTCATTTTCAACACGCATTGCAAGATGATCTTCACCACCTACAACTTTGATTACACAAACTTCTTCGATTTTAGGCATTTCAACTTTTACAGAAATCATATTTTCTATCTCTTATCTAGTTTATGTAATCATTATACAACACTTTATAAAATAAAAAAAGGACTTTCTTTAAAAAGTCCTTTTATTTTTACTTATTAAACCATTCTTTTAAAGCAAATAAGATAACATCTCCATTTTCCAATTCAATACCAATATTAGTTGTATATGTAGAACCGTCGGATGGATAAAACATCTCAGTATATCCAGGACCGATTAATGCGCGTTCAATACCTGACAAATAATTTGCTGCATTTACAACATCTTCTTTATTCCATTCTGGATCACACGCCATTTCAGTATACCAAGGTAAATATTTATCATTCTCAGTCTTATGATACATTCGAATATAATCAATTGGATTATCTGTTAAAATTGCGACTGGAATAATTGACTTATGTACAAAACCATTAAATGGACAGCGATAAGAACTAGCTTTAAAAAGTTTGGTTGTAAATTCATCATCAATGATATTTTCAAGACGCTTTAAAGCATTGATTGATAAATAACTCAATGATAAAGAATTTGCTCGATGATTCTTTTTAACTTTAACAAAATACTTTGTGAATTTATTAAGATCATATCCCGTAAAATCACCATCAAGTTTAAATTTCTTTTTTTGTTCAACTACGTTTAACATGTTTTCTCCTAAGCTAATTCAAGCATGTAATTAAAATCATTATCAGGAATATTATATAAATTTCCCGTTTCTTCTTCATGTAATGCTACAGTTTTATTTCCTGAAATATCAAAAGTATATCGTTTATTAAATTTACTTTCGTATACAAATGTTTTATCACTAATACTCGACATATTACCTTTACTTAATTTATAGCTTGCACCAGGAATTTTAAATAATACTCCAACACAATTATCATGAACTAACTGATTCAAACTAAGAACCGAATCAATCGTTCTAACTCCGCGCCAACTTAAAAAATCTGAAATAGAAATATACTCATTCATTTTATCAGCAGTAACATAATAAGTTTTTTCATCATTCATTTTAATGCAAACAGAATTATATTTTATGTTAGTTACTCGACTAATTGAGTCTTTTAAACTTTTTAATTTACTATAAATTTTTGGATTTACAATTCCACTAATATCAAAGTCTGAACCATGATTTCCAATTAGAATTAATTGATAGTCATATAGTTTCCAATCAAATTTTTCTTCTTTAAAGGCATCTGATCGTTTACATGTAATTTCAAAAGTTGAATATTGATGTATAGAACGTGTTGCCCATTTACCGTCAACTAATAATTTAATTTTCTTTGAAAGATCATGTTTATAAGTTGATGGGATTAAGCCACCTTTTCTTAAATGCGTATAGATTTTATCTGTAGCATTTTTAATGCCACCTAGATACCATTTAGGCTCTTTTTCATCATATTTTTCAATATTGATTAACTCATACTCATTAAAAGTTCCTTCAAATGAATAAATTGATTTAATAAGTAAGTATTTCATAATATTTCTCCATTGACGGCGTATACTCCATATCAGTAATACACGCCCTATCAAATTAATAAAAGTTAAACGTATCCTTTGTCTTCTACATAGTCAAGTTTTTCTTTCGCAAGTCTTGCAAGTGTGTCAACAAATGTATGATCTTGCATTTTAACATAACTATGGAAATTAAATTCTTGCGTATTGTCCATATCGCAAGCAAGTCCGTAAGTAGCATAATCAGATACCATTAATAAAGTTGTTTTCATTTCTTGATTCATATCATACATTTGTTTAAATGCCTTGAAATATGAATTCTCTTTTGATGTCATATCATCTAAGTCGATGTTATGATTTGGTTTAATTAGTTTAGCATCGCGACAAAATTGTGTAAAGGCATTTCCTAATTTAATTTTTTCCTGTTCTTCAATTACTTCTTTCCAGATTTCTTTGTCGTTAATATATAACGGAAGCCAGTTAAATAATTTAAAATTCTTTCGATAAATTTTCTGAATAAATTCTTTAGAGTTTAAAATTTCTTCATCAATATACTTGAACTCATGAAAAGAGTTCGCATCCAAAACTTGTGAAATAGATTCTCTTAGCTTCTGCTTATCTAACATAGCACTCTCCTAGTTTATTTTAATTTCCCATATTTAAATACTGCAAACACAAACAATTCAAAATAGATACTATCATTTGGATCATTAAATTCCATTTTTCCTTTTACAGATTCAAACCAAGCCTTTGCAAATTTAGAAACTGTATTCAATTCACTATACGCCGTGAATGGTTCATCAATAAAATTTAACTGATATTCTTTTGTGATTTTACTTGTCACGTCATATACACAAAAATCTTTTTGTTCACTATAGAATTTTACTTTTTCATCTTTTGAAAATGTGTCAAACTCTAAATTATGAGCATGTTTCCATACACGATATGCTTTTTCAAAATGACCATTTGCATCATAGAAAAAATTAGTACGACCAAATAAAAATTCATAATTTGATTCAAATTCAGATAAATCATTTACGTCTTCTAAAAACTTATTTTTACGGAAAACAATTTTAGCATTTTGATATTTGTCACTTTGTACTGATTCATTTAATATTTCATCAAGCGTCAAATAGTGACGTACATCCAACCATTCTTTATCTGCATCCCATTCACGTGCAATTGCGTATTCTACTTTTCCACCTTTTAAAATTACTTCAACTACTTCATTACCATTCATGTTTATCTCCAAAACGAATAATTTCATGCTTAGTTGAATAAGCATCATTCTTTAATCCGTAAGCATATTGTTCTAATGTTTTAATATTTCTATATTGTACACCAGTATAGACATTTAGCAAGCCTTGATCTGTTTCTTGGAAATAATTAATTTGTTTAAATTCTTTCATACTACATGATGCACAACCATCAAATCCATGTCGAACATGAATAAACGTTTTCTTTACACCGTCACGTTTTGGGCTGATTTTGCCATCTTTATTAATATCATTATAAACGCTCAATGAATTATATGTAATAAATTTTTCATTTTCTGTAATATTTGCATAAATAGAAACTGAACCGTTATTATTCAATTCTACAATGGCATAATCATAATTATATGATGATTGTAAAAGTTCCGAGCCTTCATATAACAATTTGTTTATTACTTTTTTATCTTGGAAATATACATATTCTAAATTGAAATAGATAGAGTCTTGTTCTTCAAACTTTTCAAGTTCTTGATGTGAAATAATTTCACCGCTTAGTACCAAACCTTCAATAACAACATTCTTAAGCATGATCTTCTTTGTTGTTAGCATATAATCGTCAGTAACAAAATTTCCATTGTTATCTGTTTTGAAAATATTTAAACCTTCCTTATCATGTACAACCAAACTTAAATTAACTTTCATTTTATCTCCTATCGTAAACAAGCAAGTGGAATATAAATATATTGCCCATTACCAAATTTTATTGTAAAGTCTGTTGCAACTGAATGTCCATGGGATGGACAATAAGTTCTTGAAATATCAGTTTTAACTTGAACAGATTGACAACCACTCATCAATAACACGGCGCAAAGCAATATATATTTCATTTACTCACCTACATATTGATATAAATCTAATAATCGAATAATACTAATTTCATCATCTGAAAATTCACGATCATATAAAGTTGCATTAGTAAATACGATTGAAACAAATGATTTTTCTTCTGTTTCCATATCTACAATTAATTCAACATCTTTAAAATTTTGAACAAAGTGGTGAATGTCATTTTGCATTTCAATAAATGAAAGATCACTAATACCACACTCGATTATACTATGCCCTTTAATCATTCCATATTACTCACTAAATTTTTATCTAGTTGACGTTGTAAGTCTTTATCAAAACTATTAATAAATACTTGGCGATATTCTTCTGGAACTGTTTTCAATTCTTTTTTTAGTTCAGTTAATAATTGATGTTCATAAATAACCATAGTTGTAGTTGGAGACATATCCATTTTTCCAGCAAGAACAAATGCCATTGCCTTAAGATGTGCAATTGTAAACATATTGAATGCAATTTGTACATTATTGTCACCGCGTTCTTGCATCATATTAATTATTGATTGCATATTTTTCTCCATTGATATAAATATTAACTTCTTTTTTAGTTTCAATAACTGAATTAAAAGAAGATTCAGCCATAAGAACTACTTTATGTATTTTAGGATCGTGTGGTAAGCCTGCAAGTAATCCATCTCGAAATTGTTTAATATTTTCCTCAGATAAACCATCCTTATATCCAACAATAACAGTTTTAGGTTTACCAGGAGTAAAAGTAATTTCACGGCGAATATTGAAAAGATTTTTTTGTAAATCTTCATCTTGGATGGTTTCTTCTACACTCTTAACAAATTCAAATACTTGTTTCGGACTTGAGAATGTATGTAATTTTCCAGCTACTTGTACAGAATATTCCCGAAATTCTCCATCTTGATCATAATCAATATAAGATTCAATGACCATTGATTTATAAAAATAACGGTCAAATTCTCGCATTTTTACTAATTGTTCAAGTGTCAGCATGTTTATTAATCTCCTTCAATAATTGTAATACTTCATCAATATTACAATTTTCATTTTCAATTTTTGAAATTACTTCTGATATTGATTTATGGATATTATCCTTTTCTTTCATTGTAAGAATATAATCAAGGTCTTTATTTAAAAATTGCAGTTTCATGTTTTTATACCACAACTTCAATCGCTTATTTTTTCGTTTAAGTTCTGCTTTACTCATCACTATTGCCATTAACATGTATAATAGCTTCTTCAATAGTATCAAAGCTTTTTACTTTTTTATCCTTGAAGTATAAGTCTGCAAAGAAATAATTTTCTGAACACCAAAGACGAATTTCAAAATCTTTTGGTAATAATTTAGTTTTGAAGTGATGCTTATCAATTAAATAGAAAGCATCTTCTGCATTAATAAATTTAATTGCATCTTCAAAATCATATTCTAATGTGATATGATCTCGCGCATCATCTTCCTCAAAGCGAGGTGACCAAAAATAAATATCGTACAGCAAATAACTATCGTCATCACCGTTAAAATATTTACTAATATCAATTTCAAAGAAATCGTGTTTAAACGTATTACCTACAAATTTCAATGTGGAACTCCTAATTCTAAAGCAATGATTACAAATAAGAAAGTTGCACCGAATACAACAAGCAACCAACCCATGTTTTGTTTAAAAGTCATATTCTTGTACATTTCACATCTCACTTAATAAGTTGTCTTTACAATATAAATATAACTTTTATATACAGGTATGTCAATCTTTTTTTATAAATTTATTATACCAATCTTCTTTTAATTTAAGCTTAGTGTCATGTTTATCAACTTCTTTTAAATTTACATTTTCTTGACGTTTAGTTCTGTAATGTGTCGGGTCTTTTGGAAGTAATGATTTTCTCCAATTGTCAACTTTCTTTTTCAATTCTGGATTTTCTTTAAACCAGTTTTCCATATCTAATTGAACTTGATTAAAGAAAGTGGCTTCCTCAATTCCACACTGTAATAATAAAGCTTTAATTTGTTGATGTGTCAAAAAATCATAGTCATGTTCATACATTTGTAGCAATCTCCCAAAGTTCTTTTAATGATGCACTCTCTTTAATTACTTTTTCTTTCAAAAGTAACTTATGTTTTAAATCTCTATAGTTACTTGGATAATCAGCTTTAATTGTAAATTCATTAACTTGAATAAGCTGGTCATCTTTATCATTAACAACAATCTGAATTCCATCATACGGCGTTAATGAAATAACATTATGATCTAAATAATGCTTTCGAATTGTATCACCTAAAAAGTCATCAAGATTCCAAGGTAAATGTGAAGAACGAATGATTTCATTAATATAAGCATATTTCAAAACATACATATCTAATAGCATGTAAATAATAAAACCACCGAAACCAATTGAACCATTTTCATATATTTTAAACTTTTCTGGATTAAAATAATATTTTGTTGCTTCTCGATTATACTTATTTTTACCAAACACTCCAAACTCCCATAACAAACTTATCATACACATAAAGCACAGCAAAGGCCACAATAAAAGAATAAATAATATATTCAATTTTATCATAAAAATGTGCTTTCTTTTTAATAATCAATTCACAAATTACAACAAGTAAAACAGTAAAAACAATAATTGGGAACATATTAATCACCACTCAAAATGTACTTGTTTAGTTATTCCAATTTCTATAGCAAAGAAACTGCTAGAATATTGTTCATCATCAAATTTAAAAATGATATCGCCGTTACGTTTAAGAATTATTTCTTGAACAATATCAACTTTACCAGAAGAACGTTCAATAACAATTAAAGAATTCAATTTGAACTTTTTCCAAATAACTTGATAAAGTTCATCAACTGATTTACTTGTATGGTTTATTAACTTTGCTTCTGACATATCATTTACCTATATTTTTAATATACTTTATAATAGCATTATATTCGTCATCATTGCAAGGGAAATTAAAAACTTTATTTGCATTAGAATTCCAACCGAATGTACCTGGTTTATGACAAATTACAATAGAACCATTTGCACGATTTTTAACTGCCATTGGATGTTCTACTGAATGTTCTGATACTGCTAGAATATCACATTTTTTAGACATATAAAGAATTTGTTTATATGCTCCAAAGTCAGTATACATAACTTTATCGGAAAATTGCTTTTTGAATTTACTTGCAAAGAAATCAAAATTATGTTTTTTGGTTTTTGGTTTACGATAGTTATCAATAATCCGAATTGCTTCCGAAATTGATCCACAGTCATTTGTAATATTATTATGTGTACATTTATCATCTAATGAATATAGAATTTCATCATGATATAACCACGGCGCAATAACAACTTCTTTATATACAATATCATCACCATCAAAATCTAATTTCATTTTATTTCTCCAAATACTTATCAATAAATTCAACACAAGCTTCAACACTTTCAAATTTTTTGAAAATTCGATCACCTGATTTATTGAATATCAAAAACTCTTTTTTTACTTTCTTGATTAAGAAAGATTTATAATAATGTTCGCCGTGATATTCAAGTAATGTATTATGTAAAGCTTCTGCTTCGTTTAACATTGTTTCTATTGAGTATTCACTAATTTCACGGCGTTCAACATAAGTTTTCTTGATTTCTTTATGATTATAATGTGCAAATAAACGCCCATTACAGTCACGTGAATAATAGAACTCAATATAACCTTTCTTAAGAGTTGTACCATGTACAATTTTAATTTCCCAGCCATTAAGCAACATTATTTTACTCCCATCTAAAACTAAAAAACTCTATACACGCATATTAACATGTATAGAGTCTTTGTCAATCATTTTTTAGGTTTTATATTCACCTAATGAAGCATTTAAAGCAGTATCAATATGACGATTTAAATTTTTCAATCGTCTTGAGACATCATATTTAAATTGATAAAAATAATCCGGAATTGTTTCTGGATGAACTATCAAAGTATAAAGTTTATATTCGCATACTTTCAGATAAAGCTTTACGTGTTCTGTGTTTTCCTCACGTTCCACAATAACATCAACATACGGAGATAATTCATAAGTTATCAATTTAATATCACTATTTTCTAACAGTGTATTAATATGGAAATAATCAAATTCATCATAAGGATAAGTATAATTCATTTTAGTTCCAAGAAATATTTAAAGTACCATCTTCAATATTTTGTTCAGTAGTTTCACATTTGAAACCTAATTCTTTAAGGTTCACAATAACTTCGGCACGGCGTACAAGGATTTCAATCGGTTCACCAATAATACGTGCAAACACTTCATGTTTAACATCTACTGATCCTTTACGTTGATAAGTAGCTTCATGAATATCTGCCATAATTTCTACAATAGCATCGTCAACTTTATCTTGTGCATAAGTTGAGCTTTTCATTCGAGCATTAGCATCATCAACTGTTAAAATTTCAGGTTGTAAAAAAGCTAGTAAGTTATTCATATTTTTCTCCATCATAATAATTCAAGGTCTTCATATAAAGCTTCAATGTGATCATTGATATATTGCTTTAATAAATTTGGAATATCTCTTTCGAGTAATTCGTCAGTTAATCCATCATATCCATTTTCTAAAACGAATTCATATCCTTGGCAACTAATGTCTTTATTAAACATTTCAAACCAAATATGAATTCGATCTTCTTTCCAAGGATCTTTTGAGAAATATATAACATATACATCTTTATTTTTTGAAAAGAATCGTACACCATCTTGTTTACGTTCAAGACCGTATACGATATGTTCCTTAGTGAGATATGAAAGATTTTCATAATCACAGTAATATGTCATTTAACACCAATTTCCTGTGTTTTTATCAATACCATATATTTGAAAATTATTGCTGTCTAGTGAATTAATTTTATTAATAACGCTTTGATTAGATGCCAAAATATATTCTTCTAACGTATCTAAATCAATTACTTTATATTCAATAAATAATCCACTTGAAGCGTCTGGATATAATTCTTTATAAAAATCTAATCCTAAATTTTCTTTACTATTAATACTAATCATTATTATTTACCTACAGTTACGTTTCCGTTAAAACCGTGTGGGACAAGCATCGGCATAAATTGACCTTTAGATGCTGCGATTTTCGCTGCTTCTGAGAAGTTCAAGTTTGCTTGTGCTTCTAGTAAATCAGTGTATTGTTTACCTGAACTTGATGCCAAGATTTCATTTTTCTCTTTTTCTAAACGTGCTTTTTCAACTTCGTTTTGCATTGATTTCTTTTCGTTTTCAGTACGAACGATTTTTTCAACTGAATCTTTAATTGATTGTGGTGGATCAATATTAATCAAGCTAACTTCGTTAATATTTACATACTTAAGTTTACCATTCGCTTCAAGTTTTTTAATAAGAGTTTCTTTAATTTCTCGTTCAATAACATCACGTTTATTGTTTACTTCCATCGCAGCATAGTTACGAACTACGTCAGAAACAGAAGACTTCGCGATTTTTTCAACATAATCAGCTAAAAGATATAAATCACCATCTTGTGTAATTTTGTGCTGATTCTTTTCGTTACGATAAATCATCGGAGCCATTTGAGGAACTACACCGTAATTCACTTTCGCTTGGAAAGATGACATTGCAATACCTTCTTTTACAATTGGATTTGAATTTACGTCAATAATAATATTTCGAGTTGATGCTTGAACAACTTCTTTAGTCATTGTTTGAGTCCAACCTTGAGTTACAACTTGGTCAGAAATTTCACCACTTGAACGTGATTTTTGAATTCCCACATACCCATCATCCACTCGCGTACAGCCAACCAATGCAGTAGATGCGATAACTAAACCTAATAATAATTTTTTCATGTGTAATCTCCTAATTAATTAAAACTTTTTCAAACTGTTTACAATCTTAACAATCACAAAAATGATTGATGCAAAGATCGTGATAGGCCATACGGCGCTTGCTCCAGCAACGTAAAGAAAACGCTGTTGGTTTGTAATTTCAATTTTCTTAACAAAACGTTCATACAATGCTAAGATTATATAGAAAATTGCGAAAATTACAACATAAGAAACTGCAATTCTTAAAAACATTTTTTCTCCATTTCATCTATTAATTTAATTTGAGAAACAAGATATTCACGGCGACTATTAATCCACTCTTGTTTCTTCTTTTTATATTCTTGCTGTAACTCTTCGATATTATCAGAAACCATATATCTGAAATACGGATTTGCTCTTGCTTTTACTTCGCCGTGCTTAGAACAAATAGTAATTATTGGATTCATCTCATAAGATGACCATTTCAAACGTGCTTTATATGGTTCTTTATCACTGCAAGGTTCTTCTGATTTTTCAGAATTAACTTCGAAATGTGCCAAGTAAAAATGTTCTGTATAATATTTTTTGATGATATTATCTATCGTCAAATATTCAACCATTTATTTATTCCTTATCCACAATGCCAATCAATACTAGCATCGTCTAAATCTTCAATTAATTCAAAATTCCATTCATCACTTTCATCTAAGTGATCAAAATCTAAGATGGTCAAAGTATAACAATTACTAAGAAACTCTTCAACCATCTCGAATAATTCTTTATTTTTGAAAAGAAACATATCAACTTCTCCTCTCGAATTTCGAGATTTGAAAATAATTACTTTTCTAAAATATTTTGGTTTCTTCTTACTCATTTAATGCGATGCTTAGATGGAGTAGGAAGTTTTTTAACCGCGTCAGTTACAAAAGGAAGAGCTTTAACTTTATTATGATAAAACACTCCAGCACCGATGGCGCCTCCAGCTACTAATGTAACTGGCCAAAAGAATGCACCTACACCAGAATAAATCAATCGCTGTTTATTTGAAAAACTTAATTGTGGAACTTTAGATTCAACAAAGATCATTGAACTATAAAGAACTGCAAACATAATAAAAAACATAACCATTTTATTTTCTCTCCGATTTGAGTTTAATCATTTTTAATAAAACATCTCTAATGACTTCGCCGTGGCAATAAACATAATCTTCATCATGTTCAATACACTTGAATAAATCATTGTGTAATGTTTCATCTTTACAAAAACAACCGAGTTTTAAACTACCTGTTTGTTCATGATATTCGAATAACAATTTTAGTTCATTTACTATAACTCGATCTTTTTCTTTGATCTTATTATGAAGATAAATTCTATAATTGTCAACTGCTATTTTTGCGTTTTCTACACGAATTACATGTTTATATTTGCTTGACTTTGACGACCATTTGTTTTCTAACGGCGATCCTCTTCCAATATAAGCAACATCATCACCTTTATAAGTTCTAATGTTTACTATTTGTATCACTTTTTACATTCCTGAATATTATTTGTAATATAAATTACTGTAATATTTTTAGGTTCAGGTTTTTTCTCTTCTTTATCATAGACAAAGACTTCTTGAGTAAATGAAGCCCATACAATTACAGCCAAACAAGTGACTCCAATCGACCATAGAATTAAATCTACAATAAATCGTCCATCAATTTTGCTTGTATCGAACTTCATATTTTACTCCATTTAATTCAATTTGTCAAATTTAATCTACTTTAACAGTATGTTTTTTGACTAACTTTTGGTATTCTTTAACACCTTTACATGCCATAAATTCACGAACGGCGGTAGCATCCGTTGAAATCATTGAGATTCCTTTAGTGGTTCCCTCGAAGCAATTCAGGAAATATAATTCTTGATCTTCCTCATCGTGAAAGATGCTAAGACCAGAGTTTTTCGAATGGATGAAAACTTCATCTATTTGATTCTGTAACATAAAAGCTTTATTTTTAGCTTCTTTCATTTCAGCGATTAATTGGCTTACTTGTTCAGGAGTTGCGGTTTTAGCATCAAACATATTAGTTTTTCCTATTAAAATTTATGTAAAGATAAGTATTCGTATGCAAATTTATCATTTACATAATAAACCAAAGAATTTGTATTCAAAAGTTTACGAACTTGTTTTAACTTTAAAAAATCATTATTACATAAGTTTTCCCAGTTTTCAAGAACTTTTTCAATTTCTTGATCACTTTCAGCATTTTGTAAATCAATCTCAAAATTTACTTTGTGAGCTTCACTTTCTGTATGTCGATTATATTCGTCATATTTATTACTGAATACGACGAGGTTTTCAACAAGCCAAGAAACAAGTTCTTTTTTATTGATAAAATCAATTTGACTAAAACTTGCTTCATGACTCCAATAATGTAGACTAATCATTTTGGACTGATCGAATTAATGTATATACAACGTCTTCGCCGTGACGGTTGGTTGATTTATATTGAGCTGTTCCAGTCAAACGATGATCTTCATAATATTCTTTTGGGATATTGAAAGAATCAAGTTGTTCAACATGATTAGTAAATTCAGGTTTTAAATTCCAAGTTGAAAGTGTCGATTGTCCAACAACTTGTTCAACAATTACAATTTGTTCAAAATCATAAATCATACTTTAATCTCCTTAAACAATTTTATATTCAAATTTTGTGAAGTCATAAATTCGATCTTCAACAATAACACTTTTTTCTAAATGTAACTTTAACATATCTTTAAAAGATGTACCACGAACATCTAAAAATTCATTGTACTCTTGATCAAGATTCTTTAAAATTTCAGTGTCATTCATTTCATTTTTAAAATGATGATAATAAGCAGACGGTTCTTTAAACATCTTGCAATAATTATCATGGAATGAAACTTGAGTAATCAATAACAGCATATAATCATCGCGATTGTTACAAACAATTTCATCACGATTTTCTTTATTGTTTAAATCTTGCATTACAATTTTCATTTTTACATCTCTATGTATCTTTGTTTACGAGTTCATTATATAAAGTAAATTATATGAAGTCAATAGAATATTATAAATAAAATGAAATTATATGAAGCTACGCTTCATGTGCTACGCACAGAAGAATATTTTTAAATATTTTTTTATACTTTTTTAATATTATATATATGTAATAAGTGCGTATTTTTATTTAAAGAATTGATGATTAATTTATA